>Ga0181516_10003296_pt1 | contig 10881 bp, 11 predicted proteins | sample PEATcosm2014_Bin_25_FD_121104 | JGI IMG/M metagenome (GOLD analysis project Ga0181516, IMG submission 121104) | Peatland microbial communities from MTU Mesocosm Facility, Houghton, MI, USA - PEATcosm2014_Bin01_10_metaG | ecosystem: Environmental > Terrestrial > Soil > Wetlands > Peat | place...
CCGGGCCGGGCCGGGCTCTTGGGAGGCTTTCATCGTCTCAGGCGGCATGGAGCCCATGATCCGCGGCTGCCTGCGGGCCAGGGGCTTGGAAAGGCATTTCCGCGCGCTCTTCGCCTGCCGCATGGCTGAGGAGGACCCCCAGGACGGCCTGGGCCCTCGGCTGTCCTTTCCCAAAGAAGTTGTGAGCTTCACGGCCAAGACCCAGAAGCTCTTTGCCATCAGCAAGGGCGCCTTTGGCTCCGGGCCCAAGCCGCATGTCAATGACCGCCTTGACCCGGCCGACTACCGCATCCCCTTCAAGCAGATGCTCTACCTGGGCGATGGCATGAGCGATGTGGCGGCCTTTGCCCTGCTCAAGAAGTTCGGCGGAGCGACCCTGGCTGTCTATCATCCCGGGGATGCCAAGGCTGAAGCCAGGGCCCTCAAATTGCGCGATGAAGGCCGGGCTCAGGGGCATTTTGCGGCTGATTACAGGATGGGGACCCCGCTTCGCAAGGCCATTGTTGACTGGGTGCTGGAGATAGGGCGGCAGGGCAAGCTGTTTTGAAACAGCCCTCAGGCTGTCCCACCCCTTGAAAAATGCCCAGCATCGCGTTAAACTCATCCCTGGAGAAAAGCCCCTTTTTCAGTGAGATGAGCCATGCCCCAAGTCGCCTACTGCCTCGACATCGGTTCGGTGTCGAACAACAATTTCATATGGGCCCGCCGCGCCCTGCAGCCCGCGGAAGAAGAGGTCTTTTGCGGCGCCAGCTTGAGCCGCGTGGTGGACCGCATCAAAGAGGACCTTTCGCGCCAGGCCAGCGTTGCGCTGGGCCTGGAATGCCCGCTCTATCTGCTCAAGCCCAGGGAGATAGAGGAGCTGGGCGGCAAGCGCAAGGCGGACCTCAAGGAGCGCTCAGTGGTGAGCGGCCCGGCCGCCACCAGCGCGCTCACCGGCCTGCAGCAGCTGTTGTACGTGCTGGAGCAGGTGAAGCCTGCCACGGTGAGCGCGGGCTTGAGCCTGGCCCCTTTTGTGGCCCAGAAGCCGGGGCTCTTCCTCTGGGAGGCCTTCATCGGCAAGGACGCCGCCACCAAGGCCGAGGGCCAGCACCACATGGACGCGGTCACAGCCATCGCGGCTTTCAGCAGCCTGGCGCACAAGAGCCAGCTGGGCCTGCCTGAGGATCAGAAGGAAGAGGCGGTCTTGAGCCTGGCCGGAGCGGCCCTGCTGCAGAGCGGGCTGGCGCAGGACTTGGCGCTCTTGAGCGAGCAGCCCCTGGTCATCAGGCCTGAGAGCGCCGCGGAGGCCATTGGCGGCAACCCCTCGCGCCTGGCCTTTGAAGGCCGCAATGCCGGCTACCTCATCTTGAGCAGCGAGCTGCTGCAGCCCCCAGCCAAGAAGCGCTGAATCCTCAGCAACCCTGTTGTGCGTCAGGGTCTATCCGCATTTTCAGCCGTCTGAACCGCCTTCTGGAGCGCCATGCTGCTCATGACCCTAGCCCTTGCAGCCACAACCTCACTGCACGCCGCTCAAGAAAGCCAAGACTTGGTCCGCTTATCTTCCGTGGGCTATGCCACGGGCCTGGCCAAGCAGGCCACGGTGATGCAGAAGGCTGACAGCTTTGAGCTGGTGGACCATGCCAGCGGCGCTGTGGCCTTCACCGGCCAGGTCACGGGCCCCTATGAATGCCCGGACAGCGCCGAGACCGTCTACAGGGCTGATTTCACGGCCTTTGACACCCCGGGCCGCTACGACCTGCGCCTGCCCGGCCTGGGCCAGTCGCCGATCAGCTTCATCATCAGCGAAGACGCCTACAACCCCCAGCTGGCGCTGGCCATGACCGGCTTCTATGGCTGGCGCTGCGGCACCGAGGTCAGCCTGGACTACCAGGGCCGGCATTATCATCACCAGGCCTGCCATCTTCAGGATGGCTTGCTGGACTATTTTGGCAAGCCCGGTGTGCTGCGCAAGGCCACCGGCGGCTGGCATGATGCCGGCGACTACAACAAGTACGTGGTCAACGCCGGGGTCACCATGGGCTGCCTGCTGCAGGCCTGGGAGCATTTCCCCGGGGTGCTGAAGCGCCTGCCGCTGCCCATCCCTGAGCACGGCGGGCCGCTGCCGGACTACCTGGCTGAGCTGAAGTGGGAGCTGGATTGGCTCTTCACCATGCAGATGCCGGATGGCGGGGTGAGCGGCAAGCTCTCCTCGCGCCAGTTCGACGCCTTTGAGATGCCGGAGCAGGACGGCAGCCAGCGCTTCTTGGCGCCGGTGGGCAGCGCGGCCACGGCGGACTTTGTGGCCGTGATGGCCCAGGCCAGCCGCGCCTTTGCGGCCTATGACCCGCGCTATGCCCAGCGCCTGATCAAGGCTTCCGAAAAGGGCTGGGACTGGCTCAAGGCCCATCCCGAGGACCTGCAGCCGGATTACAGCGACTTCAAGACCGGGGCCTACAAGACCGAAGACCCGGATGACCGGCTGTGGGCCGCGGTGGAGATGTGGGAGGCCACCGGCTCAGCCGCGGCTTTGGCCGAGGCTGAGCGCCGCATCCATGAGCAGAGCCCCATCACCGAGGAGGACTGGGACTGGAACCATGTGAAGGACCTGGGCCTGGTCACCTATGCCCTGAGCCAGCGCGGCGGCCGCGATGCCGACCTGCTGGAGCAGGTGAGGAGCGGGCTGGTCTCGGCCGCGGACACCATGGTGGCGCGCGCCAAGAGCCATGGCTTTGGCCGGGCCCTGGTGAGCCATTACTGGGGCAGCAACGGCACGGTGGCGCGCCTGGCCGTCATCCTGATGAGCGCCGACCGCATCAGCCACCAGCCAGCCTACCGCGACACCGTGGCCGAGCAGCTGGCTTACCTGTACGGCCGCAACCATTATGGCCGCAGCCAGGTGACGGGCGCGGGCTACAAGCCGCCCATGCACCCGCACCACCGCCCCAGCGGCTCGGATGGCATCGAGGAGCCCTGGCCCGGCTACCTGGTGGGCGGCGGCACCACCGCCACCAATTGGAAGGACGACCAGCCCAGCTATGCCACCAATGAGGTGGCCATCAACTGGAACGCGGCCCTGGTCTATGCCCTGGCCGCGGTCTCGGCGCCGCCCAAGAGCGGCACGCCCACGGCTTTGCCCACGGCCAGCGCCACCTGCACGCCCACCTGCACGCCCACGCCGCCGCCGGCGGCTGACCCCTGCCTGACTGAGCGCCGGCTCCATTGCGGCGGCGAGCGCCTGGTGGACCGCCTGGGCAAGGCTTGGGAGGCGGACCAGGCCTGGCTTCCCGGCGCCTACGGCTATCTCCCGGGCGGCGAGGGACAGGTGAGCGTCACCGGCCCGCCCAAGAGCGGCACGCCGGACCCTGAGCTGTATTACAGCGAGCGCTGGGGGCCGCGCCTGGCCTACCGCATGTACCTGGCGCCCGGCACCTGGCAGGTGAGGTTCAAGATGGCGGAGACCTACTTTCATGAGGCAGGGCGGCGCAGCATGACGCTCAAGCTGCAGGGCAGGGAAGTGGCCAGCGGCATCGACCTCTATGCACTGGCGGGCGACAAGGACAAGGCCGTGGACATCACTGCCACGGTGCAGCTGCAGGGCCAAGAGCTGGACATCGAGGCCATCGGCGACATGGACAATGCCACGCTGATGGGCTTGGAGGCCGTGCGCCTGGACAAGCCTGCCTGCAAGTGAGGCCACTTTTCATTTGAACCCGAACCCCGCATTCGCTATACTCCATCCGTCTTCCGCGGGAGTAATTCAGTGGTAGAATGTCAGCTTCCCAAGCTGAACGTCGTGGGTTCGATTCCCATCTCCCGCTCCAAATGAAAAAGAAGCCCGGAACTCCGGGCTTCTTTTTCATTTGGGACAGCGGCTCCATATGTGCGCCGCTGTCCAGAACCGCGCAGCGGTTCGCTTCAAAGGCGCCGGGCTGGCAAATCCCGGCGGCTTTGGAGCCAAAGGGTCTTAGGCGTTGTTTATCCAAAGGCGCCGGGCGCTTTCATTCAAAGCCTGGCCGGCATTGTTTTGATCTATCCCGCAACAACCCTTGTTTCATCTTTGAACATCGCGCTGTCATTGCGCAGGGAAATCCTTGCCTTTGCTTGGGCCATCCCTTGGCACGCCGCTTGCTCTTCAAAAGATGGGTCATCAAAACACCATTTTCTGGAGGCAGACATGTTCCTCATCAACAACCCCGCATTGGATACCTTCCGCGCTTTGGCGAATTTCGAGGCCAACACTGACAAGGATGGGAAGGATTGGTTCACCCCCAGCGTGGACATCCTGGAGTCCAAGGATGGCTGGAAAGTGCTGGTGGACCTGCCAGGCCTCAAGCGGGAAGACATCCGCGTGGAGCTGGAGCAGGACGCCCTCATCATCGAGGCTGAGGCCGCGGGCCAAGCAGAGAATCCCGGCTGGGAGGCGCAGCGCCTGGAGCGCGTGCCCAGGGCTTGGAGAAGGGCCTTCAACCTGGGGGAGAACATCAGCCGGGATGACGTGAAGGCAGCCTATGAGAATGGGGTGCTGAGCCTGGAGCTGAAGAAGGTGGAGAGGGCCAAAGCCCAGCGCATCATCGTGGGCTGAGGCAACAAGGGCAAGGGAAGGGGAGGCCGGGAGCGGCTTCCCCTTCTGCTCGCTTGCCCGTATAATGCCCGCATGCCCCCTGTTTTCAGCCAGCCGCGGTCAAGGATCTATGTCCCATCCGGCCAGGATGCCAGCGCAGCCCTGGCGCGGGCCACGCATCTGTGCGTGGCTGCCCATCCGGATGATGCTGAGTTCATGGCCCTGGCCGGCATCCTTGAGGCCAAGCCGTCTCAAGGCTTTGCCTGCGTGGTGCTGGCAGACGGAGCCAGCGGCCCGGATGCCAGGCCAGGCCTGGCAGAGGAGCGGGCGGCCGAAGCCTGCGCGGCGGCCCAAGTGGGCGGTTATGCTGCCCTCATCCTGCTCGGCCACAGCAGCGCCCAGGTCAAGGATGGCCGTCAGCCCGGCCTTGGCCAGGATTTGGATCTGATCCTTCAGCTATGCCGACTGCAAAAGGCTTACCTGCATCAGCCCTTTGACAGGCATCCCACGCACCAGGCAGCTTGCCTGCGGGCCTTGGAGGCCTTGAGGCGCTTGGGCCCTGGCCAAAGGCCGCGCCAGGTGATCGGCTGTGAGGTCTGGGGCAGCCTGGATTGGGTGCCAGCGCCCTGGCGCATGGCGCAGCCGCTCCATGGCCACATTGAGCTTGCCCAGGCTCTGGCTGCCTGCTTCCCCAGCCAGCTTAAGGACAAGGCCTATGGCTCAGCCCTGCTAGGAAGGCTGCAAGCCAATGCCACGTTTGACCAGAGCCATGCCCCTGACAAGGCTGCTGGGCTCAGCCTTGGCATTGATCTGACGCCTTTGCTGGACAGAGGCATCCAATCTGGCATGCAGGATTTGATCAAAGCCTTTGGGTCAGAGGCTGTCAAAAGCATGGGCGGTTTCACTGTCTGACATCGCTAGCCTTGAACCTTGGAAAGCATGCCATAATATCTGGAGCAATTAGGGACATTGGAATGGCAGACAAAGGCATGCCTCAAGAAACTCCTTGTGGGCATTGGGAACGCATTTTTATGACTTGGCATCGGCATTGCTGGTCTATTATCAACCAGCACTCAAGGTGAGCCATGCTTCGCGAAGTTTCCCAGATCCCAACAGGGCCTCAACTAGCAGAGATATTCTCCAAGGTGTTCAAAGCCCGGACGCAGGAGGAGCTTGAATATAGCAGCCTGCCGCTGAGCTTGGCACGTGACATGAGCCTTGAGTGGTCCATCTCGCTGCCGTGCTGGCCGGATGTGAGGCTCAACCTGAGGACAGACAAATCCTTCAGCATAGAGCTCTCAGAGCTGATCTGGGGGCGGAGGGGGGATGAGGAGGGCGGCCGGGCTGCCCTCAAGGAGCTCTTCAAGCAATTTGCCATTGTGCTCGCCTCAGGGCTGGAGGGCGAGGGATGCGACCAGGCTGCCTTCCTTCCGGTGCCCACCCTGCCCCTGCACTGGCCGGACAAGAAGCCGGATGCTGCCTGCGCCATGAAGTACAAGCGCCATGTGCTGGAGCTGAGGCTCTGGCAGGAAAAGAAGGCTTGAGCAAAAGGCCCCCTTGGGGGCCTTTTCTTTTGGCCGTGAATCATCTATATTAGGGGAAACTAGGAGGCCGACATGCTTCTAAAGCCCAAGCGCAAGGAAGACCGGCGTAAGATCAATCGTGCCGTCAAGGTGGACAAGCGCGGGACCAAGACCGAGCGCCGCCGCTGCCCGGATTGCCGGGGGACGCTGATGAGCAAGATCAGCCGGATCAAGGGGGGCACCAGGACCCTCACGGTCTGCCTCAAATGCGGCTGGTCGGCCGTCAGCGACCAGGTCGATTCCCACCTTCTGCCGGACTGAAAGCCGCTTCCCTCTGCCATGCCCAGCCAGGAGTGATTCTTGGACGCGTTCATCACCAGCCTTGCCAGCTCCTTGCCCAATGCCCCGGTTGACAACCAGTCCATCGAGGATGTGCTGGGCCGCATCGATGGCATCCCCAGCCGCACCAAGGCCCTGATCCTGCGCAACAACAAGATCAAGCAGCGCCACTATGTCATCGACCGGGCCACGGGCGCCATCACCCACACCAACGCCCAGCTGACCGCGGAGGCGGTGCGCAAGCTGGCGCCTGTTGGCGGGCTCGACCCGGCCAGCATCGGCTGCCTGGCCTGCGGGACATCCACGCCCGACCTGCTGGTGCCCGGCCACGCCCTGATGGTGCATGGCGAGCTGGGCCTGCCGCCCCTGGATGCGGTGAGCACCCACGGCATCTGCCTCTCCGGCATCACCGCGCTCAGATACGCGGTGATGAGCATCACCCTGGGCCAGGTGCAGGCCGCGGTGGCCACCGGCAGCGAGATCGCCAGCACCTTCTTGCGCTCGGGCTTCTTCAGCCAGATGGGCGATGACCTGGCCGTGGACCTGGAGAAGCGCCCGGTGCTGGGCTTTGATGCCGATTTCTTGCGCTGGATGCTCTCGGACGGCGCCGGCGCCATGCTGGTGGAGCCGCTCCCAAGGCCGGGCCAGCTGAGCCTCAAGGTGGAATGGATAGAGCACCTGAGCTTCGCCAACGAGCTGCCGGCCTGCATGACTGCCGGGGCCAAGCGCGCGGAGGACGGCAGCCTGGTGCCCTGGCGCATGGCAGGAAGCATGGATGACGTGGCCCGCCAGAACCTGATGGCGGTGCGCCAGGATGTGGAGCTGCTCAACCGCGAGATCGTGCCCACGGCGGTCAACCGGGCCCTGGAGCGGGTGCGCCAGCGCCGCGGCATCACCGCCGAGCAGGTGGATTGGTTCCTGCCGCATTACAGCAGCGACTATTTCCGCGCCCGCCTGCATGATGCCATGCAGCTGGCCGGCTTTGGCGTGCCCTATGAGCGCTGGTTCACCAACTTGGAGACCAAGGGCAACACCGGCAGCGCCAGCATCTACATCATCATGGATGAGCTCTACCACAGCGGCCGCCTCAAGCCCGGCCAGAACCTGCTCTGCTTCATCCCCGAGAGCGGGCGCTTCAGCATCGCCTACATGCTGCTCAAGGTGGTGTGAGCAAAAAGGGGAGCCCTGCGCACAAAAAAAGGGGAGCCTCGCGGCTCCCCTTTTTTTGTTTGGCGCTCCGGGTCACTCTGCCAGCGGCAGGCCCAGGCTCTCCCATTCATTGATGCCGCCCTCTATGTGCTTGGCATTGAAGCCCTGGGCCAGCAAAAAGCCCAAGGCTGAGGATGAGCGGCCGCCGCTGGCGCAGTAGAGCAGCACCGGCTTGCCGCGGTCAAGGTCATAGACCCTTCCGGGCAGCGTGTTGAGAGGCATGAGGATGGCATCCGCCAGATGGCCTTCCTTGTACTCGCCCGCGGAGCGCACATCCACGATCTGCAGCTCAGGGGTCTTGTTGATGTATTCTTGGGCCGCTTCCGCGGACAGGTCCATGGTCTCCAGCTCTGCCATTGCGCTCCTCCAAAAGGGGTCCCAACTGCTCTACGGATTCAGAGACAGGGGGGTTCTGGAGGATTCAGCCTTTAGATGCCCATCTTGTCGCGGGGGTGGGTCTCTTGCCAGGTCTGCTGGGCCTTGGTGCGGCTCACCTGGGTGTAGATCTGGGTGGTGGCCAGGCTCTCATGGCCCAGCAGCTCCTGGATGATGCGGGTGTCGGCGCCATGGTCCAGCATGTGGGTGGCGAAGCTGTGCCTCAGCTTGTGGGGGGTGAGGTCCGAGGGCAGGCCGGCCTGGGCCAGCAGCTTCTTGAACACGCCATCCATATAAGGCGCGCTCAAGGGGCCGCCGTGGCGGGCCAAGAACAGGGGCTGCTTGGCGCCGGGCTTGTAGGAGGCCATGCGCAGGTAATCCAGCAGGCAGGCCAAAAAGGCCCGCGAGAGCGGCACCACGCGCTGTTTCTTTCCCTTGCCGCGCACCCGCGCCAGCGGGCCCTGGCTGTTGCCCAGGTCCAAGTCGCCCCATTGCAGGCCGCAGGCCTCGCTGATGCGCAAGCCTGAGCCGTAGAGCAGCTCCAAGAAGGCCCGGTTGCGGGCCGCCTCTATCTCCAGATACTTGGCGTCCTGCGCGCCCCGCGCCGAGGGGATGGGCTTGACCGCATCCAGCAGGCGCTGCACCTCATCCTCAGAAAGGGGCCGGGGCAGCTTCCTGCCTATCTTGGCCGTGCGCAGGGCTGAGAGCGGGTCAGCCTCGATGATGCCGGTCTCCAGCATCCAGCGCCAGAAGTGCCGGATGGCGGCGATGCGGCGGTTGGCTGAGCTGGCTTGCAGGCCCTCTTTGGTGCGCAGATGGCGCACATAGGCGCTCACCAGGTCCTTGGCGACCTTTTGGGCAGGGAAGTCACAGCCTTGGCTGGCCAGATAGTGCAGGAACAAGCTCAGGTCGCCAAGATAGGCGGTGCGGGTGCGCGGGCTGAATCCGCGCTCGGCGATCAGGTAGTCGCCGAAAGCCTGCATGTCCTGCATCATCCTCGCCAAGTGGCTGTGGCTCTCGACTTCCTGCAGCTGGCGCGCATCCAGATGCAGGGCCACCCAGCCTGGCTTGCGGCTGCTCTTGGGCTTGGGAAGGGCTGGTTTTGTGGTTTTGGCGGCCATGGCCCCATCAAAGTTAAATAACATTGATTATTTAATTTAGCTCTTCCTGGGGCCTGGCTGCCCTGCTAGATCAAGGACGTCAAGATGGCGATCAGGGCCACGCCAAATGCCATGGCGGTCATGGTCTTGAGCGTGCCGTTCTCCTGGGTCTCAGGCAGCAGGCTGCCGGCGCCGATATAGAGGAACTCGCCGGCGAAGAAAGCCAGCAGAAAGGCGAGCAAAGCCTCGGGCAGCTTGATGCTGCTGGCAAGGATGATGCCCAGCAATGGCGCCACAGCGTCCAAGGCCAGGAAGAGCCGCGCCTTGGCCACGGAATGGTGGTTCTTGCGCATCAGGACCACGGTGTTCAAGCCGTCGGTCATGTCATGGGCGATCACGGCCGCGGCCACGATGGCGCCGATCTTGGCGCTGGCCTGAAAGGCGATGCCGATGGCCACGCCGTCCAGGCAGCTGTGCGCCACCAGGCTGCCGGCTCCGATGAGGCCCATGGGATGGCCGTGCTCGATGCCCTCATGATGATGATGGGTCAGGAAGAAGCGGTCCACGAAGCTGTACAAGAAGAACGAGGCGACCAGGATGATGAGCAGGCTGCGGTCGCTGATGGCGAGGCTGCGGCCTATCTCCAGGCTCTCAGGTAGCAGGTCCAAGAAGACCACGGCGATGAGGCTGCCAGCGGCGAAGGCAAAGTAATAATGCTGGCCTTCCCTGCTCCGCAAAAAGAGGAATCCGCCCAAGAGGGTCGAAAGGCAGGTGGCCATGGCTAGGCCCAAGAGCTGCAAGGTCATATCCGTCCTTTGTGGGGGCTTTAGTTGGAGATGAAGGGCGCCTGGCGCAGATGGGCCTGGGCAGCCACGCAGGCCAGCAGGCTGGCCGCCAGGTCGCCGCGGCTGATGCTGCGGCCCGGGCAGTCTTTGAGGTCAAAGCGCACCTTGCCGCTGGCCAGGCCCTGGGTGAGCCTGGGCGGCCGCAAGGCGGTGTAAATGGCATCTGATTCCAGCAGCTCAGCCAGCTCCCTGGCCTTGTCTGCCATCATGGGGCCGCCCAGGCGCTGGGTGAGCCAGCTGGCCACCCGGTTGGCCATGCTCTTGGCGTCGCCGGGCAGGTCCAGGGCCATGCCTGAGACCAGCACATAGCGCTTGGGGCCGCCCTTTTGCATGGCCGCCAGCACGTGGGCCGTGGCCTGGCTGCAGATGAGCGGGTCGCCCTCAGGCCTGGGGCCCAGGCAGGAGATGACGGCCTCAGAGCCCTGCGCCGCGGCCAGCACGCTGCTGAAGCTTGTGGCATCGCCCTGGATGAGCTCCAGGCCTTCCAGGGCTGGCAGGCCCTGGCTGGCGCGCACCAGCGCGCGCACCTGGTGGCCTTGGGCCAGCGCCAATTGCACCAAGAGCCAGCCGGTCCGGCCGCTGGCCCCCAAGACCGCCAGATGCATGGATTCCCTCTTAAATGGAAAAGCCCCGGCGCAAGCCGGGGCTTTTGGCGCTTCTAGGCTTATTGATTGCTCCACGTGATGTTGCTGACCGAGGCGATATGGTAGCTTAGAGGCCAACCGCCATTGGCTTGGCCATTCACCTCAGTCAATTCAATCTCGAACACGCAAGCCAAGCTGTTTATGGATTTGCCATGGAAATAATCACCATAGGCATAGCTAATAGGCACGTGAAAGTGATTGGCGCCGCTCGGGCTGGCGGCGCTGCCGTCGCTATAAGCCGCACCCGTTGTCTGGTCGATGACTGTGCTCGTTCCATGGGGCCAAGTTGTGCCGCCAGCCCCCCTA
>Ga0181516_10003300_pt1 | contig 10875 bp, 8 predicted proteins | sample PEATcosm2014_Bin_25_FD_121104 | JGI IMG/M metagenome (GOLD analysis project Ga0181516, IMG submission 121104) | Peatland microbial communities from MTU Mesocosm Facility, Houghton, MI, USA - PEATcosm2014_Bin01_10_metaG | ecosystem: Environmental > Terrestrial > Soil > Wetlands > Peat | place...
AATGCATTGGAAATTCCGTGGATTTTTTCTGCCCGAATCGGTCCGCCTCGTCATCTCTTTGCTGTTTCTCGGCACAGCCCTGATTGTTGCCGCAACTTTTCGGGCAGGACCTCGAGAGCCAGATGAGGCTTCTGTCTCTACATCATGGCGCGGCACGATGTGGCTGCTCGGGCCTTTTGCTCTGAGCTACTTCTGTCTCTTGGCCCTGGATGGCTTGAGCACTGCCTTATTCGATCGATACGATCTGGTGTTCATGCCCGTGGCGATTGTCTATCTGATTCGCCTGTATCAGCAGAATATTGCTCCCGACCTTCCACTGAGTTCCGTGCTGGTTCTCGCCCTTTACGCAGTTCTTGCTGTTGCGGGCACACATGACTGGTTTGCATGGCAGCGCGCGCGCCTGGTTGCAATCAACGAGGTTCTTTCCTCGGGAGTGCCGCGGACCGAGATCCAGGGAGGCTTTGAGTACGACGCCTGGACACAAGTCGATGTCGGCGGATATATGAATAGCGAAAAGATCATGGTCCCGCCTGGAGCGTACAAGCCGAATACGGATGTTCCACAGGTCGCAGCCGATTGCAGGCTAGATGTCGCGCCCCTGACGCCTGCCATTCACCCTAAATACACCGTGGCGTTCGGCCCAAAAAAATGTCTAATGCCTTCGAGCTATCCCCCTGTCCCGTACATCGGCTGGATTCCCCCGTTTCAAAGAACGATCTACGTGCAGGAGATTCCATCGCCTAAGCAGTGAGCCGATTTGATAGATTCGAATCGATGGCTCGGATTATCAAACAGATGCATGGCAGCGAGACCTGGCAGCGCTGCGCATTACTTCAATGCGAAGGGCCGTCGCCGCTGGACTGTTGTTGACGGCGGCCGCATCTTATTACGATCACTGGTCACAGAATCTCAAGTCATCACCGCGGAGGCCGCATGACCGAACAGACCCACGCAACCCGCAATGGCTTGTTTTGCGCCCTGATCTTTGCCGCCTGTTATTGGCTGACCTGGCCGATCGCGGAAATGGGATTTCTGGATGACTTTTCGTATGCCAAATCGGCTCAGGTCTTAGCCCGAACCGGCCACCTTACCTACAACGCGTTTGCCTTCCCCATGCTGGGATGGCAGGCTGCATGGGGCGCGCTATTTATTCGGCTGTTTGGATTCTCGTTCTCTATTCTCAAGCTCGCCACATTCTTCATAGCGCTCCTCACTGTCTTTCTCTTCCATTCCGTTTTGGTTCGTTTCGGAATCACCGCGCGTAATGCGATATTTGGCACGCTGACGTTGGGGCTCTCGCCGCTTTTTCTGCCGCTTGCCGCCAGCTTCATGACGGATGTCTATGGGCTCTTTGCCGTTTTGCTTTGTCTCTACTGCTGCCAGAGGGCCATGGCTTCACAAGGCACGGCGTCTACCATCGCCTGGCTTGGGTTGGCGGCCGCTTCCGGCGTCGTAGGAGGCACCGGGCGTCAGGTGGTCTGGCTCGGAGCACTCCTCATGATGCCTTCCGCTGCGTGGCTGCTGCGGAATCGGCGCGGCGTGCTCCTTGCTTCGTTTGTGTTGTTGAGCGCCAGCCTGGGTTGCGTTCTCATCTGCATCAAGTGGTGGGCCAGGCAGCCGTACTCGATGGGAGATACGTACTCAGTATCAATGCTGCTCAAGGAGGCCATCCACCATATCCGGCCGGCCGCGGCCAAAGATTTGCTTGGCCTGGCACTGTGTCTCATCGCCCTGGTCTACCCGGTGCTCGCCGCGTGGCTGCCACAGATGCGAAAACTCAGCCGCCGCACGCTCGTCCTGATCGTCGGCCTGGCGCTGGTCTGGACCGAGATTCAATGGTTGCTGAAATGGTTGCCGCCGTGGTTCGTTTTTCTCCATGAATTCGCGGATACCGGCAGCGTCAACATTGCTACCGATGTTCAGGGACCTCTGCTTCCCTTTAAGGCATGGCTTGCCCTCTCGATGCTGATTGCGGTTACAGCCATGGTGCTCGTTTTCACGCTCCGTGGAAAGCCGCGCGACCCCGTCGACAATCAGGGTCCAGCCACTCCGAGCCCAACAATCTGGCGCGAGCTTTTTTGGCTTTGCATCCCCATCTCGCTTGGCTATTTCGGGCTGCTGTTCCTGGACGCAAACGCGAATCTCAACATAGTAGACCGATATGTGCTGATCGTTATGCCTTTTGCAATTATCTGTCTCCTCCATCTTTATCAACAGTCGATCGCAACCGATCTACCTCGTATTTCCTCGGCCATCCTAGTCGTTTATGCGATTTTCGCCATTGCGGGCACGCACGATTGGTTCGCCTCGCAGCGCGCCCGCATGGCTGCAATTGACGAGCTTCGCGCTGCGGGAGTTCCGAGTACCGGCATTGCAGGAGGCTTCCAGTACGACGCATGGACCCAGTTAGAAGTTGTTGGACATTTGAATAATCGTTTGATTACGAACCCGCCGGGCGCGTATCAGGCGAACCTCGAAACTCCACCAGTTGCCAAAGGCTGCGAAGTGGCCTTCCCGGCGATAACACCTGCCATTCGCCCGCATTTTGCCGTGGACTTTGCTAGAAAGCCATGCATGCTGCCCTCGAAGTATCCGCCGGTCTCGTTTTTTGCCTGGCTGCCGCCCTTTCAAAGGATGATAGAGGTGAACGAGATCCCTTGGATTAAGCAGTAGCACGGCTCAAACCCGGGCATGAGGAAACTCAGGGTTTGCCACTGGAGATCGCGCGAACCTCAACCCTCTGTTATATCTAGAAGCATGCGTTGCGTCCCCCTCCGGACAAGCCTTGGCTGCATCGCTCTGCTCTCGGCCGCCGCGTTTTCACTCTCCGCACAGCAGCCCGCCGAGCCAAGTCAGGAACCACACCGGGAATCCTTCCATTGGATCGATCAGCACTCGCGCGTGCAGGGCGACCAGGACATCCTCACCTGGGTTAACCGCTCACTCGATCCAGAGAAGTGGACTGCTATCCGCGAGATCGGCGTGGAGTACGACGCGGCCCTCGTCGTCACCACCCTGCGCGCCACGCCGCAATCGCCACCGAGCACCGACACCTTCACCGTTTGGAGTGTATCTTTGGTCAACCACAGCGTGACGCCGCTGCTGACCGGCGTGAACCTGCGCTGGCTTGACTGGATGCATTTTGCCGAAGGCGCCGGCGATGAACCAGTTATCCTCTACGACAACTGCCGGGAATGCGCCGCCGAGACCTACTTCACGGCATTTCACTACGACATCGCGCAACATGGTTTCAGGGCGCGGTGGATGCGTGGCAGCCAGGCTGTTCCCGTTCTCAGCGTGAACACGCCGGATGGCGTGGTGCTGACCCAGATTTATGCCGGACTCGCCGATCTTAACGGCCTGCAATACCTGGCCACATGGAACCACTTCGACTACGGCAAAGAGAAGCCGCCGGAAGACTACCTCTACCGCTTCGACGTCGATCCTTTCAGTCACCTGGACCGCACCGAACTGGTCAGCAACAAGCCGGCCGATGCCCTGAAGCTCAAGCTCTGCCAGGTGCAGAATCCCATTCCCGGCCTGACCCACGGCCAGGATTCTGAGCTGTGCAGGGAATTGCTCAAGCCGCTCATTCAGCGCAAGCCGGTGACCACCCCGCCGGCGAACAATCACGGCAAGTCGGCAATCCCCCTGGTTCACAAATAGGTGAATCAAGATGCGATAACAAGATTGATGCGGCGCCGGCATTCCCCTTTCCCAGCAAAAAGCATCCAAGTGTGCTGGAGAAAGACATGCTTCGATCGACCAAGTTGAATCTGTTAGTTCTTGCAGCCTTTGCGGCCGTGATTTCAGCCACGGGTTGCCATAATAACCAAGCCGCGCCGGGCAATGTTCAGGCATCCTCCGATCCGTCAACAGCTAACCTGGCTCCAACCGGCGATGCGAGCGCTCAGGGGTCGACATATACCCAAGCGCCGCCTTCCAGCTATCCGCAGGCAGCGCCGGACTCGGGGAGCTACGATCAGGGACAATATCCGGGCCAATATCCGGCTCCGGATCAGTCCGCGGACCGTGCCGACTACTATGGCGAGCAGCCCGAGTACACCGCCGAACAGCCTCCACCGCCGCTGCCCGATTACGATCAGCCCCCCGATCCCGGTGATGGATACATCTGGACCCCGGGCTATTGGGACTGGGAATCGGCGGGCTACTACTGGGTTCCGGGGGTGTGGGTCGAGGCTCCTTATGTCGATGCTCTCTGGACGCCACCATTTTGGGGATTTTGGCACCATCACTACTGCTTCTTCCGCGGCTACTGGGGTCCGCATATCGGCTTCTACGGCGGCGTGAACTACGGATTCGGATATACAGGCGTCGGTTATCAGGGCGGTTACTGGAACAGCGGCCAGTTCTATTCCAACCGGGCAGTGAACAACGTCAACGTTTCCGTTGTTCATAATGTCTACAACCGCAACGTTATCAACAACTATGTGACCACCAATTCACGGGTGAGCTTCAATGGCGGCTCAGGCGGCATTCAGACGCACCCACGTCCTCAGGAGCTGGCGGCGCTGCGCGAGCCTCATGCGGCTCCGATGCAGACGCAGATGCAGGTTGAGCGGTCGGCAAGCTCAAATCGGGCCCAATTTGCGTCGGTCAATCAGGGACGCCCGGCCAACCGGGCTGTCAGCTCACCGGTGAGGGCCGATCGCGATGTGCATCCAGTAGCGCCACCACCGGTGCACAATCAGCCGCAGGCAGCTCCGCAGCAAATGGGTCGGCAGGAGGCGCAACCGCCTCGTCCCGCTCTGCAACAAGAACAGCGGTCAATGCCGCAGGTACAGCGGCCAATGTCGCAGCAGCGCACCGAACAGCAGGTACAGCCGCAGCATCCGGCTCCTATGGAGCACCCCGCTCCTCAGCAGCAGCGCCTGGCGCCGCAGACCATGGAGCGGCCTGCACCGCAGCAACGTCCTGCACCACAGCGAACGGAGCGGCCCGCACCGCAGCCGCGTCCAGAACCCGCGCCACACCCTGCTCCTCCGCCGCGTCAGGCTGCTCCGCCGCGCCCGGCGCCCGCGCCACACCCCGCACCGCCGCCTCCAAGGCCTGAGGAAAAGAAGCCGGACGGACACGCGTAAGTAGAAGCCTTGAACTCCCGCCCTTGCCATTCATAACCCTGTATGGCAAGGATTGGGTTTCCTTTGTTTGTTAACTTTGCGCTTGCGGAATCACTGAGCTGCGGCCACCCGTACCAGAACCAGATTCCGTACCCATCGCGCCGGCCGCTTTTCGCCTGTAGAAATAATCTTTAACGGTCCGTCGTCTGTGAGCGGCTTGCCGTCTTCCAAGTCGGCCACGACGATCATCCCGTCATGCACATCCGAATTGGCCTCAGCCACGGCGTACACCGCCTGGTAGCCGTCCGATCCAACGGCGACAAAATAAAGCGACAGATCCTTGCCACGCAGAGTGGCCGGCACACCCAGCGGCGTCAGCAAATCCATCAGCGCAACTCCCGAATACGTCTCGTTCGCCTTGGTGTGCTCGTTGTAAACAGTCAGCGTCTTGTGCGGCAGTGCGGTCAGCTTTGCAAGGGTCCAGTCTGCGGATTTGTCGCCGAATGTAATCCGAAGCACGCCTGCAGGAATATTCGGCTTGGTATATCCGCGATCTGGCTTCGCGCCCATATCCATGCCGGTCATCTGGCCCGGCGCGACCGTTGGCTTGTTCTGCGTTTGCGCGTTCAATGTTCCCGCGCCGAAAACGAAAGCCGAAATCGCCACCCACATCAAGTTCCGCTTCATGAATTCCTCCCGCCGTCCATCGTATACCGAGGGCGCATATCGCAGGGTATACTGGGACCATGTCCGTTGTGCGCAACGTCGCCGCGATCGCCAAAGGCATGAGCATCACCTTTCGCGAGATGCTGGAGCCCTCGCAGGTTGAAAATTATCCTGATGGCCCGGGCCCCTTGCGCGGCGCGGTCTTTGAGCAGCGTTTCCGTGGCGCGCATGTGCTGCAGCGCGACGAGAACGGGCTGGAGAAATGCGTGGCCTGTTTTCTGTGTGCCGCCGCATGCCCAGCCAATTGCATTTTTATTGAGGCCGCTGAGAACACGGAGGAGCAGCGCATCTCTTCCTCCGAGCGCTACGCCAAGGTCTACAACATCGACTACAACCGTTGCATTTTTTGCGGCTATTGTGTCGAAGCCTGCCCTACCGATGCCATTACCCACGGGCACGGCTTTGAGCTGGCCACGCTGAACGCTACGAATTTGGTGATGCGCAAGGAAGACATGCTGGTTCCGGTAGCGGCGCTGACGGCTGCAAAGTGAGGTAAGGTGCCGCCAGCCTTCCCGGTAAACTCAATCTAATCGGGGGAAGGGTTACATCGATCACTTTGCTTTCGTACTATCGACGATGCGTTCCACTCTGCCTTTGAAATTCATGTCGAAGTCATGTAGTCGAAAGTTCTCGCCGTTTTCCAGGATGATTGCGATTGAATTCTTTCCGACACTAAATGATTTAACTGGAACCCACTTATCTCCGCTCTTTCCTGTTTTTGCGTTTTTTGCTGCAAAGTCCGAGCTCGTATGAGTAATGGTCCCCCCGATCATTTTCCAGTCGATTTCTCCTTGGAATTGAACCACCACAGTAGTAGCGGACGAATCCGTCGCGCTGAATTCTACCGTGTAAAGCTTTCCCGGCATGCCTTGCCAAAATACCTCGGCTCCTCCTCCAATCGGCCTTCCGAGATCATCGAAGATGATGGCTCTCCCACCTTTGGTGCCTCCGTACGCGCTGGGTTGCCTTTGACCGGCGCAAACACCGAAAACACTGAGGGATAGAACGACGAGAGTCGACCACTTTTGAATTGACATTCGCGACTCCTTAGCAGCTTTCTCACCCAGCCGGGTAAATGGGAGGCCAGCGAGCGTATCACCACGAACCGGGAGTGGGGCGATTTCCAGGTATCCCAAGATAAATACGTCCCGGCATGCCTGGGCGTAAACTGCAACTCTTACGATAGTGTGGATGTGATTCCTAGACTATTCACACCATAGAATTGATGGCAAGGAATATTTGGGTGGCGCTGGGCGAACGGATTCGGTCAATGCTTCCATCCTTCTCCCATGAGAATCTTAGATTTCAATGTTCTCTCCACCGATTTCCGGCAAACGTGCCAGAATGGTCGACTGGGCAGCCATGCCTGAGCATGCGCCCTCTTGGTTGTAGAGACATTTGCCTTGCCGTGTGTTAAAAAATGACCATCAATCTCCGGGCCGAACGAGTAATGTCTCAGGCGGGTCAGCCTGCGGACTGTCGCGGGGCCGGACCGGCTGGTTTCCGGGGAGGAATCAGATGCGGAGCCAGGGCCTTGTTCGGGTGTCCATCATTTTGGCAGGAGCTTGCCTCTCTGTAGGCGGTCAGACCCCGCCCGCAGCCCCAGGTCCGCAACACACGATCATGACCGCGCGGGGGTACACAGCCTTTCTTCGGAGCAGACAGCTCACGCATATCCCGTTCGATTTAAAGCAGTTGTCACCTACTATGACCCACATGTCGACCCTCGCCACGGAGTGCTTTTTGTGCATGACGCAACCGGCAGCGTGTTTGTCGCAATCCCGTCGCTGCCGATTCTTCCCCTTCATGCAGGCGACCTTGTAGAGGTGACCGGTGTTACGGGAGCGGGTGATTATGCGCCAACGGTCAGAAGCGGCGCGGCGCGGCTTCTTGGGCGGGCGCAACTGTCCGTGACCCCTTACAAAGCGACTTTGACGCAGTTGCTCGGCGGAATGTACGACGCGCAGTGGGTTGAGATCGAGGTCCTGGTCCGTTCCGTGCACGTCGGGGCCAACAATGTGGTGCTCGAGATTGCGTCCGATGGAGGGTCGCTTTCCGCAGTCACCATGCGTCAGGATGGGGTCAACTACCAATCTCTGGTAGATTCGATCGTCCGCATCCGCGGCAACGCTGCCCCGGTATTCAACCAGCGCCACCAGATGGTTGGTGTCCATGTTTTCTTCCCAACCTTTAGCCAGGTTAGCGTCGTTGTCCCGGCGCCACGCGATCCGTTCGCAGTCCCGTCGGTTCCGGTCACGCAGCTTTTCCGCTACACGCCCAATCCGGTGCTTTCGCACCGCGCCCACGTGCGTGGCCAGGTGACGCTCAACTGGCCTGGCCGAATGCTGTGCATCGAAGACTCCAAGGGCGGAATTTGTAGCCAGACCACTCAGGCTGGCTTCGCCGAGGTGGGTTCGTTTGTCGACGTTATCGGCTTTCCGGCCATCAGCTTTTTCAAACCGACACTCGAAGATGCGACATTCCGCCCAGCGCCAGGCCCCGCGTCGCCCCTGCGACCGGTTCAGATCACTGCTAAGCGGGCCATCCAGGAAGACCTGGACGGCATGCTGGTTCAGGTGGACGCGGAGTTGATCGGACAGGATCTTGCCGCCACGGAACCGACTCTTATGCTGCGTTCCGGCCACTTGCTTTTTCCGGTCATTCTCCCCAAGAACGCCCTTGGCACCGGGCTTCCGTGGAAAGAAGGGAGCCTGGTTCGCGTTACGGGTGTCTGCAACGTGCAATTCGATTCCCTTGGCGTAACTCTGGGAGAAGGCGCGGTACAACCGCAATCGGTCCAAATATTGCTTCGCTCGCTGGATGACGTTGTTGTTCTTCACGCTCCTTCCTGGTGGACGTCGGAGCACGCATGGGAAGGCCTGGGCGTTGTCGGCCTGGCAGCCTCAATCGCGTTCGTCTGGGTTGTAGTGCTGCGTCAGCGAGTGGAAAAGCAGACCCGCGCGCTCCGCCGCAGCGAAGAGCGCATGCGTCATTTGTCGGAGCACGACCCTCTCACCAATTTGCCTAACCGTGTCCTGCTGAACGATCGTCTGGAACTGGCGCTTACGCACGCGCAACAGCAGCAACGTCCTCTGGGCCTGTTGATGGTCGACCTCGATCGGTTTAAGGAAGTTAACGATGAGTTCGGCCACGCTGCCGGCGACAGGTTGCTCTGCGAGATAGCCACTATCCTCACCGGCTCGGTTAGGATGACCGATACCGTGGCTCGCTACGGGGGCGACGAATTCATCGTCCTGCTTCCGGACCTGCGTTCTGCCGACGAGGCCGGCTTCATCGCGGAGAAGATTGTGGGCGCATTTGCCGCACCAGTCGATATCGGTGTGGCGCGGATTCCTGTGACGGTCAGCGTGGGTGTTTGCACCTACCCCGAGGCGGGAAAAGAGATTGAGACGCTGCTGCAAACCGTGGACGCCGCGATGTACAGCGTGAAAGCCGAAGGACGGAACGGATTCCGCGTCTTTACCAACGCCAAATCGAAGGCCGGGCAGGAAAAACGCCCGAGAGACCCAATGAGCGCCGCCTGAATCATTGCACGTTGAGAAGGCCTTGCCGGCGCAGCTCGGTCAGAACCTGCTCCACCTTCCAGTCCAGTGCATCCGTTCCGCTGACGGTAAGGTCCGCATGCACCGCTGAAGGCCGTACAAATGCCAGACTCGCTGGCCGGACAGTTGCCGCATATTGCAGGCGCACACTCTCCGGCGTCCTGCCGCGCTGTTCAATGTCTCGCTTCAATCGCCGTTCAAAGCAGACGTCATCCGGCGTATCCACGTAAATGCGCAGATGGTACAGGGGTAGCAATTCCGCGAAGAAGAGAGCAAACAATCCCTCAACCAGCAGGAATCTGCCGCCTTTGACTCGCTCAGTGCGCCCAACCACGCGCGTGTGGGTTGCAAAGTCATAGATAGGCCGGTCGATCGTCTTGCCCGAGGCCAGCGCCGCCACGTGCGCGGCCAGCAGAGCGCCCTCAATCATCGCCGGATCGTCGAAGTTCTGGCGCACGCGCTCAACATGTGGCATATGGCCAAGATCGCGGTAGTAGTTGTCAAGCGGGAAGTAGGTCCCCTCCAGTTCGCGAGCCAGCTCCGAGGCGAGCGTGGTCTTTCCGGATCCGGAGCAGCCCGCTATCCCAAGCACCACAGGTGGAAAGGGAAGCCGCGCCGTTCCAGGCTCCACCCCTGCTTCGCTCTCCGTCACGCCTTTTCTCCTCCACGCGCGGCTATCTTCGGCGCCAGCCGTTTCAGCAGCCCGGCCAGTTGTGCTTCTACTTTCCGTCCGGCCTCGAAGACCTCCTCGTGGCTGAGCGGCGTCGCGCCCAGGCCCGATGCCAGGTTGGTGACGCACGAAATCCCCAGTACCTCCATCCCCATGTGCCGCGCCACAATTGTCTCCGGTACGGTCGACATGCCCACCAGCGTCGCTCCCATGGTGCGAAAGGCGCGTATCTCCGCCGGGGTCTCGAAGCTCGGTCCAGGCGTGGCCAGATAGATGCCTTCCTCGAGATGAAAGCCTTCAGCCTCCGCGGCCTCCTTTGCGAGGGCGCGCAATGCTTTGCTGTAGGCAGCCGTCATGTCGATGAAGCGCTGCCCCGTACCCGGCCTGAATCCAAACCGCGACTCGTTGGGACCGGTCAGGGGATTCCATCCCATGTGGTTGATGTGGTCGCTCAGCGCGACAAGCTGGCCGACACGCAGGCCTTCTTTAATGCCGCCCGCCGCGTTCGTCAGGACAACTGCGCGAAGTCCGAGCGCACCCAGCACCCGCATTGGGAAGGTGACTTCAAGCGGCGTGTAGCCCTCGTAGAAGTGCACGCGGCCTTGCATGACGATCACCGGAGCGGTATCGAGCAGCCCGGCGACAATGCGGCCCGAGTGCCCCTCCACCGTCGACTGCGGGAAGTGAGGGATCTCGGCGTAGGGAACAATCACTGCGCCGGTCACTGCGTCAGCTACAGCGCCCAGCCCTGAGCCCAGAACGATTCCAATGCGCGGCGGGAGAGCAACCAGCTTTCCCTTAAGAAACTCCGCGGCTTCCATTACCTGGTCGAAAT
>Ga0181516_10003301_pt1 | contig 10874 bp, 6 predicted proteins | sample PEATcosm2014_Bin_25_FD_121104 | JGI IMG/M metagenome (GOLD analysis project Ga0181516, IMG submission 121104) | Peatland microbial communities from MTU Mesocosm Facility, Houghton, MI, USA - PEATcosm2014_Bin01_10_metaG | ecosystem: Environmental > Terrestrial > Soil > Wetlands > Peat | place...
ATACTGGATCTGATTTCCATAAACGTCGTGGTAGCTTGAAACGCGGTTGTAGGCGTCGTAAGTGCAGTTGATGGTTGAGGGTTGCGAGTTGATGGTTTCCGAAACGTTCGTCAGGTTGTTGTTGGCATCATACCCGTAAGCCGTCGTGGCGACATTGTCAGTGCGGCTGGTCAACCGTCCTTTGCCATCGTAACTATTGGTTGTGCCGTGACCGCTTGGCTGTGTCACGACCACCGGCAATCCCTGATGATTGAAGGCCAGCGTTGTGGAATGACCAAGCGGCGAGACGGTGTTCGTCAGCCGGTTCGCCCCGTCATAATAGAAGTGCCAGATGTTGGTGCTGCGGTTGGTCAACGTGATCTGGTTGCCCGCCATGTCGTAACCGCGCTTCACCGTATGGCCGGCATTGTCGGTCGTCATGGTCAACTGTCCGCGCTTGTTCCACTGCTGGAATGTCTTTTCCCCCGCCGCGTTGGTGGTGGCGATGTTCCGCCCGTCGGCATCATAACCCATCTTCGTTGTCCGCGTGAGCGGGTCAGCAATGGAAACCAGACGCCCGGCAGAATCGCTGGTGTATTGCAATGCCTGTGAAAGCGGGTTGGCGGTCTGCGCCAGCCAGTCGCGCACGTCGTAGGCGTTCGTGATCACCGGCACGCCCTGCGCCGTGGCGGGCAGCGTCACGGACACCAGCTTGCGGGTGGGACTCCACGCATTGACGATGACGAAGCCGCGCGCGTTCGTGCTGGTCAGCGCGTTTCCAACCGCATCATAACCGAGGCTCGTGACAAGACCTGCCGGCGCGGTCGTGACGGCAGGCTGCCGCCGCTTGTTATACGAATAGGTTGTTGTGTTGCCGTTGGCATCCGTGTGGCTGGTCATGTCACCAAGCGAATTGTTCACGAAACTTTCGCTGCCCCCGTTCGGATAACTGATTCCGTTCAACTGGCCGTAACCGTCGTAACCGTAGGTGTTGGTGCCGCCGGACTCCGTGCGGTTCGCCAGCGTGCCGTCGCTGTTGTAACTGTAATTGACAAAATCGCCCGCTCCGTTGGTCGAGCCGGTCAACGAAAACTGGCTGTTGTAGCCGAACGTGCTGACATGGCCGAGCGCATCCACCGACTGGACCAGATTATTGTTCGAGTCGTAAATAAACTGGTTTGTGGAATTCAGAGGGTCAATCGTGCTGGTGAGATTGTTGTTGCCGTCGTAAAAATACCGGTTGATTTCATTCAACGGCGAAATGGTTTCGACCACATGATTCTGGCCGTCATAGAAAACGGCATTCGTGTTGCCCAGCGGGTCCACCGCCGTCATCAGCCGTCCCTCATCGTCATAATAAAAATCACTCTCGCCATTGGCAGGATCAATCTCTGTTGTCCGCAAGCCTGACCAGAAAATCCGCCATAATTCGCCCGCCTTCCCGTCGGTATATTGCTGCACCACATGACCGAGAGAATCGAAAACATTGCTGACAACCAGTTGGCTGTTGGCGTCAATCGTCGCCGTGATGTCATGGCTGGCATCATAATTGTAGGTTGTGGTCTTGCCCTCGGGGTCGGTCACGGAAGTCAGGTCGCCTCCCGTATAGCCGTAGGACACGCTCCGCGTGCCGTCGGACACCGAGGTCAGTTGGTTGCTCGCGTTGTAATTGAACGTGAACGAACGGCCTTTCCAGTCCGCGACCGTCGCGACCAGGTTGTTGGTGTAAGTTGTCGTCAGGGTGTTCCCATATCGGTCAACGATGCCGCTCAATTGACCGGCTGAATTGAAATTGAACGTGTTGCCGTGTCGCTGTTGCAGGGAATAAGACGGGCCGCTTTGCGTCAGTGTCATCGTGCTGTTGGCCGGGGGCGTGAAAGCGCCGTTGGGTTGTTTGACAAATTGAACCATGTCCTTGCCCAGGTTCACTGACACGGCCCCCTTGGTCATCTGGTCAACGCCCCACTTGGCAATGAGCGCCGTGGTCAGCCAGTTTTTCGGGTCGGGCGAGTCATTGTAAGTGTTGATCGCCGCGCATGTCGCCGCAATCATCGCGGCGGCCTGCGCCGGCGTCGTTCCACCCAAAGCCGCCTGCGGCGCGGCAACCGTGCTGGCATTGATGTAATAATTGTTGATCCAGCCGGGGGCCATGCCCGCCGGATTGGAATATCGGCGCGTGCCGTTGTAATAACGGGAAAGCGTGATGCCTTTCGGCTCGGCTTGCCCCAGCGACAAATCCATATGCTCCACCTGGAACGTGCCATCAGCGGCATCAACCGGGTCGGCAATGGTGGAATCAGAACCTGCGGTTCCGACAGGGGCGGCCGTGGTAGAACCGGGTTGCTGGTAAATATTTTGAGAGACAGTTCCCGGATCCGGGTCGTCCTGCCAAATTTCAAAGTAGCCGCCGTTATAGCCGCCGCTGATCAGCATCGTCATATTGTCATTTGTGCTGGTCAGATAGCGGGCGGCTATGCCGTAGCCAGTCCACGTTCCCGGCCCGGCAAGCTGATTTGTGCCGCTCTGCGGCAAAAGCAGGTAATAACCCTGGCTGATATAGTTGTTATACAACGAGGTTGTGTCATAGCCGGACAAACTGCCTTGAACGGTTGACCAATTGGTGTTGCTGGCAAGATAAACGGCCTGTCCGTTGGTGCTGGCGATTTCAAGCATCTTCACCGTGGAGGCGGCGACAAGATTGCTGGACTGCAATTGTTCCAGCAGCCCATTTTCCAAGGCACTGTCGAAATAACTGGTCAGATCAATATGCCGGTTTTGCAAGTCTGAATTGGCGGCATCCGCGCCGCCCGCCGACTGCCTGCCGGAATCCTGCATATAAATATCAACGTAATAGCCTTTCCCGGCTTCCTCCGCCATTCGACCAAAGCGATGGTGATATTGCGGCAGTATTCCTTCTTGAACAGCCAATAGCTGTTCCGCACCCTCTGTTTGCAGCATCCAGTCCAAGCCCATGATGTTCAATGTCTCGCCCACCACCTGCCTTGAGGTGTTGGGGTATCCTTCCTGCAAATAAACATTCAACTGGTTTTCCCGCTCACGCAACCAGCCCCAATCCGGCTCGAAGGCATAGACCAGCGCATAAGTGGCATTGGTGCTTTGATAAACATTGGTGACATTGTTGTCCGCCTGCGACGGCACGCGGATGATGGTGTTATTGGTCCAATCCCAATGTCCAAAGGGATGGTTGATGTCAATGACCACATTGTTTGTGCCGCCTGACCCGCTGGTCTGCCCTTGCATCACGTTTGAATCGTTGAGCCACAGTTGCGCCAGGCCATTGTTGCTATAGGTCAGCGACAATCTCTGTCCTTGCAACAGCGGCATCCAGCATTGCCAGTTCGTTCCCGCAAAACTAATTGCCAGGCTGGACATCAGGTTTGTTGGAATATAACTCCAGTTGACGGGGCCGTTTGTATAGTTTCCAACACCTATGTTCGTCGCGGTGACGTTGTAAATGGTGAATTGATTGAGTGAAAGAGGACTCCCCAGTGCCGTGAAATTTCCCGGAACAATGGACGGTCCGCCTAAAATTTGTTGAACACTGGCATTGGGATTGTTGGTCTGGATGTAATTCAAAAGGTTCGTTGTGTAGCCGGTAAGCGTGTTTCGGATATTGCTCTCGCTCAACCCGCTCACATAATTGCCGGTGTCCGTGCCTCCCGCCACTGATATGAGATTGCCGCCGCCCATTGCGTTGGTCAGGTTGACGCCGCTGAACGGCTCCGAGACTTTGAAGGCCGGGTCGAGGTAATAATTCGTGGTATTGATCTTGACCGTCACCCATACCCGCTGAAAAGCAATCGTATTGCCATCACTGCCATAGTAAAGCGCAGGATAGCCACGGGCGCCGAAAAGTTGGGAAACGTAATTTGACGTATAAAGCCAGTTCGTATTGGACAGGCTTAGACCAAGCCATTGCTGCAAACAATTGTTTCCACCGTAAGCGCCTTGGTAAGGCACGCCAACCCATCCGAATTGATAGGCGGCGGTGCTGTATCCGGCGGCGCGAAGCAGGGCCACCAGCAACGCGCTCTGGTCAAAATCATTGCCGCTCTTTTCAAGCAGCGTCAGTTCCGCGCCTTTTTTTGAGCCGAAATAGTGGACATATCGGATGTTGCCCTGGACATAGTTGTAAATTTTCAGCGGGTCGTCCTGTAATCCATTCGCCAGCGCCTGAATGTCCGGCGTGATGAATTCGGCGATTGCCTGGTTGTTTTGCTGTCCATCTTGTTGAATGATGTCCGGCGAAGGAAGACTTGCCGCTTGTAATGATGCGCTGCCAGGCAATGAATCCGGTTGCAGGCCGTCGGGGGCGGCGAACCACCCCGGAGTGGTGATCTGCGCCCGGCAAACCACAGCCGCTGTCATCAGCAATCCCAAAATCAAAAATCGCAATGTTTTCATTTATATTGTCGTTCTTTGATTATTGTGAAACAGAAAGGACGTTGCCCTCGGCGTCCAGGTTCACGGAGCCGGTTTTCTTGCCAGACACGCCCGTAACCCAGTCCGTCAGATTGTAGGAATAATTCAGGCGCGATGCCGAAGTTGCATTGTCATTCATGTTGGGATTAAGCCCCAGCAGCACCTCCCATGAGTCGGACAGTCCGTCGCCGTCCGAGTCTGCAACATTGGGGTTTGTTTTTGAAACCAGCAGTTCGTAGGCGTCCGTCAATCCGTCGCCGTCCGTGTCCTTCGGCCCGCCAAGAATGAAAAAGCACGTCGTGTTGGTTGTTGGGATGGTGAGCGTGTAATTCGTGCCATGATAGCTTTGTCCCATCCACACCCAAGGGATACCGTTGGTGCCAAAGGACAAAACCGAATTTGCAAAAACATCGTAAGGAACGCCGTTTGAACCGCCCTCAATCGTGAAGCTAAAGTTCATATTTGTTCCGCCAGCCGCCGTCGTGACAACCAGATTGGTCATCCAGACATTGCTGCTGGTGATGGTGGTGGATGCCGCGCCGACGATTTGCAGGCTCCCGATCCCGGTGATCGCCTCATAAACAGGGGGCGTGGAGGAGGGATTGGACTGTGCCGAAACAAGACTATCCTGAAAGGTGGTCAGCGGATCAATGACGTAGGGACCTGACTCATTGCCGAACAGGCTGCTCACGGCACCGGCGTTCAACGGAATGCTGTAGGTGGCGATGTCGTCAAAAATTCCACGGGCCTGTGAATTACCGTTGGTGTCGCTGCCGATATAAAGGCCGCTTGCAAGCGCGTTTGTGCCGGGCAGTATGTTCACGCCCGCGCCGTTGGTCGCCAAATTTCCGTCAAGGTATAATGCCGTGCTGTTGGATGAATACGTCAGCGCGATGAAATGCCAGCCGCTGGCCGTCCATGCAATCGGGACTGAAAGATAATTGGTTGAATCCCCGGTGCCGTTCTGTGTGCTGAAAGAAAGGTTGTCTCCCGCCGGGTCAATATGGAGGCTCCAATTGCCGAACGAGGCCCCGCTTGTCCATTCGCCCACATTGATCAACTGTCCCCATGCGCCGGGGCCGGTTCCACCGGCGCTGCCGCTGGCCCAGTCCGGCGCAAACCACAGGGCGACGCTGCCTTGATTCAGGGTCAGGTTCGGCCTGTTGTTGGTTTCCACCATATTATATTGCAGCCATGCAGGGCTTGTGCTGTCCAAGACCAGTGCCGTGCCGTCGCCAATGGTCGTATTGAGATTGGCGTATGAAACGGGTGCATAGCCGAAATCACTCTTCCAGGCGTTGGTGTCGCTGAATGACCATGAATCCAGCAGGCAGTATGTGGGCTGATACGAACTGAACGTGTTGCTGATGGTGACGGGATCAACCACGACATTGTAGGTGCAGATGTCATCAAACATTCCGTGCGCCTGCGTCAAACCGTAGCTGTCGCTGCCGATAAAAAAGCCGTTGGCAAGCACTGTCGAGTTCGGCCAGATGCTCATGCCCGCGCCGTTGGTCGCCAGTTGGCCGTCCAGATAAAGGGTGGTGTTGGTGGCTGAATAGGTGAGGGCGACGAAATGCCACTGGTTGCTCGTCCAAGAAATGGGGGCGGAGAGATAATTGGTTGTGTCCCCTGCGTTGTCCTGCGCGCTGAAATATAAATTTGCCGCCGCCGGATCAATGTTAAGGCTCCACCATCCGTATGTGGCGTTGCTTGTCCACTGGCCCGCATCAATCAACTGCCCCGATTCTACAAGCCCGCTGCCGCCTGCGTTCGTGCTCGCCCAGGAAGATGGAGCGAACCACATGAAAATGCTCCCTTGATTTACAGTCAGGTTGGTCGCTCCAAAACTTTCAACGACGTTATATTCCAGCCCTGCGGGATTGGTGCTGTCCACCACCAGCGCCGTGCCGTCGCCATAAAACGACACCGTGATGTTGGTGAACGAGACCGGCGCAAAGCCGTTGTCGCTCGTCCAGCCGTTCGTGTCGGCAAAAGACCATGAATCGAGCGGGGTGTCAGAAACGGCGGGAATTTGACCACAGGCATTTTCAACAGCGGCAAAAAAACAGGGAAGGAGCAAAAGGAGAATCAGACGGATGCGGCGGGCGCGCCGCCGTGTTTGGGGATGGGACATTTCGGGCCGCCGCGCCGGGCGGCCTGGTTTCATCCGTCTGAAAATTTTCATGATCAGCAAGTTCTCCTGAGTTTCCCGCGCTGCAATGAATGTTGGCGACATTCTGCCGGAAACCGCAGCGCATGGCAAGGAAAAAATATAAATCTATAGGTTCTGGTTTATGGATGACGTTTCAGGTCTTTTGGTTTGAAGTGCCAACAAACTTGAAACATCGCCGGATTTTTGGCGAAGCCCTCCGGGTCCACAGAAAGAAGGCTGGTTTGAGCCAGGAAAAACTCGCGGAAAAAGCCGATCTTCATCCCGTCTATGTCAGCGCCGTCGAACGCGGGGTAAAAACCATTTCCATGGATGCCGTGATGCGGATTTCCAAAGCCCTCAATGTGAGGTTGCGCGACCTGGTGGCCGACCTCTGACCTTTTTCAAATCCTTCCTCGTCCTCATTTTCACCACCAAGGCACCAAGGCACAAAGGGATTCCAAATCTTGGTGTCTTTGTGTCTTGGTGGTTAAGAATGCCGCAAAAAGCAGGTTTTGCCGGTGACAGGCAGGATTTGCCGGGTCGTTTTTCGCCGAAACCGGCAAAATTTGCCTGCTGACCTTATAAGATCTGTCGCGTTTCTTATTAGATCGGTCATCAATCTTATAAGGTCGGTCACGTTTCTTGCAAGGTCGGTCGTCAACTTTGAAAGATGCGTCGCGTTTCTTGCAAGATCGGTCATCAATCTTATAAAGTCCGCGGTATTTCTTGCAAAATCGGTCGTCAATCTTGTAATATTCGCCGCACTTCTTCCAAGAATGGTCGTCAATCTTACAAGGTCCGTCACGTTTCTTGCAAGAACGGTCGTCAATCTAATTAGGTTGATGACCAATCCAGATTGATCTGCAACCGTCCGGCGGGGGAAAAAACCGGATTTGCCGTCCCGCAAGGGGCATTTTTTGGCATCCCATTTTCAGGCCTTTTCAATTTCCCAATAAAAAGGCAGTTTCCTGCCATTCACTCACCATTTATTGTCATTCCGATGACAATAAATGGTTGTAATACGCTGTATTACAACGTATTGTAAAAGTGGTTGGCACGCGCTTTGCTTGACATATAACCAGAAGAATCCAGAAAACAAATACAAAACGTATGATAACAAAACTAAACGTATTACGGGATTTTTACAAATATCCCCCATCAAAACTGGTGACATTCGGCAACAATGTTGCCATTAACGTGGACACGACGGTGTTCGTCAGCCTGCCGTTCGCGCCCAAGGACATTGAGGCCCTCACGGCCAAACTCAGCGCTGCGGAATCTGCCACCATCACCGGCGGCACGCCGGAGACGGCGGCGCGTGACAATGCCTTTGACGCAGTGTGCAACGCGTTGAATGCGGACGCGAACATCGTGGAGAACGTGGTCAATGGCGACCTCGAAAAACTGCTGGGCACGGGCTACCTGCCGGTCAGCACCAACCGCGCATCCGTTCCCCTGGACGACACGTCCATCGTGAGCCTGATGAACAACGGCACCACGCAGGTGCTCCTGCGCCTGCAACCGGTGACCAATGCCAGAAGCTACCAGGTGCAGACCAGCGTGGACGGCGGCAAAACGTGGCAGGAATATTGCATCTCGTCACAGGCGCGCCGCATTGTGATCGGCAACCTTGTGCCGGGCACGACCTATGCCGTGCGCGCGCGCGCCATCGGCGGCAGCACCGGGGCCAGCAACTGGACCGGACCAAGCTCAATCATGTCAACGTAAGATAGATCACGGGTGTAGCGTCGAGCCTGCGGCTCGAATCCATCAGCGCACAGCGCCGACGCTACATCCTACAATTTCCATTTGCCCGGACTGTTTCCGGGTGAACAGGCGGCTGGCAACAACGGATTCTTCTTTGCCGGCCGCCTGCATTGTTTTTCAACAACTGCTCATCTCTTTTCAACATTCATTTCCGTCGCAGCCGGGCGAATCACCCTCGTCGTCATCCTCATCCTCATTCTCAAAAAACCTCCTCAATTGACGATGAGCATGAGTATGAGGAAGAATAGTCAGATTCCGAATTTTGAGACACACTCCATGGTTGCTTGTGAAAAAGAAACACGCGCAGGGGAAGCGACCTGCGCGTGTGTGTAGGACAGCCTCGTCAGCCAGGCTGCATTCAGAGGAACTTGAACCCACCCATCTTCTACGCGGTCATTTCAACAAATGCCTGTTGCAATCAAAAGGCGTTGGGGAAACATTCCGGCAACGAATCTTTTTTGACAGGCAGCCGGGACGACTGGATTGAATGTTCCGATTGGGAATGACGCGGGGCAATCAAGCCAGAACGGCCTTGTTCGCCTTGAGATATTTCTCGATGGTCTTGATGCCGTTGCAGGAATTGGAAACGCGGACGGCACCGGGCTTGCCCAGCTTGTAATGCACCAGAAGTTTGCCGACCATTCCCACTTGAAGGTTCGCGCCCGTCATGCGCCAGAGCTGGCCGGCTTCCAAGGGTTTCTGGCGGGACCGGGACGGCGGTTTGGTTTTTGTCATGGTTGATCATGCCATTTGCTTTTGGATTACACCAGACAAATCGCCATTTCATTTCAAAGCCTGTCTGCAAATCCACCCGGACCGAATCATCCTCATCCTCATCCTCATCCTCATCCTCAAAAAAATCCGCCAAACTGAGGATGAGGATGAGGATGAAAAGCCAGGGGCGAACTGCGCCGTTCTGCCGTCTTGGGCCGGGCCGGTTCGCGGAGAAAAATAATTGTTTTTTTTGTTTGATGAATCCAAACGGCAGGAGTATGACTGGTTCCATGAAACAAGCCTCTGCCATCATCCTGGCCTGCGCGCTGGCCGTTCCCGCCCTGGCGCAGGACTCCACCAACAACATCGCCGCCGCAACCGGCCTGCCCGCCAGCGCGGAGCTTGCGCCGCCAGTCGTCTCTTTTGCCGCGTCCGCGGGGGCGCTGACCGCGCCGCTGATTTTGACCAACGATTACATCGTCCTGCCTGGCGACCAGGCGGAACTGACGAACGGCGGCAAGGCGGTGTTTAATTTCAGCGTCACCAATGCCGGAAATTATGTGATCGAGACGCTGGTGAACGCGCCGGACGAAAGCAGCAATTCATTTTTCCTGAACATAGACGCGGATCCCGTGGACCCGGACATGATCTGGGACGTTCCGGTGACGGCAGGTTTTGAGAAACGGACCGTGAGCTTGCGCGGCAACGGGGATTCATCCACCGACCAGTTCACGCCCAAGGTTTTCAAGCTCGACACGGGAACGCACAACCTCATCATCATCGGGCGCGAGCCGGGAACGCTGTTGAAATCTTTGTCCATCCATCCCGCCCCGGCGGATAAACCGGTCAGCCCTTGATCAGCACGGCCTTGTTCTTCTTGAGAAATTTCTCGATGGTGGTTTTGCCGCCGACGGAATTGGGAATCCTGACCGCGTTGGGCTTGGCGAGCTTGTAATGAACGAGGAGCTTGCCGATCATTCCCACCTGAAGATTTGCCTCGGCCATGCGCCAGACCTGGCCTTCCACCAACGGTTGATGGCGGGCGCGAGGTTTTGACTTTGGCTTCTTCATAAGGAAGTTTGCACAGGAGCGCCGGAATTAACCAGTTAAATCGTGCGGGATAAATCGGTGGAAAAATCCCCGTGGACGTGCTACTGATTTAGCCATGCAAACAGCAAAAGCTTATTCCGCCGCCTCCGCAACCTCGCCGCTCGCGCCGTTTTCCCTGCAACGCCGCGAACCCGGCCCGCATGACGTGCAGATCCAGATTCTTTTCTGCGGCGTCTGCCACACGGATGTCCACATCGTCCGCAACGAATGGCACGGCACCACCTATCCCTGCGTGCCCGGCCATGAAATCGTCGGGCGCGTGGTGAAGGCCGGCGCACACGTCAAAAAATTCAAGGAAGGCGACATCGCCGCCGTCGGCTGCATGGTGGATTCCTGCCGCACCTGCGAGAATTGCAAGGAGGGCCTCGAACAATTCTGCCAGCAGGGCGCGACCTTCACCTACAACGCGCCGGACAAGATTTCCGGCGGCATGACCTACGGCGGTTATTCCGACAGCATCGTCGTGGACGAGGCGTTCACGCTGCGCGTGCCGAAGCATTTGGACCTTGCCGCCACCGCGCCGCTGCTCTGCGCGGGCATCACCACTTATTCGCCGCTGCGTTTTCACAAGGTCGGCAAGGGTCAGAAGGTCGGCGTGGTCGGACTCGGCGGGCTTGGCCACATGGGCGTGAAACTCGCGAAGGCCCTCGGCGCGCATGTCGTGGTCTTCACCACCTCGCCGAACAAGGTCAAGGACGCCCTGCGC
>Ga0181516_10003304_pt1 | contig 10872 bp, 10 predicted proteins | sample PEATcosm2014_Bin_25_FD_121104 | JGI IMG/M metagenome (GOLD analysis project Ga0181516, IMG submission 121104) | Peatland microbial communities from MTU Mesocosm Facility, Houghton, MI, USA - PEATcosm2014_Bin01_10_metaG | ecosystem: Environmental > Terrestrial > Soil > Wetlands > Peat | place...
CGAGGCGGCAAAGATGGTCCTGTTTGCTTGCGACAAGATGGCCGCCGGCGGAATCCACGACCAGCTTGGCGGCGGCTTTTCGCGCTACGCCGTGGATGCCGAATGGCTCGTGCCGCCTTTTGAGAAGATGCTTTATGACAACGCGCAGCTCGCGCAGTTGTATCTCGACGCGTTTCTCATGAACGGCGACGCGCGGCACGCGGATGCCGCCCGCGACATTTTGGACTATGTATTGCGCGACATGACGCATTCCGGCGGCGGATTTTATTCCGCCGAGGACGCCGACAGCGAGGGCCAGGAGGGGAAATTTTACTGCTGGACGCAGGCCGAGCTTTCCCGGCTGCTGTCCGTGGATGAATTCAATGTCGCCGCGAAATACTTCGGCATCACAAAGGACGGCAATTTCGTTGACCACAGCCATCCGCAGCCGCTGGCCGGACTCAACGTTTTGAGCGTCGTTGATCCCGTTGTCGCCGCCGGAGACCTGCCATTGCTCGGTTCCGCAAAATCCAAAATGCTCGCCGCGCGTGCAAAAAGAATCCGCCCGCATCTCGACGACAAAATCCTCGCGTCATGGAACGGGCTGATGCTCGGCGCGTTTGCGCGGGCCTCCGTGATTTTGGGCGATGAAAACCATCGCTCGGCGGCTGAGAAAAATCTGGCGTTCCTGCGCGAAAAACTTTGGGATGAAAAATCCCTGACGCTTTTTCACCGCTGGCGCGACGGCGAACGCGACAGCGTGCAATTGCTCGAAGCCCATGCGTTTCTTTTGTCTGGAGTGATTGATCTGTATGAGGCGACGCTCGCGCCGGGTCATCTGGATTTTGCGATTGAACTGGCAGAGGCGATGCTGGCGAAATTTTATGACGCGGAGAATGGCGGCTTCTGGCAAAGCGCCGCTGATTCAAACGATTTGATTTTGCGCGTGAAGGATGATTACGACGGCGCGGAGCCTTCGGGCAATTCCGTCGCAACGCTCGCGCTGCTGAAACTCGGCGCAATCACGGAGCGGAAGAATTTTACTGAAGCCGCCGAAAAAACCCTTCGACTATACGCGCATCGGCTGCAAAATTTCCCCCAGGCCGTGCCGTTTATGCTGCAAGCGCTGGATTTTTCACTGCAGGAACCGAAGCGCGTGGTTCTCGCCGGCAACAGCAGCTCCATAAAATTTCAGGAGCTGTTGCGCGCGGCCCACTCGGTTTATCAGCCAGACAAAATCATTTCTGGAAATTCCGGCGCGGTCGGGGAATTCGCCGGGACTTTGCCGGCGAAAAACGAGGCGACGGTATATTTTTGCGCCGGCAATACCTGCCAGCCGCCGACGGATGAAGTTGCGAAAATAAAGGAATTGTTGAAATAGCTTCGCCAGATCAATCCATCGGCCGCGGCTCCGGACTTTCCGGCGGCTCGACGGCTTCCGGCGGTGGCGGACGCTCAAAACGTGCCGGCCGGTTTGGCCCGCCCGGCCGATTCCGACGTTCCGGGCGTTCCGGTCTCTCGCCGCGCGATTGGAACTGGCGCAGCGCGCGGAGCAGCGATTCGATTTCGCGCTCGTCGGCGATCTTTTGCCGTTCGGCGATTTCAACGAGTTCCAAAACTTCCTCCATCCGTTCCAGAGCCTGCCGCAGCGACTCGACGATGTCCGTCACTTCGTTGACGGCGCGGGTGATTCCCGAAATGTCCGGATTATTTCGTCGCGGCGCGGCGTGAAATTTTTCTTCCGGCGGTTCGACGGGCGCGGAATGCGGCTGAAATGGTTTCGATGGCGCGGGACGCACCGGCATTTCCTCGCGCAGGCGGATTGGCGGTTCGATTTCCTGCGGCAATGTGGATGCTTCCGGCTGCGCTGAAACGGCGGCAGGCGGCGCGGGACGGCGGCGTCCGCGTCCCCCGCGATGGCCGCGACGGCGCGGGCGCAAAATTTTTGCGGGCGGCTGGCCGCCGGATTCGGGCTGTTGTTCCTCTGGCATTTTGAAATCAGAATGACGCTTCGACGGGCAAATGCAATGGCGAATTATGCGGGGCCGTGGTTTTCCGGACGCGTCGCAGTCATTTTTTCACGAACAACGCGAGCGAGGCGGTGAAGCCGTGCAGGTAATTTTTGTCGCCGACAGGGCCGATTTCGCCGTTGCAGAAAAAACCGGCGACGCCGAGCGGGCCGATTTCCTTCTGCACAAGTTCGGCGTCGTGATCCGGCGTGCCGAAGAGATTTTTCCCGCGCCCGTTGCAACAGCACAGACAGCCGCCGTAAATGGTCGCGCCGCCGATTTTCGCCTTCGCGCGTTCCAGCAGTTCGCGCATATCCTCGCTCGCCGCCGCCGCGTCGCGCCGCTGGAACTGCATCGTCTGCCCCGCGCGCGGCATCGCGCCGACCGCCAGCACGCCGGAATTCGGGTCGCCGCCGATGAGCTGGCGCACAAGAAAATCGCCGCGATGAAAATCTTCGAGGTATTCGTTCACGACGAGGCCGATGAAAAGATTCCCGCGCGCCTTCTGCTGGTCTGCGGGCGAAAGTTTCTGAACCGTGTCGGCAAGAACCGCGTATGCGGGGCGGTTGGCGATCTGGTGAATCAGGTTTTGCTCGACACGCGTGAGCGTCCAGGTGTCGCCGATGGGCGTGCAGCCTTGCGAAATGACGCCGGACAATTTCACGTCGCCGCCGACTGAGATGGCCACGCCGCCGTCATCGAAAACCTCGCCGTTCAGGTAAACCTGCGTCGTCTGCTCGGTAAAAATCCCGCTCGCGAGCCCGCCAAACGTCGGGAGCGGCGCGAACGATTCGTTCCACGAGTGGATCCAGCTTTCCGCATCGAGATGAAACGGGTCAATGAATGTAAGCCAGCCGTTGGTTTTATTCAGCGCGACGCCGGATTCCGTCTGCCAATAATTTTGGCTGTCTGCCGCCAGGACCTGTTCCTGCGTGAAACGAAAACCTTTCAATTGCCCGCCGGGCAGCGAGTAAAGCGCGAGGACGATGCCGGTGGCATTTTCAATTTCGCGCGAACCGGCGACGAGACTGGTGCTCGAACAGCCCGCGAGCAGCGGAATCCGCGCGTGAACCCGCAAAATTTCCAGCGTGGCCTGCGCGTTCGGAAAGAATTTCGGCGTCATGAAGACGAGGCCGAGCGAAACCGGGTGTGCGCCAAGTTTTGCGCGTAATTTTTCCGCCCACAGGCGCAGGCCGTCTTCGTCAAAATCGCCCTGCCAGTGGTCGGCGACTGAAAATTCATCATTCATCAATCCAGCTTAACTCCGCCGGGCGCGATTGCAAATTTTCTGCGCGCAGAAACGGATTTTGTTTCAGCGCGAGTTATCGGTTATGCTGTCGACGGATGGTTTCAAACGCAGCCGAACAAAATCCGCAATCCGCAATCCGCAATCCGCGATTACCGGAATTGCTCGCGCCCGCCGGCGATTGGGAATGCGCCAAGGCCGCCGTCGAAAACGGCGCGGACGCGATTTATTTCGGCCTCGAAAAATTCAACGCCCGGATGCGTGCGCATAATTTCACCGAGGCCGATCTGCCGAAGCTGATGGAATTTCTGCACCGGCGCGGTGTGAAAGGCTACGTCACATTCAACATACTTGTCTTTGAAAATGAACTGGCCAATGCGGAAAACTATCTGCGTGCCATCATTGCCGCCGGGGTGGACGCGGCGATTGTGCAGGACGTGGGGATTTGCCGGCTCATCCGAAAACTGTCGCCGGATTTTCCGATCCACGCCTCGACGCAAATGACTGTCACCAGCGCGGTCGGCGTGGAATTTGCCCGCGGACTCGGCTGCAATCTTGTCGTGCTCGCGCGCGAGTGTTCGATTGCCGAAATAAAAAAGATGAATTTCGCACTTCGCACTTCGCACTTCACACTTCCTCTTGAAGTTTTCGTTCACGGTGCGTTATGCGTCGCCTATTCCGGCCAATGCCTGACGAGCGAATCGCTCGGCGGACGCTCGGCCAATCGCGGCGAATGCGCGCAGGCGTGCCGGATGCCGTATGATTTGATTTCGGACGGCAAACAGGTTCCCCTCGGAGACAAACGCTATTTGTTAAGCCCGCAGGATTTGTCCGGGCTGGAAGTCTTGCCGGAGTTGGTTCGCGCCGGCGTCGCCTCGTTGAAAATTGAAGGCCGTTTGAAGTCGCCGGAATATGTCGCCAGCATTACGCGCGTCTATCGTGCTGCTCTCGACAAATTACTTTTGAACTGCGGAGACGTGGAGACGCGTCGTAATGAAAATGATTTGTCCGGCTCGGCGTTTCCGCGCCCTAGCGGTGAATCAAAATACGAACTGGAAATGGCCTTTTCGCGCGGTCTGTTCACCGGCTGGTTCGGGGGCGCCAACAACCAGCAGCTCGTCCACGCCCGCTTCGGCAAAAAGCGCGGCGTGTTCCTCGGCGAAGTCACGCGGGTCGAGAATGAAAAAGTTTTCCTGAAGCTCGAAGCTCCTCTGAAACGTGGCGACGGTGTTGTGTTCGATGCTGGCAGACCTGATGAAAACGAGGAAGGCGGTCGTGTTTACGAAATTCAAATTTCAAATCATAAGACTCAAAACTCCGGCGAGTCTGCATTGGAGTTTGGTTACGGCAACATTGATTTCAACCGCATCCACGTTGGCGATAAATTGTGGAAGACGAACGATCCTGAACTCGACAAGCGCCTGCGCCAAAGCTTTGCCGGTGACGCCCCGCGCTTTCAACGGCCCGTCGAAATGGAAATCCACGGCCTCGTCGGCAAATCACTCACGCTCATCGCCCGCGACGAAGAGGGTCATGTCGTCCAGCTTGACTCCGTGATGCCGCTGGCCAAGGCCGAAAAACAGCCGCTCACTATCGAGCGGTTGCGCGAGCAACTGGGCCGCCTCGGCGGAACGCCGTTCAAGCTGGGCGAATTGAAGAATTTTCTGACGGTCGAAGTCATGCTGCCGATGAGCGAACTGAACCGCCTGCGCCGCGAGATCGTCGGCCAACTGGAAAAACTCCGCGCTCAGCCAAAACGCTGGCAATTATATGTCCACAGAGACGCAGAGATACAGTGTTCATTTACTTCCTCTGCGTCTCTGCGTCTCGGAGGCAAATCTGAAGCTTCGGAACTGATCGTCCTCGTCCGCAGCCTGCAACAGCTCGAAGCCGCGTTGAAATGCGGCGTGCGGACGGTTTATTGCGAGTTTGAAGACCCGAAAAAATATCGCGAGGCGGTAACAATGTTTCATACGACGCGCGGTTGCAGCGAGCCTCAAAGCTCAATCTGGGTTGCACCTCCCAGAATTTTCAAAACGGGCGAAAAGTGGATTTTGAAACAAGTCCTTTCATCAAATGCCGACGGCTACCTTGTCCGCAATTACGACCATCTGAAATTTTTCGCCGGTTGCCGAAAGCGGGGAGATTATTCATTAAACATAGCCAACCGGCTTGCGGCAGATTATTTCAAAAATGCATTTGGCTTGGAAAGCATCACGCCGTCCTACGATTTGAATTTCACGCAGCTCGAAGCGTTGTTGCAGGCCGCACCGCCGGAATGGTTCGAGGTCACAATCCACCAGCACATGCCGATGTTTCACATGGAGCATTGCGTCTTTTGCGCGTTTCTTTCGCGCGGCACGGACTACACGAACTGCGGGCGGCCGTGTGACACGCACGTCGTCAAGCTCCGCGACCGCGTCGGCGCGGAACACGCGCTCAAGGCGGACGCCGGATGCCGCAACACGGTCTTTAACTCGCAGACGCAGACCGGCGCGGAATACATTTCCAAGATGATCGAACTGGGCGTGCGGAATTTTCGCGTGGAATTTCTGGATGAAACGCCGGAAACCGTCGAACGCACCATCGCGAAATACCGGCAGCTTTTGCGCGGGGAAATTGACGGCACGCAACTGTGGCGCGAGTTGAAGCTGATGAACCAGCTCGGCGTCACGCGCGGGCAAATCGCGAAGTAAGCCGTTTCACTTCTGCCACGGCGCGATTTTTTCGTCCGCCCAGATTTTCGCCACGTCCTGACGTTCGCGCACGGCGGCAAATTTTTTGCCGTTCACCAAAACTTCAGTGGCCAGCGGACGCGCATTGTAGTTTGAACTCATGACCGATCCATAAGCGCCCGCGCTTAACAAAGCGATGGCGTCGCCCTCGCCCAGTTTTGGCAGCGGACGGTCTTTGCAAAAATAATCGCCGGATTCGCAGATGCCGCCGACGACATCGGATGAAATCATCGCGCCGCCCTTTCTCGTGAGCGGAACGATTTCATGATACGAATCGTAAAAGGCCGGACGGATCAGGTCGTTCATCGCGGCATCCACGATGACGAAATTCTTTTTGCCGGTGCGCTTCACATATTCGACGCGCGTTACGAGAATGCCCGCGTTGCCGACGATGAAACGCCCCGGCTCAATGAGAATTTTCAATCCCAGAGGCCGCAACAACGGCAGCAGCGCCTTTGCATAAGTCACCGGTGTCAAAATGCCCTTCGCAGCGGATGTTTTCCACCAATCTGGCGAGCCGCTTGCCAGCGCCGAACGGTAAATGATTCCCAACCCGCCGCCGGGGCTGAAAAATTCCAGGCCATGTTTCAAAGCCAGCTTGTGAACAAGCGGAGTGACTTTTTTTATGGCCAGTTCGTAAGGAGTGGTCTGGGTCAATTGCGACCCGATGTGCATTTGCACACCGCGCAGCCAGATATTCTTCAATTTGCCGGCGCGAGCATAAACGCCTTCAACCTGCTCAAACTGGATTCCAAATTTGTCAGCATAAGTGCCGGTGGTGATTTTTGAATGCGTATGCGCGTCAATGTTCGGGTTTATCCGCACGGCGATTGGCGCGATTTTTTTGAGCCGCGAGGCGATGCGGTTGATGCGCGCAATTTCCGGCTCGCTTTCGACGTTGAACGAGTAAATCCCCTTGCGCAGCGCAAATTCAATTTCAGCTTCGGTTTTCGCCACGCCTGCAAAAACGCACAGGCGCGGGTCGCCGCCCGCCGCGATGACGCGCTGCAATTCGCCCGCGCTCACCACGTCAAAACTGCTGCCGAGATCGGCCAAAGTGCGCATGACGGCGAGATTTGAATTCGCCTTCATCGCGAAACAAATCATGTGGTCGAGCGGCGCGAGCGCGGAATCCAGCTTCTGAAAATGATCCGTCAGCGTCCGCTGCGAATAGACATAGAGCGGCGTGCCGAATTTTTTTGCGAGCGTCTCGACGGCGACGCCTTCACAAGACAGTTTGTCACCGACGTAGCGAAAATCGTGCATAAAGGATTATTTTAGGGTTCAACGGGCAAAGTTCAAGTTCAGGAAATGAAAAGCCCGCCGGAGGAATCCGGCGGGCTTGGAAATTATTTTGACTTACGGCTCGGCCAGGATTGCGGCGCGCTGCTTGTGATATTCCTCCGGCGAAACCTGGTCGGCCATGTATTTCGCCAGCAACGCCTGAAGTTGCGCCTGTTTGTCCGCCGAAATCGGCGGCGGCGGCACGTCAATCGGCTTCAAGCCGAGGTCTTTTCCGGGATAATCCACGTTGGCTGGCGGCATTTGGGGCGCGGCGGCAGCGGGAGCCTGAACCGGGGCGGCTTGCATCGGCGGAGTTTCAACCACAGGAGCGGCTTGTGCCGGCGCGGCGGCGGTTGGCGCAATTGTGATCACCGGCAGCGTCACCGAATTTGTGGCAGCTTCCTGCGCGTCCAGTTCCTGCATTTTTGCATCCAGCGCGGCGCGGACGGCGGCCTGCGCATCGTTGTCTGCAGGTATGATCGCGGGCGCGGGCTGTGTTTCAGCCGGGGTGGTTGCCGCAGGTTGCGCTTCAGGTGTCGCGGGAATTGTCGTGACGGCTGCTGGCGGGGCAGGTTGCTCCTGTGCCGGTGCGGAAGGAGTGACGACAGCCGCCGGCGGCGGCACTTCCGCGTTTGTGGCTTCTTGCGCGTCCAACTCCTGCATCTTCTCCTCCAACGCCGCGCGGGCGGCGGCCTGCGCGGGATTGTCATCAGCGCGCGCGGAAATAAAACCGGCGCAAACGGCGGTTGCGCAGAACAGCGGCAGGAACTTGGAAAATTGCATGATGCTTTTTACGTCAACTTCGCTTCAGATGCAACTGCTTTCCTGCCGGTTACAAACAGTTTTTTCCAGACGCCTCCAAACGGATAACCCGCCACCGACCGCAATAAAATCCCGCGCACCTCCGCACGCGTGATTTTTATCCGCTTTTGCGGGTCGAGAATGCCGCCCTCTCGCAGGCGCGAAATGGTTTTTGCGCCGATCAAGACCGGCCACGCGCACGCCAGCCGCACCCGGACCTGGCCGCGCGGAATCGAGTTCGTGTATTTCCAGCCCGCCGCCAGGTGTGACTCCGCCAGATCGAGATAGGAATTGTAGAGCGGACGGAATCTGGCTTCGTTCGTGGGCGACAACAAATCTTCCGGCGACAATCCCGCTTCCACCAACTTGTCCTTCGGCAGATAACAGCGGCCATTGCGCAAATCATTCGGCAGGTCGCGCAAGATGTTCACCATCTGCAATCCCTTGCCGAAACGGATGCCGTCGGCGATGAATTGGTTCTCATCCAGCTTCGTGTCCGGGAACAAATGCGCCCGGCAGATCTTCGTCCAGAATTCGCCCACGCAGCCGGCTACGCGAAAGGTGTAATCGTCCAGTTCCGCCGCCGTTTCCAGCGCGACGATGTTTGGAGCGCGGCTGTCCCCAGCCGCAGCACTTGATAAATTATTCGGAGATGCGGCGGGTGAGGACACCCGCGCTCCGGCGGAAAATTTTCCAAACCGTCGCAAATCCAATTCCTGTCCGCTCGTGATCGTGTCGAGAACGAAACGAATTAATTTCTGGTCGGCTTCGGAAAGATTTTGCAGAGCGGACAGACTCGCCTCGACTTTCTCCAGCAACAATTTTCAGCGGACAAATTCTGTTGCTTCGCCAGCTCCCCAAAATTCAGCGTCGCGGAAGATTGCCCCAAAATCCGCTCGCGGAGTTTTTGCAACGCATCAAGCCGTTGCGCCAGCGGGACGATTTCCGTGTCCGCGATGGTGTCGGTCGTGCGCGCGAGCAGGTAGGCCAGGCCGATCTGCGGGCGCACGCGCGCGGGCAGCACGCGCAACGTCAGGTAAAACGAGCGCGACGTCGCCTTGAGCAGATCATTCAATGCTTCGGTCATCGTCCGCAACAGCATAAAACTTCCAGCCGTTCACGCCAGATAAACTCGGAACAGTCTGCGGATTTGCCGGAAAAAGTTTTGCCTTCGTAGGCTGAAGACTGCATTCGCGACCTCAACAAAGGCATTCGCAGACCAAAGTTTTGCATCCCCAACCTGAACATTTGCATCCGATACCTGACCAATTATTCCTACAACATTGATTCGTGACAATGATAGCAAACTGCTTGGCAGAAACCAATTGATTTTTGGTGTGTGTGTTGGTGGATAAGCGAGAAAGCGACGAAGAAAGCGACTGTGGAACGGGTGGCGGAACTGGCGATGCGGCTGGGCGGGAAGCATCTGGCCGATTGGGGAGCGCGACCGTCCCGGCTGCCGTTTTCGGCGTCGCGCCGGAAACCCGTCAGGTTATGGCGAATCATGTTAACATTGGAACGGCAAAACAGGAGGTTTTTTGGGGTTTTGGCTTGTTTTTTGGCCAAAATGATGCCGCCGGATGATTTTTCGGCGTGTAAAAACGATTTCCACATGTGTGGAAATGAAGTTTCGGTGTGTAAAATTGAAGTCACGGTGTGTGAACTTGGAGTTACAGTGTGTAGAAATGGTGTCGCGGTGTGTAAACTGGAAGTTACCGCGCGTAAAGAGTGTTTCACGGTGTGTAAACAGGATGTCGCGATGCGTAAACTGGAACCGACCGCGCCGCCGGAGCATCGGACGATGCCGCCGGAGTCGCTTTTGTGGACGGCGGGAGGGAAATCCGCGATGTCGCCCCTTGCGGAGCTTGAAAATCTATTGATTCCGGGGGCTGCACATTTGCCAGCCCTGACGGAATTGCCTCATTCCGCGAGCAATGCGCGGCAGGCGGCGTCGAGCTTCTTCAGGTTGGCTCTGGACTTGGCCTCGATGTAGCAGCGGAGAGGGGTTTAACGATAGACTTCACGCCTATGGCCGACGGTGATGACAACGATTTGCAGTTTACGGTCGTGGATTTCGTAGATGATCCGGTAGTCGCCCACTCGCACGCGCCATGCAGGACGGCCTTTGAGTTTCTTCACGTCGGCCGGACGAGGATTGTTTTCCAGTTCGTGCAAACGGTCTAGAACGCGTCGGGAAACTTCGTCCGCCAGCCGGTCAAGCTGCTTGTGGACGGACTTCGGCAGGATGACCTGAAATTTCATGACCGCCGGGACGGGCGGCGCGCGCGGTATCCGGCCAGAGTGGTGAAGTTCCCCGCTGCCAATTCTGTTGCGACTTTCGGGCGGGCGGCATCGTAGGCGCGGATGTCGGAAAGTTCCTCCTCGGCTTCGCGCAGGCGCTTATAGGTCGGCAAATCAAGCAAAACGCCGACTCGTTCGCCGCGCGGGTCGGTCACAAATTGTTCTTCGGCGATGGCAAATTTCATAAAGCCAAAGTAACCGCATTGTCCCGGACTGGCAACATTTCTGATTATGCCGCGAGCAATGCGCGGCAGGCGGCGTCGAGCTTCTTCAAGTTGGCCCTGAACTTGGCCTCGATGTAGCAGCGGATGAGCGGCTCGGTGCCGCTGGCGCGGAAGGCCACCCATTCGTTGTCCGGCAGCAGGAATTTGTAGCCGTCGGTGGTGATGAATTTCTCCACCTTGAAAGCGCCGATGTTCTGCAATCCGCCGCCGAGCTTGGCGAGCAGCGCGTCTTTTTTCTCCGGCGAGAAACTGATGTTGATGCGGTCGCTGTAAAATTCGCCGATCTGCTTGGC
>Ga0181516_10003305_pt1 | contig 10870 bp, 13 predicted proteins | sample PEATcosm2014_Bin_25_FD_121104 | JGI IMG/M metagenome (GOLD analysis project Ga0181516, IMG submission 121104) | Peatland microbial communities from MTU Mesocosm Facility, Houghton, MI, USA - PEATcosm2014_Bin01_10_metaG | ecosystem: Environmental > Terrestrial > Soil > Wetlands > Peat | place...
CCCGGTGATCCCGATCATCCGCTGCCCCGACGACATCGCGCGCGTGATCGCCATCTCCAACTCGACTGCCTACGGCCTGTCCTCCGGCGTCTGCACCGGTCGGCTGGACTACGTCACCCGCTTCGTCTCGGAGCTCGAGGTCGGCACAGTCAACATCTGGGAGGCGCCCGGCTATCGCATCGAAATGTCGCCTTTCGGCGGCATCAAGGACTCCGGCCTCGGCTATAAGGAGGGCGTGGTCGAGGCGATGAAGAGCTTCACCAACGTGCGCACCTATTCGCTGCCGTGGCCGGCCTGACCGGCGCGGCCTAGGGAGGACGCGATGAGGGACGAACCGCCGCCGAGCGAAGGCGACGTCAACCGCTCGCCCGCGCGCGCGCAATGGCGCGCTTCCCTCAGCGAGGCGGCCCGCGCCGCGCTCGACGAGGACGAGCGCTACTTCCTGCGCCAATCGCTGTCGACCCCCTGCCTGACCGAGATCGTGCGCGCCGAAGGCGCGGTGCTCACCGACATCGACGGGGGGCGGATCTTCGACTTTCACGGCAACAGCGTCCACCAGCTCGGCCACGGCCATCCCAAGGTGGTCGCGGCGATCAAGGACGCGCTCGACGTCCTGCCGTTCTGCCCGCGCCGCTACGCCAACGCCAACGCAACCGCGCTCGCCCGCCGCCTCGTCGAGACCGCGCCCGCCGGCCTCGACAAAGTGCTGTTCGCGCCGAGCGGCGCGGCAGCGATCAGCATGGCGCTGAAGCTGGCGCGCTACGCCACCGGGCGCCACAAGACGCTGTCGCTGTGGGATTCGTTCCACGGCGCCAACCTGGATACGATCGGCGTCGGCGGCGAGGCCTTGTTCCGGCGCGGCCTGGGACCGATGACGCCGGGCGCGGAGCATCTGCCGCCGCTCGATCTGGCGCGCCGCTTCTTCGGCGACGACCGGCCGTTCGAACGTTTCGCCGATTACATCGACTACGTGCTGGAGGTTCAGGGCGACGTCGGCGCGCTGATCGCCGAGCCAATGCGCTGGACGACGGTCGAGGCGCCGCCGCCGGAATTCTGGCCGCAAGTGCGCGCCTCCTGCGCGCGCCATGGCGCGCTGCTGATCTTCGATGAAATCCCGAGCTGCCTTGCGCGCACCGGCGCCATGTACGCCTGCGAACGGGTCGGCGCGACGCCCGACATCCTGGCGATCGGCAAGGGGCTCGGCGGCGGGGTATTGCCGCTCGCGGCGATCCTCGCCTCGGCGCGGCTCGATTGCGCGCCCGAGGCGGCGCTCGGCCACTACACCCACGAAAAGAGTCCGGTCGCCTGCGCTGCGGCGCTGGCGACGCTCGACGCCATCGCGCAAGAGCGGCTGATCGCGCGCGCCGAGGAACTCGGCCAGCGTGGTCTCGAGCGCCTGCACGCACTGCGGGCGCGTCATGCCGCGATCCGCGACGTGCGCGGGCTCGGCTGCTATTTCGGCGTCGAAATCGGCGGTTCCGACGCCGCCGGGCGCGCCGACCGGCTGATGTATCGCTGTCTCGCCAAGGGCTTGAGCTTCAAGCTGGGGGGCGGCGTCGTGATCACCCTGTGCCCGCCGCTGACGATCCCCCTCGACGAATTCGACGCCGCGCTGGCGATCCTCGACGAGGCCCTCGCGGAAGAGGGCGCGCGGGGCTGACGCAACCGCGGCGCGAGCGTCGCCATACCGTCATAAGACTGTCGCAAAAGCATCGTCACATGCGTGTCGCAACAACCGCCTAGGCGATCTTCGGCTCTTTCCGAGTCCACGAGGATACGTCCATGAAATCGCTTTTGAGCGCTTTGCTCGTCTCCGCCGCGTTCATCGCGCCGGCGTTTGCAGCCTCCGATGTCGTCACCATTTACGCCGCCGACGGCCTGCACGACGGCAAGGGGAGCTGGTTCGAAACCCAGTTCGACGCCTTCACCAAGGCGACCGGCGTCAAGGTTCAATACGTCGAGGCGGGCTCGGGCGGCGTCGTCGAGCGCGTGGCGAAGGAGAAGTCGAACCCGCAGGCGGACGTGCTCGTCACCCTGCCGCCCTTCATCCAGCGCGCCGAGGCGGAAGGCCTCCTGCAGAAGTTCAAGCCGGAAGCGGCGGCGCAGATCGACGGCGGCGACGACAGCTACCAGCCGCTGGTCAACAACTACCTCAGCTTCATCTACGACTCCGCCGCGCTGAAGGCCGCGCCGGCGAGCTACGACGAGCTGCTTGATCCCAAGTTCAAGGGCAAAATCCAATATTCGACGCCCGGCCAGGCCGGCGACGGCACCGCTGTGATGCTGCAGGTGATCCATTCCTTCGGCGGCAAGGACGCCGGCTTCGACTTCCTCAAGAAGCTGCAGGCCAACAACGTCGGCCCGTCTTCCTCGACCGGCAAGCTGACGGCGCTCGTCAACAAGGGCGAGCTCTATGTCTCCAACGGCGACGTGCAGATGAACCTGTCGCAGTCGGCGGACGACCCGAACATCCGCCTGTTCTGGCCGGCCGGCCCGGACGGCGTGCGTTCCGCGCTGCCGCTGCCCTATTACGTCGGCCTCGTCGCCGGCGCCCCCGACGCCGAGAACGGCAAGAAGCTGATCGAGTTCCTGCTCAGCAAGGAAGCCCAGGAGACCGTCTCGTCGGTCGCCATCGGCATCCCGGCGCGCAAGGACGTCAAGCCGTCGGACGCGAATTTCACCAAGCTGAACGACGCGCTGAAGGGCGTGACGATCTGGACGCCGGATTGGGCGCAGGTGCTCAAGGACCTGCCGGCCGACGTCAAGCGCTGGCACGAAGTCACCGGGAGCTGACTTGACTCTCTCCGCCGCATTCACTTCGGCCGAAGTCTCCGCCGTCGCGAATGCGGCGGCGGGCTCGGACGTGGCCTTCGACAACGTCAGCGTCGCCTATCGCGGCGCTGTCGTTCTCAAGCGGCTGAGCCTCGAAATCGGGGCCGGCGAGATCGTCGCGATGATCGGACCGTCGGGTTCCGGCAAGACGACGGCGCTGCGCGCGGTCGCCGGTTTCGTTCGCCCCACGACGGGGCGCATTCGCATCGGCGGAACCGATGTGACCGACCTCGCGCCCTATGAGCGCGGCCTGGCGATGGTGGTGCAGAACTACGCGCTCTTTCCGCACATGCGCGTCTCGGAGAACGTCGCTTTCGGCCTGAACGCGCGCGGCGCGCCGCGGGAGCTCATCGCGCAGCGCGTCGAGGAATCGCTCCGTGTCGTCGGCATGCCGCAATACGCCCGCCGCTTCCCGCGCGAATTGTCCGGCGGCCAGCAACAGCGCGTCGCGATCGCGCGCGCGCTCGCGGTGCGCCCGCGCGTGCTGCTGCTCGACGAGCCCCTGTCCGCGCTCGACGCGCAGATCCGCCGCTCGATGGTCGAGGAGATCGCCAAACTGCACGCGGATCTCCCCGAGCTGACCATCCTCTACGTCACGCACGACCAGAGCGAGGCGCTGACGCTCGCCGATCGCATCGCCATCCTCAGGGACGGCGAACTCAGCGCGATCGGGCGCACCGGCGAACTCTATCGCCACCCGCCCAACCGCTTCTCCGCCGAATTCCTCGGCCGCGCCAATCTGCTGCCGGCGGTCGTCGAGGGCGAGGCTCAGCAAAGCGGCTTCGTCGTCGTGCGCGCCGGCGAGGCGCGGCTCGTTGCGGCCGGCCGCGACCACCCGCCGGGCGCACGCCGGTTGCTGTGCGTGAGGCCGCAGAACGTGACCCTCGGCGGCGACGCCGAACACACGAACCGCATCGTCGCGGCGCTGCGCGAAATTCACTGGCAGGGCGAGCTGACCCACCTGGTGCTCGATGTCGACGGCGCGCCGGTGCGCGTCGTCGCGACGCGGCTGCCGCACCCGCCCTCCCGCGGCGACCGGGTCGAGCTCTTCTTCTCGCCGGCCGACGCCAGCCTGATCGAGGACGACGCGGTTGTCTGAGGCGATCGCGCTCTTGCCGCGACCGGCCAGGCACAGTCTCGCAGGGTGGTGGATCGCGCCGCCGCTCCTCGTCCTCGCCGCGCTGTTCCTCTATCCCTTGATCCTGATTGCGCGCGCCGCCCTTGTCGACGACGCCGGCCTCCTCAATCTGCCCGCCGCCGTCGAGGCGCTGGCCTCCCGTGCCTTTCTCAACGCCCTCCTCAACACCGCCGAGATCGCGCTCGCCTCGACGATCGGCTGCATGACGCTCGGCCTCGCGCTCGCGCTGGTCTTCGCCTTCGCGCCCTTTCCCGGCGCGCGGTTCGTCGCGCAGGTCATCGACACCTTCATCGCCCTGCCGACCTTCCTGGTGACGCTCGCCTTCACCTTCCTCTACGGGTCGGCGGGCGCTCTCAACGGCGCGCTGACACAAGGCCTCGGCCTCGATCACCCGCCGGTCGATTTTCTCTACACCGCCTGGGGCGTCATCCTCGCCGAGGTGACGGTCTACACGCCCTTCGTCCTGCGTCCGCTGATGGCCGCGTTTTCCCTCGTCGACCGCCATCAGCTCGAGGTCGCGAGCCTGCTCGGCGCGCGGCCGCTGCGCATCGTGCGGCACATCATCCTGCCCGCCGCGCTGCCGGCGATCGTCGCGGGCGGCAGTCTTTGCCTGCTGCTCACCGTCAACGAATTCGGCATTGTGCTGTTCATCGGCGCGAAGGGCGTCATCACGCTGCCGCTGCTGGTCTACGACAAGGCGATCCAGGAGGCCGACTATCAGGCGGCCTGCGCGATCGCGATCGTCAACGTCGCGCTGTCGCTCACCCTGTTCGGCCTCTACCGCTTCGCCGCGCGGCGGCTGGGAGCCTGAGCGATGCTCGTCTGGTCGAACACGGGCCGCGCGATCGTCTGGAGCTTTGCCGCGCTGGCGATCGGCGTCATCTTCGTCGCCCCGCTCGCGGTGATCGTCCTCGCCAGCGTCTCCGGACAATGGAACGGCGTGCTGCCCTCCCACCTCACGCTGGAGCATTACCGCGACGCCGCCGGCGGCGCGGCGCGCGACGCAGTCTTCGCCAGCTTCATGACCGGGCTCGTCGCCAGCCTCCTGGCGCTCGCGACCGGCGCCTGGGCGGCGCTCGCGTTGCGCGCGCACGCCGATCGATGGGCGAGAACGCTGGGCGTGCTGTTCTTCATCCCCAGCGCGGTGCCGTCGGTGTCGGTCGGCCTCGGCCTCTTGGTGGCGTTCAGCCAAAGGCCGTTGCTGCTCAACGGCACAGTCGCGATCGTGTTCATCGCGCATTACGTGCTGATCTCGGCCTTTGCGTTCGGCAACATCTCGGCCGGACTTTCGCGCCTGACGCCAGACTACGAGGAGGTCGCCTCGTGCCTCGGGGCGCGGCCGGCCTATCGCCTCATCCATGTGACCTTGCCGCTGATCGCACCCTATCTCATCGCCGCCTTCGGCCTCAGCTTTGCGCTGTCGATGGGCGAGCTCGGCGCGACCGTGATGGTCTATCCGCCGGGCTGGGCGACGCTGCCGGTGACCATCTTCGGCCTCACCGATCGCGGCGACATCTTCTCCGGCGCGACGCTGACCATGATCCTGGTCGCGGCGACCCTGGCGCTGCTGCTCGGCCTCGAACGGGCCCCGCTTCGCTCGGCCGGCCGGCGCTAGGGAGGCAGCCGGCGCGGGAAGCGCGGCTTGTCCTTGACAGCGTCGCCTCGGCTTTCCTATATGCGTCGCGCCCAAGCGGGCGGGCCCCGTTCTCGGGGCGTGGCGGGGTAGCTCAGCTGGTTAGAGCAGCGGAATCATAATCCGGAGGTCGCCGGTTCGAATCCGGCCCCCGCTACCAATCTCTTCAAAACGGCGGAACGTCGACGGCCCGCGCCCTCAAGCGGGCGCTTGCGGAGGCGCGACGCCGTTCCATTGCGCCACCAGATCCGACAGCATCGGCACGTAGTCGTCGCCATGCCCGCCGCCGACCGCGAGCGCGAAAGTGTTGCGCACCGCCGCGCCGATCGGGTTGGCGACGCCCATCGCCTCGGCGAAGCCCGAGAGGTAGGTGACGTCCTTGCAGGCGTTGGCGATGCTGAAGCGGTGGGCGTTGCGGTCGCGCTCCAGGACGTACTGGAAGAACGTGCGGTAGAACGGGCAGTCCATCCGGCCGTCGCGGATGACGCGGTCGAAAACCTGCGCGGACAGCCCGGCCTTGGCGCCGATCATCAGCGCCTCGGCGTAGAGCGCGGCGTAGCCCATCGACAGGAAGTTGTTGAGCAGCTTCATCGTGTGGCCGGAGCCGACCGGGCCGGTGGCGACGATCCGCCCGGCGAAGGCGGCGAGCACCGGCCGCGCGCGTTCGACGACGGCCGCGTCGCCGCCGACCATCACGTCAAGCGAGCCCTCCCAGGCGTCCTTCGGCGTCCGGCTCAAGGGAGCGTCGATCAGTGCGATCCCTTTGGACGAAAGCGCGGCGGCGAGGCGGATCGTCGCAGCCGGGTCCGAGGTCGAGCAGTCGACGACGAGCAGGGGCTTCTCGGCCGCGGCCAATCCGTCCTTGCCATGGATCACCGCCTCGACCTGCGGCGACCCGGTGACGCAGATCACCACGACGTCGCTCGCCAGCGCGAGCTCGCGGGCGGTGGACGCCTCCACGGCGCCGCGCGCCTTGAGGTCCTCGACCGCCTCGCGCCGGCGATGGCCGAGCACCGTCAGCGGCCAACCCTTTTCGACGATGTTCTTGGCCATGCCGTGTCCCATGAGCCCAACGCCGATGAAGCCGATTTTCTCTTTCATCGCTCTTACGCTCCCTGGACAGCCGCGGGCGCAGACGCGGCCGCCGCTTTTCGCCGAGCGTTGCAAATTTCGTTTCCGTGCGCAAACGCGCCCGCAAGGCCCGAGCAAGCTCTTGGTGGTGTTCTCGAAGTCGGAAAAATCGCGCGCCCTTGCGGCGACGGACGGGGCAGAGCATGACGGACGACCGCTTCCTCATCGACGGGCTGCGCATCCGGCGGCGCGACGACCGCGACAGCGCCGACCTGCTCGAACTCTTCAACGAAGAACGGTTTCTGCACTACGCCTCGGCGCGAGGGCCCTTCGGCTCGGTCGACGAACTGCGGATGTGGCTCGCCAACATCGCCTGCTCGAAGCGGTTCGAAATCGTCGGCGTCATCGCCGGCAAGACGATCGGCTTCGGCGGCCTGTTCGTGATGGCCGACGGACTCGACCATTCCGGCTGGATTCTTCTCGGCGTGCGCGAGCAGCTTCAGGCGCGCGGCGTCGGCGCCCGGCTCCTGCGGATGCTGCTCGCCAACGCCAGCGCGATCATGGGGTTGCGCCGGGTCCAGCTGACCGTGTTCGGCGACAACGACCCCGCGATCAAGCTCTACCGGCGCTTCGGCTTCGAGATCGAAGGCCGCCACCGCGACTTCGTGCGCCGCGGCGACGCATTCGTCGACGCCCTGACAATGGCCAAGCTCAACTTCGATCGCGCCGACGACGCGCCGATTTTCGACGCCCCGAAGCGGGTCGCCTGAACCGGCCGGCCGCGCGGCGAATTCTTTAGCAATCGCAACGCTGTCGCCCCCGCTCGGATCGCCGGTTCACCGATATTCAAGGGTTTGACGGTAAATTCGCCGGGCGCGTCGGCGACGGTTCGAGAACTCCAGGGGTCGCACGAGGACCGCCGATTTGCGGACGAGATGGACAGATCCGATGTCGAACGACAATAGACGCGCCCCCCGCATGCGATGCCTGCGCGAAGGACGGTGCGTCTTCAACAAGGGCAATTCGATCCTCAACGTGATGGTCCGCAACCTTTCTTCGACCGGCGCCAAGCTGACCGGCGACGAGTTGCTTTGCTTGCCGGACGAATTCGAATTGCAGATCAGCATGAGCCCGGAACCCCCCGCCTCGCGCTGGGTGAAGCGGGTGTGGGGGCGCGGCGACGCGATCGGCGTCGCGTTCGTCGACGCCCCTGAGAGCCAATCCCCCGAGCCCGGACCGCTGCGCCCCAATCGCGCCGCCTGACGCCCGCGCCGGGCTTGCCGGACCGCCGAGGCCGCCCGCTACAGATTGTGCTTGGCCTGCGTCGCCGAGAGAAAGGTGAATTCCTGGATGCCGATGTCGGTGACGACCTCGGCGTTCAAACGCGCGTTGACGCTCTTGAGCAGCGCCTTGCGCATCTTGTCGAGGTCGAACGCGCCGAGATGGTCGAAGTCGATCGTCGTGTCGTTGTAGATATAGCGAAACGCCTCGTCGACCAGAAAGGCGTCCGGCGGCACCGGGCTCTTCTTCAGCGCTGCCGGATCGACGACATAGGAGAGCTGGGCGACGATATAACCCTTCACCGCCCCGTCGCGGATCTTGGGAACGTTGATCTCTTTGGTCTTCCTGGCCTCACGGTTCGGCTCGGAGGCGGCGACCTCCGGCTTCGCCGCCGCTTCGCGGAAGTGGCTTACCGCGTAACCCGCCGCGAGTGTCATCAGGCAGGCCCAAAATCCAATCAAGATGATCTTGATCATTCGTCGTCGTCCAACCAGTATCGGTCGGAATAGGTGCCGTCCGACTGGCTATTGCGGATCGCGCGGGCGATGATCTCGGTGACCGCCTGCGCCGCCTGCAACTGCGTGCGCAGCATGCGGCGGTTGGTCTCCAGCTTGACGTTAAGATCGGCGAGCGCGTCCCGCAGGGCGGGGCTCGCCGTCCGGCCTACGAGCGCCGGCGCGAGCCGATTCAACTCCAGGAGCCCCTGGCTCTTGCGCAAGTTGTAGGCGTGGTAGTCGACCGGGCCGCGCCGCGCGATGTCCTCGTTCTCCTCGTCGAGCGTCTGGCGCAAGCGATCGACCGCCGGAATAAGCATCTCCAGCGGGCTCTGCGACCGGCCAGAGGCGGCGTTGGAATTGGGGTGGCGAAGGAGGGTCGCGGTCATGAGCGTTTACGATCCGCAAAGAGGAAGGAGCCGTCGGTAGTCGAGGCGGCGCTCGGCAGCGACAGCGCATTGCCGCTCATCTGCGCCGCGTCATGCAGATTCGAGAGATCGAGCCGGCTCGCCTTCCCCAGCGAATCCGCCGCCGCCATCGAATGGGTCGAAAACAGCCGGTTGGCGATGCCCAAGGTCCCCGACTTGGCGATTTGCTTCGAGACCTGATCGGCGAGCATCGACTTCCACATGTCGCCCGCCAAGCCTTCGCCATAGACGGCCGAATCGTTCTTCGGCAGCATCTCCTTGACGAAGCCGTTGAGCACCATCGCCTCGAAGTCGGTTCGCGTCTTGGCCTCCTTGTCGCTCGCGGCGGAAGCCGCGTCGACGAAGCGCGCCCGCGCGTTGCCAGCATCGACCGCCAGCGCGGCGGCGGGCGAGGCGGTGGGCGTCGTCTGCGCGAGCGTCGTCGCGAAGTCCGCCGCGTTCGCCGCCCCGGCGCCGCCGAGCGCGTTGAGCCGCTGCGCCGCCGCCGCCGCACGAGTCGGATCGGCGGCCTTCGCGACTTCGAGCACGACGTCCGACGGAGGATCAATGGCCATGGAAACGCTCTGAAGCTTTGTACGGTGCCAACCTTCCTCCCGGAGCCTTACGCCGAGCTTGACTTCGGATCGTGCAGCGAACGTTCGATGAGCTCGAGGAGCTCCTTGCGCTGCTTCTGGTCGCGATAGCGGGCGTCGGCGCTTTCGAGCGCGCGGTCGGCGAGCTTGGCCCGCACGCCCTGATCGAGGGCGTGGCGCGCCAGCGCTTCGTGTTTGGCGGCGGCGGCCGCGATCTCCCGCTCCCGCGCGCGAATGCGGCGCAGCGCCGCGGCGGCCGGCGCTCCATAGGCGCTGACGCCGCTCCCCATCGCCTCCAGCATGGCCTTGTGGTCGGCGGCCAGCGCCTCGCGCTCGCGCTCGAGCGCGGTCAGACGCCAGACCGCGAGCTCGTGCATCTGCCGCTGCACCCGCTCGATCTTTTCCAGGGCTTCGACGCGCTTTTTCATCGCCTATCCGGTTGTCAGCCAAGACTGGAACGCGGAGAGAAACTCACCGAGCAGCGGCTTGATCGCGAAGTACATCAGGAACAGCCCGCCGGAAATGATGAACGGCGCCGCCATATAGAAGATCGCGATCTGCGGCGTGAGCCGGTTGATGAGACTCATCGCCAGGTTCACCAGGATCGCATAGACGAAGAAGGGCGAGCAGACGCGCAGCGCAATGCGAAACGTATCGCCGAGCACCGAGGAGATCTGGCGCAGCGAATATCCCGAATTGAAATCGATTCCGAGCGGGATCGCGTGATACGAGGCCGCCAGGCCGCGCAGGATCTCCCAATGGATGTCGGCCATAAAGATCACCGCGGTCGCCGACAGCGTCACGAAGGAGGCGATCGGCGGCAGCGCCTGATTCGGCTCGACGTCGAAGCCGAAGGGATTGGCGATGCCGAGCATGGTGGCCGCGCCCACCGCCATAGTCTCCAGCGCCAGAAAGAAAAGCCGGCCGAGAACGCCGATCAGCACGCCGATCAAGCTCTCGACGACGATCAGTCGCAGCACCGGCACGGGATCGGCGCTGAGCGCGCGCAAGGGTGCCTGACCGAGCAGCAGCGGGGCGAGCGCCAGCGTCACCGCCACGGCGATAAACAGCCGCACCTGCACCGGGATCTGCGCGCTCGAGACGCCGGGCATCAGCATCAGGCAGCCGCCGATGCGGCAAAACAGCACGAACGTCGCCAACGTCACGTTGGGATCGATGAGCGCGCCGACGCTCCCGATTATGTCGCCGCTCGCGTCCACTACGAGATCGCGCCGAGCGACTTGATCTCGAAGCCGCGCGCGATCTCGAGCTGCGACAGCACCGGCAGCGTCGGGAACATGCGCTCGATGATCATGCGCACGTAGGGTCGCGTCTCGGCGGTGGTGACGAGCGCGAAGAGATGCTTGTCGTCCATGCGCTTGCGGATCGCCGTCGAGGCCTCGGTCGCGAATTGCCCCATC
>Ga0181516_10003306_pt1 | contig 10868 bp, 9 predicted proteins | sample PEATcosm2014_Bin_25_FD_121104 | JGI IMG/M metagenome (GOLD analysis project Ga0181516, IMG submission 121104) | Peatland microbial communities from MTU Mesocosm Facility, Houghton, MI, USA - PEATcosm2014_Bin01_10_metaG | ecosystem: Environmental > Terrestrial > Soil > Wetlands > Peat | place...
CGCATCAACTGCGCGCAATGTATGTCGCATTAGAGGTGCATAAAGCCGCCCGAGCCATTTTTGCCGGACGATGTCAGAATGATAAGTCACGAGCGTCGGCTTGTTCGCGGGCAAAGCGAAGCGTAACACATCACCGAAAGGCCACGGGAAGTGCAAATGGACGATGTCCGCTTGCTTGGCTTCTTGCCGGAATAAACAGAAAGAAGATGGGCCACCGATATCGCATGATGCCGGTGCCGCAAAGGAACGGGCGCGGATAACAGTTCCCTCGGGAAAGTACAGTTCGCGCGGTATCGGCTGAGGCGACAGCGCCATGATGCGCGTTTCTATATCGAATTTCTTTGCGCCGAGGGCGATTTGCCGCATTGCTTCCTGCAATCCGCCGGGAGGGTCGGGAAAATAGGTCCGGTAAACCTGAAGAACGCGCATCATTGCACCTAGCTTTTTGCGGGCGGATCGGCCAAAGAATCCCAGAAACTTGGCGGCAGAAATTTGAACCAGTTTTCATCTGAAAGATAGGATTGTATTTGAAGCCGCGCTGCTTGGCCTAAACGCGCGCGCTCCTCGGGGGAGTCAATCAAACGGCGCAGGGCAGCGGCGGCTTGTTCGATATCGGGCTCGGCCCATTTTGCTCCATAGCCGTCATATCCGTGTTGCGGATCGACGACGTCGATCAATTTGTAATCAATAAGAACAGACGATTCCGGTGTCATAAAATCTATATTCGCCGACCAGCCGGTGGCGATGACGGGTTTGGCCGAGGCCATCGCTTCGGCCATAAGAAGGCCAAAACCCTCGGACCGGTGCAAAGAGATAACGATGTCGACACGCGCCATAAGATTTTTCATATCCTCGGCGCTGAATTTCGCATGCAGGAAATGGATGTTGGAGTAGCCCTTGGCCAAAGCGGCGAGACGCGCTTCGGATTCCGGCCACGTTTCCGTATTGTTTATTTTAATGACCAGAACGCAATCGGGGCTATTCTCCGCCGCCAACCGGAAGGCCTTAATGACGGCTTCGGGATTCTTACGGGCGTGGGTCGAGCGGACATCATACATGAAATAAACGATCGTCTTGCCAGAAAATTCAGGCAACACATCGCGCGTCGGAACGGTTAGAAATGAAGCGACATTCAAAGGCAAGGGCACGACGTGAACGGGCGTCGTTCCGGCAATTTTTCGCAAGCCCTCAGCGACATAATGGCTGCCCGCCCATACTTCATCGACGAAACGTAGCGCCGATTTCCAGCTTGGGGGAAAATGCTGAAGCTCCCAATACCATATGCCGACGACCCGGTGCGAAACTATTCTTTGCCGCCCAATCGCGGCATAGGCAAGACTAAGCAAATTTGGGTTCATGGCAAGAATAAGCATGCCTTCTTTTTCAAAAGAATCCGACCATATGGCTCCGGCATCAAAATCTTCGAGCAGCATCGCACGGCTGAGATTCGACGCGCCGACAGCCATTCCTTTTTTCTGCAAGCGTTCGAGTAGTTGCCGCGCACCCTCGCCCAATCCGGACGCAGTGCCCAAAAGCCCCGCTACCACAACATCGCCACGTTTGAAGGAACGCTGACGGTTAAGCGCTTTCAGCGTAAGGGCACCATGAATCTTCAGCTCAAGCTGACGAAGCCAAAGGGGTTGTATCCGCCAAAAATCTCTGACTTTCTTTCTCCATGAACTACACGAGGTCATAGAATGCTTCCTTTTCACCCTGTGTCGGCAACGTTATTTCCATTGCGGAATTTTTGCCGACGGATGTCCCTACTCTGCCTTAACGCGCCCGTAAATGTCTTCAAACCGCACGATGTCGTCTTCGCCAAGATATTCGCCCGACTGTACTTCGATCAGATGCAGGTCGACTTTGCCGGGGTTAGAGAGGCGATGTTTGGTTCCACTGGGAATGTAGATGGATTCATTGGAATACACATATTTTTGAGTATCGCCGCAAACTACTTCGGCTGTTCCGGCTACGACGACCCAGTGTTCCGCACGGTGATGATGCATTTGTAAGGAAAGCGAACGCCCTGGCGAGACGATGATATGCTTGACCTGAAAACGGTCGCCATGTGCAACACCTTCGTACGATCCCCAAGGACGCATTACGCGGGGATGTTCAAGCGCAAGAATGCTTTGAGTCTCACCGACATCATCGAGTAATTCGCGCACTTCCTGAGAGCGCGCACGCGGCGCGATGAGAACAGAATCTTTTGTCGCCACCACGGTTAAATCGGAAACGCCCATAATCGCAACCGTCGGACCATAGGAACGGACATAACATGTATCCGTATCGCGGGCGACAACGTTGCCGAGGATCGCATTATGACGAACGTCTTTTTTCTCAATCTGCCACATGGCTTCCCATGAACCCAGATCGCTCCACCCCATATCACAGCTGATGACGGCGCCTTTGTCGGTTTTTTCCATTATGGCACGATCAAAAGGCTTGTTGCCCATTTTTGCGTAGGCATCTTGATCAAGCATAATGCCGGCCATGTCGTTCTGCGCTTTGGAAAGAGCTTCGCGGCACAAAGCCAGATCTTCCGGCATTAAACGCTCGGCATCAGCTAACAAGGTCACCGGATCGTAAAAGAATATGCCGCTATTCCATAATGCGCCTTGTGCAATCATTTTTACGGCGGCGTCTTCCTTTGGCTTTTCGCGGAATTCGGCGATTTTCTGCACGCCCTTATGTTCAGTTTTCGCGCCACACATAATGTAGCCAAATCCAGTGTCGGGGCGTGATGGGGCGATGCCGAAGAGGACGATCTTGCCATCTTCCGCCGCTGGGCGCGCGGCTTTTATTGCTGCGGCAAAGGCTGCTTCATCGGTGATGACATGATCCGACGGCCTAACCAGATGCAGGATTTTTTCGCCAGGCTGTTTTTTGATCTTTTCTTCTTCCAGTGCGGCGATTAGAGCTGCTACGGCCGTATTGCGGCCGAGCGGTTCAAGAAAAATGCAGGCATCCTTAATTTCGAGATGATCGAGGACATCCCTCATGAGGAACCGGTGTTCCATATTGCCGACGATCATTGGCGCGGCAAAATATTCACGATCCTTGGTCGGACGCAGAGTCGCGGTAAAAAGACTCTCGTCGCCAATCAGCGGCGCAAACTGTTTCGGATAGCGTTTACGCGACACTGGCCACAACCGCGTGCCGGAACCGCCAGACAAAATAACAGGGCGAATGAGACAAGTCATGTTCAGCCAAATCCAGTCATTTGAGAAAAGGAAAGGGTTGCCGCGCCCCTCTCCGCATCGCGCATAGTCCCCGAATAGCAGGAAACCCCGTTTCTTCTAGTACAAAACCTGTATTCCGGCAAAATTTTTCTTAAAAGGACTTATGCCCTTAAATCCGGCGGGGTGGCTTCCGCAGATAGGGTTTTGACGGCATCGGACAGGCTCAGGATCGTTTGCGCTTCACCGCCAAGGCGGCGAAGGGCCACGGTTTTGGCTTCAGCTTCTTTTTTACCGACAACCAGAATCAACGAAATTTTCTGCAACGAGTGGTCACGGATTTTGGCGTTGATCTTTTCAGGGCGCGTGTCGATTTGCGCGCGCATGCCTGCGGCGATCAACGCCGCTAAAACCTTTTGCGCGTAATCATCGGCGTCGTTCGTGATCGTGCACACGACCGCCTGAACGGGCGAGAGCCATAACGGGAATTTGCCTGCACAATCTTCGATCATAATGCCGAGGAAACGGTGCAGCGTGCCCAAAACGGCGCGATGCAACATCACGGGGCGGTGCTTTTGGCCGTCCTCGCCAATATAAGAGGCATCGAGACGTTCCGGCATATTGAAATCGACTTGCAACGTTCCGCATTGCCATTCGCGGCCAATGGCGTCGCGCAGATAGAACTCGATCTTGGGACCATAGAAAGCGCCGTCGCCTTTGTTCATATCGTAGGCGAGTCCAGCGGCCTTAAGTGCGCTGTGCAGCGCACCTTCGGCTTTATCCCAAACCTCGTCCGAACCAGTGCGTTTTTCGGGACGATCCGCCAAACGCACCCGCGCCACTTCAAAACCGAGGTCAGCATACATCGAGCGCAAGAGATCGCAGAAAGCCAGACTTTCACTTTGAATCTGATCTTCGGTACAGAAAATATGTGCGTCATCTTGCACAAATTGACGCACACGGATCAGGCCGTGCATGGCACCGTGGGCTTCGTTCCTGTGACAGTTACCGAATTCGGCCATGCGAATAGGTAAATCACGATAGCTGGTGGTGCCTTGCTTGAAAATCTGCACATGGCCGGGGCAGTTCATCGGTTTGAGGCCAAGCCATTTGACTTCGTCTACGCCTTCGCCCGATTTAACGGCGACTTTAAACATATTATCGCCGTACATATCCCAGTGTCCCGACGCTTTGAACAGCGAGCTGTCATAAAGTTGCGGCGTGTGCACTTCGACATAACCCGCTTTTTCGATGCGGCGGCGCACATAGTTTTCCAGGGCGCGATAGAGTGCCCAGCCTTTCGGGTGCCAGAAAACGCTGCCTGCCGCTTCGTCCTGCATATGGAAAAGATCGAGTTCCTTGCCGATCTTGCGGTGATCACGTTTTTCGGCTTGATCGAGCATCGTGAGATGCGCTTGGAGTTCCTTGTCGTCGCGCCAAGCTGTTCCATAGATACGTTGCAACATGGCGTTTTTACTGTCGCCGCGCCAATAGGCTCCGGCAAGCTTCAAAAGTTTGAACGCGGTTCCCGTTTTGCCGGTTGAAGGCATATGCGGGCCGCGGCAAAGGTCTTTCCATTTGCCTTGCGAATACATGGTTATGACTTGATCGGCGGGAAGATCACGGATCAGTTCGGCTTTGTACTTTTCACCTTTGCTTTCGAAAAATTTGATCGCGTCTTCGCGGTTCCACTCCTCACGCACCAGTGGCGCATCGCGGGCGACGATCTCGCGCATTTTGGCTTCGATTTTGACGAAGTCCTCCGTGCTGAATGGCTCGGCGCGAGCGAAGTCGTAATAGAATCCGTTTTCGATATTGGGGCCGATGGTGACTTGCGTGCCGGGGAAAATTTCCTGCACGGCTTCGGCTAGAATATGCGCTGTGTCGTGACGAATAAGTTCCAACGCTTCCGGTGATTTGCGGGTGACAATTTCGACTTTGGCATCTTTTGTGATGGGGCGCATCAGATCGCGCATCTCTCCATCCAGTTTGACGGCCAGCGCGGCGGCGGCAAGACCCTTGCCGATCGAGGCGGCAAGTTCCAAACCCGTTACGGAGCCGGAAAATTCTTTGACGGTTCCATCGGGCAATGTGAGGCGAAGCGGCATGAACAAAACCTTATAACATAGTTGATATATCTTATTTCTAATGCGTGTTGGCCGTGAAGGAAAGACCTTTGCTTCGTTTCATGATGTGAGTCTTTCATGCAACGCAAAATAGAATTGTGCGAACATGTCATTGACCGCATGAATCCGCACCCTCTACAGTGGGTCCGTCGATTCGTCCCTCCTCCGGCAGGAAATAGTGAAAAAATCATGAATCCATCGCCGACCACCGTTCTGTTCCTCTCTACCGGCGATGCCGCCCGGGGCCTTCTGGCCGAGGCTCTCCTTCGCCATAAAGGCGGAGAACGTTTTATTGCGCACAGCGCAGGATGTTCTGCGCTGAAGGTTTCCGATCCGCATGCGCTGGAGCTTCTGGAAGACAACGGCGTATTCACCGACGATCTGTACCCCAAGGATTGGAAGGATTTCTTTGAATCGCCGCGTTCGATTTTGGTCGATGTCATTGTGACCTTGTCCGAAGAAGCGCGCGCCAACTGCCCACAATGGCCGGGCGATCCGGTGCGCGTGCATTGGCCGGTGGAAAATCCTTTGGCGGCGGCAACCGAAGATGAGCGCGAATCTAAATTCCGCAAATGCTTCGATACCATGAGCAATCGCGTCGATGCCCTGATCAAACAACGCGCCCCGCATTCGCCGGTAGAGCTGATGATACAGCTGAGAAGTATCGCGTCTGTGGTTTAAGCGACCTTCGCCGTCTTGCTTGCGGCCGGAAACATCAAAGCCTCATAGAGTTCCATCATGCCGTTGAACCAGTTGGCCTGCGGAAAAGTGTCTTCGATGAAGTAACGGGTGTTGTCGGCCAGAGTCACGCGCAAATCGGTACTCATATGCGCGGCGTCATATAGGGCTCGTGCTAATGCCCTTGGATTGTCGGGGGGCAGGACCCAAGCGGTTTCGTCCCTTAAAACCATTTCTTCGTTCGCGCCTACCGCTGTGACAATAACAGGACGCCCCAAAGCCTGAGCCCCGAGAATTTCCATGTTTTGTCCCCGCACGGCACTATTCGGTGCAATCACGACATTCGCCAGCCAAAACGCTGCAGGCCAGTCGGGACAGGTTTCCGGCATAATGACCTTGCCGTTCAAACCCATATTTTCGACGCTCTGTTCGATTTCCTGACGCAAGCCGGGGGCGTTGCGGTCGCTGCCCACCATGATAGCGTAGATATTCTCTTCCTTGATTTGCGCCAAAGCCTGCAGAAAGACGGCATGCCCCATCTTCGGTTCGATCGGAATGGGCACTAGCGCAACAATCCCCTGCTCGGGCAAGCGCCACAGGCGGCTGAGATTATGCAAACGTTCGGCGCTGATAGCCGCCGGGTTATAGCTTTGCAGATCGATGCCGGGCGAAACACAAGCCACAACGGCGGGATTGATTTGAAACGCCGATGTCAAATGCTCGACCATTGTGCGGGTCGGCACGCGCACGGTACACGAGGTCTGTGCCATTTGCGCGATGAGGCGGTGTGTCGCTGGCACGCCTTGCAGCGGCTGCGTTAAATCGATCATCAGAGGCAAACGGTGCTGTAAACTTAAACGGCACCCCATTTCAATTGTGCCTGCCCCATGGGCATGAACCAGAGCCGGACGTTCGCGCTGCACCAGAGCTTCCAGCTGTACACGGTTGCGCCAACTAGAAAATATGCCATGGCGGTCAAGCGGCATACGTACATGCTTGACGGCCGCGCGTTCTGCTTCGGTCACCAAGGCGCCGCCGCTTGACGCGATCATCGCGCGCCAGCCCAAGCGCTGGGTTAAAACGGCCAGAGTCACGGCTTCGCGGGCAGGATCGCCATAGTCGAGATCGGCGCACAGATGCAAAACCCCCGCGCGCATGTTGCGGCGCGACCCCGTTTGCGGGGATGAGGCTTTCAGCGGCAGCGCTTTTTTGTTAAGAACGGTCTGACTCATCGCGTAAATGGTTACCTATCGCAGTTTCAAAAGGAGCGCGATGTGTTAGCGGTACATACGACAAAGACCTGTCCGGAGCAAGCATTTGGGTCACGCGACATCAACTTCAGGACTGATAAGAAAAAGGCAGTGTAATGATTGAGTTTCTTAGTATGCAGGGAAACGGGCTTGCCTATCAACGGCAAATTGGCATTGACGAATGTCCAGGTATAATATTTCTGAGCGGTTTTGCCTCGGATATGGAGGGCACCAAAGCGGTCTTCTTGTCCGAACGCTGCGCGACACATTCCGTTTCTTTTGTGCGCTTCGATTATCGCGGATGTGGTCGGTCGTCTGGGCAGTTTACCGATGGAACAATCGGCGCTTGGTTTGAAGATACTCTTGCTGTTTTCGACCAGCTGACACAAGGGCCTCAGATCGTCGTGGGATCGTCCATGGGCGGATGGCTTGGGCTTTTACTCGCAAAGGCGCGGCCGGAACGGGTAAAGACCTTCATCGGCGTAGCGGCTGCGCCCGATTTTACCGAAGATCTGGTATGGGATCAATTGACCGCGCTTCAACGTGAAGCCTTGCGGCGTAAGGGTGAATTTTATAAAGACGGTTCCCCGCTGGATCAGGGCAAACCGCTGACTCTCAAATTAATCGAGGAAGCGCGCGCGCATCTTATCTTACGTCACCCTTTGCCGCTATCCTGCCCCGTGCGTTTGCTCCAGGGCATGTTGGATCAAGAAGTTCCGTGGCAATATGCGGCGCGCATTGCGGCACACGTCTCGCAAGATGATGTACGCATGACATTGATTAAAGACGGCGATCACAGGCTGAGCAGAGCGGAAGATTTAGAATTACTGTGGCAAACGGTCTCCGCCTTTTTATCGGTTCAGTGATTGAAAAAAATGGCGAAATCGATTCACCGGAACTAAGGCACAACCGACAGCGAGTCTACATTCCCTGCAATCAATAAAATTCTGAAGCGCTACGCCCGGATCTATAATGTAACGGAATTCGCCTACTGTCGAAAAACGCTTAAGGTCTCCCTCGTCTGCCCACATCTCGATCACCCAACCGTCTTCTACTCTGCGGCCCTGCGTGGAATCTCCTGTAATAAACATGACAAAATGCGTATCCTTTTTGTCTTTTCTTGCGAAGGTACCCAGATGGCGGACGGTAGAACCAGTGCTGTTCCTTCCCATATTTAATGTTTTATAATAACTCGTCCACGCATATAGAATTGGCGTTTCCGCAAAACCCAGTTTGGTAAGAACTGCCGTTGCTTCCTTTAATTTATCAAATAATATGTCTTCACTACTAAGCATATCACTTCCTCTAAAATAGAATTCAGCGCGGGGTCATATAAGTTATATGAAAACTCTATATGTCGACGATTGCTTTCAAAAGAGAAAAAACCCAATTAACGGGATAATTTTGTTGCTTTAACTTCAATGCTTGTCCTCAGGATTTAAGCGATATAGCAGCGATATTCACCCTTTTTTTACCTTTTTTGTCGGATAATTGCTGTCCGAATTTTAACCACATTGAGGTGAACCCCATGTCTGCAAAAACAATGATTGGCAGGACGGTTCTGATTATCGGGCTGCTGGCGATGACGGGATGCGCCAATATGGACAGCCAAGAACAAAGTATGCTTTCTGGCGCGGCTGCAGGTACTGCAGTTGGCGCGATCAGCACGGTCATGCTGGGCGGTTGCGTCGCTTGCGGCGCGGCGATAGGCGGTGTGGTCGGAACGGGAGCTGGCTATTTGATCGATCAGGTCAACAATCAGGGAAATAAAGCTCCCTCCAAATAAGCCCTATAAGCTTTTTCCTGATGGATTTTATCCTCCTAAAAGCATAGGATTCCTCTTTATTTATGCGGGGATTTTGATCCCGCCTTTTAAACCGAGGAATAAAAATGGGCCTTATCCCGCCCCGCAACGCCGAAATCCTGAAGCGCACAGCCGACATTTACGAGCGCGTGAAGTCCGTCATTCCTGCCGTAGAATGGGCGGTTTATGCGGACGATGTCGATGCCATTTTACGCCTGAAGAAAGAGCGCAACGCGGTCATTTTGGCGCACAACTATATGCGTCCGGAGATTTTTCACGGCGTTGCAGATATTCAGGGAGATTCCCTGGCCTTGGCGCGCGAGGCTGTCAATGTCGAGGCCGATGTCATTGTCATGGCGGGCGTGCATTTTATGGCCGAGACGGCCAAACTACTAAATCCTTCGCGCATCGTTTTGATCCCTGATACGCAGGCGGGCTGTTCTCTGGCGGAATCCATTACGCCAGAAGATGTGCGCCTGATGCGCCAACGTTATCGCGACACACCCGTTGTGACTTATGTAAATACGTCGGCTGCCGTTAAGGCGGAATCTGATATTTGCTGCACCTCGGGCAATGCCAAAAAAATTGTCGAGTCTTTGGGTGTTCCGCAAGTCATCATGTTGCCTGATGAATATTTGGCGCAGAATGTTGCCAAGGAAACAAAAGTCAAAATCATAACGTGGAAGGGACACTGCGAGGTTCACGAACGCTTCACGGCGGCCGACATCGCATTATTCCGCAAACAAAATCCGCGGGTCGTGATTCTGGCTCATCCAGAATGTCCGCCGGAAGTTGTTGCTGCTTCAGACTATGCCGGATCAACGGCGGGCATGATCGATTGGCTCGGAACGCACAAAGCCGCCCGCGTCGTGCTACTGACCGAATGTTCGATGAGCGACAATGTCGCCGTCAATAATCCCCAAACTAGCTTTGTGCGCCCCTGCCAGCTTTGCCCGCATATGAAGCGCATCACGCTTGCCAATATCCGCGCGGCATTGGAAAATATGGAGCATGAGGTGATTATCCCTGATGAAATCACCGCCCCAGCTCGCCGCGCCGTTGAACGCATGATGGCGGTAAAGTAGTTTAACCGGATGATTCTACAGACTCTTTACGAGTTATTAAGTTCTATGCATAATAGTGTCCGCCATGCCGCGTCCTGTAAAAAAGATAGTAACAGCTCCTTCAGCATCATCCCTGCCGCTTGATCGCATTCTGATCGGCGACAGCATTCGCATGATGAACGAATTGCCCGCGCATTCGGTCGATGCCGTTTTTGCCGATCCGCCTTACAATTTGCAACTTGGCGGCGATCTGCTGCGCCCCGACCACAGTCCCGTCGATGCCTGCGACGACGATTGGGACAAGTTCGCCGATTTTGCCGCTTATGATGCTTTCACGATCGAGTGGCTGAAGGCCGCCAAGCGCGTGCTTAAACCCGACGGTTGTTTGTGGGTCATCGGCAGCTATCACAATATTTTCCGCGTCGGCGCGATTTTGCAAAATCTCGGTTTCTGGATTTTGAACGATATTGTGTGGTGTAAAAATAATCCTATGCCGAACTTTCGCGGCAAGCGCTTTACCAACGCGCATGAGACTCTGATATGGGCGTCGACATCGAAAGACGCCAAGCCTTGCTTCAATTACGAAGCGATGAAAAACATGAATGATGAAAAGCAGATGCGCAGCGACTGGCATTTGCCGATTTGCAGCGGCAAGGAACGCCTGCGCACGCCGGAAGGTGAAAAAGTTCATCCGACGCAAAAACCCCTGCCCCTCCTTTACCGCGTTATTCTGTCATCGACCAAACCGGGCGATGTTATTCTCGATC
>Ga0181516_10003307_pt1 | contig 10866 bp, 7 predicted proteins | sample PEATcosm2014_Bin_25_FD_121104 | JGI IMG/M metagenome (GOLD analysis project Ga0181516, IMG submission 121104) | Peatland microbial communities from MTU Mesocosm Facility, Houghton, MI, USA - PEATcosm2014_Bin01_10_metaG | ecosystem: Environmental > Terrestrial > Soil > Wetlands > Peat | place...
ACTTTGAGGCTATTTTTAATGAACGTAATGAACGCTGAACTTTGCAAAAAAGCCGCCGAGAAGGTCGGCAACCCCAACGTGCTGGTCAACCTCATTTCGCGCCGGGTGCGCCAGTTGAACGCCGGCGGCGGCGGCGTGGGCCGGCCGCTCGTGGATGTGCCCGCCGGCATGGGCATGGCGGACATTGCGCTGCGCGAAATTCTCGAAGAAAAAATCGGCTGGGAAATGCCGGAGTTGACCGAACTGGTCCGCCCGCAGCCCAAGAAACGCCGCAAAAAATAATGCAGAAGGCGGAATGAAGAATGAAGAAATAGGTCATTCTGCCAGGACGCTTGGTTCCTTAAAATTTCCCGCTTCATTCGTGCACTTGAATGAAGCGGTTTTTGTTTCTACATTCCGCATTTTTCCTTCTACATTGGATGCATGGCCGACATCGTGACCAATCATAAAGCCCGGCGTGACTATCATGTCCTCGAAACGTTCGAGGCGGGCATCGTGCTGCACGGCACGGAGGTCAAGTCGCTGCGCGCCGGCAAGGGGCAGATCACCGACGCCTTCGCGCGCGTCGAGAAGGACGAGGTCTGGCTCTACAACGCGCACATTGACGAATACTCGCACGGCAACCTGCAAAATCACGAGCCGAAGGCGCCGCGCAAACTGCTCCTGCACAAATCGGAAATCCGGAAACTGTTCGGGCTGGCGGCGGTGAAAGGCAACGCGCTGTTCCCGCTAGCGTTTTACTGGAAAAACGGAAAAGTGAAGGTGGCGCTCGGCGTCGGCAAGGGCAAGCAGACGTTCGACAAGCGCGAGGATTTGAAAAAGCGCGAGTCGGACCGGGAATTGAAGCGCGCGACGATGAAGTGGACGAAGGGGAAATGAAAAGTGTATATTATTATACAAATAGAAATATGCCAAGAGGAATTCCTAAAAAGAAATGGAAGGTTGGAGATTTGTTCGTCGTGCAGATGAGCGATGGCAAATTTGTTTTGGGTCAAATTGTCGGACGAGAAGCTTCAGCTTTAAATAGCGTTTCAGTGGCTTTCTTCGATCGCCGCCTTGCCTCGCCGAATGAGGCTGTTAATGTCGCTGCGTCTGTCAGTGCGAACGACGCATTTTCAATTCTATTTGTGACGCGTGACCTTCTTGATTCAGGGAAATGGCAATTGGTTGGTTATCTTGAGCCGATTATTCCGCCAGCAATGTTGCCTAATGAAAAACTTCGAGAGAAAAGATTTGTCGGGGCAACAATCATTGGGTCCGGCAATGTAAATAAATTCTTGGATGCTTTTTATGCCTTGCGTCCGTAGAATACTTGGCACAACCCAAATTACCTTGATGGCCTTCTTGTTTCTCCCGCCAAGAAACCAACGAACCTGATTTACAAACAAGAAAGCGAGGCCAGTTGACCTCGCTTTCGTTTGAAATTTAATTTCGCGTCACGCCTTCTTGGCTTCTTCTTTTTTCCAATTCCGTTTCGGCGCCTTGGTGACGAGTCCATTTTTGATGGCGCTGGCGGAGACGCGGATGTAGCGGACTTCGCCGGTGGGCAGTTGCGCCTTCACGCGCTGCAAATTCACATGGAACTTGCGCTTGGTGATGGCGGTGATGTGCGTGCCGATGCCGCCGCTTTTCTTCGCCTTGCCCGAGCGCCAGATGATGCTGCCCTTCATCGGGCGTTTGCCGGTTAATTCACAAATTCTTGCCATAAAATTATTTCGTTAAAGAGCCGTGGAGGATAGCCGCCGGATTTCCAGTTGCAAGCACTATTTCGGCGAATTCTGCGTGCCACCAGCCGGAATCGTCCTTATCTTCACGCCGAATTATGGCGGCAAGCGCAAATCTCCGACTGCTGGCAAAAAAAGTCTCGCGCCAGCCGGAATGGATTTTGGCGCTGGCGGTCAGTCTGGCAGTCGTCTGGCTTCATCTTTACTTCCTGTGGCACGCCGGCGGTTTCTGGCGGGACGAAGTCAATCTCATCAATTTGTCCGGTCGCCATTCCTTGACCGAAATGTCGAAGGATTCATTTCCGGTGCTGATGCCGTTGATGGTGAGCGGCTGGACGGCCATCGGGCTGGGGCAGACTGATTTGAGTCTGCGGCTGCTGGGCACTTTGATCGGGCTGGCGTTGCCCGCTGCGTTGTGGCTGGCAGCGTGGAAACTTCATCGCAGACCGCCATTGATTGGGCTGGTGTTGCTCTCGCTCAACAGCACCATCATCATTTTCGGCGATTCGTTGCGGGCTTTTGGATTGGGCAGCGTATTGATCCTGCTCACGACGGCGGCGGCGGGCTGGCTTCTGAAAGCACCGACCTGGCGGCGCGCGGGCTGGCTGGCGGTGCTGGCGGTCTTGAGCGTGCAGGCGCTTTTTCAAAACGCAATTTTCATCGCGGCCATTTGCCTCGGCGGTTGGGCGGTCTGCGCGCGTCAAAAAAACCCGGGCACGGCGTTGAAAATTCTTGCTGTCGCCGCCGTGTCGGCGATATCGCTGCAGCCTTACTGGACGCGCATCGTTTCCCTGCCGGCGGCGGCGATGGCACTGCGGGTTGGATTCCATCCGATGTATGTGTTCACCAATTTTGACATCGCCGCCGGCTTCCCGATGTTGCAATACACCTGGGTGTGGGGATTTTTCGCGCTGGTGGTCGTTGCCTGCGGTTTTGTGTCGCTGTTTGCTCAAAAACGGCCCGACGGATTTGTCGGCGGTGGTCTGACGGAGGACGCGCCTCTGTTTGGCATTACGACCTTGTTGATGGCGTTGGTTGCGGTGGCAGGATTTTTCTGGTTCGCCGCCGCGCCTGCAACGCGCTGGTGTTTTTTTCCGTTGATGGCTGCGGCGGTTGTGGCGTGCGATTTCTGGAAGCAGCGCCGGCCTCCAATCCAGCGCAGGGAAAAATCCACCGGCTTTCGCGACGAATTAACAGCTATCGCTCCGGCCAATCGCGATTTGCCCTTCTTTGCCGGCGTGACATTGCTCGCGGCATTCGCCGGATTTGCCGGATTTCTCTGGTATGCCGCGCTCATTTCGGAGCCGTGGTATTTTCTGCCGCTGCTGGCTGTGACCGCCGCAGCTTTTGAACTGGGACTTCCGTCGGCCAGCCGGCATTTACGCGCGGCGATTTTTGGTTTTGCCTTGATGACCATCGTCCTCGCCATCCCCGCGGCACGCAGCGATTTGAACTGGCGGTTCACCAACGTTGACCTTGTCGCGCAGCGATTGGCAAAGGAAGCCGGGCCGGACGATTTCATCATTGTCAGTCCGTGGTATTGCGGCATCACGTTTGACCGGTATTACAAAGGATCGGCGTCGTGGGACACTCTGCCGCCGCTGAAGGATCATTCCACCCATCGCTACGATCTGGTCCGGGAGAAAATGGAGACACCGGGCGCCATCCGGCCTGTTCTGGATCAAATGGCGGCAACGCTTCAGGCTGGTCATCGGGTGTGGGTCGTCGGCACGATGAACATTCCCAAGGCTGGCACGCCGATGCCCGCCGACCTGCCGCCGGTGCCGGCGAATTATTCCGGGTCGGAATTGCGTTACACCCAGAATTGGACATCGCAAGCCACCCAATTTTTGAGCGACCACAGCCGGCAGTTCACGCAGGTCAATTTCGCAACCGACCAAAATGTCGCCCCGGAAAATCTGAAATTGTCCGTGGCGGAGGGCTGGCAAGGCTCCGCCAATTTGGTGAACCCGCTCAATACCGGGACAAATTCGCCGTGACGCGCGGCGTATTCACTTGCCCCCGGAAGATTGATTTGCACAATGGCCGCGCATGACGGAATCGTCCTCTACCGCAACGCCTGGCCGTGCTCGCTATTTCAAACAGTCTTGGACATGGTGGTTCATGGTGGTGGTTCTGGTGCTGATGGCGGTAGTGCGGTTGCGGCTGCTGAATTTTTCCCTGGAACGTGACGAAGGGGAATACGCCTACGCCGGCCAGCTCCTGTTGCAGGGCATTCCGCCCTACCATCTTGCCTACAACATGAAATTTCCCGGCACCTATGCCATGTATGCGCTCATCATGTTCCTGTTCGGCGAGACTCCGGCGGGCATTCACTTCGGCTTGACGATTATCACCACTCTGACCTCGCTGATGCTTTATTGGCTGGGCAAGCGGATGCTGGATTTGACGGCGGGCGTGGTGGCGGCGACCAGCTACGCCGTCCTGGCGGCCAACACCGCCTTGTTCGGATTGGCGGGCCACGCCACCCACTTCGCCGCATTTTTCGCGACCGCCGGTCTGTGTCTGATGTGGAAAGCCCGGCAAACGGTGCGGTGGCAAACGGTCAGCGCCGCAGGGCTCATGTGCGGCGTGGCGATGTTGATGAAACAACACGCGGCCATCATCGGAATTTGGGCGTTCGGCGTTTTGGCAAGGGAAAGCTTTTCCCGAAAACGGACAGGGGGAATCCGCTCGCTGCGGATTCCAGCGGCTTTTGGAATCGGGGCCGCGCTGCCGCTGGCGCTGTGTTGTTTGACGCTTTGGGGCGCGGGAGTTTTTCAACAGTTCTGGTTTTGGACGGTGGATTACGCGCGCCAATACGTTTCGATTGTGCCTGTTTCAACCGTCGGTTCGCAGCTTTGGTGGAGCATCCGCTCCATGGCCTCGGAAGATTTTTTATTGTGGCTCCCGTGCCTGGCGGGATTTGGAATGATCTGGTTCGATGAACGGTTGCGTCAATCGCGGTGGTGGCTTCTGGGTTTCAGCCTGGCGTCCATTTTGACCACGGTGCCGGGATTTTATTTTCGAACGCATTATTTTCTGCTGACGTTACCGGCGCTGGGGCTGCTGGCAGGCTGCGCGGTGAGCGGGGCCTGCGAATGGTTGCGTCGGAAGGCGGGCGCAATGCGTTTCCGCCAGTGGCCGGCCGTCGTTTACGCACTGCTGCTGGCGCTGACCGTCATCAAAACCAGCGGCGCCTGGTCTGTGTTCGCATCGCAGGGGGCACATACGTTGTATGGCGCCGAACTTTTTCCAGAGGCGGAAAAGACCGCGGCGTTCATCAGTAAATACTCGCCGCCGGATGCGAAAATTGCGGTGCTGGGATCGGAGCCGGAAATCTATTTTCTCGCCCGCCGCCATTCAGCCACCGGTTACATCTACACCTATCCACTGATGGAACCGCAGCCGTTTGCCAGCGTGATGCAGCGCGAAATGATCCGCGAAATCGAAACGAACTCGCCCGAATTCGTCGTTTTTGTGAACCGGGATTTTTCGTGGCACCAGGAACCCCGGTCGGACACGACCATCTTCACGTGGTGGAATGATTACCAGACCAATTACACCATGGTTGGACTGATTGAGCAGAACTGGCCTTATCCATCGCGATACTTTTGGGGCAAAGATGCCGCCGCGCGCGGCAGATTGAAAGGCACGGGCATGGAGATTTATTTGCGCAGGGCATCCCCACCACCCTCCGTGACAAATGTTGTGCCGAAGGTGCCTTGACGCAGCCGCTTTTCACTGCGATTTTCTTCGCGCTTGCCGCAAAACGCCCAGGCGTCGGCGACAGGCAACCTGTTCGCTGACATAGTAAAAACTCCCGCCGTGCAATCCCTCGCCCGGCGATTGGAGCAAGGCGGAGCGTTGCCTTGCGCCGGGGTTGCCCAAGCTGCCCAACCTTTTTTTGCGGCTCTGCTTCAAAAGATTTCTCCGCAACGGCCCGTGGTCGTCGTCACGGAAAATCTGAAGACGCAGGAACGTTTCCTACAGGATCTGGAAACATGGCTGGACGCGACGCCGCTGTTTTACCCGGCGTGGGAGACCTTTCCGCATGAAGGCAAACTGCCGCACGCCGATGTCATCAGCGACCGCCTGCAAACCCTCGTCGCTTTGTCTGCTCCTTCAACTTTCAACCCCCAACCCTCAACTCTGCTCGTCACCAGCGTCACCGCGCTGCTGCAAAAAACCTTCCCGCCTGGCGAGATTCAAAAACGCACGTGCTCATTCGAACGCGGCAGTAAAATCGCGCCGCTTGATTTGATCGAATTTCTCGAGGAGCAGGGCTACGAACCTGAGGCGCAGGTTTCGCAGAAGGGTGAAATCGCCCTGCGCGGCGGAATCGTGGACATATTTCCGCCGACCAGTCCATGGCCGGTGCGGCTGGAATTTTTCGGCGACGAACTGGAATCGCTCCGTTACTTCGACCCGCTCTCACAAATTTCACGCGAGGAAATTGTTTCCATCACCTTGCCGCCTGCGGGTGAGTTGGGGATTCTTAAGCAAAGGAAGAATGAAGAAGGCAGTAGGCAGAATGAAACCCCGCTCGCCACGCTGCTGGACTATCTTCCGCGCGAAACGATTTTCATTTTGAGCGAACCGGACTCGCTCGCCGTCCACGCCGAGGCCTACGAACAACAGATTCCGCAAGGCGACCCGTTTTTTATTTCGTGGCCGGATTTCATGGCCGAAACAATCCGCCGCAGCTTCACGTCGCTGGAGCTGGCTGAAACGACCGAAGCCAACCCTCAATTTGCCTCTCTCGACGCCTTTCGCCCGCTGGGCGAGCACTCGCCGGAACCACAGATTGCGGAAGCGCAGCGGCGCGAATTCTTCCAGCAGCTTCACCGCTGGCTGCGGCAGGACTTCGCCGTCCATGTTTTCTGCAACAACGACGGCGAGCGGCAGCGGTTTGCGGAAATCTGGAAGGAGCGCGGTTTTGGCACGGAGGAAAAAATGCAGGCGCATATCGGCTCCCTCGCTCGCGGCTTCATCTGCGACGACGCGAAACTCGTTGTCGTCACCGGCGCGGAAATCTTCGGCCGCTATAAAATCCAGCGCCCGCGCCGGCTCAAGTCGCCGCACGCACTGGCGGCCCGATCCGCGCTCGACATTGATTTCACCGATTTGGAGGAAGCCGATTTGGTCGTGCATTTGCAGCACGGCATCGGGCGCTATCTCGGCTTGAAGGATTTACCGATGGGCAGCGGCGCGCGCGGCGGCGAACCCGCGGGTCTCAACTTTCAACCTTCAACCGAATGTCTCGTCATCGAATACGCGCCAGCCAATGCCGGCGACCAGCCGCCGAAACTTTACGTTCCTGTCACCGAGGCGCATCTCGTCAGCAAATACGTCGGCGCGGGCAAGGCGAATCCACCGCTCAATACCCTTGGTGGCACGCGCTGGGCGAAAGCCAAGGAGCAGACCGAAAAAGCCGTGCGCGACATCGCCGCCGAAATGCTCCGCATCCAGGCCGTGCGCGAAACCCAACCCGGCTATCCTTGCAAGCCCGACACCCAATGGCAGCGCGAATTCGAGAGTTCGTTCATCTACGAGGAAACGCCCGACCAGATCACGGCCATTGCCGAAACGAAAGCCGATCAGGAACGCCCCAAGCCGATGGATCGCTTGATTTGCGGCGATGTCGGCTTCGGCAAAACCGAAGTCGCAATCCGTGCCGCGTTCAAATGCGTGATGGACGGAAAGCAGGTCGCCATCCTCGTGCCGACGACCGTCCTCGCGCAGCAGCATTTCAACGTCTTCCGTGAGCGCATGGCGGATTATCCGGTTCGCATCGAACTGCTCTCGCGCTTCCGCACCCGGCGCGAACAGCAGCGCGTCGTGAAGGATCTGGCCGGCGGCTCGGTGGACATTGTCATCGGCACGCACCGGCTGATTCAAAGCGACATCGCGTTCAAGGAACTCGGCCTCGTCGTCATTGACGAGGAGCAGCGGTTCGGCGTGCTGCACAAGGAAAAGTTCAAGCGGCTGCGGACGATGGTGGACGTGCTGACCTTGAGCGCCACGCCGATTCCGCGCACGCTTTACCTCGCGCTCACCGGCGCGCGCGACATGAGCACCATCCAGACGCCGCCGCACGACCGCCTGCCCGTCGAGACGATTGCCACCCAATACGACGAACGCCTCATCCGCGATGCCATCCAGCGCGAACTCAATCGCGGTGGACAGGTTTTCTTCCTGCACAACCGCGTGATGACGATTGAAACCATGCGCTCGAAACTGCAATCGCTCGTGCCAAAGGCGCGCATCGTCGTCGGGCATGGGCGGATGGATTCCGACGAACTCGAAGAGGTGATGACGAAATTTGTCAACGGCGATGCCGACGTGCTGCTTTCCACGACCATCATCGAGAGCGGCCTCGACATCCCGAACGCCAACACCATCATCATTGACCGCGCCGACCGCTTTGGCTTGAGCGATTTGTATCAGTTGCGCGGGCGCGTCGGGCGTTACAAGCATCAAGCCTACGCCTACCTGCTGTTGCCGCGCCACGCGAGCCTGCTCAACGATGTGCGCAAACGCATCAGCGCCATCCGCCAATACTCCACGCTCGGCAGCGGCTTCAAGATTGCCATGCGCGATCTGGAAATCCGCGGCGCGGGAAATCTTCTCGGCGCGGAACAAAGCGGCCATATCACCGCCGTCGGGTTTGAATTTTACTGCCAGTTGCTCAAGCAAAGCGTCGGCGCGCTGAAGGGCGAGAAGGTGAAACCGCGTGTGGAAGTCAGCGTGAAACTGGATTTTTTAGACATGAACGGAAGGCGCGAGGCTTTGGGCGCGGGGCGCGAGGGGGAAAAAGCCTCAAGCCCAACGCCTCACGCCTCACTGCCTGAAAATTACGTCACCGAGCCACATCATCGCATCGAGATTTACCGCAAGCTGGCGCAGGCGAATGAAAAATCCGCGCTCGAAGCCTTGCAGAAGGAAATGCGCGACCGTTTCGGCCCGCTGCCGCCGCCGGTGGAACTGTTGCTGGTCGTGGGCGAACTGAAAATTCTCGCCAGCGATAAATCCGTGACCGCCATTGAAGTGAGCGACGACAAATTGATGCTCACCCGCCACGGCGATTTTATCACGCTCGGCGGAAAATTCCCGCGTCTGACGAAGAAGGACGCCAAGGCGCGGTTGAAGGAGATCAAGCGGCTGCTGTTGGCGATTTAGTCTCACGGAGTTTCATCCACATCGTCTTCGCAACCCATCGGCCAAGTGTGAAAAACCAGGGCGTGTCCGTCGCGCAACGCGCGTTCAAAATGTTCCAGAGATTCGTCTCCTTCATATCTGTCTCGACTGACTGGAAAAGATTCTTCAACCGTTTCAACATTCCAGCTTTCTTCTGCAATGGCGTCACGAGCAATTTGCTCTGCGATTGCTAGGTCTTTATGTGCAACCCAACAACAAACATACGCTCCACCTATCTCCATAAATTCCGAACATTCTGGAGTTGGGCGGGCGCGAATTAAAAAATAGCAGAGCGTTTCCAAAGATGGGTAAGCTTTTAACAATTTTGAAGAATTGTCATCCGAATTCTTCACCGACGAAAAAACTCGCAGCGATTTCGTTTCCAATTCATTTTAACGGGGTGCATCTGGCTCATTTGCGGCTGCGGGATTTTCGCAATTACGCCCGGCTGGACGCGGATTTCGCGCCCGGCTTCCACCTGCTTTTGGGCGACAACGCGCAGGGCAAGACGAACATCCTCGAAGCCATTTATCTCATGGCCACGCTGCGGTCGTTCCGCGGCGTGGGCGGCGCGCAGATGAACCGGCATGGCGCGAAGGGCTATTTCGCCGGCGGAAACGTGGTGGGGCAGGGCGGCCACGAAATCAAAATCTACTGGTCGGCGCGCGAACGCAAACTGGCGCTGGACGGCCAGCCGGTGAAACGGCTCGCGGATTATTTCGGCACGCTCCGCGCGGTGGTGTTTTGCACGGAGGATTTGCAACTGGTCAAGGGCGCGGCGCGCGCGCGGCGGCGGTTTCTGGATTTGCTGCTGGCACAGACGCGGCCGGATTATCTGCCGCTGCTCCAGCGTTACATGCACACCGTCCGCGCCCGCAACGCCTTGCTGAAGCAGCGCGCGGTGGACGAGGCCGCGCTGGAGAGTTTTTCGCTGGAACTGGTGAAGCTCGGCAACGAAATTATCCGCGCCCGCCGTGAGCTGGCACCGAAATTTTCCCCGCTGGCGCGGCTGGCGTATCGGCGCATCTCCAACGACGCGGAGGAATTGCGCATTGAATACCAGCCGAGCGTAAAGAAGGATTTTGCCGTGGAACTGGCGCAATCGCGGGCGCGGGAGCGGACGTATCGCTCCACGCTGGTCGGGCCGCACCGTGACGATTTGCAATTGCTGCTCAACGGGAAATCCGCCTCGCAGTTCGGCAGCGAGGGGCAGAAGCGGACGCTGGCCATCGCGTTGAAGATGGCACAGGCGGAATTTCTCGCGGGCATCCACGGTTCGCCGCCGATTCTGCTGATTGATGACGTGATGGGCGAGCTGGATGTGAAACGGCGCAGCGGTTTTCTGCCGCTGCTGGAACACGCGCGCAAGGCCAGTGGCCAGGTGTTTATGACCGCCACCGAGGAAAACTGGCCGAGCGAGCTGGGAAAGGATTTGCAACGGTGGCAGGTGCAGGCCGGGTCGTTAAAAAAGATTTAGCCACAAAAGAACGCACAGAGCGCAGAGATGTTATTTCTTTGTGTTCTTTGTGTTCTTTGCGGTTAAAATCATCGCATGCGAATTTTGTCAGGCATCCAGCCCAGCGGCACGCTGCATCTCGGGAATTATTTCGGGATGATGCGGCCCGCCATCGAGCTTCAGGAAAAGGGCGAGGCACTTTATTTCATCGCGGATTATCATTCGATGACGTCGCTGTTCGACGCGAAGGAACGGCGCAAAAACACGATCGAGGTGGCGCTGGATTTCCTGGCTTGCGGGCTGGATCCGAAGAAGACCTTTTTCTTCCGCCAATCCGACGTGCCGGAAGTGACCGAATTGATGTGGCTGCTCTCGACGGTGACGCCGATGGGATTGCTCGAACGCGCGCACAGCTACAAGGACAAGATTGCGAAAGGCATCGCGCCAAGCCACGGCCTGTTCGCGTATCCGGTGCTGATGGCGGCG
>Ga0181516_10003308_pt1 | contig 10865 bp, 10 predicted proteins | sample PEATcosm2014_Bin_25_FD_121104 | JGI IMG/M metagenome (GOLD analysis project Ga0181516, IMG submission 121104) | Peatland microbial communities from MTU Mesocosm Facility, Houghton, MI, USA - PEATcosm2014_Bin01_10_metaG | ecosystem: Environmental > Terrestrial > Soil > Wetlands > Peat | place...
GAAGCTGAAACAGCGCAATGTAGCCGGTCGCGCCGCTCTCCATCATCTTGCGCAAATGCTCCACCGCGCTGCCGCCCCCGAGCAGTCCGGCGGCGTTGTCGTTTGCCGTGGACAGGTCGGCGGCTCGCAGTTGCGCAGTAATGGTCTGTAGCCGCCGCTTCCCTCCCGGGGGATGGAGGAGTTTTTCTACCTTGTTGCGCCAGCCCTTCACGTCGGCCGGAGAGGTCAGCGAAGTTGCCTGCTCCGCCAGTTCCTTGGCTTCCGGAGCCGATGCGGGGATGCCGATCGCCGTCAGCAACTCGGTGAACAGGGAAGAGACCGCGGTCCGCCACGAACCACGCTCCTCCTTGACCGCAGCTTCTGCCGCGTGACAGTACGACTCGAACTCCTCAAAAATCGAGGTAATTACGTGGAATTTGTCTTCCTGCGGGAAGCCGTCGGACGATCTCATCACCAGCCGGCCCACATTCACGCGAAAGGTGCGCAGCAATTCCGGGTCGCCAGCCACCTGGCTCGATGGCTTGCCCTCGAGAAGAGATTGGAAGCGCAATTCAGTGCGCCGGCTGGAATCGTCTTCACCCACCTTCCGCGGCTGATTTTGTGAAGATTTTCCCCACAGGCTCATCTGGATCTCCTGTGAAGGGTCATCGACAGATTACCGGCGTCCATTAACGAAATCGCCAATGGATCGATCCAGGCATGCCCTCCCTGAATGAACGGGCTGTGATATCGGAATAGAAATGTCCTTGAATCGGATGTCCCACCCGCTCGGGGATGGAGCCATCACCGTACCGGTTGGTAGGGCTCGGCGCGCAGCATGTCGGTTAGAATCCCGCGCTCTTCGGGCGAGAACACGCCCTCGTAACGGCTCGACCCGAGCACCGTCTCCCTTTGATCCAGCGGCACCGAGCGCAGATCGCGGAACGCGCTGCGCATCATCGCCTGCCGATCTGCCGGCAATGCGGCCCAGCGTTGCGCCGACGCGTTCACGCGCATGCGCTCCTGCGGCGTCATGTGTTCCAGCACTTCGGCGCGCGCCAGCCGACGCTCCCGCTGCTGGTCGGGCATCTGGTCCACCTGGCGCAATTGCCTCACCACGCGCTGCTGTTCCGACGCCGGCAGGTGGTTAAAATTTGGATCGTTGCGTAAGGTGCGCTCCTGCTCCTGCACCGGCTGCGTCCTATGCTCGTTGAGCCACGCGCCCAGGTGGCCCGGAGGAGGACTGGAAGGCGGCCGGTAGCCCGGATACGCCGGGCGCTGGCTCAATGTTCCGCCGTAGGGATTCGCCGTTCCCGGAAGCGCTGGCCGCGCCGGATACGTCGGGGCTGGCCGCCCCGCGCTGTAAGGATTCTGCGGACTGTTGCCCAGCGGACGCCCTGGATACTGCGGCGCCGGGCGCGTCTCAGGCCGCCGGGCGCTTTGCGGCCGTGCTGCGCCCCGCTCCGCCTGCTGGCGCGGCGCGGAGCTGCGCGGAGCCGCGGAGGGCCGCGATGGCGCGCTCTGCTGGCGCTGCATCCCTGCCAGCGCAAGAGGAAGACACACGAGAACTGCCGCCGCCGTGCTGCGCAAGAATCTCGACTTGTATCCCCCGATCATCTTCTTTCGTGCCCCCAAATGCCACTTCAGAAATGCAAGCCTCAATCTCCGGCTTCGTCGTTGCTGCTCGAGATCGATTCCAACTGGTCCAGCAGTTGTGCGTTCGTGTCCAGTGTCACCAGGTCGTTCACCACCGCGGTTTGTCCCATCGGCTGCGCCGGCGGATTCCAGTCGGTGACGCCCAGGTAGGTTCCGCCGGCCAGCAACAGTGCAGCGGTCAGCGCCATCGCCGCCAGCGGGCGAACATGCGTCGCCTGCCCGTAAACCAGGCGGGCGCGCATGCGGGCAAACCAGCCGGCCGGTTCAGCCTGCCGCTCCTCGCGCATGCGCGCATTCATCCTGGTCATGAAAAAGGGGGTGGGCTCGGGCGCCTCCCAGGCGTCCAGCATCCCCATCGTCGTCCGCAGCTCATCCAGCTCCAGGCGGCAGCGGTCACACCCGGCAACATGAGTTCGAACGTCGGCCGGCGCCGCCTCGGGCTCGAAAAGCAGGTCGGCCAGCTTCTCGTCCATCGCGATGCAATCAGGCTTCATATTTTCCATTGCTACCACCCCACTCCCCACCGGCACTGCCCGGCTCCTGCAACACTTACCATCAAACAAAGTCCTTCAATTTGTCCCGGAGCGTCTGATAGGCGCGAAAAAGCAGCGACTTGGTCGCCGACTCGCTCAACTTCAGCACTTCTCCAATCTGCCTGTAGTCCATCTCCTGGTACTTGTGCATCAATACAGCCATCCTCTGCCGATCCGGCAGAGCCATTACATGGGCCTTGATCGCGGCCATTCGCTCTTCGCGCACCAGCCGCTGCTCCACCGTCAATTCGTCGTCGGCCAAATCCGGCCGCGATCCCGTTTCCTCGTCCGGCGAGTCCAGATAAACCGTCTGCGCCGACCGTTCATGGCGCGTATCCCGCGCGTGGTTCACCGCCAGGTTGGTAGCAATCCGGTAAAGCCAGGTCGTGAATTTCGCCTCGGCCCGGTAGCTCTCCCGCGAGCGGTAAACACGCAGAAACACATCCTGTGCCATTTCTTCGGCAACTGCCTGGTTATGCACCATCCGAAAAAGAAAGTGAACAATCTGCCGATGGTACTTTTCCACCAGGTAATTGAAGGCGCCTTCGTCCCCCGCCGCCACCCGCAACATCACGGCGGCGTCGCCTTGCGGGTCCAGTTCCATCCCCAGGGCCGCATTCCGGTCGATTTTCGCCTCCGGTGGTAGCCCCGCACCCGCCACCAGGGCCGATTTGTCCAGGACCATGGTCGCCATATCTTCTGGAACCCCGTCCGCATCGGAAGGTTGCGGCGGATAGACATTTTCCCCTTCGGAATGAGCCTCGCCCGCTGGCTCATCCGGCTCCGCCTCACGTGCGGCCCGCCGCGCCAAAAAACCGGGCAGCTCTCCCCGAAGAAAGGTGAATGCGGGCCACGCCAACCAGGAAAACAGCCTCACACTCGGACGCAGGGCAATCTCCCCCTGTGGGGAAATCCATGCGGCGTTGCGGAATGGCGTGGCGCGAAAGTCCATCGATCGTCGGGCGCGAGTTTCCCCTAAGGCCAATCGTGGGCGCAGGTTTGGCCTTAAAGCCTCGCTGGTGTTACTCTAACCTACGGGATGCCCCGCTGGCTCGTCTTCACCGACATGGGCCCGTACACTCTCTGGGGCGCTTAACTCAGCGGTAGAGTGCCACCTTCACACGGTGGAAGTCGCAGGTTCGAATCCTGCAGCGCCCACCATAAAATCTCCTGTTCAGTTGAAGTCTTTTCGCTCCGGTCCCGGTTGCGTGGGTTCGATCGTTCATTTTGGCAGCAGACCCCTTGGCCTTTTCGCTTTTGCCACCTTCCACAGCAAATCCACAGAAATATTCGCTTTTTATTCGCCTATACTCGATCCATGAACTCCGCAAGCGATGGTACCCACCGTGTCCTCATGAACTTTATGGACCGCAACGGCTGGCACGTCTCATTCCTCGAGCCGGACTGCCAAACGGCGCTGCCCGTCCGGCTTACCTTTCAGAGCCCGGACAAGATCCGCTCCATGCAGGAACGCTTCGGGTCGCACCTGCTCGAAGACCGGCAAGCGCTGGAACACGGGCTAAGTATCGGCAGGGGAGGCGCGTGGCTGAACCTGAACAGCGCCCAATACACCAAATTGAAGCGCCGCTCCTGACGGCCAGAAAGGGTCGCTGAGGCACACAATCGCTCGATCGCTCAGATTTTTGGATTTCGGCCGAGGATCTTCCTAGGCGGCAGAATGGGCCAGGCAGTCCAGGATTACCTGGGGATGCACCGGCTTCAAAAGCATTTCGAACTTGTGCCCCTTTGCCTGCGCGTGGTCCAGCAGGTTCGCCGTCACCGCGTTGCCTGAGAAGAGGATGATGCGGCAGCCGGGCAGGCTCGCCGAAATCCGAATGGCGGCATCGATTCCATTCAACCCCTGCATCACCACATCGCTGATGATCACATCGGGCTTCCAGGCCATCGCGTCTTCCACGGCCGTCTCCCCGCTATAAACAGCATGGGACTCAAATCCGCTCTGCTTCAGAATGAGTGCAAGCGTATCGGCAATGATCCGTTCGTCATCGACAACCAGTACGCGCGATATGGCGTTGCTCTCCAGCATTCCTGCTCCTTGCCGAACTGAACGCACCCTGCTGCAGCCTTCTATCCGGCGTTGGTCGAATCCATTGACCTGGGGGCATGTGCTCTTGAATATCAGTTTTAGCAAAAGAAGCGTATGTGATGCAAGTCACATGGCTCGGGACAAGAGCCTCGGCAAACTGTTGTACCCTCATCGCAAAATTGTCCTGTACATTCGACCAACTGAACAATATGTGCACTGTCCCAGTGGCCGTTGGCGCACTTAGGAAAGCTTCGAGCGAGCGCAGTCTTGAAGGGCGCGGGTTGAAGGGCACAGGCTTCAGCACGTACATCGAACCACCAAAACATCGAGTGGGCCTGCCAGCTTGCGGAAAACCTCGATACGCGGGCATTGTATCAGGGCACGACTTCAGTCGTGCCGATAAGTCAAACAAAATCAAAGGGCTTTAGCCCCTGAGGGACGGACTTCGGGATGGCTCTCCCTGGAATCAGGCGTTTTTCCGCAGCCGCCTCAGCCCCCGAGGGAACAGGAACTCCCCCAGCCACTTGTCCAGAGCCTCCCCAAACTCCCGCGCCAAATGAACCAGAAAAATAAAATTCGCGCTCACGATTTCCGTGTGCTACAGTCAGTAACATTATGGCGAGTAACACTCAAATCGAACACGACCCAGCCGACCTTGGGGAACTTGAACGCAGCATCCTCCTGCTGGTATGGCGCACCGGTGAAATGACCGCCGAGCAGGTGCGCGAGGCCCTCGACCGTCCGCTCAAGGACTCGACCATCCGCACCGTTCTGCGCCGGCTTGAGGAGAAAGGCTACCTGGCGCACAGCGTAGACAACCGCACCTTCCTTTATCGCCCGGCAGAGTCGCGGCAGCGCGTCGCCGGCCGGGCGGTCCAGCGCATCGTCGACTGGTTCTGCGACGGCTCGGTCGAGGCGCTGCTGGTGGGTTTGGTCGACTCCAAGGTGCTCGACAAGGTTGAACTGCAGCGGCTGGCCGACCGCATTGCCATCGCCCAGAAGAGTGCAAAGCGCGTCTCGGTTGACGCCGGGGAGGAGAAACCATGATTCCTGCAATCGTCGAAGCCGCGCTGCGCTCGTTGCTGGTTGCGGCGGCCGTTTGGGGTGGATTGCGCGCGTTCCGGGTCAGGAATGTGCTCGTGCAAAAAGCCGCTTGGGGCCTGGTGCTGGCCGCAGCCATATGCATGCCCGCCATCATGCGCTGGCAGTGGCTTCCGGCCGGCTCTGCACTGGTCTTGCCTGCCCATCCATTCTGGCAGGCTGTCGACCCCTGGACGCGACAGGCTCCGGCCGTGGCCCAGCCAAAGGCGGCGTCTCCAGAGATCTCTCAGCCAACCCAGGTCGAAGCGAATGTCCCGCCGGGCCCCGCAATCTCCGCTTCCGACTCACCCGCGGGGGCAACCCGCTTTCCGGCGCCGACCGTTTCAAACGTTCCCACAGGCTCCCGGGTCGAGGCGCCGTTCGCCGCGCCTGCTCCCATTTCGCCGCGCAGCCTGTCTCCGCTCCAATTGGCGGCCCTCCTGTATCTCGCCGTCTGTGGCGGATTGCTCTTGCGCCTCTTCTACGGCCTCGCTGCGGCCGGGCTGGTTTGGCTCAAGGCGGAGCCGGTGCCCATCCGCTCTTTGCCGCCGGCATTCGATCGTCTCGCGCACGGCCTGCGTCTGCGGTCCAGCAGGGAACTGGCGTCTCCGGTCACCATCGCCTCCGGAATCGTGCTTCCCGCCAACTACACCGAGTGGGACGCGGAAAAGCTCCGCATCGTCCTTGCCCATGAGGGTTCCCACGTACGCCAGGGGGACTTCTACCTGCAAACGCTTGCCGGGTTTTATGCCGTGCTCTTCTGGTTCAGCCCCCTGGGCTGGTGGCTCAAGCGCAAGCTCTCCGATCTGAGCGAAACCATCAGCGACCGCGCCGGCCTGCAGCAGGCAGCCAGCGGCTCCCACTACGCCCAAATCCTGCTTGAATTCGCGGTTGCCCCGCGCCCAACCCTGCAAGGAGTTGCCATGGCTCGACCCAGTAATCTCTCCACCCGCATTGAACGGCTCCTCAACGACTCCGCCTTCCGCCAGGCATTTGTAGGCAGCCGCCGCACATTTGTCGCCGTTCTGCTGGTTCCCGTGGCGATCGTTCTCGCCACTGCCCTCATCCGCGTTGAAGCCGCCAGCCAGGCCGCTCCCCAGGCGCAGCCTGCCCCTGCCACCGCAGGTCAGGCTCATCCGCAGGAAGCCGCCGATCCGGCCTCTGCGCCTGAAGCAGCCGAACCTACCGACCCCGACGCTCAAGTCGAGGGAGCGCCGCCTCCGCCGATGGCTCCCGCACCCCCCGGGTCCGTCGGACGTGACCCTCTGCCCGCCGTAGCGCCGCTGCCTCCGCTTCCGCCTGTCTCGGCGGATGGCGAACAACAGGAAACCACTTCGGTGACGTCGATCCACAGCGACTCAGGCCACGAGAACCGCCGCGAGGGCCGGCACAACTACTCCTACTCGTTCAACACCGGCGACGGCGAATCGTACGCCGTGATCAAAGGCGGCCGGGAGAAGGTCCATATCTCCGGCGACTTTCACCAGCCCTGGCACGACGACCTCGAAAAGGCCCGTAACTCCGCGCATGGCGACTTTCTCTGGTTCAAGCGCGATAGCAAGTCCTACGTGGTCGACGATCCAGCGATCCTGGCCGAGATCGACGCCATGTACCGGCCCATGGAAGCGTTGGGCAAACAACAGGAGGAACTCGGCCGCAAGCAGGAAGAACTCGGGCGTCAACAGGAATTGCTCGGCCGGCAGCAGGAGAAGGCCAGCATCCCCACGCCCGACATCTCCAGGGAGATGGCCGAACTCAATGCCTCCATGGCCAAGCTGCAGGCCAAGCTGGGCAAGACAGTCACCCAGGACGAACTGGCCGAACTGGAAGGCAAGCTAGGCGATCTGCAAGGCCGCCTGGGCCAGCTTCAAGGGGAAATCGGAGCCAGGCAAGGCCAGTTTGGCGCGCAACAAGGCAAGCTCGGAGCCATGCAAGGGGCGCTCGGGGCGCAGCAGGGCAAAATCGGCGCTGAGCAGGGCCGGCTGGCGCAGGAAGCCAACCGCAAGGTCAAGTCGATCATCGACCAAAGCCTGAAAAACGGCAAAGCCCGCCCGGTACAGTGAGAGACAGTGAACAGTGAATAGGGAACAGTGGACAGCGAACGGCAACCACTGTTCCCTATTCCCTATTCCCTGTCGCCTGCTAAAGCTGCACCAGCTTGGCCTCGAGCAGAGCTTCGATCGTGCCCAGGGCCTCCAGAACGTCGTCGGCAACCGGCGCGTCCACCTGCACAACCGCCAGCGCCTTCACCGGCTTCGGTCCCTGGCGTTCGCGGCCGAGGGCAAAATTGCCAATATTCACGCCCTTTTCGCCCAGGATCGTCCCGATCTTGCCGATGACGCCGGGCACGTCGAGGTTGCGGCACACCAGCAAATTCCCCTCCAGCGGCGTCTCGATATCGATCCCGTCGAATTCGAGTAGCCGCGGCTGTTCGCCATGAATCACCGTGGCGCTGGCGTGGCTCGCGCCCAATGCCGAATGCAGTTCGATGGTCAGCACGGTGGCCGCTCCGCCCCGATGCGTGTCCTGTTTCTCTTCGTGCACGCGGATGCCGCGCTCCTCTGCCACCGCGGTCGCGTTGATCCGGTTCACATTTTCCGAGCCTTGCAGCAGCCCTTCGATCGCCGCGTTGCGCACCAGGTCGGTCTTGGCCTCGGCCAGCGCCCCGCCATAGGTCAGGTGAATGGCATCGATGCCGCCCTTGCCCGCCTGCGCCAGGAACGATCCCAGCCGGCCGGCCAGGTCGATATAAGGCGCCAGTTGCACATACTCCTCGTGCGACAGCGAAGGCAGGTTCACAGCGTTCTGCACCACGCCCAGCTTCAGATAATCGCGCACCTGCCGAGCAATCTGGATGCCCACCGCTTCCTGCGCCTCGGCCGTCGATCCGGCGATATGCGGCGTCAGGATGACGTTGTCCAGTTCGTTATACGGTGTGCTCCTGGCCGGCTCCACGGCGAACACGTCCAGCGCCGCGCCCGCCACCTGGCCGCTCTTCAGCGCGTCCACCAGCGCCGCGTCGTCAATCAGCTCGCCGCGGGCGCAGTTGATAATGCGAACGCCCTTGCGCATCTTCGCCAGCGACTTGGCATTGATCACGCCCTGCGTCTGCGGCGTGAGGCCAACGTGCAGCGTCAGGTAGTCCGAGCCGGCAATCAGCTCATCCAACGAAACCAGCTTGATGCCGGCCTCGCGAGCCACCGCCGCGGACACAAACGGATCGCTGCCCAGAATGTCGAGTCCAAACCCGCGTGCGCGCTTGGCCACCTCCAGCCCGATGCGGCCCAGGCCCAGGATGCCCAGCGTCTTGCCGCGCAACTCGGCGCCCTGCAGGCTCTTCTTCTCCCACTTGCCGGCGTGCATGGTGCTGTTGGCCATGGGCAGCTTGCGCGCCAGCGCCAGCATCAGAGCGATCGTCAACTCGGCCACCGCCACCGCATTGGCGCCCGGCGTGTTCATCACCACAATGCCCCGCCGTGTCGCGGCGTCGGCGTCAATGTTGTCTACGCCCACGCCTGCGCGGCCAATCACCCTAAGCTTCCGCGCGTGCTCCATCAGCGCGTCGTCGGCCTGCACCGCCGATCGCACCACCAGCGCGTCGGCATCCGCAAGCGCCGCCGGCAATCCATCGGGCAACTGGTCGTGGGTCAGCACTTCCCAACCCGGTTCGGCCGCAAAAACGGCCAGCGTCGCCGGCGAAACCTTCTCTGCCAGAACGATCTTCATCCCGTCTCCCTTTGCTCTTGGCGCTGCTTCAAATTCGTCGAATCGGATGCCGTGCTTCTCGCACAGCAGGTCAAACATGCGCAGAACCGCCGCATGCGGTTTGCCGTCGCCGCGCTCGTACTTGGCCACCGAATTCACGTGGACGCCAAGCCGCTCCGCCATCTGGTACTGGTACAGGTCGAGCTTGTTGCGAGCGATGACGAGTCTTTCGCCAAATGTCAGTTCTGCCATGAAGGCCGCTCCTGGAAATTGCGAACAGTGGAAAGTGTCACGCGATCGGTGCGGGCGCCCCAGGTCTCGCCTTTGAGGCCTGGGATATCGCATGACCGGCTGGCTTGGGCGCCCCAGGTCTCGATCTTGAGGCCTGGGATACCGCAACCCTCAACCCGCCCAAGGAAAACCTGTCCACTGTCCGCTACTTCACTGCCTCCGCATACACCTGCTGCGCCGCCGCCACCGCCTGGCCATACACCACCGGCAACCCCAGCACGTCCTTGGCAATGTGCTCCACAGCGCCCAGGAACGCCACCGTGTCCAGGTAGTCGAAGAAGCCCAAATGCGCCACGCGGAAGATCTTCCCCTGCATCGATCCCTGCCCGTTGGCCGTCACCAGGCTGAACTTCGCCTTCAACGCCTTCACCACGTCGCCGGAGTTCATCCCATCCGGCACCGTAACCGCCGTCGCCGCGGCCGAGGGCGAAGTAGGAGCAAACAGCGTAAAGCCGAGCGCCACCAGCCCCGCCCGCGTAGCCTTGGCGTTCACCTGCGCGTTGTCGATCAGCGCAATGCGCCCCTTTTCGAGGTCCCCGCCCGCTTGCCCGGCAATATAGTCGAGCGCCGCGCCCAGCCCGGCCACCAGCGCTACCGCCGGCGTATAGGCGGTTTCGCCTTTGCCCTGGTTCTTGCGCTCCTTGCGCAGGTCAAAGTAGTAGCGTGGGCTCTTGGCTGTTTCCATCGCCTTCCACGCCTTCTCGCTTACGCTCAGGTAGGCCAGCCCCGGCGGAATCATCACCGCCTTCTGCGAGCCGCCGATCACAATGTCCACGCCCCAGCCGTCCACGTCAAAGGTCTGCGTGCCCAGCCCGGTAATCCCGTCCACCACAAGCAGCGTGTCGGTGCCCTTCACCAGGCCGGCAACCGCCTCCACGTCGTGGCTCACCGCCGTCGAGGTCTCGGAAGCCTGCATGTAAACCGCCCGGTGCGTCGGCTTCAGCGCCTTCTTCACCACTTCCATGTCGAAGGTCTGCCCGTACGGCGCCTCCACCACGTCCACCTGGCAGCCGTACGCCTTGGCCAAATCCACCCAGCGCTCGCCGAACTTGCCGGCCGTCAGCACCAGCACCGGGTCGCCCGGCGAAGTCAGGTTCGACACCGAGGCTTCCATCGCGCCCGTACCGGAGCTCGAAAGCAGCAGCACATCGTTTTGCGTGCCCACAAACACCTTCAACTGCGCCAGTACCTTCTGGAACAGCGCACGGAACTCCGGCGTGCGGTGATGAATGTCAGCCGCCGCCATGGCAAATTGGGCCGCCGGCAACAGCGGCGTAGGACCGGGCGTAAAAAGACGCGTCTTGCGAATCATGAATGGCTCCTCTGTCGGAGAGCGCTTGGGTGCATGTGCAGCTCGTCCGCCGTGCGTGATCACAGAATACACATAAATGTGGTTTATGTGGATTTTTCTTCCCTGTGCAAATCTCCCAGTCCCAAATCGCTCCCCCCCCCCCCCCCCCCCCCCCCCCACCCCCCTCCCCTGTATCCGCCACTGCCTACGAGTCATATTCGCCATTTTATGTGTGGTCCTTTAACATGCACATCGCCCGGCCTGCGGGCGTGCAGCGTTGGAC
>Ga0181516_10003311_pt1 | contig 10858 bp, 9 predicted proteins | sample PEATcosm2014_Bin_25_FD_121104 | JGI IMG/M metagenome (GOLD analysis project Ga0181516, IMG submission 121104) | Peatland microbial communities from MTU Mesocosm Facility, Houghton, MI, USA - PEATcosm2014_Bin01_10_metaG | ecosystem: Environmental > Terrestrial > Soil > Wetlands > Peat | place...
AAAAATGGTCACATAAATCGGAATCATTGTAGACAGAGTATAGACGCTCGACGCATGGTCTTAACACGTGGTCACGGCAATGGCTTTCGTGAGACGCACGTATCCTTGCTGCCACGCCCTGCAAGGTACACTGAAGGTGCATGGATCTTCCGCCGGCTCACTCCAGCCAAAAGAATTCCACGCCGCAAAACATCACCGACCCGGCGCGGGCGGCGGCGTTGTTTGAGCAGTCCGTGGCCATCATGGCCCGTCTTCGTGCTCCCGGCGGCTGTCCCTGGGACCGCGAGCAATCCTTTGATTCCATCCGCAAATACACGCTGGAAGAGGCCTACGAGGTCTTTGACGCCATCGAGCGCCGCGACTTCCCGCATCTCACTGAAGAACTCGGCGACCTGCTGCTGCAAGTGCTGTTTTACGCGGAAATGGCTGCCAACGAGGGCCATTTCACCATCGCCGATGTGCTCGACTCTCTGAATCGCAAGCTGGTGCGCCGCCATCCGCATGTTTTTGGCGACGAGGCTGCGCGCGCCGCCGGCAATCGTGCCGACGTCGATGCCAATGTGGAAGGTTCGGCCGATGCCGTCCTGCGCAACTGGGAGGAGATCAAAGCCGCCGAACCATTGCATGGAGCAGCCCTTCCGGATGAGAGCTCCGCGAAGTCGAGATTGGATTCTGTTCTGCGCGCTACACCGGCACTGGCTGAAGCCGCCAAACTCGGCGCCAAAGCGCAGAAATCCGGCTTCGACTGGCCGACCTGGCGCGATCTGTTGCCCAAAATCGTCGAGGAGACCGCCGAATTGGAAGCTGAAGCCGCGTCGGCCGACCCTGCGCGCAAGCCGGCCGTCGAAGCGGAACTGGGCGACCTGCTGTTTACGGTCGTCAACCTCGGCCGCCATCTCGGTGTGGATGCGGAGATGGCTTTGCGCAACTGCAATCTCCGTTTCCGGCAGCGCTTTCGCGAGATGGAACTGGCCACGCAGCGCCCCCTCGAAGAACTGTCGCCGAACGAATTGGAAGCGCTATGGGTGCAGGCCAAGCGGAAGCTCGCAGCCGATGCTGCAGCATCGAAGCCCGCAGAGCAGGCAAAGCCATGATCCGGATTCGCTCCTGCGCGGGAATGGATGAGATGCAGGCGTGCGTCAATCTCCAGATCGAGACCTGGGGCTACGACGAAAGCGACGTCATTCCGCGCAAAACCTTTCTGTTGGCGCAAAAAATCGGCGGCCAGGTGATCGGCGCATTCGATAGCGATCTAGCAAGCGATGCGGTCGCCGGACCCAACGGAACGCTGGTTGGATTCGCCATGTCTTTGCCGGGGCTTAAATCAACTCCGCAGGGGCCTCAGCCTTACATTCACTCCCACATGCTTGCGGTTCGCCTTTCGCACCGCAATCACGGCCTTGGCGCGCTACTCAAATGGGAACAACGACATGAAGCGCTTTCCCGCGGCGTCCGGCGCATGGAGTGGACCTTTGATCCGCTGGAAATCAAAAATGCTTTTATGAATATCCACAGGCTGGGCGCTATCTGCCGCGAGTATCGCGTGAATTTCTATGGTGTATCCTCATCTCGACTGCAGGGTGGTCTTCCAACTGACCGGCTTTTAGCTGAGTGGGAGCTGGATTCCCCGCGAGTTGAGGCCCTCATTACTTCGCGCCAGGCAGCAGCACGCATCATCGAAGAACGTATTCTGGTTCCGGCCTCCATCGAGCGGTGGAAGGCCAACGAAGCAACCCGTGAGCGGGCTTTCGATGTTCAGTTAGAGAATCGGCAGAAGTTTCAGCAGGCTTTTTCCTGGGGTCTGGCGGTACTAGGTTTCTCTCTTGATGCCGAAGGCAATGGTGTCTACGAACTGGGCCCTCTTTCTCAACTCTGACTTGCCATGAGGAACGAATGAGAATTGATGCAATTATTCTGCGCGAAGTGCACATGCCGCTGGTGCGTCCGTTTGAAACCAGCTTTGGCGTCACCCGCAACCGAAGAATCGTGCTTGCCGAAATCCAGTCCGAAGGGCTGATCGGCTGGGGTGAGTGCACTGCGGGCGAGCGGCCGTTCTTCTCCGGCGAGTCAACCGACACCGCGTGGCAGGTGATGGTGAATGAGCTGGGTCCCATGCTGGCCGCCGCATCGCCGGAGCACGGTGGCGAGTGCCCGCGCATCTTTCGCGCCGTGCGCGGCAATCCCATGGCCAGGGCCGCGCTTGAAAACGCCATCTGGGATCTCGAAGCGCAGCGCGAAGGCATTTCTCTTTCTCAGCTCATCGGGGGCGTCCGCGAAAGCATATCCTGCGGCGTATCGCTTGGCATTCAGTCCTCGATTCCGGAACTGCTTGCGACCATCGAGCGTGAATTGGACGCCGGCTATCAGCGCATCAAACTCAAGTGCAAGCCCGGCTGGGATATAGAAGTCTTTGAGCGGGTGCGCAGCCGATGGCCCGGGATTCTGCTCAGTTGCGACGCCAACTCTGCCTACCGTCTGCACGACCAGGAGCACCTCGAGTCATTCGATGCCTTTGACCTGCTCATGATCGAGCAGCCCCTCTGGCACGACGATTTCTACTTCCACTCCGTGCTGCAGAAGCGCCTCAACACGCCTATCTGTCTTGATGAATCGATCCGCAATCGCCGCGACGCGCTGGCCGCCATCGAGATGGAGTCATGCAAGATCATCAACATCAAGCTGGGCCGCGTGGGCGGCTTCTCTGAAGCCATCGCCGTGCACAACGCCGCCATGGAGCGCGGCATTCCCGTGTGGTGCGGGGGAATGCTCGAGTCCGGCATCGGCCGCGCGCACAACATCGCGCTTTCCACGCTGGAGGGCTATACGCTGCCCGGCGACGTTTCCGCCTCGGCGCGCTATTGGACGGAGGACATCATCGAGCCTGAAGTTACGGTTTCGGCGGAAGGTGAGATTGCCGTCCCCGATACGCCCGGCCGTGGCTACGAGGTGCGCACCGACCTGATCGAAAAGCTCACTGTGCGCAAGGAAACCATCCGCGCCTTGGCGCTGGTGGCGTAGAGTAGGTTTCAGAATCAGTCATGCAACAGCCCCTGCGAAGGGAGCAGAGGCCTTCAGGCCCCTGAATACCGAGGCTCAACAATGAGCCTTCGGGCCGGGCCTGTTCGCAACCCCACATTCTTCCGATTTGTCGCCGGCCATTTACGGGAACCGTTTCCCTCCGCTTACGTATGGTCTATCTGGCCTGATACCGCCGCTTACCGTTACACTCAAAGATTGAATTTCAGGAGCCATAGAATGAATCGACTCTGTCGCATTGCACTATTCGGACTGATGGGCGCAGCCGCGCTCGCGCCTCGCGTGGCAGTCGTACACGCCCAGGCCGCGAACCCCACGCCAAGCAGCGCTCCCCAAAAGGTTCAGCTTCTACCCGGTCTCGACAAGCAGTTGATCGATACCAGCGCAGACCCCTGCATGAACTTCTACCAGTACGCGTGCGGAAACTACAGCAAGCTCTACCCAATACCGCCGGATCGATCGTACTATGCCGCGTATTCCATCGTTTACGACTACACGCAGAGCATTTTGCGGGGCTTGCTTGAGCAGGCGGCTCAAAGAAGTGCGCAACACACTCCAAATGAGCAGAAGATTGGCGATTACTACGCAACTTGCATGGATGAAGACGCGATTGATGGCAAGGGCCTGAAGCCGTTGCAGCCCGAACTCAACCGCATTGCGGCCCTCAGCAGCAAGAAGGAATTGACCGATCTACTGGCGCACGACCAGATGATCAACGTGGGCGCATTCTTCAGCTATGGCGAGCAGCAGGACTTCAAGGATGCGCGCAAGCAGATTGCCGTGGCCGATCAAGGCGGCCTTGGCTTGCCCGAGCGCGATTATTACTTCCGCGCGGGCGATGAAGCCGAAAAGACGCGCAAGGAATACGTGGAGCATGTGGCGAAGATGCTTGAATTGCTGGGCGAGCCCGCAGGTCAGGCTTCATCCGATGCACAGAAAATCATGACCCTCGAGACGGCGCTGGCCAAGGTTTCAATGGACGTTACTTCGCGCCGCGACCCCGCGAGCATTTATCACCTCTTGCCTGCGGCGAAGCTGACCGAACTGACACCGGCTATCGACTGGCCAAAACTCTTTGCCGATACCGGCGTGCCCGGAATCGCGGAGTTGAATGTGGCCAATCCCGACTTCTTCAGAGGATTGCAGGCCGCCTTCGAATCGACCGATCTCGACACCATAAAGGCCTACCTGCGCTGGCAGCTGATCAACTCCATTCCTGAATATGCCCTGCCCAAAACTCTAAGCCAGGAGGATTTCAACTTCAACGACCACGAACTGCGCGGGCAGCCGGAGCAGAGAGCGCGCTGGAAGCGCTGTGTGGCGGCCACCGACGGCGCCATGGGCGAGGCGGTCGGCCAGGTCTATGTAGCAGAAAACTTTCCTGCCGCGAGCAAGGCCTTCATGGTGCAAATGGTTCACGATATTGAAGCCGCCATGGGCACGGAGCTGGAAGCGCAAACGTGGATGAGCGATCCCACCAAGCGCATTGCTGAGGCCAAGCTCCACCTGGTGGCCGACAAGATCGGCTATCCCGATCATTGGCGCGACTATTCGACGTTGACTGTGGTTCGCCGCGACGCGCTGGGCAACGTTCTGCGCGCGGCCGACTTTGAGAACAAGCGCGAGCTCAATAAGATCGGCAAGCCGGTGGATCGCGGCGAATGGATCACGACTCCCGCGACGGTGAATGCTTTCTATAATCCCTCGATGAACGACATTAATTTTCCCGCGGGATTTCTGCAGGCGCCCTACTACGATCCCCACGCCACCGACGCAGAGAACTACGGCCACATTGGTGCGATTGTCGGGCACGAGCTGACGCACGGCTTCGACGACGAGGGCAGCCAGTTCGACGGCTACGGCAATCTGTCAGGCTGGTGGTCGCCCGAAGATCGCAAGAAGTTTGACGCCATGACCGATTGCGAAGTGCAGGAATACGGCAACTTCGCGGCGGTGGGAGACTTGAAGCTCAACGGCAAACTGGAATTGGGAGAGAATACGGCCGACAACGGCGGTTTGCGCCTGGCCTATGAAGCGTTCCTTGCCGATGCAAAGCGTAAAGGCATCGATTTGAACGCAAAGCAGGACGGCTATACGCCGCAGCAGCAGTTCTTTCTTGCCTACGGGCAAAACTGGTGCAGCAGCATGCGGCCGGAGGAGCTCAGGCTGCTGGTGCAGACCGACGGCCATGCTCCAGAGCAGTTCCGCGCCAACGGCGTGGTGCAGAATGTTCCTGCGTTTGGCGAGGCCTTCGGCTGCAAGGTGGGCCAACCCATGATGCCGGTCAACGCCTGCCACATCTGGTGATTGAAGTTCTTAAGGTTGGGCCGCGTGCAGGCTGGACGCGGCCCCGCTTTACTGCTTCTGTTTTCCCCAGTCAAAGTGCCGCCCCACAATCCCTTTCACGATCCAGTGGTCGGTGGCCGACGTGGGACCTACTCCGACGCCGAAATTGATCTCCCACTTCGGCGACACGTTCAGATCGATTGCCGGGAAGAACTGTTGCTGCTGGTTGTGCAGGCTCGCGATGTTCGTGATGCTGCCGTAGTCTGCGTAATATTCCAGGCCACCGGTAATCTGCTTGGTAAAGTCGTAGCTGATTTTTACGGCCGGCGAAAAACCGATGCCTTGATTCACATCGGGCCCGTGCCAGGTGCGCTCCAGGGCCGGATTCACGGCAAAGTACCAGCGGCCGGTGGTCTTGTCGATGATGGGACGAATCTCCCAGGTCCAGGTGTCGGGCGAAAACAGCGCGCGCTGGTAGCCGACCTCCGTCGACAGGCTCACGCCCACCGGCCAGCGCCACTTTTCCGGCGCCCGCACGCGCGGCCGGATGTGGTCGCCCACCCACTGCGCGCCCAGCCCGCTCTGCTCGCTGGTAAAGATGTAGAAGCCGACTTCGGACCAGTCGTTGATGCCCTGCGTAATCTCCACGGTCTCGTGCTCGGCGTGGTTGGTAGCCGCCACGCCGTCCAGGGCCGGATGGCCTTCGGCAGTGAAGTTCGAATGCAACTCCACCATGGTGCTGCGCGGCGCCACCGTGTCCGCGCCGTACACCTGGATCTCGTAGTTGCCTTGCGCGTGCGCCGCGACCGCGCACACCGTGCAAACCATAAGGGGAAGAAGTGAATGCTTCAAAGAAAGCTCCTCGAATCATCCGGAGGCAGTTCATGCCTTGTTAACTTGTGCATACCGAAACAGCGCCATGAATCCCATGTCCATGTGGTCCTGCTGGTGGCAATGGAAGAGCGTGTCGCCCGGATTTGTTGCCACCACATCGACCGCGACCTTCGTCCCCGCCTCCACAATCACCACATCCTTGTGTACGCCGCCAGTAGACGCGCCGCCAACCGACATCAGTTCGAAGTTGTGCCGGTGCAGATGAACTGGATGATCGTCCATGCTGCGATTGTCAAAGACCAACCGGTAGCGCAACCCCTCGTGCACGATGATTGCATCGGTATTCGGCCAGGACTTACCGTTGATCATCCACTCATCGAGCGCGCCATGGCCCTTGAAGCGCGAGGTGAAGACCATGGGAATCGTCGCGTCCGGTGTGTACACAGCAGGTGTCGAATCGCCAAACACCCGATAGTCCCAAATCAGTTTCTCTGTGCCCGGCTCCTGCGGTTTGCCACTGCGTCCCGCATACTCAATCACCACGCCCATGCCGGCATCGCGGAAATCCTTGCGCGGCTCGCCCAGCACCCACACGCCGGGCGAATCCATCGTTACCAGAGCCGTGATGCGCTCCGCCGGCCCAAGGCGCAGCGTTTCCACCGTTGCCTGCGTCGCCACCGGCGCTCCGTCCATGGCCAGCACCTGAAACTTGTGCCCCGGCAATGCCAGCCAGTGCGCCTCTGTGGCGCTGGCGTTCAGAATTTGAAACAGCACCCGCCCACCCTCGCGCACGCGAATCGGCTCGCCGTGCCCCAGCATGCGCCCATTCACCGATCCGCACACGTAGCTCACCATCATGGAGCCGTCGTCGCTGGCGGTATAGTAAGGCTCCCAATCGTGCAGCACGATGAACTGCTCCTGATCGTACGCGCCGGGATCTCCGCTTGCCGGGGCAACATGCAAAATACCAAACTGCCCGCTGTAGAGCCCGCGCTTCAGGTCGCGATGCGCCATGGCATGCGTGTGGTACCAGTGCAAACCCGCCGGCCGCGGCGAAAACTGAATCAGCGTTCGGCCTCCCGCTGGGATCATCGGCGAGCCTTCTTCCATCGCGCCGTCAACAGGCACGGGAATCCATTGCCCGTGCCAATGCACGATCTCCTCGCGATCCAGCCGATTAACAATCTCGATCGAAACCGGCTTGCCCTCGGTTACACGCACCAGCGGTCCGGGAATCTGCCCGTTATACGCCGTGGTGCGAATCTTCTTCTTCGGGGCAAGCTCCCACTCGATTTCGGAAATCTCAAGAGTTGTATCCGTCTTTGCGCCGGACGCGGCAGAGGGCAGGGAAGCGATGGGCATGTTTTGAGTCCATGCAAAAGGGCCGCGCGCCATCAAAGTGCCGGCAGCCAGCGAAGTGTTCCGCAAAAACGCGCGCCGGCTTGCCGTGCTGTCACGCACATTGCCCTCCGGCCGCATCTTGATCGTCGGCTTCATCGGTTCTTTGTATTGTCGCTCAATACTGTTCGTGCAGCGGAGTTCTTACTCCGCATCCACGACGCAGCGGAATCCTGCCCCGCTTGAACGCGAACGCTTTCTTTCGTGCCGGTCGGCGTCGGCCCATTCTAACTGCGTTTGCCTAGAAACTCCTCAACCTCGGCGCGCATCGGCATCGAGGCCTGTGCGCCCTTGCGCGTTACACTGATGGCCGAAGCCGCGTTGGCAAACCGCGCCGCCGCCCACGGGTCCTTGCCCTCCTCGAGCGCCACGGCAAACGCGCCGTTGAAGCAGTCACCCGCGCCCACGGTGTCGATGGCATCCACCTTGAAAGGCTTGACCCACTCCGCCCTTTCGCCCGTAACGGAAACAAATGCGCCCTCCGCGCCGCGCTTCAACACCACGCCGCGCAGACCTTTTGCATGCAGCCGCTTCGCCGTGTCTTCCACATCAGTCCCGTCGCCCACGTAAAACGCCGCCTCGGTCTCGTTGGGAGTAAACCACGCCACCTGGGCGAAGACCGCATCGGGAAGGGCAGCCGCCGGCGCGGGATCGAGCATCACGGGCACTTGCGCCTTGGCGCAAAGGTCCAGCGTGTAGCCGAGCGTGTCCATGGGAATTTCAAGTTGGCACAGCACCATGCCGGCCGAGCGAATCAGGTCCGCATGGCTGTCCACCGTCGCGCGATCCATCTTGCCGTTTGCGCCCGGAACCACAACGATGGCATTCTGTCCGTCGTCAGCGACAAACATCGGCGCCAGTCCCGAGGAGCCAGGGGTATGGGCCATCGCCGCCGTATCCACGCCCGCGTGCTTCAGATTCTCGATCAGCACCGGTCCGAAGTTATCGTCGCCGACTTTGGCCACCATCGCCACGCGGTAACCCAGCCGCGCCGCCGCCACCGCCTGATTCGCTCCCTTGCCTCCGGGCGTGGTCTCAAATCCCGTTCCGATCAGCGTTTGTCCGATCGCGGGAATCCGCGACGTGCGCGTGACCAGATCCATCGTGATGCTGCCCACAATCACAATCGGTTTGCGTGTGTCGCTCATAACAGGAACCTCAATACAACGGAGCTGCGGCCACCAATCCCAGCCCCATCAGGAAACACAAAAACATTAAGACGAGAAGCACCGTGACCACGCGCGGCGCGCCGGCAAACTCGCGCCACACAAAAACGCCCCAGCACGCTGACACCATGGTCGCGCCCTGACCAATGCTATACGAGACCGCCGGGCCCACCAGGTGCGCGCCCGAGGCTAGAAAATTCGCCACGCCGCCCGTGCACCAGATGGCTCCGCCCAGCGTTCCCGCCAGGTGCCAGCTGAAGGGCGCACGCCAGTAGCCCGAGCCGTCCACCGGCTCGCGGCCATCCAGCGGCTTCTTCATCAGCAGCCAGTTCGCCGGCACTGTCGAGATCAGCAGCCCGATGGTGAAGAACAACGTGACAGCATAGGGCCCCGGCGCGGTCTGCCCCGGCTCGCCGTTCAGCGCCCGCGCCACAAAGGGATAAAAGCAGCCCATCAGCACGCCGCACGCCAAGCTGATGACAATGCCGCGTACCGTCGTCGACTTGGCCGTGGCTTCGCGCTTGCGATAGGCCGCCGCGTCCAGCACAATGGCCACCACCACCAGGGCCACGCCGCCAAACAGCAGCGATGGATTGCCCACCGGCTTGATCACGTAATTCGAAATTGCGCCGATCACTAGCGCCAGCCCAATGCCGACAGGAAATGCCACCGCCATGCCGGCTACGTCAATCGCGGCCACCAGCAGCAGGTTCGCCACATTGAAGATCGCGCCGCCCGCCATCGCGTAAAGCATGGGCGCGAGCGACGTCTGCGCCACATCGTGCACAAAGGTCGTTCCCACGTGCCCCATACTCCCCGCCGTCAATCCCCAGAAAATCGCGCCCACCGCCATGCCGATCGCGTAATCCCAGTAGAAAAGCTGGAAGCGATAGCCGGGGCACAGTTTCAGTGTGTTCGCCCACGATCCCCAGCACAGCATGGTCAGGATCGTGAGGCATAGCGCGGCCAGATAGGTTTCGGGAGCTAGCATCGAACATTTCCTCCGTTCGCACGCCGACTAGCGGCAAACAAGGAACCATAACGTGTCAGCCTAGCATCTGTACAGGCCAGAGTGATCAGCGACTCTTCGAATCGTGCTAGGATTCAGAGTCATGCACGAGGAAATGAAGGCTTTTCTTGAGAGTCTTGAAGGATCGCTCTTGCCGGTTCGTCAGACGGCGGAGCGAATTTTCGACGAGGACTCTTGCGTTGACCCGCCGTCGGGCGCACTTCTTATTTCGCGAAGGACAAGTATCGCGCCTGAGGCATTTGCGTTTGTGCTATTTCCTGGAATCGACGCGAAGCTGGTCGCCCATTACGAGACGGTCCACGGAGTGAGGGGGACGCATGAATTCAGCATCCCAAATGCATTTAGGCAAGTACTTAAACATCTGAATGGAGCTGATCTTTTTCAAGTCTCTCTTTTTGGGGTACCAAGGACTATGGCCGGTAATCCGCCGTTACTGAGTCGCTCGATGCGGCAGCCGCTCGACCTCGCAACGGCGAATCAAAGCTGGAGTGCGAAATACAAGCCAAGGTCGGATCAGTTTCACATCGGCAGCGGTCCGTATTCGTCCCACGAAAGCCTAGGTTATTTTCTCAGCCCTGATGGGGCCGTTGAGGCGCGCCGTGTCGGCGGCGAGTGCTTTGCCACATGGCAGTCGATCGCATCATTCCTCTCTAACGAGCTCTCTCGAGCCGAGTCGCTGTACCCGGCCTGGGAGGAGTTTTGGCGGGAATTGAATTCCAAATCGGAGAAGCTAAAAAGAAGTAAATCTCGGTAACCAGCCTTAGCCGTTGGCTGCCTTCACCGCTTCCGTCAGCGCCGGAACCACCTCGAACAGATCGCCTACAATCCCGTAATCGGCCACCTCGAAGACGGGCGCGTCGGGATCCTTGTTGATGGCCACAATGCACTGCGAGCCTTTCATGCCCACCAGGTGCTGAATGGCTCCGGAGATTCCGACGGCGAGATAGAGCTTGGGCGCGACCGTTTGCCCGGAACTGCCCACTTGCCGCCCCATGGGCAGCCAGCCGTTGTCGCAGATGGGACGTGAAGCCGCCAGTTCCGCATTCAGTGCCCCGGCGAGAGCTTCAATCAGCGGAAGATTCTCCGCGCTCTTGATTCCGCGACCCAC
>Ga0181516_10003313_pt1 | contig 10856 bp, 10 predicted proteins | sample PEATcosm2014_Bin_25_FD_121104 | JGI IMG/M metagenome (GOLD analysis project Ga0181516, IMG submission 121104) | Peatland microbial communities from MTU Mesocosm Facility, Houghton, MI, USA - PEATcosm2014_Bin01_10_metaG | ecosystem: Environmental > Terrestrial > Soil > Wetlands > Peat | place...
CGATGCTGACTAGCGCGGCACTGGTGCTGATGATGACCGGGCCTGGCCTGGCGCTGTTCTACTGCGGCCTGGTGCGCCGCAAGAACGTGCTCGGCACCATGATGCATAGCTTTATTCTGATGGGCCTGGTAACCGTCATCTGGGCCGTGGTGGGCTACAGTCTGGCCTTTTCCGAAGGGTCGCCCTTCATCGGAGGTCTGCGGTACATGTTCCTGAATGGCGTGGGCGGCGCTCCCAACCCCGACTGTGCCGCCACTATTCCGCAGCAGACCTTCATGGTCTACCAATTGATGTTTGCCGTCATCACGCCGGCGTTGATCTCCGGCGCCTTTGCGGAGCGCATGAAATTCTCTGGCATGCTGTTGTTCATGACTCTGTGGACGTTGGTGGTGTACTTCCCCATGGCCCACATGGTGTGGGGCAAGGGCGGATTCCTGAATGGGACGCTGGGTGGCAGAATCCCGGCTTGGGACTTTGCGGGGGGCACGGTGGTGCACATCACCTCGGGCGTCTCGGCGCTGGTATGTGCGCTGTACCTGGGCAAACGGGTGGGCTATCCAAACGAGTCCATGCGCCCCCACAGCGCGGTTTTGACCGTGATCGGCGCCTGCCTGTTGTGGGTGGGATGGTTCGGCTTTAACGCCGGCAGCGCTCTCAGCGCCGGTTCGCTGGCTTCGAGTGCCTTCGTCGCGACGCATTTTGGGGCGGCCGCGGCGGCGCTCTCGTGGATGGTTGTCGAGTGGAAGATGACCGGCAAGCCGAGCGTGGTCGGGGCCGTCTCGGGTGCCGTCGCTGGGTTGGTGGCCATTACGCCGGCATCGGGATTTGTCACGCCCATGCCCGCGCTCCTGATTGGCGCGGCCGCCGGAGTGGTGTGCTACCTGATGGTCAGCAAAGTGAAGAAAATGTTCGGCTATGACGACGCGCTCGACGCTTTCGGAGTGCATGGAGTGGGCGGGACCCTTGGGGCCATTCTGACCGGCGTGTTCGCCACCAAAGCGGTTAACGATTTGCGGGCGGGCAAGCCGATGGGGCTGGTGGATGGCGATGCCGGGCAGATCCTGAACCAGATTGTCGCCGTACTGATTGCCGTGAGCCTGGCAGCCGTCGGGACGCTGGTCATTCTGAAAGTCTGCGACCTCATCCTCGGCGTGCGCGTCGACAAGAACCAGGAGATCGAGGGCCTCGATCTGAGCATGCACGGCGAAGAGGGTTACAACTTCGAGTCGTAGCGCATCGCAGGCCGCCGTTCGAGGTCGAATGGCGGCCTTCCGAGTCGAGCGCTTCCCAGAATCCCCCAGTCCAAGGGAAGACTGCGGGAGCGGAATCCCGCGGCGGAAGACTCAGTTTTCCGTGGGCTTCTGCTCCAGGTGGTCGATCACGGTGACGGGCACGGGCCGCTTTTGCGCCTCCAGCTTCAGGCCGAGTTCTTTTTCCAACGCCTCGAAAAGGGTGTAGCCGCCATTCGGATCGGACGCCGCTACACCCTCTCCTGGTTGCCCGGCGTCTCCGCCGCGGCCTCCAATAGCCATCGCCATCGGGAAGGTTTGGGTGAACGTCAGCGTAAAGTCCCAGCCGCCGTCAATCCCGGTGGCGTCCAGAATCGGCCAGGTGAGCCCCGGCGCCATGTTCTGCAGCCGGTCCGCAAACTGCGCCATGGTGATGTTCTGGCAGGTCAACATGCGCGAACCGGTCGGCGCACCGGCGTGCACAGTCCCGTTGTTGCAATGAGTGCGTCTGGCGGGATCGGCCTTCTTCATCTTCGGCTTCGCCGCCACCAGCGAGTACGCGGATACCGGCCGTTCTTCCGTGTGGTACGTCATCTTGAAGCGATCCACCAGCAATGCGCGCACGAGCGGCGCCACCGATTCCATGTCGAGGGCGGGCGCAGCCGGACCCTCCGATGGAGCTTTCGCGATAATATCGAATCGCTCCGTGTCCGCCCATTTCGGCAGGCCGGTCACTTGATCGCTGTTGATCGCCATACCCGTAGCAAAAGCGCGCGCCACCAGAAATGACATCGTCATGCCTTGGGCTGTGAACCGTCCTCCAGGCTGCATCCGGAAATTCATCATTCTCTCGCTCGGATCAGTGGGCTTGACGCTGGCCACTTCAAACTCGGTCGGCGCGGGAATCCCGGGCAGGACTTCGGCCAGGTTCGGCGGGTTTTCGCTGGGCTTCCGATTGACGCTATCCACCACCATGACAGGGGTCGGAATCTGTCTCTCTTCCAACTTGAGCCCGAGTTGTTTGTCAACCGCCTCGAAGATCGTAATCCGGTCGCCCGTGGAGCCCAGCATCATTCCGTTAAACTGCAACGTCCATTTGATGTCGAAGTTCCAGGCGCCCTTCAGCCCGGTCTGATCCAGTACCTGATTCGTACCCAGGGACGCCCCCATCATGCCGCGCAGGCCTTCCGCGAATGCGGCCATGGTCATGTTGCGGCACTGATATTCGATGGTCATGCCGGGCCCCAGGTTGATGGTGTTCGTTACCCCGTTCGGGCCGCCGGTCATCAGTCTGATCCCGCCCTGGGCAGGCGAACCCGACCCTTGCGGCCTGCACCCGGTTTCGCCGGTGCCGTCGGCCTCCTTGAGTTGCGGCTTCTTTCCCGTGATCAGCACATAGGTCGGCAGCGGTTTGGTGTCCTTGTGGGCCACCAGCTTGAACCGGTCTGCGAGCAACGACTGCAGCATCAGCTTCCGCGTCTCCTCGGTAGAATCGGCCGGCACTTTGGCAATTACATCGAACCGGTCCATCTCCAGCCAGTTGGGCCCGCCCAATACCTTGTCCGCATCGAAACCATAGGCGGTTGCGACGAGATCCACCATGCTGGCGGTTTTGACTTCATAACGGCCGCCGCGCACGGGGCCTGTCCGCATGAACGGGAACGGGCTGGAGCTTTTCGGGCTGACATGGACATCCGCGATCTCAAATCGGGGAGGGGTTTCTGGCGGCTGGCCAAATGCCCGCCAGCCGGCGCAGCTCATCAGGACGGTTCCGAGGATCGCTCGCTTCATCGGCGCACACTCCTTTGGTCTGCCTTGGGTCTTTAGGAATATGACGAAGCACCGCGCCCCGCCGTTTGGATCTTTTTCGTTATTCCGCCTCCCAAGGCCGGAAGCGATGCTGGTGCTCAGCCATGTCCACGCGCTTGCCACGGAAGCGCACGCCTTCGAGCTCCAAACGGGTCCGCTGTTCCAGGCCGGCTTCGTACTTCAGCTTGATTTCGCCACCCGCGCCCACCACGCGCTGCCACGGCAACGAGTTGCCCGCGCCGCGCAGCAACTGTGCCACCTGCCGGTGATACAGCGGATACCCCGCCGCGGCCGCCACCTGCGCATACGTAGCCACTTTGCCGCGCGGGATCTGCCGGATGGTCTTGCGAATGGCGGCGTCGCGCGGGGCGCTCCTGGGCGCGCGCACCAGGAGCCGCGCCGCCTCCCGTGCGGTAAGTTTGCGTCTCATGGCAGCTCGGTATGCCGGAAACAGCCGGTGGTGTGGTCGTTGACCATGCCGGTGGCCTGCATGAAGGCATAGCAGATGGTCGAGCCCACAAACTTGAAGCCGCGGCGCGCCAGGTCTTTGCTCATGGCGTCGGATTGCGGAGTACGCGCGGGAACATCCGCCAGCCGGCGCCAGCGGTTCACGACCGTGCGGCCATCCACGAATCCCCAAATGTAGCGGTCGAACGTGCCGAATTCTTTCCGCACTGCCAGGAAGGCTTGGGCGTTGGTCACCGCGGCGGCGATCTTGAGGCGGTTGCGCACAATGCCGGCGTTGGCCAGGAGCGCGGCGATTTTCGGTGCATCGTAGCGCGCGACTTTGCGCGCATCGAAGCGGTCGAAGGCGGCACGGTAGGCGGGACGCTTCTTCAGGATGGTGATCCAGCTCAACCCGGCCTGCGCGCCTTCGAGGATGAGGAACTCGAACAGACGGCGGTCGTCATGCACGGGCACGCCCCATTCGGCGTCGTGGTAGGCGATGGACAACGGGTCGCGCGCCCAGTCGCAGCGCGGTTTATTGGCAGGGAGCGGTATGCAGCAACTCCTTCTCGATCTTGAGCGCCTGGCAGCCGGCGGTCTTCACGTTGTCGAGCGTCAGGCCGTTCCAGGCCAGGTCGGCGGGCACCCAGTCGGGCGGTATGGTGATGCGCATTTCCGTCACCGAGCGGCTGATGACGATGATCTGGTGCGAGTCGGGCTGATACTCGGCCTTCACGCGCGCCGTGACCACCGGATCGCGCCGCGGAACCAGGATGCGGGTTTCGATGCGGATGCGATCCCTGGCGCGCTCGATCATCACCACCGCGGGCCTGGTGGCGTCCACCTTCGACAGGGTCTGCAGGAGCTGGCGGGCGTTTTCGATGGGCTTGCCATCGAGCGCCACCAGGCGGTCGCCAACTTTCAGCGGCCCGTTGTACTTTTCGGGCAGAAAGGCGACGCCGACGCCGGGGCCGGGGTCGTCCCCGCGATATCCGAAGCCGCCCAGGTCGAGGGATGCGCCGACGTCGCCCGGCACCAGGGTCATGGGCAGCACGTCGTTGCGCTCGGCGGCGTCGAACTTGGTCAGTTGGATCCAGTAGCAGCTTGCAAAGGTGGGCGAGTTGGTTTCGCAATCGATGGCGAGCGGGAAGTCGGCGCGCACGTGCGCGGCCAGCCACTGCAGGATGGCCCCGTTGGTGAGCCCGGTGGAGGAACGCCACTCCAGGTTGAGCCCGGCGTCCTTGAGCTTGGCGGCGAGCGCCTCGTCATTCGCGCCGGCGCTCGCCCACAGCACCGGCGTATTTGTGAAATTGGCGGTGAAAACGCGATTGCTGTCGATGGCGCTCCTGGGCGAGCCGCCCACCGCGACACCGGCAGCCCAGCGGTCCGGAATGCGCGCGATGGCGTAGAAGACCATGGCGGCGGCGTCGGCGCGTCCGGCAAGGTAAACGCGGCTGGGGTCGGCGGTGCCGTCCTTCACGGCCTCTTCCACCTTTAGGGCCAGTGCCTGCACGCGCTTGTCGATATTGGCCAGAGGATCGTCCGGCGCCGCGACCACCCTCCAGCCCACCTCGGCTGCTAAGGTCTGCCATTGGGCGGTATCGGCCGGGTTCACCAGGGCGATGACGGGCGCTTTCCCGGTTGGCCCCGGCGGCTGCACCCCTGGTGCCGGCTGAGCTATTGCCGGTGGCTCGGCTGCTCCCGGCGGCTGTGCCAGGGCTAACCCGCCGGCCAGGATGCTAGTGGCGCAGACGAGCACGGATCTTTTTGACCAGTTTTTCGATGTCATCCGTTTTCTTGAGGGTTGCCATGGAGAGAACGAAGCGGTCGTCCTTTTCCAGATCGGTCTTCAACGCTTCGGCCATATCCACCAGGCGGGCCGCGTCCTTGATATTCTCCTCGCGTTCGGCTTTGAGGATTTCGTCCCGCTGCGACTTGCCGTTGGGCAGTTTAACGTCTTCCTGCGGGGCCGGCGGAATCGGAAGGTCCTGCGACAACGCCAGCGGCAACACGGCTGCTAATGACAAAAGCAACAGCCAGCGGCGCAGTTTGAACTTCATGGAAAGCCCTCCTGTCATGATAGCCAAAAGGCTATTGGCCCAGAATCTCTAAATACCGCGCCATGGCTTCGATGCCGCGATAGAAGTTGGGCAGGTGGAATTTCTCGTTGGGCGCGTGCAGGTTGTCGTCGGGCAGGCCGAACCCCATCATCACGCTGGGAATGCCCAGATAGCGGTCGAACACGCCGACGACCGGGATGGACCCGCCGGAGCGGATGTACACGGTCTCCTTGCCGAACACCTGCTTCATGGCCTCTGCCGACGCATGAATGAAGGGATTGTCGGGATTGGTCAGCGAGGGCTCTCCGGCACTCAGCACCTTGACTTCCGCCGTCACTCCCTTGGGGCACGCGGCCCGGACCACCGACTGGAATTGCGCGATGGCTTCATCCACGCGCTGGTCGGCCATCAGGCGGGTGCTGATCTTGGCCACCGCGCGGGCGGGGATCACCGTCTTGGCGCCTTCGCCGGTGAAGCCGCCGCGGATGCCGTGCACTTCGAGCGTCGGCCGCGCCCACACGCGCTCGAATAGCGGGATCTCCGGCTCGCCCACCAGCTCCCTGGCGCCCATTTCTTTTTCGGTGTATTCCTTGACATCGAACGGCAGCCGCGCCCACGCATCGCGCTCCTTGGCGCTGGGCGGCGTCACGCGATCGTAGAAGCCGGGAATGCGGATGTGGCCGTCGCGATCCTTGAGTGCGCACAGAATCTCGGAGATGGCCATGATGGGGTTGGGGGCCGCGCCGCCGTAGACGCCGGAATGCAGATCGTGATCCGCGCCCTGGACGGACAATTCGTAGTACACCATGCCGCGCAGTCCCACGCAGAGGGTGGGCAGCTCGGGCGCGAACATTTCGGTGTCGCAGATCACGGCGGCGTCGGACTGGAGCCGCGGCGGCCTGGTTTTGACGTAGGCTTCGATATGCTCGCCGCCGGTTTCCTCTTCGCCCTCCAGCAGGAACTTCACGTTGACGGGCAACTTGCCGGTGGTCTTCAGCAACCCTTCCACGGCCTTGATCTGAATGTAGACCTGCCCCTTGTCGTCGCAAGCGCCGCGCGCGAAGATGTCGTCGCCGCGGACCTCCGGGGCGAACGGCGGCGACTTCCACTCGTCCAGCGGATCGGGCGGCTGCACGTCGTAGTGGCCGTAGAACAGGATGGTGGGCTTCGCGGGCGCGCCCAGCCATTCCGCGTAGACCAGCGGATTGCCGTCGCCTTCGATGAGTTCCGCCGAGGTCATACCCGCCGCGCGCAATTCGCTCAGGGCGAACTGGGCCGCGCGCCGGATATCGGGCTTATGTTCCGAGAGCGCGCTGATGCTGGGGATGCGAAGGAAAGCCTTGAGACCTTCGAGAAAGTCGGACTGGTGCTGCCGATAGTAGTTCATGAGGGCTCCAGGTAACACGTTACCCTACTTCCGGGAGCCGTGGCTTGCGGTGGCGCTCCGGAACCTGCGGCGGCGCCCGCCGACACTGCCGGCCGTGCCAGCCGCAGATCTTTCCCCGGAGCCGTGGGCGTACCGCGCCGCTGCGGAGCCTTACGCCCACGCCCGTCCACGCAGTCGGCCATGCCGGCCGCCGGTGTATCGCGCCGCTGCGGAACCTACTTTGACTTGCTGGTGCTGGTCGGCGCGCCGGCCGCGCTGGCCGTGCCGGTCGCAGGCTCCTCCAGGGAGTTCGCAATGTGCGCGCCGGCGGGGTTGAAGCTGTCGTCGCGCTTCCACTGAACTCCGGAGGCGGTCTGCCTGAGAATTCCCAGCTCGCCCAACGCCCACAACGAATCGCCGACCGAGAAAACGCGGGAGACGAAATAGTTGCCGTCCAACTGGACCGAGCGCCACGTCTCGCCGCGGTCCTCACTCAGCAGGACCTGTGCGTCGGCGGCAATCCACATGCGGTTGTTGCGATCGACGGCCACCGACGTGAGCCAGGATTGCACGGGACTCTTTTGCACCACCCAGGTGGCGCCGCCATCTTTGCTATGCAGCAATTGTCCGGAAAAGCCCACTGCCCAGCCGTTCTGCAGGTCGCGGAAACGCACGGAAGCCAGAGACCACGACGCCGCGTTCGTCTTGATGGTTGTCCAGGTTTTCCCGCCATCCGCCGTGCGCAGAATCGTGCCCGACCAACCCACCGCCCAGCCGTGATCCGGATCCAGGAAGAAGATGGACTCGATGGCCATCGAAGTGCCGCTCGTCTGCTTGGCCCAGGTGTGGCCGCCATCGGTGGAATGCAACAGCGCGCCATCGAATCCGCCGGCCCACACCAGGTTGCCGAGCGAGAAGAGGGTCAGCAGGTTTTGCTTGCTACCGCTGGTGCGCGGCTGCCACGTCTTGGCGCCATCCTCGGTGGCCAGCAAGGTGCCGGCATCGCCCGCCGTGAAGCCGTGCATGGCATCGATGAAAGAAATGGCGTGCAGAAACACCGTTGCCCCGGTATCGTGAGCGGTCCAGTTAGCGCCGCTGTCCGTGGTGCCGTAGACCAACCCTTGTTCGCATAAAAGGTAGGCCGTGGTAGGGGCGGGCGAGTTGGCATCGCGCAAATAGCAGTGCTGGGTATCCGACGCCGAAGCCAGAAACGGAAACACCAGAAGCGCAAACGCCAGGAACGGTAGCCGAATATCTGTGCGAAGCCCGGCTCCGGTTATGAAAAACCTGCGTATCATGATCAATCCCCCCTCTCGCGCCAGCGCCATCGTGACGCCGGTACGAGAGCTACCATGAGGCGCCGCGGAAGACATCGCCGCCTGAGGACACCTCGATGGAGAATACGTCTTTTATGATACAAAGGTTACACACCCCCGCGCACGGCAGTGCCGGCGTGGCTTGGCCAGCGCGTTTCCGCCAGTCAGTCGGTGAACAGGCTCATCTGCCTCGGGTCGGCCGCGGGAGGTTTCGGCTCGCGGGGCCGCTCCAGATCGTCGTGGTTCGGGTCGAATCTGCGGATCAACTGGTTGAGCCTGAGCGAAGACTCCCAGATATCGCAAAGCAGGGTGCATCGCGGGCAGCCGCCGGAAACGCCGCCGCGGCCGTCGACAGCGGGGTTGTAACGCTTGTGTTTGGCGCAACGGCCGTCGAACTTCCGGGATCGGATTTTCACAATCGAAGCCATCATTGTAGCCCGCGGTTCACCGCGGTGGCGGGGTTCGAGCCGATGTCGAGTCCGCCGGCGCGGCCTCTACCCGGTGACGCTACCAGTTCCGGCTCGGCCGATGATCGCTTCCTATCCCGCGGCCGCGCCCCGTCGGTCATCGCGGCGCGGGGACAGCGGTCAGCCGCGACTGGCGCGCGTTGTCTTGCGCGCGTGGCTCATGCGTCGAGAGTGGGGAGGGTAGGCCGGCCCACGGGTCAGCCGGCCAGCAGCGCGTCGAGATCCCAGGGGCACTGCTCGGCAATCGCCGCATGTTCCAGATCGGTTTCGAGCAGCGCCAACGTTAAGGCTTGCTGGTAGATCTTCTGAAGGTTCGCCTGAAGGTACGGTCGCAGGCTGGGAGAGTCGGCAATCCTATTCTCAAGCGCCTGACGGGCCCTTTCAATCGACACGCGCCAACCGGCGCCATCCCGCTCCGGTTGGATGACCTGCTTGATCTTGTGCATCAACAGCAGTTGCAGAAACGACCAGACGGCAGACTGCTGGCTTTTGCTCAAGCTCTCAATCTCCTCAGCCACGTTTTCAATGTCCACTTCGTCGAACCGGCCCGCGCGCAACAATTCCGCGTTCCGGTCCGACCATTCGGCAAAATCGGTGTCGTACAGAGATTTCATGGCTTTTCGGGCGGCTTTCTTCTTACTCTTCGATGGTAACCCGACTGCCCATACCGCGGCGGGCGGCGTTCCCGCGGTACAATCCGAATGAATGCCGAAACCTGGCAGAGTCAAATGGGCGAAGTTCCGCGTCGTGGTGTTGACCGTGGTGTCCGTGGCCATCCTCGGCACGATGCTCTACCTGTTGTATGGGATCTCGCTGCTGGCGCCGAAGACCGCCGTCTATTTGTATATCCCCGACGCCAGCGGACTGAGTGACGAATCTCCCGTGCGCGTGGATGGCATCGATGTGGGCAGAGTGTCGGCGGTGGAATTGTCCGGCTCCAACCAGCCTGCCCGCATTGTGAAGGTGACCATATCCATCGAGCGGGACCGCCTGGGCCGCATCCCGGTGGATTCCGTCACGCAGATCAGCTCCGATTCGCTGGTGGGCGATAAATTCGTAGACGTTACCAGCGGAACGAGCCCCAAACCGATTTCTCCCGAGGGAGAGCTGATTTATAAAGACCAGCCGGAACTGTTGCGGAGCCTGGACCTGACCCAGTTCACCCAGGAGTTGCGCCTGGTGGATGCCACCCTGACCGACATCGAGCAGGGCCGCAGCGAGTTCGGCAAGTTCTATCAAGGGACGGAGATGTACAACGATTTGCTGCGGCGGATGTTGGATCTGCAGAAAGGCATCCGGGCCGCGGTTAGTACCACCGGCATGATTGGCAGCCTAATGAGCACCGACCGGCTGCACCGCCAGCTCAGCGACCTGTTGGTGAGCGTCGATGAGAAGGTGGGCCAGCTCCAGTCTGGCCAGGGCGCTGAAGGGCAACTGCTGGGCTCGAGTGCCCAATACGACCAATTGCTGGCGACGGCACAAGGGTTCCGCCGCTCCGTCGAGCAACTGCAAGCCAACCCGATGTTGCAGTCGGACAGTGCGTACGCCGGCGCCACCCAGTGGCTGGCGGCGATGATTCAGAGCGTGGACGAAGTGAACCGCAACCCGCTGATCTCGACAACCGCGGTTTACGAGAATCTCAACGGATCCCTCCAGGAACTGCGCGACACCATGCGCGACTTTCACCAGAATCCGAAAAAGTACCTGCGGATGAAGGTGTTCTAAGCGCCGCCCGGCGTCTTTACTCGCCGTCCGGGACCTCAGCCGCCGCGGGCGCGCAGGCGTCGACAACGGCGTAGAGATCCGGGGTGTGAGTCGGTCTTGAGTACGCTTGAGCGTGCTCCGGCCGCGCAGCTACTCCCGCGGGAAATCACTTGGCAGGAGACACCGGCTGCCCCACCCACACCGTGGAGCGCAAGGCTCAACCTCGCGTGGCCGGGCTACGCCTGCCAGGCTCTTTCGCGGTTTCTGGCGGCGTGTTCTCTGTGCCCGGCGCGGGAAACCACCCCGCGAGCAACCGCTTCTCTGGCGGTGCCGAAGTTGGCTGCTGCGGGTTGGAGCCTGGCTGTCCCCACGTATCTGAAAGAGAGAAAAAGAGGCGGACCGTTTGCATTCAGCATCCGGGTGTGATAACTTGCTCCACACAGGCGCGAGGGGTTCCG
>Ga0181516_10003314_pt1 | contig 10854 bp, 8 predicted proteins | sample PEATcosm2014_Bin_25_FD_121104 | JGI IMG/M metagenome (GOLD analysis project Ga0181516, IMG submission 121104) | Peatland microbial communities from MTU Mesocosm Facility, Houghton, MI, USA - PEATcosm2014_Bin01_10_metaG | ecosystem: Environmental > Terrestrial > Soil > Wetlands > Peat | place...
ACTGGCCGGATCCAGACTCGTGCGCGCCATCAAACCCGCCTCGGCCCACAGGTCGGACAGGCTTAATCCGGCTAGACACACCGCGACATCGAAGTTGCCGGTTTGCAGCTGATATTCAAAATTGAACTGGTCGCTGGTGCTTCCAACATAGTAGCCGGCACTGGTGACGTTCACCCCGTTGGACGTATAAGTGACGCTGGACGCAATCGCCGGACTGCCGATGTCTTGCGATACAAAAGGCGCCCCCGTAAAGCCAACCAGGGTGTTGGTCGCAATGCTATTCGGCGTGCTGGCCAGGTCGCGGATGTTATTTAGGACCATCATATAATTACTGCCGTAAACCAGCGGTGCCGTCGCAAGCATCACGGTGTAGTTATTCGGAGCCAACACCGCGCCGGTGACGGTCAGGCCGTTGGTGAAGACATAATTGGCAATGTTGGTCGCAGTCGTGAGTGCCAACGGTTTTGAGAAGACTATTTCAACATTCGACAACCCGATGTTGAAAGCCCCGGTCACGGTCGGAGCGACCGTGTCCTGTTGCACGGTGAGAACAACCGGGGCGCTGGTGATCGAACCCACACTATTGGTGACAACACAAGTGAAGCTTTGACCGTTGTTGACCGCCAGGCTGACACTGGTCAGGGTGAAGACAGGTTGACTTGCTCCAGTCAGCTTGACGTTATTATCGAACCATTGGTAAGTCACTGGCGCCTGATTCGTGACCAGCACTGAAAAAACCGCATTCAAATTTTCGGCGACGGCGAAGTTTGTGGATTGGCCCAATATACCGGGCATCGTGTTGGTGCCATTGCACGGAATAAGCAGCGTGCCGGCCGGACTGACAGCGGCCATCGGCTGCTCAAACGTGCCATTGGGCAACTGCCAACGCACGGAGAGATTTTCGCCACCGCCGCCTTGTTGCATGCGCGCTTCCAAATAATAACGACAGCCACCTTGCAGGCTAATCGGGACTGATTGCTGGCTGGCAAATTCCGTCCATTGCTCCGAAGCCGTGTAAGACGTCACGGCGGCGATCGGTTGCATCCCGGCGGGATTTTCGTTCGTGCTCAAATAAAGCTGGGAAGTGTCGTCGCTGGCGACCCAGAACGTGTAGAAGCCGTTGGTCGGCGGCACGACAAAGGTCCGCAGCCGCTGGCCGAAGTAGTTCACGCCGGTGTTGATCTCGGTTTCAAAATTGCTGAAAATGTGCGTGTAGCTGGCGGCGGGATTGCTGGGCCAGTTCGGGTTGTAAGTTGTGTTCGTCAATGCGATGAGAGTATTGCCGACACTTGAATTCAGGTTGGTCCAAAGCTCACGATAGATGCCAAAGGTCGGCGAAGTCAGGCTGACATTGGTAAAGGTGGAAGTATTCAGCGTGGCGTTGTTGTGGGACGACACGGCCAGGCCGGCAAGCGCCGGGCCAGCCATCTCGATGGTGACCGGACTTCCCACTTGGATCCAATTAGTCCCATCCACGCTGTAATAGCCGCTGAACTGATCGCTCACGCGCACCACTTTGACCCATACAGGCGGGTTTACGCCGGAAACTTGTGTGTCGGCAGCGGCAGCAGTCGCCGTGGTGCGAACTTGAAAACTGACACCCTGACCCGCCGTAGCCGTCATCAAGGCATGGACCGCACCGCTCGTGGTGTCATTGCGAAACATAACGCCGGCTTTGGACCAGCCGGAGCTGGGATCGGTATTTTGCACGCTGATGACGTGTGCCATGATGCTGCCGTCACAATTGAAGCTTTGGCTGGCGAAGTCAAACTGGTCGGAGGTTCCCCAGATGTCCGCACCACCTCCGGAAATGATCCAGAGACCATTTATATACGAAGCCGAACCGGCGACCCCCGGCGTTCCGACATCCGTATCGCTCCATCCCGGCGGCAGGCTGGCCATGGCCAGCGGTTGGCCAGCAAGCATGAACACGAAAGCCAACAAGACCGGCAAATTTCGGCGCGCTGCAATCATCCATCGCGAATTGCTGGATTTTAGATTGTTAGGGGAAATTGCTGGGGAATTTTTGAAGCTTATCATGGCAACGCGGATTGGAGATTATTTTGATGGGTTTTCATGTTAATGCTAGAAAAATCTGAAAAACGCCCGGACGAATTCATCGCCACGCCACCAGCCCACTGCAAAATGGCGGAACGCCGGCGAGGTCTTGCGTTTAAATTTAATGAACGGCACCCCGTTTACGGGCCTTTCCGGACACGGTAGAATTGCCTGAGGTAATTTGTCGCGGCGCGGTCTGAAATGGAAAATGAATTACTGGAACTCCAATTGGTGCTGATCACGTTCCAAATGGCCAGGTCGGCTGAAGCTTCCACAAAATTGGTCCAGCCGGGCAAGACCCCGCTCACTTTCAGGCAAAACGCGCCGTTGGTGCTCCAGCCGGCGGGAGCAAGCGTGATTGGCAGGAACAAATCGCTCAGGTCGGTGGCGTTGGCTGCGTCGCCCAGCCACGGCGACACGCCAAAAATTTCCTGCAATGTCCGCAACAATGAACTGTGTGTGTGATAAATGTGGCTGCCATAACCGCCCGCAGGTGCCAGCGGCGACAGCAGCAGCATGCCGATCGGGCCGTCGCTGGCATTTTCGCCTTCGTCCCAGGTGATGAAGATGGCGCCGTTGTTTGCATAAGCCGCAGAATTCAGGATTTTCGGCACTTCGCTCGCCAGCCAGTCATCAATCTGCCGAATCGAATCATTCTCCGGTGGACAAATGTCGTGGCCGTCATCACACAAATTGGGCGTGATGAAATTGTAGCGCGCGACGGAATTATTCGTGAGATCGCCCGCCAGTTCCGAGTAAGGCCGGATGTGGGCGAGCGCGTAGGCGTTGTGCGGATTGTTTGTGCCCGTGACATCATCAAAAAAAACAAACGGGTCGTGCCTGGGCGCATAATTGTTGGTGGCGCTCAACGGCACCACCGCGCCGTCAATGTCCTCTTCGTAAGCTTTCCAAGCGATGCCGGCGCGACACAATTGTGAGACCAGATGATTGGTGGTGTTCTGATGATTAATGGCCGGATCGTTGTCGTCCAAAATCCCAAAATTGGTGCCAGCCTCGAGCCAGAGATAATTGGGTTCGCTTGGATGAATTCCCGGCGGGTTGTAATCTTGTTCGCAATGCGATCCGAGCGGCAGTAAGGTGCCGTTGATAAACGGCGCGTTTGAGGTGCCGATAAAGTCAGACCAGTTGTGGTTTTCGAGCAGGATGACGAACACGGTTTGCACCGGCGGCAAATTCCCCGCCGTCGCCGCCGTCACCAACAACAGCCCCATCAGCATTGCGCGCAGAGCCTTCATGATTAATCAACGCTAACACAAACGCCCCAAAAGTAAAACCACGCTGAATCGGCAGCCCGAGCGGCCAGTCGAATTTAAAAATTGGCTCGCGGCGTGGCGCAGCGGCAAAATTGCGGGCACCGCAAATCGCCTTGCCGCTGGGCCGCCCGCCGCCTAGGCTTGCAACGCTATTCGCTTGAACCAATCAATCCGTTTTCTCAATTACCTGAAAGGCACATCAAGTTTTAGCCGGAAATAATTTGGTCCGGCAGCGTTTATGGAAAATCTTGTCATCCAACTCCGCTCCATCGTGGAACCGTTGGCAGTGGCGGAACTTTTTCCGCGCCCGCAACCGCTGGAAGTGGAGCTGGGCTGCGGCGACGCCTCATTTCTCGTCGAATACGCGCGGCGGAATTCCGCCCGCAACTTCATCGGCGTGGAACGGCTATTGGGCCGGCTGCAAAAACTGGACCGCAAAGGCCAGCGGGCCGGCCTCGAAAATTTGCGCGGCGTCCGCATCGAGTCGGCGTATTTTTTGCAATATCTGCTGCCGGCGCACGCGGCGGCGGCGCTGCACATTTATTTTCCCGATCCGTGGCCGAAGCAAAAGCACCGCCGGCACCGGCTGATCAACGAATCGTTTCCCGCGCTCGCCCGCGCGGCGCTCTCGGCCGGCGGCACGGTTTTTTTGCGGACGGACGATGCGGATTATTTCCAGCAGATGAACGAAGTCTTTGACTCCGCGAAGGAATATCAAAAAGCGGCCACGCCGGCGCAGCTGGCGGAAATTGTGACGGATTTTGAGCGGGATTTTAACGCGCAAGGCATTCCGACGCTGCGCGCGGCTTATCAATTAATCAATTAAACCGCCAGGACTCGAAGTGTTTTCCAACTTGGTGCCTTTGGGGCTTGGTGGTCAAACATCAATCACCGGGCCGTTGCCGCCGCCAGGATTTTTCGGCGGCCCCGGCGGCCGGCCGCGCTGCACGGCGACCCGCGCGCCGGTGAGCAGATTGAGGATGACGGAAATAATGCTGATGATCAGCGCGCCGAGAAAAGCATAGCCGAAGGTGTCCACGTGGAAAAACGGCAGCAGCACGGACAGGAAGCAAAGCAGCAGCGCGTTGATGACGAGCGTGAACAGGCCCAGCGTGAAAATCAGCAGCGGCAGCGCAATCAGCATCAGGATCGGGCGCACGAAGGCGTTCAAAATTCCAAGTAAAAACGAGGCGATCAGCAGGTTTTCCAGCTTGTCGCCGTAGCTGATGTGGTTGCGTAAAATAATGACGGTCATCAACACCGCGACGGTGTTGATGATCCAGCTTTGCAAGAAGCGCAGCAGTTTTTTGGAGTCGGGCTGCATGATGTGGTCACAAACGGCGACTGCAAGTTGCTTCAGTCCGGCGGGAAAAACAAGAAACGATTTTGATGGATTCACGGCGGCGTTCGCGCCAGATTGGCAGCCAGCCATGAAAACTTTTTTAGCTGCGGCACTTTTAACCCTCGCTTTGACGGCCTGGGGCGACGGCGTGGTCGCTCCCGGCGCGAAGCTGGAAAAACTTTCCGGCGGCTTCGCCTTCACCGAAGGCCCGACCTGCGACCGGGCCGGCAACGTCTTTTTTGTGGACCAGCCGAATGACCGCATCATGGAATGGAGCACGGACGGAAAACTGTCCACCTTCCTGCAGCCGTCTGGCTATGCGAACGGAATGTATTTTGATGCGAACGGAAATCTCATCGCCTGCGCGGACGAGCACAACCAGCTTTGGGCCATCGCGCCGGACAAATCCGTGACGGTGCTGGTGACGAATTTCCAGGGCCGCTATCTGAACGGCCCGAACGATGTCTGGATCGCGCCGAACGGCGGGATGTTCATCACCGATCCGTTTTACAAGCGCACCTGGTGGGATCACACCACGATGGCGCTGACGAACGAGGAGGTGTTTTATCTTTCGCCCGACCGGAAAACCCTGACGCGGGTGACGGACGATTTGAAAAAACCCAACGGCATCACCGGCACGCCGGATGGGAAAAAACTTTATGTCTCGGACATCGGCGCCCGGCAGACCTGGTGCTACGACATCCAGCCGGACGGCACGCTGACGCACAAAACTTTTTTCTGCGCGCTCGGCTCGGACGGCATGACGATTGACGCGGCGGGAAATCTTTACCTGACCGGGCGCGGCGTGACCGTGTTTGACCAAATCGGCAGGCAGATTGACCACATTGACGTGCCGGAGAAATGGTCGGCCAATGTTTGCTTCAGCGGCCCCGAGCGCCGGACGTTGTTCATCACCGCCAGCGAATCGTTTTACTCGATCCGGCTGCGGTTCGCCGGCGCGAATCCGGCCAAGTGAACCGGCGGTGAATGGATTGTGAATAAGTTTTCAGGGAAAAAACTCATGCCTCGTCGTATTCTTCCGAGGGAAAAGGAATATGAATTACGCGAATTCAGGGTCGGTAGAAACTTCTGGGAAAATCCGGGTCACGCTTGACAGCGAGACAGTGGTTCTGCCAGCGGGACGTAATTCGCTTAACGCCATCCGTTCCTACCTCGAAACCATCGCGCTGGCCAACCAGCGGGTGCTCGCTTTTTTCGCCGTGGATGGCGCGCCGGTTAATCTCTCCCTGCCGCTCGTTGGCTCCGGCTTGTTCATTCGGGTGGACGCCGAAACGCTGCCGCTGGATGAACTGCCGCTCCTGCTGCTTACCACTGCTGGACAGCAGGTGGACCGCGCCCGCGAATCCGTCGAGACCGCGCTCACGCTGGTGCTCATCAACAACGCTTACACCGCGTGGGAACTGTGGTGGAAAATCGCCTGCCAGCTCAAGGAACCGGTGCTCACCTTGAGCCTGATGCCGGAAAATCTCTGCCGCCATTGCTGTGGCACCTCGTTCCAAAAATTGCGCCGCTGGCAGCTTGAGCAAATCGCGGTCATCGTGACGAAGGTGGACGCCGCGTGCGAATCGCGGGACAACATCCAGCTTTCCGACGCGCTCGAAAAACTGGTGCTCCCATGGCTGCAGCAACTGGACGAACACATCCAGCTCTGGCACGAAGCCACCCTCGCCGGCGCGCGGCTCGGCATCAAAAACAGTTCATCGTAGAATTTTGCCATCAAAGCGGCGCTTCGCCATTAGGGACTATTTCGCCCGATTTTTCCGCCTTCATCCGGCGTTGGTTTCTCAAAAAATAAATCCAGTAGATGGGCGCAAAGAAACCCAGCGTCGTCAGGGATAAAATCAAATAGCCGCAAACGATCAGCGGACTGGCGCGCAGCCGGCCGGAGGCGCCGCTGCGGAAAACTTCGCCTTCCGAAAAGACCGAGACGTAAGGCATCAGATTATTGTAAGGCCCGACGGCGCTGCCGCAGTGGGCGCAAAACCACGCATCCGGCGGCTGCTTCGTCAAACACCGGCGGCAGACTTCCACCGTTTCCGGCTCCGCCAATTTTTGTTCCACCTCCGCGTCCCACGGATTCGGCGTCACGGGCGCATCGCGCACCCAGGCGATCAGCCGCCAGAGGCCGGCAATCGCCAGCCCGGCCACGGCAAAGCCGCCAATCAGCAAATTGGGATCGCTGGCAGCAAACATAAAAGGAATCTCTCACGCGTTTTCCCCGTGTCAAGCCGCAGCCGTTGCCCGCCGATGTGCGGCCAGAGCGGAATCGCGTTTCTCCCGCTGTAAAATTTTGCGGGCTGAATTGGCAAAAAAGGGGTGGCAAGAATCGCGCCGATGGATAAAGTAGCTTCATGTCACAAACGGACAAACCCGCCGACCCGGTGCCGTCGCTGGAAGAAATCCAGCGCGACTGGAACGACCTCACCCTGCGGGTGCAACAGTCGGAAACGGAGTGCAACGCGTTGGAGCAGGAAAATAAGGCACTGCGGCAGTTGCTCGAACGCGTCGTGGAGCACCGCAAAAAATCCCACGGCGAACTCGTCAACCTCATCACCACGCTGGTCACGAAGCTGCCGATCAACGACGTCGGCGTGATCGTCTCGCGGCTGGTGGAACACAGCGCGTCCGTGAACGATGTCAGCGCCGCGCTGGTCAACGGCAAGAACGAGGAAAATCTGCTCCAGCCCGCCATTCTGAAAGCGCTGGACCGGACGAAACGCGATTTGACGGCGGCCATCAAGCCGCTGGTGGAAGAATTGATCCAGCTCGAAGCCCCGCTCGATCCGGCGATGCTGCAAGCGCTGATCACGCAACCGGCGACTTTTTTCACGCCCGCCAGCGTGCGCGCCGGCCGCAGCTTTGTCAAAGGCCAGGTGGCACGCGAGCAGATCGTCAAAGATTTCGGCGAGGAGGCGCTGATTTTTTTCAAAGACCTGACCACGGACGCCAAACACAATCCGCGCCCGAAACCGGAGCAGATCATGCTCGGCTTCAAAAGCGATTTCGAAGAGCTGCTGGCGCAAAACCCAAACGTGGCGGCGGCGAAGCGGGCGGAGCTGATTGCATTGCAGAAGAAAATTTTGCATAGCCGGGCGTCCCGCGCGCAGAAAACCGCCTTCCTGAAACTTTCGTTCGTGCTGGAGCTGCTGAATTATTACGAGAACCAAAGCACGGAATCGCCGGACGTGATTTTCGCGCAAAAACTGCCGCCGCTGGTGGAGCAGCTCGTGATCACCAGCGAAACGGATCCGCTCGACGAGAACCTGATCAAGCAGGCGGAGGCGTTGCTGGCTTTCATCATCAACGCCGATTACCGGCAGGCGGTCGTCAACAATTTCGGCAAGGCCGGCGGCGCGGCGCGGACGCTGCGCTTCGTGTTGACGTTCCGCTCGGCGATTTTCACCGAACACGATCCGGTGACCGGCGAATTTGTAAAGCACCTGCTCGGCGGACAAAAAAATCCGCCGCCGGAACCGATTGCCGGCACGTTGCGCCTCATCAGCCCCGACGCGCAAAAAACCATCGTGCGCGCCATCCTCAACACCGAACGCCTGCGCCGCGAAGACGCGGAGACGCTCGGCAAGGCGCTCATCCAGCAGCTCGGCCTGCCGGAATTGCCCGCCAAAACCGAAGGCGGCATTTCATCCGACCGAACCCAGATGAACGCGTGGGACATCATCAAGGAACTCATCGCCGGCCGCGCGTCGCCGAACGAAATCACCGAGGCCATCCGCAAGCAGCTGCACGCCAAATACGACGCCGACGAGGTCAAGCATAGCTGGCTCATCCTTTCCGAGTCCGACCCGATGACGCTGGTGCGCGTCTTCTGCCTGCTGCCGTATCTGCCCGACGGCCAGACTGATCCTGTCGCGCGCGCCGTTTTGGAATCTTACGCCAACCGGCTCACGCATGAAAAATACGCCGCCGCCTATGCCAAGGTGATTCATGCGCTGCGCAATCTTTTCAAGGTCAAGGCCGACAGCCCCGCGCTGGTGAACTTCATTGCGCTGGTCAAATGGGTTGATCCCGACTCCGCCGCCAAAATCGCGAAAGACATCGGCATGACCGGCGCGTAGTGGCACGGGCATCTTGCCTGTGAGTTTGTAGTCCGGCTTTTGTCAGCGCAAAAAATCCCGCTGCAACAACTGCATCAAATCGCTGACCGCCAACATCAGCTCGCCGCGAAGTTCGGCGGAATTTTCATCGGCCAAATCAATCGGCGCGGACATCGCCTCGGCGTAACGGTGAGTTAAAGCCATTGGCTCCGTGCCCTGGCCGGATTGCCGCAACAGCTCGCGCACTTTTTCCGCGCGCTGCCTGGCGATGGCAATTTTCTTCAGCGCCGCGCCGGCCGTCATTTCGCCGGCGTCCACGCGCTTCAACAAGCCGCACTCAAACTTCCGGCATTGCCGCGGCCGGTCGCCGTAGATGCCGCAAAGTTTGCCGTCGAAGCACGCGCACGGCTGCGCGAAGGCCAGTTTGGTTTTTGTTTTTTGTTCCAGCGTCAGGCCAAGCTGTTTTAGCCGCTTTGCGTTGTCGCCGGCGCGCAGCTCCACGTCCGCGAACAGTGTGCTGTCGCAGCACAGGCCGCAATTGGGACAAAGTTGTTCGACGTTGTTCATCGCCAGAAATGTTTCGGATACTTCCGCGCCAGCTCCGACTTGATCTTTGGATAGTGCTCGCGCCAGAAGTTCGCCAAATCCTGCGTCACCTGGATTGGTTTCATGCCGGGCGTGAGAATATGCACCGTCACCGGCACGCGGCCCAGCGCGATTTTCGGCGTCTGGTTCACGTCGTAAAGTTCCTGGATGCGCAGCGAGATGAACGGTGCCCGGCCCGGCTCGTAATTCACCTTCGGCGTGCGCCCGTTCGGCAGCGTCAGCCGCTCCGGCGCATGTTTGTCGAGCAAATCGCGCTGCGCCTGCGACAGCCACGACATCACGATGGGTTTCACCTCACGCTCCTTGATGTCTTTGTAGCTGACCGCGCCGTGGCACAACTGCTCGATGATGGATTTCTTGTCGTCGTCCGTGATGGCCGGCAGCTGTAGGTCCGCGCATTCCTTGCACAACAGGTTCAACCGCGCGAGCCATTGCTCGACGTGATGATCCCAGTTCGGCAGCAACAATCGGCCCGCTAAAATCTCATCCGCGAGCAGCCGCGCTGCCGCGTCGGCGGGCGGCGGGTCAATGCGTTTCGCCGCCAGCGCCAGATCGCGGAACCGCAACAGCTCGGCGGCGAGCACGCGCTTCTGCTGCGCGTCGAACTGCACATGCAAATCCGATTTAATGTCATCGGGAAACAATTCGCGCAGCCACTCCGTCTCGACGGTCGTCGCCAGCGACAGAATGGTGTTCACCTCGCGGTCACGGCCCTCAATCTCGCGGATCTCCGCCACCACGAAGAGCGGACTGGTCTGCACCTTGCTCTCGCGCGCCAGCACGCCGCGCCGTCCGTGCACCAACTCGCAGCGCAACGTCCCCTGATCCATCCGCCGCGCCACGCGGTCGCTAAAACCGATCAGGATGCACTTTTGCAAATTCTCGTCCTTCACCTCATTTGGCTTGGTGTCGAGCCCTTCATCCTTGGCGATGCGGAGAAACTGGTCAAAGAGCGGACCTACCTGCTTCGCCGTGATGGCGTGGATGCCCAGCTTGCGGCAGGCGTCCATGCGAAACTGGTTGTTGAACGCAAAACTCCACGCGCGCATCACAATCCAGAAGTCCGACGACGCCTTCTCGCCGAGCAAATCTTCCCGCGCGGTCTCCACCTCCTTGCCCGCGTTGCGAATGAGCAGGTCGCGCCCTTGCGTGAGCGCCGCGACGAGACACGCCTGATACACGCAGCCGTATTGCTGTGCCGCCAGCAGCATCCGCGCGTAACGCGGGTGCAACGGAAACGCCAGCATCTTGCGCCCAATGGGAGTGATGCGTAGCACAGGCGTCCTCGCCTGCGGGTTCGCCGGGCCTCCCGGCCCGGCGTTGCTAGAACTGGCGGCGGGGACGCCGCCCGCACCCGCAGGCGAGGACGCCTGCGCTACCGCTTTCAACGCCCCCAGGTCCGCCAGCAGCTCCTCCGCGTGCGTGAGCGAAATTTCATCCGGCTTTTCCAGCCAGCGGAACGCGCGCAAGTCCTCCACGCCCGACGCCTTCAATGTCA
>Ga0181516_10003316_pt1 | contig 10846 bp, 6 predicted proteins | sample PEATcosm2014_Bin_25_FD_121104 | JGI IMG/M metagenome (GOLD analysis project Ga0181516, IMG submission 121104) | Peatland microbial communities from MTU Mesocosm Facility, Houghton, MI, USA - PEATcosm2014_Bin01_10_metaG | ecosystem: Environmental > Terrestrial > Soil > Wetlands > Peat | place...
CCCGGCGCGCCAGGAACGCTGGATCCTCCCCTGCGGGGCGGTGACCCAGAGGGACATCGCCCTGCGCACCGCGGCCTTCGCGGCCGGCGGCTTCCCGTCCGACTTCGGCGGCTGGGTGGCCCGCCAGGCACGGCTGGGCGACCGGGATATCACCGCCGCCAGGCTGCTGGAGGGCCAGGGCGCGGATCCCCAGGCGGCGCCCAGGACGGCGCTGGAAGGCCTGGGTGCCTTCACCCTGGGCCGGGAGGCCCTGGGGCGGGCGGTGCGCTGGATGCTGCTGAATGCCGCCAAGGCCAATCCGGGCCGGGAATACCAGGCCTGGCGCGACTCCGGGAAGGACGGGCATCCCGGGTTCAGCTTCGGGATGTACGAACTGTCCCGCAACCAGGGCCGGACCACGCTGGAACTGCGCGACCTCCGGGCCTGGGCGGAGCTGATGGACGGCGCCCTGGCCCGGGAGGTGGCGGCCTGGAAGGGCATCACGGGCCTCCGGGCCCGGCAGGACGGGTCGGTCCAGTACGCCTACGGCCTGACTGTGGTCCTGGGGGCCGGGAACCAGTCCCTGTGGTCCATCCGCCCCGGGGGCGTCACCAGCCTGGAACCCCTGCCGTTCCGGGGTCCGGAACCCCCCGCGGCCCCGCTTCCGCCCCGGCCCGCGGCAGCCGCCGGGCCCCGGACCGGCTCCGGCCCGGCGCCCCGGGCCGCCGAGGCCAAGGAGGAGGCCCCGCTCCAGGCCCCGGCCGCCGCCCAGCGGCCCCAGCGCCGCCCCTCCGTCCTGAACCCCCGGGCCCAGGAGTTCAAAATGCCGGATGGTTGAGTTCCGGAACCGTCCACGGCCCCTGCCGGGTGGGCTGCTCCAGGGCCAGCCCCAGCCGCTCCAGGAAGTCGTCCCGGCTCACCACCCGGGCCCCCAGGTCCTGGAGGTTGGGGTTGGGCAGCTGGCCGTCGATGAACTGGAAGCCCCAGGCCCAGGCGGTGCGGCACAGCTCGGCGAAGGCGGCCCGGGAGGCGTAGCTCTCCAGGCTGAACATGCTCTCCCCGAAGAACGCCGCGCCCAGGGACAGCCCGTACAGGCCCCCCACCAGCCGGCCCGCCCGGAACACCTCGAAGCTGTGGGCGTAGCCGGCCCGGTGCAGGGCCTGGTAGGCCCGCTGCATGGCCCCGGTGATCCAGGTGCCGTCCTGGCCCGGTCGGGGGATGCGCGCGCAGTGCCGGATCACCTCGCCGAAGCAGGTGTCCACCCGGAGCTCGAAGTCCAGCCGGCCCAGGGCGCGCCGGGTCCGCCGGGACAGGTGCTCCTCCCCCGGGAGGATGATGGCCCGCTCCGGGGGCGACCACCAGAGGATCTCCGAATCCGGACCGTACCAGGGGAAGATCCCGGTGCGGTACGCCTGCAGCAGCCGGGCCGGGGACAGGTCCCCGCCCACGGCCAGGAGCCCGTCCGGCGCCGCGGCCCGGGGATCGGGCAGGACCGGGCGGGGGTTGAGGCGGAAGATCGGCACGGCGGGCCTCAGCGGCTGATGGGCGTGAGCTGGATCCCCTGGTAGTAGTGCTTCAGGATGTCCTCGTAGGTGGCCCCCTCCAGCGCCAGGCCGTAGGCTCCGGTCTGGTCCATGCCCACCCCGTGGCCCCAGCCCCGGCCGTAGATGATCCAGCGGCGCTCGGGGGCCTGGCCCAGGGTGATGAAGCGGAACACGTTGTCCTTGAGCCCCAGGAGACCGCGGATGCGCATGCCGGAGAAGCGGTGGCTGCGGCCCAGCTCATCCACCACCTCCATGTCCAGCACCCGGCCCTGGTCGTTGTGGGTGAGCTCGATGCGGCGGATGCTCCGGACCCCGGCCCGGTCGCGCAGGCGCTGCAGGAGGTCGCCCTCGTCCAGCTCCACCTTCCAGTGGGCCAGGGGGTTGTAGCGGTCCAGGGAGGCGCCGTCCGGGTCCAGGCGGCGCACCAGGATGGGCGAGCCGTCGGGGCCGGGCAGCCACTTCACCCGGTCGCCCACCTGGATGTTGCTCCGGGCCACCAGCCGCAGGCTGCCCCCCGGGGCCTCCTCGGCCAGGAGGCAGGACGCGGTCAGCCGCAACGGGCCGGGGCCGCCGTTCTTCACCCGCACCTCGCCGTCCCGGAGCAGGGTGCCCTCGGTGAACCCCATGGGCTCCAGCTCCTGCCAGAGCCGGCCCAGCACCTGCAGGGTCTCGGCCAGGGTGGGGGCGGGGTTGCGCCAGGCGGCCGGGGACACCAGGCCCCGGCGGGTCAGGAAGGCGGCCAGGAGCCGGTCCTGGGCCCCGATCCCGGGCAGGGCGTCGCCCAGCAGGTAGCTCGCGTCCTGGGGCCGTTCCATGCCCTCCACCACGTCCTGGAAGCCCAGGGAACGGGCCAGCCACAGGTAGAGCTGGGGCCCCGGCTGGTCGTTCCAGGCCGGCGCCGGCTGGCCCAGGCGCTCGGCCAGGGCCGCCAGCACCGGGCGCAGGTCCACGGTCCGGGCCGGCAGGTTCATGCGCGGGCTCTCCAGGTAGCTGGCCGGCAGCACTCCGGTCCCGGCCAGGCGCAGCAGCTCCCAGGTGAGCCAGGGGGCGTTGAGGTCGCCGGTGCTGCCCTTGAAGGGGAGGGTCTGGGGCGCCTGGGCATAGCTGGACACGCCTTTGAGGTAGGGGTTGGCGTCGCCGAACACGTAGCGGTTGTCCACCGTGGCGCCGCCGGCGGTGGCCATGAACAGCGCCTGGATGGGCTTGCCGTCGTAGGTGGCGATCTGGCCGGCGGTTTCGGCCACGGCCTGGTCGGTGAGCGCCTGCTCCCCGTCCCGCCCGCCGTACACCTGGTCCGCCACCGTGTCCACCAGGTCGAAGCCCTCCTTGGCCCGCTTGCCCAGGTTGGCGTAGGCGTAGGTGCGGGCCGCCACCGCCTGGGCCTTGAGCGCCTCCAGGGCCGGGTACTCCCAGGCGCCCATCTCCCGGGGCACCACGTCCCGCAGGTAGGTCTCCAGGTCCAGCGTGTCGACCACCGTGAGCCGGCCCTGGGGGTTGGGGAAGATCTCCACCAGGCCCCGGTAGCGGCCCTTGCCGGCCAGGGCGGTGAGCTCCCGGTCCGGCACCAGGCGCACCCCGCCGTTGGGCAGCGGCCGGCGCTCGTAGCGCTCGGTGACCGCGTAGAGGGCGCGGCCGTTCATGGGCTTGCCCTTGCGCTTCTCGGTGGCCACCCAGAGTTCCGGGTAGCCCTGGCCGCCCAGCCGGTCCAGCAGCGGCTCGGCATCCTGGGCGCCGGCGAAGTGGCCGGTGAGCACCCGCCAGGAGCCGCCGTCCGGGACCGCCACCCGCTCCGGCTCCGGGGCCCCCAGGCGCTTCAGGCGGCCGATCAGGTCGTCGGCCTCCTTCTGGGCCAGCGGCGGGCCCACCTGGACCCGGTACTCGTCGGTGGGGTCGGCCTCGCCCTTGCTGTCCCACCAGATGCGCAGCTTCTCGCCGTCCCGCAGGCGGAACAGCGGCCGGCCGTCCGGGGCCTCCACCGTCCCGCCGCCCTCCAGGCTGACGGTCCATTCCAGGGCCTGGGTGTCCAGGCCCACCCGGATCGGCGGGTTGACCCCGGCGGCGGAGGCCGGGAGGAAGCAGGGGGCGGCCAGGAGGATGAGGGCGGGGATCGGGTTCATGGGTTAAGGGTAACGCCGGTGTCGCCCGGGACCGGAGGATTCCGGCCTTGCGGAGGGCCGGTTAATATTTATATTACATAAAACCGAAAGGGCCTTCATGATCAGCCGCGCGGTTCCGCCCCTGGAAGCCTGCCTGCGACCCGCCAACTTCTGGCGGGGCTGGGTGGGCCTGGCCATGGTCGCCGCGGGCGTGGGCGCGGCTGGGCTGGCTCCGCTGGTGCCTCCGGCCCGGCTGTCCTGCCTGCCGCCCAAGGGCCCGCCCGGGGCCCGGGTGGTGCTGGAGGGCAAGGGCCTGGAACAGACCCGGTCGGTGCGGTTCGGTGACCGCCCCGCCCTGTTCCGGACCGTCAGCGACCTGCGGGTGGAGACCCACGTGCCCGAGGGCGCCGCCAGCGGTCCCATCGTCCTGACCATCGCCGGCGGCGGCCGGTTCACCAGCGGCATCGACTTCCAGGTCACGGGCGGAGGTGCGGCCGGGCCGGTGTCGAAATAAGCAATAAATAACGTATTCCCTTCACCCCTCTGGAGCTGGCATGGCCGGTTCGATCGCGAGACGTCTGCCGGGCCTCCGGCCCCTGCCGATCCTCCTGGGAGCCATGGCCGGCCTGGGGCTGCTCGGCTGCCAGGGGCGGAACCTGGAGCGTCCGGCCGGGAAGGTCTGGGACGGCGTGGTCACGGCCGGCCCCCCCACCACCGAGCCCCTGCACCTCGAAGGCATGTACCTCACCCAGGGCACCCAGCGCCTGGACCAGTCGGTCCCCCTGGTCCAGGGCAAGGCCGGCTGGCTCCGGGTGTTCGCCACCGCCAGGGACTGGAGCGGGCCGGCGCCGGCGGTGCGGGTGCGCATCCAGGGCCCGGGCGGCGGCCCGCTGCTGGAGACGGCCATCCCGGGGCCCGGCACCGTGCCCAGGGTGGTGGACGAGGCGGCCCCGGGCGGCAGCTGGAACCTGCGCATCCCCGGCCGGCTGGTCCAGCCCGGGAACACCGTGCTGGTCCGGATCGACCCGCCGCCTCCGGGGGTGGCCGCCGGCGGGTTGACCTGCCCCCGGGACGGCAGGCCCATGCCCATGACGGTGGTGGCGGTGGCGCCGCTGCGCATCGCCCTGATCCCGGTCCGGGCCCGGGGCCGCACCGGCCAGGTGCAAGGCGGCGGCCGCGCCCTCGAGGCCTGGAAGGCCCCGCTGTTCCTGGAGTTCCCCCTGAACGAGATCGACCTGGCGCCTGGGGCCGTGTACAGCACCACCCAGCTCCTGGACAGTCCCCAGAGCGCCTTCAGGCTGCTGTGCGAACTGGAGGCCGCCCGCCTGGCCAGCGGACGGTTCGACAGCGTGCACTTCTATGGCGTCTGTCCCGCGGCGGGCCGCGCCGGGTCCTGGCGCCTGGGCGGCCTGGCCAATACCCCCCGGGACCAGCCCGGACCCTTCGGCCGGACCGCCATCGGCAGCGACGCCGCCGGCCAGGGCGACGGGCCCGACGGCACCGGCGCCTTCCTCCACGGGATCGGCCATGGCCTGGGGCTGAAGCACGCCCCCGGCGGGGCCGGGCCGGTGGACCCCCTGTTCCCGTATCCGGACGGCAGCATCGGCGCCTGCGGCTGCAACCTCCGGGACGGAGCCCCCAGGGACCCGGCCAGGTACAAGGACCTCATGAGTTCCCGCCAGCCCCAGTGGATCAGCGACTACGACTGCAAGCGGATCCTGGCCTACCGCGCCGGGGAGCCCACGGGCCGCGAGCGCGTCCCGCGCGCCGCCGACCAGGACTGCCTGCTGGTGCGGGGCCTCTTCCAGGACGGCCGGATCCGGCTGGAAGCGGCCTTCCGGGTGCGCCGGCCGCCGCTGCTGCCGGAGCCCGGCGACTATGTGCTCTCGGCCCTGGAGCCCCGGGGCCACGCCCTGGCCAACGTGCCCTTCGCCCTGCGGCTGGCCGAGGACGTTCCCGGCAGCCAGCCCATGGGCAGCTTCGCCTTCGTGGTGCCCCTGTCCCAGGCCCGGCAGGACAGCCTCGCCATCCTGCGGGTGACCCGGGGCGACCAGATCCTGGCCGAGCTGCGCGCCGCGCCCGGCGCCTCCGGAGCCCCCCAGCCCCGGGCCGCCCGGGACGCCCGCGGCCTGGTCCAGCTCCAGTGGGACCCCCAGTCCTACCCCGAAGTGCTGGTCAGGGACCCCCGCACCGGCGACGTCCTGGCCATGGGCCCCGGCGGCCGCCTGGAGCTGGAGACCCGCGCCCCCGAACTGGAATGCCTCTTCTCCGACGGCCTCCACACCCTGGTCCGCCGTGTGCCGGTAGTCCGGTAGGGTCCGTCCGCTTGAGGTCCGGGTCCCTCCATCGCGTCGCTGCTGGTAAACGCTCGCTGGTGCTCGCCTTCCCGGCAGGCTTTCCGGCAACGGGGTGCAGACGCGTGTGCCCATGGCGAGAGCCCTGATCCGGACCGGTCGGGACCCGAACGATCGCCTGGCAGGGTGCCCAGGCCGTCCTGGCCCCGTTGCACCGGAATGGGCGAAGCACCGACCAGAAAGACCATCCCCTACGCTTCAATGGAACGGCGCGCAAAGGCGCGCCGTTCCATTGAAACGAACTCAGGCGTAATGGCGGGACCCGATCCCCTGCGAGGCTAGTACGCCAAATCGTGCACGCCCATGACCGCGCGGCCCGAGGGGTCGGCGTTGTTCTCGAAGGCGGCGTCCCACTTCAGGGCGGTGGCGGTGGAGCAGGCCACGCTGCGTTCCCATGGCACGCAGTTGATGGCCGTGGCCTGGGGGAAGTGGGTCTCGAACATCTGCCGGTACAGGTAGGCTTCCTTGGTCTCCGGGGTCTTCACCGGGAACCGCTCGGAGGCTCCGCGCATCATCCCGTCGCTCACCTCCGCCTCGGCGGCGGCCCGCAGGGAGTTGATCCAGTTGTAGCCGACGCCGTCGGAGAACTGCTCCTTCTGCCGCCACAGGATCTCGTCCGGGATGTAGCCGCGGAAGGCGTCCCGCAGGGGGAACTTCTCGATGGGCTTGGGGTGGGCGGCGTTGCGCGGCAGCTTGACGTCCGGATCCATCATCATCGCCACGTCCAGGAATTCCCGGTCCAGGAACGGCACCCGGGCCTCCACGCTCCAGGCGGCGGAGCTCTTGTTGGCGCGCAGGCAGTCGTAGAGATGCAGCTTCTGCAGCTTGCGCACGGTCTCGTCGTGCAGCTCCCGGCCGTCCGGGGCCTTGTGGAAGTAGAGGTAGCCGCCGAAGATCTCGTCGGCGCCCTCGCCGCTCAGCACCATCTTGATGCCCATGGAGTGGATCTTGCGCATGAGCAGATACATGGGCGTGGAGGCCCGGACCGTGGTGATGTCGAAGCTCTCCAGGTGGTAGATCACGTCCGACAGGGCGTCCAGGCCCTCCTGCACGGTGAAGTGGATCTCGTGGTGGATGGCGCCGATGTAGTCCGCCACCTTCCGGGCCGGGGCCAGGTCCGGGGCGCCCTTGAGCCCCACGGCGAAGCTGTGGATCTGCGGCCACCAGGCCGGGGACTGGTCGTCCGCCTCCACCCGCTTTTCCCTGTAGCGGGCGGCGATGGCCGCCACCACCGAGGAGTCCACCCCGCCGGAGATGAGCAGGCCGTAGGGCACGTCGCACATGAGCTGGCGGTGCACCGCGTCCTCCAGCGCCTTGCGCAGCCGGGCCGGATCGTACGGCTCGGAAGGGTAGAAGCCCTCCTCGGCCCACTTGGGCTCGTAGTAGCGCTGGAAGCCCTTCTCGCTTTCGTGGCCCAGGTAGTAGCAGCCCGCCGGGAACTCCTGGATGCGCTCGCAGACGCCCACCAGGGCCTTCATCTCCGAGGCCGCGTACAGGTGCTCCTGGCGGTCCCAGCCCACGTAGAGGGGCACCACGCCCATGGGGTCCCGGGCGATCATGTACGAGTTGTTGCGGGGATCGTAGAGCACGAACGCGAAGATCCCGTTCATCCGGTTGAGCCATTCCCGGGGGTTGCCCTCGTCGTAGAGGTAGAGGATCACCTCGCAGTCGGAGAAGGTCTGGAAGTCGTGGGCCTGTTTCAGCCCCGCGCGCAGGTCCTTGTGGTTGTATATCTCGCCGTTCACGGTCAGGGCGTTGCCGTTGACCGTGTCGATCAGGGGCTGGGCCCCGTGCTCCACGTCGACGATGGACAGCCGCTCGTGGGCGAGGATGGCGTGCTCGTCGCTGAAGATCCCGCTCCAGTCGGGCCCCCGGTGCCTCAGCTTCTTGGCCATGTTCAGGGCCTGCCGGCGCAGTTCCTCGGGATTGGAGCGGGAGGGTTCGATTCCCAGGATGGCAAGGATTCCGCACATGGTTGGTCCTCCAGAACAAGTGAGCGGCCCGGACATGGGCCGACCAGGATACGGGGCCGACTAGAGGCGGTCCCAATGGCTGAGTTCGTACTGGGTGCCGGTGCCGTAGCCCGGGTCCCTCCGGGCCAGGTTCAGCCGGGCCGGCGCGTCGTCGTCCACGGCGTGCCAGCGGGTGTAGCTCTCGATGGTCCAGCTGCCGCCCTCCCGGGTGCCGTTGCCGCTCCAGCCGGTGCCGCCGAAGGGCAGGTGCGCCTCCACCCCGGAACAGGCGTTGTTCACCGAGGCCAGGGCGGCGTTGCTCTCGCGCTTGAAGCGGTGGATCCACTCCCGGTTCCCGGTGTGGATGGAGCTGGTGAGGCCGTACGGGGTGCCGTTGGCGCAGGCCAGGGCCTCGTCGAAGTCGGCCACCGTGGTGAGGTTCACCGTGGGGCCGAACACCTCGGTCTGGAACAGCTGCATGGCGGGGGTGACCTCGTCCCAGACGCAGGGCTGCATGTAGACGCCCTTGCCGATGAAGCCCTTGACGTGGCCGGTGCGGTTCTCCTCGGTCCACCGGGCCCCGCCGCAGAGCAGCCGGGCCCCGTCCGCCCGGCCCAGCGCCCAGTGCTCCTCGAAGCCCTTGGCGAAGCGGGCGTTGATCATGGGGCCGTAGAAGACCTCCGGGTCGGTCACCGGGTTGCCCAGGTCCAGGGCGGCCACCGCCGCCATGAACCGCTCCTTGAACTGCGCCGCCACGTCCCGGTGCAGGATGAGGTTGGCCAGGGAGGTGCGGCGCTGGCCGCCGCTGGCGAAGGCGCCCCGGAGCGCGACCTGCACCGCCTGCTCCAGGTCGCAGTCCGGCATGACGATCATGGGGTTCTTGCCGCCCAGCTCCAGGCTGGGGACCATCAGGTTGCGCCCGGCCATCTCGCCGATCACCCGGCCCATGGCGGTGGACCCGGTGAAGCAGAACTTCTGGTAGAAGCCCTTGTCGATGCCCGCCAGGAAGAACTTGCCGCAGCCGGTGCGGCCCTTGCCGTTCACCACGTTCACCACCCCGGGCGGCAGCCCGGCGTCCATCATGCAGCGGATGAACAGGTAGGCGGTGGTGGGGGCGTTCACCGAGGGCTTCCAGACCACGGTGTTGCCGTACAGGAGGGCGGGAATGAGGCGCCAGGCCGGGGCGGCCAGGGGCGAGCTGTTGCCGGCCATGATCGCCACCACCCCCAGGGGGCGCCGGCTGTCCTGGCCGGAGCGGCCCGAGGGCGCCCGCTGGTCGCCCAGGCGCCAGCCCTCGCTCTGGAAGAAGCGGCAGACGTCCACCGTCTCCTGGACCTCGCCCAGGGCTTCCGCGGGGGTCTTGCCGATCTCCCGGGTGATGATGGCCGCCAGCTTGTCCTTGTGCTTGGCCAGGGCGTCCCCGATGCGGCCGATGACGGCGCCGCGGCTGGCGGTGGGGGTGGCGCTCCAGGTCTTGAATGCCGCGGCCGCCGCCTTGGCGGCTTTTTCCACGTCGCGCTCCCCGCACTCGGGGAAGATGCCCACCGTGTCCCGGCTGTCCACCGCGGACTTGGCGTCGAAGGAGGGCAGGTCCCCCTCCAGCTCCCTCCCGCCGATCCAATTGAAGCCGATCACGGTCTTGCCGTGATGAGCCACTGCGGGTGCGTTCGCCTTGAGATGCATCGACCCTCCGGGTGCGTAAGTCCAGGATAGCCAGAGCAGGCTTGTTTGACACCGGTTCCTTCACAGCGCGCCGCCCGGGCCGGCGCGGATAGGCCAGGTTCCGGCGGACATGGGATGAAGGATCCTTGGAATTGCCGGCGGAACAGTGGAGACTGGGTGCCCTGGGAGGCACCCGTGCGCACATTCGATCTGGTCGTCATCGGAGCGGGGATCGGGGGCGGGTCCCTGGTCTACAACCTGCTGAAGCAGGGCTTCACCGGTTCCATCCTGGTGCTGGACCGCGGCGAGACCGTGGCCTCGGGCGCCTCCGCCTTCTCCGCCGGAGGCTTCCGCAACCTGTGGACCACCCCCATCAACCAGCGGCTCTGCACCCGCAGCATCGGCATCCTCGGCCGGTTCAAGGAGGACATGGGCGTGGCCATCGGCTTCCAGCAGACCGGCTACCTGTTCACCTACTACCCCGGCCCCTGGGCCCGGGTGCCCCAGGCGGCGGAGATCTGGAAGGCCAACCAGGTGAACTTCGACCTGCTCAGCCCGGAGCAGGTGGAGGCCAAGATCCCCGGCCTGCGCTGCGGGGTGGACGCGGTGGACCCGGACGTGCGCGAGTACCTCGCCCTGGAGCCCATCGCCGGCGGGGTGTTCGGCCGGGACTGCGGCAGCTTCGACCCCAGCCAGGCCGCCGCGGGCTATTTCGAGCGGGCCATGGCCGACTTCCCGGTGCGTCCGGTGCTGCAGCTGAATACCGAAGTGGAGACCCTCACCTTCGATGCGGCCGGCCGGGCCACCGGGGTCACCCTCATGGCGGCGGGGGCGGAGGAGACCGTGCAGGCGGGCCTGGTGGCCCTCTGCACCGGGCCCTGGACCAACCAGCTGCTGGACCGTTCCGGCTGCCCGGCGGAAGACCGCATGCCCATCACCCCCCAGAAGCGGATGCTGTTCATGACCGACTTCCCGGACCAGGACCCCCGGTGGCAGACCATCCCCCTCACCATCATCGACCAGGGCATCTACTTCAAGTACGAGAGCGGCAGCCTGATGATCGGCAAGGCCCGGAGCGACACCCCCTGCAGCCTGGACACCCGGTTCGAGCCCGACTACTACGTGGAGGAGATCAACCTGGTGATGCAGGAGCGGATGCCCGCCACCGCCACCTGCAAGCTCAAGCGCGGCTGGGCCCACCTGTACGACACCAACTCCGCCGACCACAACGCCATCCTGGGCTGGCACGGCAACCATCC
>Ga0181516_10003317_pt1 | contig 10845 bp, 8 predicted proteins | sample PEATcosm2014_Bin_25_FD_121104 | JGI IMG/M metagenome (GOLD analysis project Ga0181516, IMG submission 121104) | Peatland microbial communities from MTU Mesocosm Facility, Houghton, MI, USA - PEATcosm2014_Bin01_10_metaG | ecosystem: Environmental > Terrestrial > Soil > Wetlands > Peat | place...
CCAGGTGAGAAACATTGCGGAAGTCTCAACGGCGATTGCAACCGGGGACTTGTCAAAGAAGATTACGGTGAACGTGAGCGGCGAGATTCTGCTGTTGAAAGAGACCATCAACACCATGGTGGACCAGTTGAACCGGTTTGCCGGCGAAGTGACGCGCGTGGCTCGCGAAGTGGGCACCGAAGGCAGACTCGGCGGGCAGGCCAATGTGCCGGGCGTGGCCGGGACGTGGAAGGATCTGACGGACTCAGTGAACTCCATGGCGGGAAACCTCACCGCGCAGGTGAGAAACATCGCTGAGGTGACCACCGCGGTGGCCCGCGGCGACCTTTCGCGCAAGATCACGGTGGACGTGAAAGGCGAGATTCTGGAGCTTAGAAACACCATCAACACGATGGTGGACCAGTTGAATGCTTTTGCAGGCGAAGTCACGCGTGTGGCCCGCGAGGTAGGAACCGATGGAAAGCTGGGCGGGCAAGCGCAGGTGCCGGGTGTGGCCGGAACCTGGAAGGACCTTACCGACTCGGTGAACTTCATGGCCGGTAACCTCACGGCGCAGGTCCGCAACATTGCCGAGGTCGCAACGGCAATTGCAAATGGAGACCTTTCCAGAAAGATCACAGTGGATGTGCGCGGTGAGATTCTCCAGCTCAAAGAAACGCTCAATACGATGGTCGAGCAACTTCGCTCATTCGCTGCTGAAGTAACGCGCGTCGCACGTGAAGTTGGCTCGGAAGGGCGGCTTGGCGGGCAGGCGAACGTGCCGGGTGTGGCGGGAACCTGGAAAGACCTTACCGACTCAGTGAACTCGATGGCCGGAAACCTCACGGCCCAGGTGAGAAATATTGCGGAGGTTACGACCGCAGTGGCCCGCGGCGACCTTTCGCGCAAGATCACAGTAGACGTGAAGGGCGAGATTCTCGAGTTGAAGGACACTATCAATACGATGGTTGACCAGCTAAACGCGTTCGCCGCCGAGGTGACGCGCGTGGCACGCGAGGTCGGCACGGAAGGAAAGCTGGGCGGGCAGGCCCAGGTGCCGGGCGTGGCGGGAACCTGGAAGGATCTGACGGACAACGTAAACGTGATGGCCGCAAACCTGACCGAACAGGTGCGCGGCATCGTGAAGGTGGTGACTGCCGTCGCCAACGGCGCTCTCACGCAGAAACTTACGGTGAACGCCAAAGGTGAAGTTGCCGCGTTGGCCGAGACCATCAACAACATGACGGATACGCTGGCGACATTTGCCGACCAGGTGACCACGGTCGCTCGCGAAGTCGGCGTCGAAGGGCGACTCGGCGGCCAGGCCAATGTTCCTGGCGCCGCGGGTACGTGGAAGGATCTTACCGGAAACGTCAATCTGCTTGCGGACAACCTGACCAACCAAGTTCGCGCAATCGCCGAGGTTGCAACGGCTGTCACCAAGGGCGATTTAACCCGTTCGATTCAGGTTGAGGCGAGCGGCGAAGTGGCCGACCTGAAAGACAACATCAACACAATGATCGACAACCTGCGGCTCACGACCGACCGCAACACCGAGCAGGACTGGCTCAAGACGAATCTGGCCCGGTTTACCGGCATGTTGCAAGGGCAGCGCGATCTGGCTACGGTGGGACGGATGTTGCTCTCGGAACTTGCGCCTTTGATCAACGCGCAACAGGGCGTGATTTACCAGATGGAGAGCGAAGCCGCTGCTTCAGACGGGACGCTGGTTCTGCTTTCCACTTTTGCCGATACGCCGGAAGGTTATGTCAGGGAAGTGCGGATTGGACAGGGCCTGGTGGGCCAGTGCGCCGCGGAGAAACGCCGCATGCTGATCACAGAGCTGCCCAAGAAAACGGCTCCGATTCGTTCCGGGTTGTTTAAAGCTCCGCCGAAGAATGTGATTGTGCTGCCGGTTCTTTTTGAAGACCGAGTCAAAGCGGTCATCGAACTGGCCAGCCTGAGCGCATTTACTGCATCGCACCTTGCCTTTCTGGAGCAACTGACTGCCAGTATCGGAATCGTGCTCAACTCAATTGAAGCGACGATGCAGACGGAAGGATTGCTGAAGCAGTCGCAACAGCTGGCGACAGAGTTGCAGACGCAGCAGAAGGAGTTGCAGCAAACCAACGAGCAGCTTGCGCAAAAAGCACAACAGCTTGCCGAACAGAACTTCGAAGTGGAACGCAAAAACCAGGAGATCGAACAGGCTCGTCGCGCACTGGAAGAAAAGGCTCGCGAGTTGGCGCTTACTTCAAAGTACAAGTCAGAATTCCTTGCCAACATGTCGCATGAGTTGCGTACGCCGCTGAACAGCATTTTGGTGTTGGGCCAGCAGCTTGCCGAGAATCCCGACGGCAGCCTCTCAGCGAAACAGGTTGAATTTGCGCGAACAATCCACGGCGCGGGCACCGATTTGCTTAACCTGATCAGCGACATTCTCGATTTGTCAAAGATCGAATCCGGAACCGTTTCGGTGGAGGCCGAAGAGATCTTCTTCGGTGCATTGCTCGAAACCGTTTCGCGGCCATTCCGTCACGAGGCAGAAAACCGCAAGCTATCCTTCGAAGTGGTGAACGATCCGAGGACGGGACGCAGCCTGGTCACCGACTCCAAGCGCCTGCAGCAGGTGCTCAAGAACCTGCTCTCGAATGCATTCAAGTTTACGGAGCAGGGCGGAGTGCAGCTCTGTGTTTCCAGTGCCGCGAGCGGCTGGAGCTCCGACCATCCTATTCTCAGTGGCGCTGGCTCGGTGATTGCATTCGAGGTCTCCGACACTGGAATTGGAATACCGCCGGAAAAGCAGCGCATCATCTTTGAGGCATTCCAGCAAGCAGACGCGGGCACCAGCCGTAAGTTTGGTGGAACCGGGCTGGGACTTGCCATCAGCCGCGAATTGGCCAGCCTTCTGGGTGGCGAGATTCAGCTGAGAAGCGTGCCCGGGCAGGGAAGCACTTTTACCCTTTACCTGCCGCAGACATATGTTGGGCCCGCAGCGCCCAGCGTGGCCAAGAGCGAGAAGAGCGGTACGGTGCAGGCAATGCCGGTCTTCCTGGCCAACGTCGCCTCTGCCGAGCAGGACTCCCGCATCGAGGACGATCGCGGGAATCTGTCGGAAGGGGATGCCGTGCTGCTGATCGTCGAGGACGATCCGCATTATGCGCGGGTTCTGTTTGACCTGTCACGGGACAAAGGATTCAAGGTCTTGATTGCAATGACAGGGAACGAGGCGCTAGCGCTGGCGCGCGAATATAGCCCGACTGCGATCTCGCTCGATGTATTCCTGCCCGACATGCTTTGCTGGACGGTGCTGAACCATTTGAAGCAGGATTCGCGCACGCGCCATATTCCGGTGCAGATGCTGACCCTGGATGAGGATCGGCACCATGGTCTTTCACGTGGCGCATTTGCATTTGTTACCAAGCCATCGACAACCGAAGATCTCGATGCGGCTCTCACGCGGATCAGGGATTACTCGCAGCCGCGCCGCAAGCGGTTGCTGGTTGTGGAGGACAACCCCGCCGAGCAATTGAGCACGCGCGAACTTTTGTGGCACGAGGACATCGACATCGACGTGGTGGATTCCGGAGTATCCGCGCTGGAAACGCTGGAGGATGGGGAATACGACTGCGTGGTGCTGGATCTCCGTTTACCCGACATGACGGGCTTCGAGGTTCTCGAGCAACTCCGCGATTCTCCGAAGCTCAAAGACTTGCCCGTGGTTGTCTTCACCGGCAGGGAACTTACGCCGGAAGAGGATGCGCAATTGCACGCGCTGGCGCGCAGCGTGGTGGTGAAGGACGTTGAATCGCCCGAGAGGTTGCTGGATGAAACCGCCCTGTTCCTCCATCGCGTGGTTGCGGACCTGCCGGAGATGAAACAACAGATGCTGGACCGTCTGCATCGCTCAGACGATGCACTGGCTGGCCGCAAGGTGCTGGTTGTCGATGACGACGTGCGGAATATCTTCGCCCTGAGCAGCGTCCTTGAACGTCGAGGAATGACGGTGCTGTCGGCGGGAACTGGACGCGAAGCTATCCAGACCATTGAGACAACTCCAGACCTCGCGATCGTTCTGATGGACATCATGATGCCGGAGATGGATGGATACGAGACGATGCAGGTGATTCGCCAGAATCCGTCTCTGCGGCGCCTGCCCATCATCGCGCTAACCGCCAAGGCAATGAAGGGCGATCGCGAGAGATGCCTTGAGGCTGGTGCTTCAGAGTATCTGGCCAAGCCTGTCAACACTGAACAATTGCTGTCTGCTCTGCGGATGTGGTTGCACCGCTAACCGTACTTTGCCGGGGGCCGGGATGGAGGGAGCAATGGCAGCAGACGAAAAAATCAACATTCTCATGGTGGATGACCAACCGGCTAAACTCCTGAGCTATGAGGTGATTCTTGCCGAACTGGGCGAAAACCTCATCAAGGCTACATCTGCCAGTGATGCGCTGAACGTACTGCTGAAGACCGATATTGGCGTTGTCCTCATGGACGTCAGCATGCCCGATGTGGATGGATTTGAACTTGCGGATGTCATTCGGCAGCATCCCAGGTTTCAGAAGACAGCCATCATCTTCATCTCCGGCGTTCATCTGACTGACTCGGATAAGATCCAGGGTTACCGCAGCGGAGCGGTCGACTACATCTCGGTGCCTGTGGTGCCTGAAGTGCTGCGCTCGAAGATCAATATCTTTGTCGAACTTCACCGAAAGACACGGCAGCTTGAAAAACTGAACTCGGATCTTGAGCTCATTGTTCAGCAGCGCACGGAAGAATTGCGCCAAAGCGAAGCGGAGTTTCGCACCCGGGCGGAACTACTTGAGCTTGCAACTGAAGCGATCATAGTCCGCGATTCGAATGGCGCGATCCGATTCTGGAACGCCGGCGCGGAGAATCTCTACGGCTGGCGGCGCGAAGATGTCCTCGGCCAGGATATTCATTGGTTGCTACAGACGATCTTCCCGGTTTCATTCACCGAAGTGGAAGCCGCTCTGCAAGATCGAAAGACGTGGCAGGGGAATTTGGTCCAGCGGACGAGAGACGGACGGGAGATAGTTGTTGCCTGTCGAAAGACTCTGAACCGTGAGGGCAGCGCGGTTTTGGAAGTTAACCGCGATGTTACTCATCAACTACTCGCGGAGGAAAAGCTTCGCGAGACCGAGAAGCTGGCGGCTATGGGCCGAGTTGCTGGGATCATCGCGCACGAGATCAACAACCCGCTGGCGGCAATCACCAATGTTTTCTACCTTCTTCGAAACCATCCCTCGTTGGACGAAGAGGCGCGGCGATACGCGGATATGGCCGAGCAGGAGTTGCAGCGCGTATCTCATATCACTCGCCAAACTCTCAGCTTCTACCGGGAATCGAAACAGCCAGTTCCGGTTGTGATTCACGAGCTGCTGGATGAAGTGGTTGAGTTACAACAGCGCGAGATCCGGACAAAACATATCGAACTGAGAAAGAAATATACTTCCTCCGGCATCGTGCACTGCTTCCCGGTCGAACTGCGGCAGGTGTTTCTCAATCTGATTGGCAACGCGATTCAAGCAATGCCGAATGGCGGCATTTTGCAGCTGCATGTTCGGGAGGCAACCGACCAGATATCGCAGCAGCGTGGCACGATCATCTCCATTGTCGATACCGGTACAGGCATCAAGAAAGAGGATGCAAAGAAGCTCTTCGAGCCCTTCTTCAGCACTAAATCGGCCAAGGGCACGGGGCTAGGGCTCTGGATCAGCAAGGGTATTCTGCAGAAATACAACGGACGCATTTCCTATCGAAGTTGCCGCCTTGCGAGCCAGAGTGTAACTTGCTTTCAGGTGTTCCTGCCCGGCAGTGGGACATTGAACATGGTTGCCGGTTCGGCGGGCGCTTCCGTCAGGCTGGACCATGAATTGGATTTGGAAAGCAACGGCATCGATCCGCAATCCGCCGGCGCGGCCAGCTCTTTGTCCGCCGCTGCTATTTGACCTTAGAGCTATCCTGGGCGTCCGCCGTTTCGGTATTTCGACTCGTCGGTAATCACTGACGCGGTTGGCGGGCGGCTGATGACGACATCGTCGCCGCCTTCGATGCCGACGCAGACCTCCCAGGTGCCGACGGCTTTGCCGTTGAACTTCACTGGGATCATCTCTTCAGCATTGCTGCCCATCCAGTCGGAAAGCAGCTCGTTGGTGCCGCCGAAGGTAATCCACTTTACGCCGGCGGGAGTGCGCATGTGCGGCCAGGGAACGACCGGCTGGTTCGAGGTGCGGCCCGGGACGTCGGGATAGTAATAAAAGCCCGGCATATCCGCCGGCCACTTCGCCGGACGACTCCCACCCACAAAGCGCGGTCCGCCCTGATAGCCAAGAATGTAGCCATTCGGCCTCTGGAAGTGGTTGTATGGATTGATGCGCGAGTCGTCGGGTGTTACATCGCCGCCGAGGCGTTTGGACACAGCCTCGAGATCGGCGAGCGAGTCCACTCCGAGCATCAGACCTGTCCATAGATCGCCATTATGCTCGGTGGCAGCGGCGAGGGCATCGTAACGGCGATTCGGCGCTGTTTCTTTTAAGTGGGCATGCGCGTCCACCGAGCACTGGATCTCAATGAAGGCGTCTTTGCCATGGGGGCCATTGCCGAGCGGAACCATGTGGCAGGAGGTGTCGCGAACCCACTCGCCAGTCCAGAAGCTGAGGCCAGTCTCATTGCGCAGCCGCGCGGCCGTCTCGAAGGCGTTGCGTGCGCCCATGGAAAAGTGATTGATATGAATATTGATGGTGCCCATCGTTACTCTCCTCGCTTCAGAATCGGCTCAGAATCACTCAACGCTTCACGCCACCGCTAGTTCCTGTATATCGATGGGTCTTTAATTGAGGCTGCGGAAGGCGGCCGGCGAATGACGACATCGTCTCCACCTTCTATGCCTACACATACCGCCCAGGTGCCAAGGGCCTTTCCATTGAATCGGAAGGGCAGAATGTCGGATGCCTTGGGTACGTCCAACCACTTGGACATCTCTTCTTCCGTACCGCCGTATTCGATCCACTTCACGCCGGTTGGCACCTTCAAATGCGGTGCGGACCAAACGGGCTGATTGGCTGGGCGGCCCGGGATGTCGGGATAGAAGTAGAAGTTGGGCATGCCGCGAGGACGCGACTTCCCGCTGCCCGGTTCATAATAAGGCGCCGACCGGAAGCGGCGGCAGTAGCCGTCCGGCCGTTGGAAGTGACGATAGGGATCGGGCCAGTCCGGCGTGACGCCGCCACCCAGCCGCTTGCCGATCTCTTCCAGCTCCTCCAGCGTATCTACGCCAAGCATCATACCCGTAAAGTGATCGCCGTTGTATTCGTTGTCGGTATCCAGAGCGTCGTAGGTGTAGTTTGGCTTGGGCATCTTCAAATACGCATGCGCGTCAATCGTGCCCTCCACCTCGATGAACACGTCGCCGCCCAGTGGGACCATGTGACAGGCCGTGGACTGGATCCAATCCCCGGTCTGGTGGCCGAGCCCGGTCTCTTTGAGCAGGCGGGCTGATGCCTCATAAATGTTGCGGGCTCCGAGAGCGAAATGGTTGAGACGAATTTGCATCAAGACCCTCCTGATCCGAAATTCCTGCCGAATTGCATTCGGCGCCTGGGTTGAAATCTAAATTTCGAACTTCGATGCCGGGACCGCATCGGTACAAGCCGGCCGGCGGATGACGATGTCGTCCATGCCGTACGCGCCTACACAAACTGCCCACAGACCCATACTCTTGCCGTTGAATTTCATCTTGAGCAGGTCGCCGGAGCCCTTTATGCCAAGCCAATCGTCCATGTCCTTTTCAGTGCCGCCATACTCCACCCACTTAATGCCCGTCGGCTCGACCATGTTCAGGCACGGGTGCGAGGGCTGACCACTGGAGTGGTGCGTGCGGTCCGGGTAGTAGTACACGTTTGGCAGACCCCTCATCCACGGACTGCGTTGGCCGGACGGTGTTGAGGCCATCGGCAAAATGTATCCATCGGCGCGCTGGAAGTGCCTTGCAGGATCGGGATTGTCCGGCCGGTTGACCGTGCTCTTGAAGTGCTTGGCGAACTCCTCCAACTCTTCCATCGAGTCCACGCCGAGACAGAGGCCATTGAAGTGATCGCCGGTTTCAGTGATGTCGAGGATCCACTGCTTGTGCTCGTTCATGGTCCTGAGCGTAAAGATGTCGACGAAGCCGGAGATCTCAATGAAGTTGCCGGGAGGGCCCAGCGGCACGATGACTACCGAGGTGTCGCCTATCCACTCACCGGTCCAGAAGCCGAGGCCGGTCTCTTTCAGGAGGTTGTCCGCGGAGCGGAAGATGTGCGGTGAGGCGAGGCTGATGTGATCGATATGTAAGCCCATGCGGATCTCCTGTCGTTGTCTTGCCTTGATTCTGCTCTCGTGTGCGGCTTGCAGTCTTCGAAGGCCTTAGCCTTCCAGCGTGTCCTGGTTAACGGAAGGACGGCGAAGTTCGATGACGCCTTCGTCGGTCTTAATGCCAATCGCATAGAGTCCGGGCTTCTTGCCGTTGAAGCGCATGCCGAGTGTCTTGGGGTCCTGGCCAAGCCATTTGCCCATGCGGTCTTCGTCGCCGCCCATCTCGACCCACTCAACGCCGTTTGGCTTGCGAGCGCCCGCCATCGGCACCGTAGGCATTCCCGCAGGATGACGATAGAGACGGTCTTCCCAGCAGTACCACTGGGGAAGTCCCAACTCGAAGTTGGGCTTGGCGCCGGGAATCTGAGGGCAGGAAATGCTCTTGTTCAGAGGACCATCGGGGCGGATGCGCATGGACGGATGCGGGTTGACATGGCCGCCAAGGCGCTTGGCAATATCCTCCATCTCGGCCATGGTGTCCACGCGCAGACACACGCCGTTCCAGACTTCGGTGCCGAACAGCTCGGCTTTCTTTTGGAAGGCTGGTTCCTGGCCCGCGGGCACGGCGAAGGGATCGATTACGGCCTCGACTTCAATGTAGACGCCGGCATTCAAAGGGAAAGCCTTGTGGCCGATAACCACGTTGCTCATGAAGCCGCCGTCGAAATGGGCAAGCTTCAGCTCCTTTTGAAGCCTGTCAATCGACGTATAAATGTTTGCCGAACCCAGGTGAAAGTGATCGAGAACTGCCGCCATTTTCTTTGCCTCTCTTCTTCTGAACTGAGGTCGCCTGAAGCGTTGACCGATCGGAATTGCCTGCACACGGAGAATTGAGTCGCTGTCTGCGAATTGCCCGGCCCTACACGCTCTCCCAGCCATCAAACGCTGCAGCGTTGAACGCGGGCTCATGGTTTGCATGTGGATCATGCTCCGCCGAGGCCTTTGCGGCAGCTTCTTTGGGCTTTGGCTCTGCCGCTGCCGCGCCAAGCGCCGAGGCCGCGATTGTCCCCGCTGCCACATTTGCAGTGTTCTTCAAAAGCCAGCGGCGGCTTACCGCTCCGCCTTCGATGGCGCGATCCAGACGGTCTTCTGCGATTGCAATCTTCTTGCTCTCCATCATCGTCTCCTTCGGGTTTCAGGAATCTCGTTGAGTCGAACCGATGTGTAATGGAACCGAAGTTACGCCAATTGCTTAGAGTTCCGTAGCGGACGGCCTGCGAATCACAACTGAGCCCGCTTCTTTATGCGAATTCAGCGTCTTTACGCCGATAGCGTAGACACCGGGCGGTTTGCCGTTATAGCGGAAGGGGAAGTTCTTCTGGTCTACGCCAAGCCACTCGGTCATTGCCTCGGGTGTGCCACCAACTTCAATGAATTTGATTCCGTCCGCAAGGCTGCAGTTCGGCCAAGTGAAGGTAGGTTGCCCGGAAGGATGATGCGGAAAATCGAGATGGTAGTACCAGTTCGGCAGGCCCACTGTCCAGGTAGTTGCAGGGCTCGGCGCGGTGAAGGCGCGTACAAAAGTGCCGTTGGGGCGCGTGCGCGTTACGGGGTCCTTGGAGATGGTGAATTTCTTTTTCTCTGCGATCTCCTGCAACTCCTCCATGGTGTCAACACGCATACAGAGGCCGTTGAAACACTCGCCCAATATCTGCACCTTCCTGTACCACCACGGCTGTTTGGCGGGGTCCCTGACCTTGGCCGACTCCACAATGCCACCGATCTCCAGGTATGCCTGGCCGCCGAGAGGGAAGATCCGGTTGGCATGACCGCCGGCAAAAAAGCCGCCGTCATAGAAGCCCAGCCCCGACTCGAGACGCAGCCGGTGCGCGCCGTAGTAAAGGTTTGGAGTGCAAATAGAGATGTGATCGATATGCATCGCCATGGGTGGTGCTCCTTCATGCGGACAATGATCTTAGCGTTCCTGACGAACGCAGTGACACGAATAGACACGCAAAGGCGGCAGAGAAAAATGGGTGAAATCCGCCCTAAACACGAGAACCGAACAACGTGCAAATAACTGTTTGAAACAAGCGTTCTAGCTGCAGGGTGATTGATGAATATCAGACGGCCTATCGGAGGTCAAGAAAAATAAGATGATTAAATCCATCTCGAGCTCAAAATGGACGAGCTCGACTCAGAGAATTGCACTTCTTCGGGAGCAGAGGTCAGGCAACTCCAAGAGGAAAGATTCTGTTTGCGATACCCATCCTGAACCAGCCGCCATCGTGTAACCCGACGCCGGACTCTTCGCGCAGGCGATGCAACGCTTCGTAGAGAGGCACGGAACCGACAGCAATGTCGTCCAGGTAAATCATCGGTGCCTCTTATCTTCGTCGGAGGTCTTGTGACAGCGATGTGCATTTCTCAGAAATGTAAACAGTTGTTTCAAACAGGTATTTCTAGGCTATAATCGGACCGTTATCAGCGAAACAGGAGCGATACACAAGAGCGCACCGGTACACTTTTGTTCTATGAACAGCATGG
>Ga0181516_10003318_pt1 | contig 10841 bp, 12 predicted proteins | sample PEATcosm2014_Bin_25_FD_121104 | JGI IMG/M metagenome (GOLD analysis project Ga0181516, IMG submission 121104) | Peatland microbial communities from MTU Mesocosm Facility, Houghton, MI, USA - PEATcosm2014_Bin01_10_metaG | ecosystem: Environmental > Terrestrial > Soil > Wetlands > Peat | place...
ATCCGGGACCGACTCAATGTTTTGTTAGAGATCGCTCGATTCAAAGCCATAAAATGAGCAAAAAGGGGCGACCTTCGGGCGACTTTCGGGCACATTAGGGCCCGAAATGGAGCATCTTCGAACCAGAAAGGCGAATTCAACGCCGACGCTTTAAGATGAACCTCGGATGGAAAGTCCGCGGCATTTCGAGAATCACCGCAGCTTCCTGAGCCGCCTCATCGGCCCAGCGCTGATCCTGCTGGCGGCTTTGCTGGCCATCGCGCCGCAACTCATCCGCGGCAACTCCTGCGGCCACGACTTCGACTTCCACCTCGTCTCCTGGCTCGACGCCGAGAATGCCTGGCAACACGGAATCCCTTATCCGCATTGGACGCCCACGCCGAACTACGGCGCAGGCGAGCCGCGCTTTGTCTTTTATCCTCCTCTGACATGGATGATGGGCGCGGCGCTGGGTTGGCTGCTCGGCTGGCAATGGGCGTCCGTCGCGCTGACCTTCTTGCTGCTCGCCGGAACCGGACTTGGCATATGGGCGCTGGCGCGGGAGAAGTTGGACCAAGGAGCGGCCACGCTGGCTGGCTGCGCGGCAATCTTCTCGGGATATGCGCTCTTCGTCGCCTACGAGCGCAGCGCATTCGCAGAGCTCGCCGGCGGGTTCTGGATCGCCTTGCTCCTGAAGTTCGCGCTGCGGGAACCGGAATCTGCCCAGACTTCAATGTCGTCTTCTCTGCCATTCTGGGCTCGCCGAGCGCTAGACAACGCCTGCGTTCCGCTGGCCCTCGTGGTTGCCGGAGCGTGGCTCTCGAATCCGACTGTGGGCGTAATGTCGTGTTATCTGCTCGCCGCGGTAGCGCTGGCGGCTTCGCTCCTGTCCAGAAGCCTTGCCCCTGCCCTGCGCGCTCTGGTGGCAACGCCGTTGGGAATCGGCCTCGCAGGCGTCTACCTCGTGCCGGTAGCCGCGGAGCAGCGCTGGGCTGACCTGAACCAGGTCAACCTCAGTCCGGGGCAGACGCTGGAAAATAACTGGCTCTTCGCGCGCCATGCCAATCCGGTGCTCGCCTTTCACGATCAAGTGCTTCGTCAGGTTTCGTACATCGCGGTGGCCATGATCGTCATATCCCTGATTGCGATCCCGCTCTGTCATCTGCGCTCGCGCCTGCCTGGCCAGCGCAGTTGGTGGCTTCCGCTGGCGATGATTCCGCCGGTCGTACTGCTGCTGTTGCTTCCCATCTCGGAGCCTCTATGGAACCTGCTGCCCAAGATGCGCTATCTGCAGTTTCCCTGGCGCTGGCTAGTGGTTCTGGAAGCTCCTATCGGAGTCTTCGTTGCCGCAGCCGTTTGGCCAGCATCGGGCTCACGATCAGCTTGGAAGCGTTGCGCTGTCGCGCCCGCATTCTGTGCCGTCTTCGCGGGCCTGACGCTCACCGCCAACACGGATTGGTTTCAGGTCTGCGACGACGAGGACGCCGTGCCCGGAATGCTGGCGCTTTATCGTTCGGGCGCGGGCGTCGAAGGCCAGGATGAATATGTCCCGCCTGGCGCGGATAACTCTGAGCTTGCAACAGGTTTACCCGATGCCTGCTTGGTTACCGATCCTGATGCAAAGCTGGGCGTAGAACAGAAGCCGGACCCGGACGCAAGTCCCGACGACAACCCTCCGCCGCCGCTTTGGCAAGCGAGTCAGGGCAGCTGCGACGCCACTTTCAATGTAGTTCCGTCGGGCGCAATTCGGGCCGAAGCCTTCACCATCCATGCCACCACGTCGCACGCGGGCTATCTGATCCTGCATCGCCGCAGCTATCCCGCATGGCGCGTCAAAGTAAACGGGCAGATCATTACGTCCTTGCCTCAGCGCGATGACGGCCTGATCGCCGTGGCCGTCCCGCAAGGCACAGTGGACCTGACCGTGAATTGGACCGCAACTCCCGACGTGGTAGCCGGCCGCTGGCTGAGCGGCTTGAGCGCAGTCCTCCTCGCAGCCGTGTGGTGGATCACGCGGAAGCAGTCGAGACGCGGGTTATCATGAGAGCAATGACCACGATCGTCAAACCCGACGTGAAAGCCCTGCTGCGCGAAGGAGCGGAGCTGACCGACCGGGCGCTTGAAGCTCTCATTCCCACTGCGGAGACCATCCCGGCCTCGATTCACGGCGCAATGCGCCACTCCGTCTTTGCCGGCGGCAAGCGGCTGCGCCCAGTGCTGGCCATGCAGGCCGGCGTCACCATCTCCGGGACCGTTCCTGCCGGCATTGAGCGCCTCGGCGCGGCCCTGGAAGTGCTCCACACCTACTCGCTCATCCACGATGACCTGCCAGCTCTCGACAACGACGACCTGCGCCGCGGCAAGCCCACCTGCCATGTAGCCTTCGGCGAAGCCATCGCCATCCTCGCCGGAGACGCACTGCAGACACGCGCCTTCGAGATTCTCGCCGGACTAGATTCGCCCGCCCCCGCCACCGTGCAGATTATCGGCCTCATCGCCAACGCCGTCGGCACCGTCGAAGGCATGATTGGCGGCCAGGTGCTCGACATCGAGAGCGAGCACTTGAAGCCGACGCCGGAACTTGTCCACGCCATCCATCGCGCCAAGACCGGAGCGCTGATCCGCGTCAGTGTCGTTTCCGGCGGCGTCTATGCTGGCGCCGATGCCGACGATGTCGCCCGCCTCGACCTCTTCGGCCGCAAAGCAGGCCTCGCCTTCCAGATCGCCGATGACATACTCGATATGACCGCCGACTCGGCCACGCTGGGAAAGACAGCCGGCAAAGATCAGGCCACTGAAAAGGCCACCTGGCCCGCCGTTTACGGCATCGAGCAGAGCCGGCGCGACGCCGCCCGCCTCATCGACGAAGCCTTTGCCGCGCTGACCCCCTACGGTGCCCGAGCCGATGGATTGAAATCCGTAGCCCGCTACCTGGTCGAGCGGAAAAACTAGTAGATGCTCTCTGAATCCGAAATCCTGACCGCGCTGCGCGACTGCTTCGACCCGGAAGTAAAGCTGAACCTCGTCGATCTCGGATTGATCTATGGAATCTCGACTGGTCCAGACCCGGACTCCACTCCAGCCTGGCCGCGCCAGCGGGTCAAGGTGACCATGACGCTGACCACCCCCCAGTGCCCCGCAAGCGGCCTGATCTTTGAGCAGGTGAATAATCGTCTGGCTGGAATTCCGGGAATCGGCAAAGTCGAGGTCGATCTGGTCTGGGAGCCAAAGTGGACACCCCACCGCATCAGCGAAGCTGGCCGCCGGCAACTAGGAATCTAATGAAAACGCTACCTGGAGAGAATCTTCGTCAGCTTCTGCTGCTGAAACGCAAGCTCATCCACTGCGCCCTGAACATGGCCGAGCAACTGCTGGGCCTCTTCGAGGTAGCCGGGAAGTTGATTCCACCAGGAGCGAATCATCTCCTGCTGTTCCAGGAGCGCCAGCGCCGTTCCCGCCGCGGCAACGGCCACCCCTGCTTGGCGCTTCCCATTCAACAGCAGCGCGCCGCCAGCCAGCAGCGTTCCAGCCGCGGCAATCCGGGCCCACGGCATAGATGTGGTCGTCTCTGCGCTGGGCGCACTCTGAGGTTCAATTGCGGGTTTTGCTAGCGGCACAACCACCATGTCGTCTCCTTCCGCTTGCGGCCAGGCTCTGAGCCCGTCGGCGGAGCGGTGTATAGAGTATCGCTCGAAAATGCTGTTTTGGGGAATCCTTCGCACGGGTCGGCGTCAGACGTTGCCCTCCGCCAGCCGCTCCGGCCGTCAGTCCAAATCGAAGTCCCTGAGCGGCTTGCCTTCCGGCGCGTCCTTGGCCTTCCGGAGCGCTTCGGCAAATTTTTTCTCAAAGAGGTCCTCTTTGTTCTTTTCGGCGTCGACGGATTGGCGAAAAATCGATTCCTTGCGCTCGTCCTGCTCGCGCATGGCTTTGGCCGCCGTTTCCAGGTCCTCGAACATCCGCTTGCGCGGCGCGGAAGTATGACTGACGAGCAGCCCGCTCGCCGCGTCGATCCTGAGCATTGCCCCGCAATCCGGGCACGCTACTTCAAATATCGATTCCTTCTTTTTGGCCATGGCTTTCCTTGGGAATTGTATGCGCTTCAGGTTCCGGTTGCACAATTTGGAGATTCCCTCGTGGAATGTACGTGTATGTACGCTTTATCGCGTACATTCATGCTATACTCGGCTCATGGAAGTCCCCATCTCCCAATTCCGGCGGAATATTTTTGGCCTCGCGGAACGTGCGCTCAATGGTGACGAGGTCTGGTTCACTCATAAGGGCCGCCGCCTCAAACTTGTACCCGAGGGCCCGCCCGTCAGCCGCCTGAGCCGGATCACGCCGATGGACGTGATCAACTACGCCGAGGGTGGCCTTGAAAATACGGGCTTGCTCGAGGAGATGACGCGTGAATGGGAAGCGGACTGGGACCGCGACTTTGGCCCTGCGCCAAGCTCGGTCACTGGCCCTGAAGTTATCTCTAAACGGGCGCGCGTCAAGCCGTGATCGCATATCTCGATACGAATGCCCTCCTTTGGCTGTCGGACGGCAGCCTGGTGGGCCTCAGCCCAAGAATTGATCGCCTGCTCGAAGAAGCCAATCTGCTTTTCTCGCCGATGGTTCTTCTCGAGCTAGAGTTCCTTTACGAGATTCAACGCAGTAAGCGTCCCGCACGCGACATTCAGCGCAAAGTCGAACAGGAGCTCAGCGTCCGCCTCTGCGACCTTCCCTATTCGACCGTCGCCAGCGCCGCGCTGGAGGAGAAATGGACGCGCGACCCCTTCGACCGTCTCATCGTCGCCAACGCCAAAGCCAACGGGTTTGCCTGGCTCATCTCCGCCGATGAAAAAATGCGCAAGCACTATCCGCGAACTGTTTGGTGATTTTAGGATTGCTCACTCAGCGTACAATTCTTCTCGTGAAACCCCTCGTGTTTGCGATGCCCTTCTAACTGCCGCGTGCGCCTTGTCTTTCGGACAGCAAACCGCTCCCAGGTCGAATTCGCACAAGGAAGCAATGCGCTGGCTGGTCGAAAAGACTCAGGGCTTGGGCAAGGATCAACGAATCAGCGCTGCAAAGGCCCTGACCGCCGATGGACAACGAACCATTAAAAGCGAAAAATAATAGAGCCGTGGAGTTCTCGTCTTTTCCCGAGATCGTCACAAACCTCTCCGGGTACGCTCCGCCATTTGAAATCGTCCCTGTTGTAGAGAGAATGCTGGCGTCAGTGCCGCCAAAATACTTGATTGGGCTGAAGCGGGTGGTACTTACCAACTCGTCCGGGCTACCGCGCAAGCGTCGCAGGGATGTGACTAAGTCAAGAGGGCGCAAGGTAAAAATCGCGGAGGCGAGGGGCCTCTATCATCCCAAGTGGAACAACGAACCCGCCTGGATCGAGATTTTCGTTGACAACACATTGAGAAGTTGGGAAGCGAGTGGTTGGCTCAAACACGTCTTCAGTGCCGCGGGGGAAATCGGCGACGTCCTGTTCCACGAGATCGGGCACCACATCCATTTCACAGCCCGTCCGGAATATCGAGAGAAGGAGGATGTCGCAGATATTTGGAGAGTTCGACTGCGCACGAACTACTTCCAGATTCGGCACCCCATCTTGCGCGCAATAGGCTATCCTTTCAGGCCGCTCGCGCGATTATTGGGCGATGCTCTCTCCAAATCTTTGGTCAAGAAGCGATTTATCTCGCGTGCCGAATGCGGGGAATATACAAAATGGCGATAGCCCAAAATTCGGAAGGCCTTGCTCGTTTCAGCAAGGCCTTCTTTCAATACCTCTTTTCGATTTCGGAAACGACTCAGCCCTTCTCCGTCGCTGCAGCTAACTTGGCTTGAGCTTCGTCGATGACGCGCAGCGCCTCGGTGTATTTCTCTTCACTCTCACCTGCTTCATTCCACATCTTCTGGCCGCGGTCGAACTGCTGGTGAGCGCGTGACACGTCGATCTCTTCGGGCTTTAGAGCGTCAGAGGCAAGAATGGTGACGCGGTCGGGAAGGACTTCGACAAATCCCCAACTGACGTTGTAGCGCGTCGCGGCCTCGCCACCGCCAGAGTCGGCAGTTGCGCAGCCGTGAACAGTGACGTCGCCCGCGCCAAGCTCGGCCAGAAGCGGCGCGTGTCCGTAAAGCACCTCCATGTAGCCGTTCTTCGCCGGTAGCTCGACGGCCTCGGCGCACTGCTCGAAGAGAGTGCGCTCGGGAGTCACCAGCCGGACGCGGAGTTGATTTTGTTCGTCTGCCACAGATAGCTCCTAGCTTCTAGCTTCTAGCTAAAAGCTAGAAGCTGCCCCTTACACCGTTGCCTTCAACTTCTCCGCCGTCTCCAGCACTTCTTCGATTGCGCCCTTCATGTAAAAGGCCTGCTCGGGAATATCGTCGTACTTGCCGGCGATGATCTCCTTGAAGCTGCGCACCGTATCGGCAACCTTGACATACGCGCCGGGGATGCCCGTAAACTGCTCGGCCACGTGGAAGGGCTGCGACAGGAACTTCTGCACCTTGCGGGCGCGGGCAACGGTAAGCTTGTCCTCTTCAGAGAGCTCGTCGATGCCCAGGATGGCGATAATGTCCTGCAAGTCTTTGTAGCGTTGCAGAATCTTCTTCACTCCCTGGGCAACATCGTAGTGGTCCTGACCAACCACGCGCGCCGTCAGAATGCGCGAGGTAGAGGCCAGCGGATCGACGGCCGGATAAATGCCAAGCTCCGAAAGCGGGCGCGAGAGCACAGTCGTTGCGTCGAGGTGAGCGAAAGTCGTCGCCGGGGCCGGATCGGTCAAGTCGTCCGCCGGAACGTAGACGGCCTGAACAGATGTCACAGACCCCTTGCTGGTGGAAGTGATCCTCTCCTGCAGCTCGCCCATCTCCGTGGCCAGATTGGGCTGGTAGCCCACGGCCGAAGGCATGCGCCCCAGCAGCGTTGAAACCTCCGAACCGGCCTGCGTAAATCGGAAGATGTTATCGATGAAGAGCAGCGTGTCGGACCCTTCCACGTCACGAAAGTACTCGGCAACGGTGAGGCCGGTGAGCGCCACGCGCAGGCGCGCTCCGGGCGGCTCGGTCATCTGCCCGTAGACCAGTGCGCACTTCGAATTGGCAAAGTCGCCGGGCCTGATGACGCCCGATTCGCTCATCTCGAGCCAGAGATCGTTTCCCTCGCGTGTCCGCTCACCCACGCCGGCAAATACCGAGAATCCGCCGTGGTTCTTGGCCACGTTGTTAATGAGCTCCATGATGACCACGGTCTTGCCCACGCCCGCGCCGCCAAAGAGGCCGATCTTGCCGCCCTTCAAAAACGGCTGAATCAGGTCGATCACCTTGATGCCGGTCTCGAACATCTCCTCGTGCGTCGACTGCTCGTCGAAAAGCGGCGCAGGCCGATGAATGGGCATCCGCGTCTTCTCGCCGATCGGCCCCAGCTCGTCCACCGGCTCGCCGATCACGTTGATCACGCGGCCCAGCGTTTCTTTGCCCACGGGAACGCGGATGGGCCCGCCAAGATCGATGGCCTTCATGCCGCGCACCATGCCGTCGGTCGCTTGCATGGCCACTGTGCGCACGCGGCCCTCGCCCAGGTGCTGCTGCACTTCGAGGATCACGTCGATGGGCGTGGGCACGGTGAAGCCGTCGCTGACCACGCGCAACGCCTGATAGATGGGCGGCATCGTAGCTTCTTCAAACTGCACGTCCACCGCCGGACCGGAGATTTTGATTACCTTGCCAATGTTTTCTGCCATTTTTCTGCCTTCTTGTTGCGAAGCTTCTAGCTTTCAGCTGTCAGCCTTCAGTTTTTCGGTCTCAACTTCCGTCTTTGTTGACCCCTAAAGAGCGTTCCGCCACAAATAAGCTGACGGCTGAAAGCTAAAAGCTGAGAGCCGTTTTTAGAGCGCGGCAGCCCCCGAAACAATCTCAATAATCTCCTTGGTGATGGCCGCCTGGCGCACGCGGTTCATGTGCAGCGTGAGCGAGTCAATCATGTCGGAGGCGTTGTTGGTTGCCGAATCCATTGCCGTCATGCGGGCCGCGTGCTCGGCGGCCACCGACTCCGTCATGGAGTGGTACAGCACGGACGAAACGTACTGCGGCAGCAGGCCGTTGAAAAGCTCTTCCGACGGCTGCTCGTAAATGTAGTCAACGTTGGCGGTGCCGAACTTGCGTGTCTCCTCTTCCGCTTCAGCGGTATCCACTGGCTCTATGGCTATGCCGGCGGAGAGAGCGGCCTCGGCTGCCGCGGCCTTTTCTTCTTCGCTTGGCTCAACCGCCCCCGCGATCTGCGGGATGCCTATCTTCAAGAGCGGCAGAAGCTTTTCAACCACCAGGCGCTGCGCGATGACCGACTTGAACTCGTTGTAGACAACGTACACCGCATCGATCTCCTCGTGGGTGTACCGGGCGATGATACTCTGCGCCAACTCGAAGACGCGGCTGTTTTCAAGCTTCAGCAGCATGCCGGGATGGTCGCCCGTGACCTCGATTGCAGCCTTGCGGTCCCTTATCTTCACCACGCTGCCGTCTTCCAGCGTCTTCTCCGTGTAGACCGCAGTGGGATAGCGCCGGCGCATCATGTCGCGCCCCTTGCGGCCCACCGCTTCAATGTCGATCTGCTTATCCGGGTTCCCGGTGATGAATTGGAATGCGGTCTTGAGGATGTTTGCGTTGAATGCGCCCGCGAATCCCTTGTCCCCGGTTACAACCACCAGCAGCACCCGCTTCTCCGGCCGGGTGATGAAGAGCGGATGGCGCAGATTGCCGGTCGCTTCGTCGTAAAGGTCGACGCGGCGAATCAGCGATTCGAGCACGCTCGAGATCATTTGCGCATAGGGACGCGCCGCGAGCGCCCGCTCCTGCGCCCGGCGCAGCTTCGCCGCCGAGACCATCTTCATGGCCTTGGTGATCTGCCGCGTGTTCTTCACGCTGCGAATCCGCCGCCGTAGATCGAGTACGTTTGCCATGTTCCTTCCGAGCTGCTAGCTTCTAGCCTCTAGCCTTCTTGCTTCCAGCGCCTGCTCGACTTCCGTCACTTAGTCCCGAAGCTTCTGGAGTAATTCTTCGGGTCTCGTTCAGCTCTTAGCTGGTAGCTAGAAGCTAGCGGCTAGAAGCTGATGTCTCAAGCTCCGCCTTGAAATTTGCCGCATACTCCTTGAGTGCCGCGTGCAGCCGGTTGCGCAGATCGTCGTCCAGCGACTTCTTCTTGGTCAGATCGTCCATCAGCGCCGTCTGTGCTGCGTCAAAGTACTTGTAGAGACCCACTTCGAATGCGCGAATGTCGGATATTTGCAGATCGTCGAGATAGCCTTGAGTACCGGCAAACAACGCCACCACCTGCTGCTGCCAGGTCAACGGCTGGAACTGTGGCTGCTTGAGCAATTCAGTCAGGCGCTGGCCGCGATTGAGCTGTTTCTGGGTCAACGGATCGAGATCGGAGCCGAACTGGGCAAACGCTGCAAGCTCGCGGTACTGTGCCAGATCGAGCTTCAAAGTCGATCCAACCTGCTTGGTCGCCTTGATCGCCGCCGAGAATCCCACGCGCGAGACCGACAGGCCTACGTTCACCGCCGGACGCACGCCGGAGTTGAACAGGTCGGTTTCCAGAAAGATCTGCCCGTCGGTGATGGAAATGACATTGGTCGGAATGTAGGCCGAGACGTCGCCGGCCTGGGTCTCGATCACCGGCAGCGCGGTCAGCGATCCGCCGCCCTTCTTGTCGCTCATCTTCGAAGAGCGCTCAAGCAGCCGCGAGTGGAGATAGAAGACATCGCCTGGATACGCTTCGCGGCCCGGAGGACGGCGCAGCAGCAGCGAGATCTCGCGGTAAGCCATGGCGTGCTTGGAGAGATCGTCGTACATCACCAGCGCGTGACGGCCGGAGTCGCGGAAGTATTCGCCGATCGCCGTGGCCGCGTAGGGCGCTATGAAAAGCATCGGCGCAGGCTCCGAGGCTGAAGCGGCAACGATGACCGTGTGGCCCATGGCGCCGGCTTCAGTCAGCGTCTGCACCACCTGAGCGATCGACGAGCGCTTCTGGCCGACGGCGCAGTAGATGCAGATCAGGTCGTTCTTGGCGTTGTTGATGATCGTATCCAGCAACACGGCGGTCTTGCCGGTTTGCCGGTCGCCGATAATCAGCTCGCGCTGGCCCCTGCCGATGGGAATCATGGCGTCAATGGCCTTGAGACCGGTGGCCATCGGCTCGCGAACCGGCTGGCGGTCGATGATGCCTGGCGCAAGTCGCTCAATGGGCAGCGAACCCGAGGCGGCAATCGGTCCCTTGTCGTCAATCGGCTGGCCGAGCGCGTTGACCACGCGCCCGATCATGGCTTCGCCGACGGGGACCGACAAAATGGTTCCCGTCCGCTTCACTTCCATGCCTTCGCTGAGCTCGGTGTAGTCGCCCAGAATCACGGCGCCCACCTGGTCCTCTTCCAGGCTCAACGCCAGCCCGGCAATGCCGTGCGGAAAGCTGAGCAGCTCGCCGGCCATGACCTTATCCAGTCCATGGAGTCTGGCGATGCCGTCGCCCAATGACGTGATGGTCCCGACCTCGTCTACCTGAACCTTGGAGTCGTAATTCGCGATCTGCTCGCGAAGAAGTTGCGTAATCTCGTCTGCCTTGATCTGAGCCATTTCTGTCCTTCTTGAGGGACCAGGGACATAGGGACTAGGGACTAAGAAACTGGTTGCTTGTTGCGCGATCCGTTCTTCCCTGCCCCTGTTTCCCGTCCCCTGTCCCGTGTTCCTGATTCCCCAGTCCCTACGTCCCTGGTCCCTAGTCCCTAACTTGCCGTCAGCGCTTCTTTCAACCGGGCCAGCCGTCCGCGCACTGAGCCGTCGTAAACCGTAGAGCCGATACGCACCAC
>Ga0181516_10003323_pt1 | contig 10835 bp, 8 predicted proteins | sample PEATcosm2014_Bin_25_FD_121104 | JGI IMG/M metagenome (GOLD analysis project Ga0181516, IMG submission 121104) | Peatland microbial communities from MTU Mesocosm Facility, Houghton, MI, USA - PEATcosm2014_Bin01_10_metaG | ecosystem: Environmental > Terrestrial > Soil > Wetlands > Peat | place...
ACGAGCAGCAGGAACGCGCCATGCACGCGCTCGATCTGGTGGGTTTAAGCCAGCGCGCCGACCATCATCCGAACCAGCTTTCCGGCGGCCAGCAGCAGCGCGTCGCCATCGCCCGCGCGCTCGTGAACAAACCGTCGCTCCTGCTCGCGGACGAACCGACGGGAAATTTGGACAGCCAGACGAGCATCGAAATCATGGGCGTGTTCCAGAAGCTCAACAGCCAGGGCATCACCATTGTCATGGTCACGCATGAACTGGATGTGGCGCGATTTACGAAACGAATGGTCATTCTTCGCGACGGAAAAATCGTCACCGACGAAGCCGTGCAGAACCGCTCGATTGCGGAAAATGAATTGCAACGGCTTCGCCAGGAACAACAAGCGGTCAAACTCGCGTCATGAGAATTTTTGCCTCACTCAAAATCGCCGGGCGCGCTCTGCTTCGGAACAAGATGCGTTCGCTGCTGACGATGCTTGGCATCATCATTGGCGTCGGCGCGGTCATCGGCTCGGTGAGCCTGACTTCCGGCGCCACCAAACAGGTCGAGGATCAGGTCAGCAGTTTGGGTGAAAGCGTGATCACGGTTTTTTCAGGAAATTTCACGAGCGGCGGCATGCGCGGCGGCTGGGGCAGCGCGCCGACGTTGACGCTGGAAGACACGAAGGCGATCCAGGGCCTTCCTTTTGTCGTCGCCATCAGCCCCGAAGTGCGCGATCGCGAACAGGTGCTGGCGAATGGCCTTAACTGGAACACGCAGGTGATGGGCGAGTCGCCGGATTATCCGCAAATCCGCAATTGGGACATGGCCAGCGGCTCGATGTTTTCCGATCAGGATGTGCGCAGCCTCGCAAAGTCCGCCGTCATCGGCAAGACCGTCGCCGACGAGTTGTTCCCCAACGAAAATCCCGTTGGCGAGACAATCCGCATCCGCAACCTGCCGTTTCAAATCGTCGGCCTGCTGGCTGCGAAGGGTTTCAACCTTTTCGGCCAGGATCAGGACGACATCGTGATTGTTCCCTACTCCAGCCACATGCACCGCATCACGTCCCGCACGTTTGTGAATTCCATCCAGGTGCAGGCCGCCAACGACAAGGTTATCAATCTGGTGCAGCAGGAAATCACCGACCTGCTCCTCGCGCGGCATAAAAGCAAGGAACAGGATTTCACCGTGCGCAGCCAGTTGGAATTGATGCAGACGGTCACGGCCACCTCGCGCGCGATGGGTTTTCTGCTGGCGGGCGTCGCCGCGGTGTCGCTCGTGGTCGGTGGCATCGGCATCATGAACATCATGCTCGTCAGCGTCACCGAGCGGACGCGTGAAATCGGCATCCGCATGGCCGTGGGCGCGCACGCGGCGGACATTTTGGTGCAATTTCTGATTGAAGCCGTCACGTTGAGCGCGATCGGCGGTTCCATCGGAATCGCCGGCGGCGTTGGTTTTTCGACCATTGTCGCCTACATCAAAGGCATGCCCACCGTCACGCCCGTGGCGTGGATCGTCATCGCGTTCGTTTCCAGCGCCATCATCGGCATCATCTCCGGGTTTTATCCCGCGTGGAAGGCGTCCAAGCTCGACCCGATTGACGCTTTGCATTATGAATAAGGCGTGACCGCCGAAATCCTGTCCACGCACACGCCGGAGCTTTTTCAAAAAGCCGTCCTCCGTGCGGGGGAGCTTTTGCGTGCCGGTGAAGTTGTCGCACTGCCAACGGAAACAGTCTATGGCCTGGCGGCCAATGCGCTGGACGAAAAGGCCGTCGCTAAAATTTTCCGAATCAAGGGACGCCCGGCGAACAATCCAATCATCGTCCACGTCGCCAGCTTGGAAATGGCGAAACGCTGCGTGAAAAAATGGCCGGAACTGCCGGACAAACTTTCAAAGGCGTTCTGGCCCGGACCACTCACGCTCGTTTTGCCGCGAGCCGGAAAAATTCCAGAAATAGTTACGGCGGGCGGTGAAACCGTCGGTATCCGCTGGCCGAGTCATCCGTTCATCCAGGCCGTGATTCGCGAGTGCGGTTTTCCGCTTGCCGCGCCGAGCGCGAATTTGTCCAGCCGCGTTTCGCCGACAAATGCGGAACACGTCCGCGCACAGCTCGGCGGCAAAATTCCGTTGATCGTGGATGGCGGCCAATCGCAAGTTGGGATTGAATCCACGGTTTTGGATTTGACGGTTTCGCCGCCGCAGATTTTGCGGCCGGGGATGATTCACGCGGAATCGCTCGCCGCCGTTTGCGGCGGACTTCGGACTTCGGACTTCGGACTTCGGACTTCGGAATTGCGCAGTCCGGGTTTGCTGGAGAAACATTACTCGCCGAGAGCGAAATTGATCATTTTGAGTTGGCGTGATGACGCGGAGCTTGAGTCCGCAATTCGGAATTCGGAATTCGGAATTCGGAATTGCCACATCATCGCCCACACGAAAATTCCCGGTGGATTCGGCATGGCGAACGTGAGCGTGATTCCGCACGACGCGGAGGCGTTCGCGCGGGCGCTTTACGCGGAACTGCACCGGTGCGATGCGGCGGGCGCGGAGCTGATTGTCGTGGAAGCGCCGCCGGATTCGCCGGAGTGGGCCGGCATCGCCGACCGGTTGCGGCGGGCGGCGGCGTGAATTGCCTTAAGAACGGTACTGCCTCAAACCGCGCCCCATCGGAAGCGTGGTTTTTCCTCCGGGAATTGCCGGATTTCCCGCCGGGAAAATGATTTTTCCGACTCTCCCAGCTTTGCTTCCGACCGGAACGGCTTGGCTCCGCAAATTGTCCAGGCACAGGGAACGACGACTAATCTGTCCAACTTGGACCAAGCCTCTGCCGGCAGCCTTGCGGTGGGAAGCGATTCATGGCTGGCACTCGGATTTACCACGGGATTCAATGCCAGTGGCTATACGCTCGACTCCATTCAATTGGCAATGACCGACGCCTCGGGCACTCCCAGCGGATTCACGGCCTACCTTTATTCAGCAGACATCGGAACTGGTGTATTCTGGATACCCGGTTCCAGTCTTGGCACTTTTAGCGGTTCTTTGAGTCCAGTAAGAGGCGGTATTTTTACTTATACCCCCACTTCAACCATGACCTTATCAGTAAACACCACTTATTTCGTTGTGCTCAACGCCGGAACGGCAGTTGCCAACGGCGCTTATGGATTGAGCTATACGGACTCAAGTTCCTACAATTCAAGTGAAGGTTGGGCCGGTCCATTCGAGCAAGGTGGTATTTCGACTTCCACTTCTGAGGTGCAAGGACATCCAATATGGGGTATAACCTCAGGCGAATATGGTCAAATGGCCATCAACGCCACGGACGTTCCCGAACCAGGCGTTTTAGGTTTGTTCGGCTTTGGCGGCTTGTGCGTCCTCTGGCATCGCCGGAAAGCAAAGGCAGTTTGATGAAAAAGATTTTCCGGCCTCGACCCGTTGCGGCGGCTTGATTTCAGGGCGGCGCCAGCTTCCAGCGTTCGCGGTCGGTCAGGAGCAGGCGTTCCGGCAGATAGCCGGTCGGCGCGATGCGCAGCGGAAATTGGGGCGGGATTTGATGCTGTGTCACCACTTGCAGAACGAAACTGCCCCAACTGTAATCGCGGGTCTTCACCCAGTCGGAAACGAACCGGCTGTCCATCGTCTCCGGCGTGAGGTAGAGCGCCTGTACCGGTTTGATCCAGTAATTGACGGCATCGAAGTCGTCCTGGGTGTTCAGCGTCAACCACACGCATTGGCGCCGGCCATACCACGCGACCGCCCACGGCACGTCGCTCATCATCAATTCGTCTTCCTTCATCCAGCCGGCGGTTTGCTGGATGTCCGGCGGATAATACGGCGGATACGCCACCGGTGATGTCTTCGGCGGGAACAGGGCAAAAATCATTGGCAGACAGCACAAGGCCAAAAACCCGGCAATGATGGGGTAGCGCAATTGCAGCGCCGGCAGGTTCATTTGTTCCAGCAGCGTGAGAAACAAACTGACGCCGTAGATGAACGCCAGCGGCGCGAGCAGCACGAGCAGGTTTTCGGAATTCACCTCCGGCGATTCGACGGAAAGCTGCGTTTGACCGAGTGCCTGCACCACAACGAACGCGCCGAGGCAGAACAACAGAAAATACCGCAGCCGCCGGACGGCCACGCTCCGGAAACTCAACAGCAAACCCGCCCAAAACAGCAAGGTCGCCCAACTGCCGCCCAACCGGATCAAATTATTTGTCAGGATGCTCTGGCCATTGGCCGTGAGCTTGTGGAGATAGGTTGTCGGCCACAGGAGGTGTCCAAAATCGGGATGGATGGCCCGCTCCAGTTGGAATTGCGGGAACAAATACGTCGTTTCAGCCGCCGCAAAGCCCGCCGTGCCGAACGGCGTGCCGCTGACCTCAAAATTGCGAATGACCCACGGCGCCAGGACGAAAACGAACGCGCCCAGCGCCGCCACCGCGTGCGACGCCTTTTTTTGGCCGCCGAACAAGGCCAGAAACACAATCACCGGGATGATTGTCCAGCCGAACGCGTAGCGGGTGAGCGCGCCCAACCCCGTCAATATGCCCGCCGTCACCGCCAGGCCCAACAGCCAGGCGGGTTGCGGCTGCGGTTCGCGCGCGGCTTCTTCGGCTTTCACCAGACACCATGTCAGCCCCAGAAAAATCACCAGCAACAGCATCGTGGACAGGCCGGACGCGCTGAACCGCCAGAGCAGTTCGCAGCCAAACATCAAAATGGCCGAGAGCCACGCCACGCTGGCATCGAACAATTTTCGGGCGAGAAAAAACGTCAGCACGACGGCCGCCACCAGCAGAATCTGGTTGAACACGGCAATTAAAAAGTCCGGCTGGTATCTTGAAAACCTTCCGTTGTCGGCCCAAAAAGGACTCTTCAGATTCACGGCGTAATGAAACGGCAGGATTTTCATCCAGCCCGCCAGCAGGACCGGATATGCCGGCGGATTGGCGAGGTCCGGATGCGCGGTTTTGACGTGTGCAAAATCGAAGTCCGCGTTCGTGGGCGAGAGCGACGCGCCGGCCTCATTGTGCCTTTGCACGAGGCAGAGGCTCAAGGGCCGGATGAACAGCGTCGTGTAGCCCTTGCCCTCGGAAATGTTGCGCGCCAGTTGCGCCGCGTCCATGCCCTCCGGCGCGGCGAGGTTCCGGTAAGCGTGAACATCATAGCGCATGGCCAGCGCCACGACCGCCAGCAGCAACGCGGTAATGCGGAAAAACCGCGCCCCCGCGCCGACTTCCAGCTTATGGATCAGGTTTTGAATGATTTCCGCCAGCGGCATAAGTCAAAATCCTTCCAAATGATGCGCGTGCAGCTTGCGATGAAACGTCCGCCGGCTCATGCCGATTTTTTTCGCGGCCAGCGTCCGGTTGCCATTGGTCTCCTTCAAGGCGCGCACAATCAACTGTTTCTCCGCATCCTTCACCGTCAAATCTTTTCCCTGCAAAAACTTGGTTTCAACCGGCGCGCCACAATTCCGGACGGATGGCGGCAGGTCGCGCCGCGAAATCCGCTCGCCCCGGCTCAAGACCACCGCGTGCTCGATGGCCGTGCGCAGCTCGCGCACGTTGCCCGGCCATGAAAAATTCATCAGGCATTCGAGCGCGTCCGCCGTGAATTCGTTCACTGGCTTCCCGTTTTCCTTCGCGAACTCGCGCAGAAAATTCTGCGCCAGCAGCGGAATGTCGCCCGTCCGCTCGCGCAACGGCGGCAGCTCAATCTCCACCACTCGCAGGCGGAAAAACAAATCCTCGCGGAATTTTCCGGTTTTGACCAGTTCTTCCAGATTCTTATTTGTCGCCGCCACCAGCCGCACGTCCGCCGTCAATGTCTTGTTCGAGCCGACGCGTTCAAAGGTCCGTTCACCCAAAAATCGCAACAGCTTCACCTGGATGGTCGCGTCAATCTCGCCGATTTCATCGAGAAACAGAGTGCCGCCCTGCGCCTGCTCGAACCTTCCGATGCGCCGCTCGTGCGCGCCGGTGAACGCGCCTTTTTCGTGGCCGAACAGTTCGCTTTCCAGCAGCGTCGGCGCCAAGGCCGCGCAATGCACCGTCACGAATGGCTGTTTCGCGCGCGGACTCAACTGGTGCAGCGCCTTGGCGATCAGTTCCTTGCCGGTTCCGCTTTCGCCCAGCACCAGAACCGTTGCGCGCGTCGGGGCGACCTGCTGGACGACCTCGAAAATTGCCTTCATCGCCGGTGATTCGCCGACGATGTTTTCAAGACCGAACTTGGAATCAAGCTGCTGGCGCAGCGAAACATTTTCCACCTCCAGGTTTTGCTGCTTCAAAGCGCGGGCGATCCGCATTTCCAGTTCGTCAATCTGCAAACGCCCTTTGGCGATGTAATCGTCCGCGCCGCGTTTCATTGCGTCCACCGCCAGCTCTTCGGAGCCGTAAGCCGTCATCAAAATGCAGATTGGCGGCTTCGGCAGCGATTTTGCGCGCGAAATCAATTTCATTCCGTCCTCATTCGGCAGCCGAAAATCCGTGAGCAACACGTCAAAGTTTTCGCTTTCCAGCAGATTCATAGCCGCCTGCGCGTCCTCGGCAAGATAGACGTCATATCGCCCCTCCAGCGCCGCACGCAGTCCTTCGCGCGTCGTTTTCTCGTCATCCACAATCAGCAGGGTCGGTTTCATTTTTGAATTCCTCCTCGTCCTCATCCTCGTCCTCGATTACGAGAACGAGGACGATTCGGATGCAATTTTCTGTTCCAATAATTTCGGTCTCCGTTCGTGCAGCGGCAGCCAGATTCTAAAAGTCGTTCCGCGTCCCACGTTGCTTTCCAGCTCAATTCGTCCGTTGTGCGCCCGGACAATCCGTTGAACAATCATCAAGCCAAGGCCGGAGCCTTTTTTCTTGGTGGTATAAAACGGCTCGAAGATGCGGTTGATCTGCTCTTGCGGAATGCCGCCGCCCGTGTCCGCCACGCTCACCCAGACGCCGTCGCCCGTCTCGCCCGTCTGCAAGTTCAGGATGCCGCCAGTCGTCATCGCCTGCGTCGCATTTTTCACAAGGTTCACCAGGACCTGCTGCAATTGCGTCGCGTCCGCAGGTGTCGCGGTCAGATTTTGCGCCAGTTTCGTCTTCACCGTCACGCCGCGATTTTCAATTTCCGGCCGCAGCAGTTCCAGGGTCTTTTCGACCACTTCATTCAGCGAAACCATCTTCAACTGCAACGGCGCCGGGCGGATGGCCTGCAAAAATTGCGTGACGATGTAATCCAGCCGGTGGATCTCGCCCTTGGCCACGTCGAGATATTGCTCCAGTTTTTTGGCGGCCTCGATTGTATCCGATGAAGCGTGCCGCGTGATGCGTGAAGGAGCTTTTTTTTCACCCGTCACCGGCCACTCCTCACCTTTGAGCTTTTTGACCTCGCGCTCCATCAATTGCAGATGAATGTGCAGCGCGTTGAGCGGATTGCCGATTTCATGCGCGACGCTCGCCGCGAGCAGCGTCAGAGCCTGGATGCGCTCGCTTTCGATGGCCTCAAAAGTCTTCTGACGCGCCTCGGTCGCGTCGTGCAAAATCAGCGCCACGCCGGAACTGCTTGATGGCCGTGCGCCAGCACCTTCGCCGTCGAGCGGCGCGGCATAGAGCCGGAGAAAGCGCGAACGCGGATAATGCACTTCGAATTCGTGGCGCACGACGCGCCTGCCGCCCTCGTGGTCAGCTTTGGAAATCATTTCCCAGTCCAATTCCGGCAAAATGTCCGCGATGTGCAAATCCTCGGTGTCCGGCGGCAGGCCGATGAGCCTCGCAACGGCCTGGTTGAAATAAATGACACGCCCGGTTTCGTCAACGACCAGCACACCATCCTCGATGGTATTGAACAGCGTTTCGAGAAAACTGCGCTCGCTCGCGAGCCGTTGGACGACCGTTTGCAGGCCCTCCGCGTCCAGCCGCCCGATGCGGCCGAGCACTTTGTCGAGAAAACTGGATTTGGTCGCAGCCATTGGCGAAAATCAATCTTTCAGAGTGGCAAAATGGCACAATCATGAAGTTCGTCAAGCCAAAGAAATGAGTTTCGATGGCACAGCAGAAAATGTGCTTACTTCCCGTTTGCCGTCAGCGACAGGAAAATTTCTTCAAGCTGGCCGGAGTTACCGCTTTGTTTGCGTAGTTCCTCGCGGTTGCCGACGGCGATGAGTTTGCCGCTATGGATGATGCCGATGCGGTCGGCCATTTCCTCGGCGATGCCCAATTGGTGCGTGGAGACGAGCACGGTCATGCCCGCAAGTGAGCGTTCCTTGAGCACGTCCTTGACGATGCGCGCGTGTTGCGGGTCAAGACCGACCATCGGCTCGTCAATCACGAACACCTCCGGGTCGTGCAGCAGCGCGGAGACGATGGCGACGCGCTGGCGCGTGCCGTGCGAAAGGCTTTCCAGCGGGAGATTCACAAATTCGCCGAGATGGAACCGCGAAATCAACCCGGTCGCGTTCGTTTCAATCTTCGCATCGGGCGTTTGAAACAACTGGCCGATGAATCGGAAAAATTCCCACGCGGTGAGCTTGTCGTAGAGAAATGGAAAATCCGGCACGAAGGCAAGGCGGCGGCGCGCTTCGAGCGGCTGCGATTGCAGATCGAATCCGCAGACGCGCGCGGCGCCGGCGGTTGGCTTCATCAGGCCGGCGAGAATTTTCAGCGTGGTGGTTTTGCCGGCGGCATTGGGGCCAAGCATGGCGAAAAATTCACCGCGCGGAATGGTCAGCGTCACGTCGTTGACCGCGACGAGGTCGCCGAATTTTTTGGTGAGATGGACGAGTTCGATCACGATTTGCTCCATTCGTCGAGAGTGGCGGTGACGTCGCCGGGCAGGTCCGCGCGCAAAATTTCGCCCAGCGTGCTGATGTGGATGACAATCGGTTGGCCCAGCACTCGCGTCTCCAGCCGGTAAGCCGACACCGGCTCGCGGCCAACCATCAGGCGGACGCGGCACGCCTCCCACGGGATGCTTTGGGCGAGCGTGGTGGTGTTCTGCGACGCAAACGGCAAATCAAGTCCGCTCAAGAAGCCGCTGCCGCCGAAATTCTGGTCGAGTGTGCGCAGCAGCGTGTTGGGATTTTGCAATTCGGCGAAGGTAAAGGTGCGTGAAAAGGACGAACCCTCAACATTCGTGATTTGCACGGACACCGTTTGGTTGGTCGCCAGCGAATGTATTTCAACTTTGGCGGAACGCGTGGAGAATCTTAAATCCAACTCGCGCCACTCGCGCTGCGGCGAAAATTCGACGCTTCCATGGAATTGCACCCGGTTCGTGAAGTCACCGAGGGCCACATTGCCGGTGAGCCGGATTTGATAGCCCGCGCTCGAGACGAGACCTTCAGGCGGCGGTTGGTCCTCGTCGAGCTTGGCCATTTCCTGTTCGACACTGGTGGAAAATTCACAGAAGCCCATTCTTTGCCCGTCCTGATACACGCTCAAGGACGAGGCGTCGGGCGCGGTCAGGATTTTGCGGCAGACCAAATCCAGCGGCACCGGCGTGCCGCCGTTGAGCGGGCCGTATTCCGCGCGCCACAACAGCACGTTCATCGCGACCCAGAACGCCGCGACCAGAATAAATGCGCCGCGTGAAATCATTCAACCTTTCACGGCGTCGGGAGGTTCAACACCTGTCCGGCGCGGATCCGGGCCGGATTCATGTTGGGATTCGCCGCTTCCAGTTCGCTCAATTTCAGGCCGAACTTGCGCGCGATGCCGACCGCCGTTTCGCCGGCAACGACCGTGTGCGTGCGCGGTCTGGCGGGCTTTGGGGGCACCGGCTTGCTTTGCGTGCTGTCCGGTGTCGCCGTCGGCTGCACCGAAATGTCATCCGGCAACAGACTGGTGGTCTGCTGCGCGACGGAATTGTTTTGCGGCGGCGCATTGCTTCGCGCCGCCAACTGGCTCGCGTAATAAGTGTTCCACTGCTTCACGGTGTCCTGAAGCCGGTCCACCTGCTGTTGCAAATCCCGGTTTTGCTCGGCGAGTTTTTCCAGTTGCTGTTGCGCTGCGGACGAGGAAGGCAGGCCCAGCACGTCGGCGGCCAGTTGCTGTTTGCAGGCGTCAATATGCTGCTGGATGAGTGCCGCGTTGCCGGCATCCGGGTTCAATTTCAAATACCGTTTGTAATGATAAATTGCCGCGGCGGGATCGGACATTTTCTCCTCGTAAAGCCAGCCGAGTTCAAAATGCGCCGCCGCCGACTGCGGATCCGCCTCGAGCGATTCCTCGAAGGCATCCACCGCGCCGGAATAATCCATCGCGTTGACGCGGCTCTGGCCGAGGACGAAATGCGGCTCCTTTTCCTCATCCGCCTGCCCCTGGCCGGGTGTGCAGCCGCCCAGCGCGGTGCCGAGCAGCGCGGCGAATGCGCAAAACATCAATCGAATCCAGAATCGCATGACGGGAAGTTAAACGAACCGTTGGGCTCCCGCAATCGCGGGCTGGGAGGGCGCAAACCGAAGGCCAAAACCGGGCTTGAGATTCGCCGGCGAGCGGCGCAAGTTAATGGCGCGCGCGCGTGGTGGAATGGCAGACACGCCAGACTTAGGATCTGGTTCCGAAAGGATTGGAGGTTCAAGTCCTCTCGCGCGCACCAGTTTTATTGAGGATTATGAAGGAAATGACAATTTGGTGGCACATATTTTTGTCGCAGCCCGGAGCGCGCGGCGATTGCGGCGCGCACTAAGGCAGCCTAGCTATGAGTTATTGGCCGACAATGATTTTGAATTATCAGCCGTGGTTTAGTTTCACAATTGAAGTGCGACAAAAACGGTTAATAGTAGGCCTCGTTGGGAGTCAGGAAACCCAGGCGCAGTCTGGGGCGGTTGTTTAACTGTTCAGCAATGCCATGGCATTGCTGC
>Ga0181516_10003324_pt1 | contig 10833 bp, 13 predicted proteins | sample PEATcosm2014_Bin_25_FD_121104 | JGI IMG/M metagenome (GOLD analysis project Ga0181516, IMG submission 121104) | Peatland microbial communities from MTU Mesocosm Facility, Houghton, MI, USA - PEATcosm2014_Bin01_10_metaG | ecosystem: Environmental > Terrestrial > Soil > Wetlands > Peat | place...
GCCGCCAGCGTGAGGCTCCGCGCCGCCGCGGGCAAACCGGCCACTAGCGCGCGCGCCCTGGGCACATCGGCGGAAGTGCCGAAAAGGAACGCGTAGCCGGTGAGCCACTGTGGCAGCAACCCGCCCGAGATTTCGCCCTGCCTCTGCAGCAGGACGCTGTGGATGGCGGTGCGATCCACCGCCAGCGCCAGGGCCTCGCGCACGCGGGCATCTTCCACGCGCGGCCCGAATACCAGGGCCATCAGACGCACCGGAGAGGAGGACCACACCGTGCGGCCCGGCCCCAGGCGCCGCTGCTCGTTGGGCCCGAGTTCCACCACGTCCGCCTTGCCGAGCTCCAGGTCGACCGACTGATCGCGCAGAGACCGCGCCAGTTGGATCTCGACAGTGTCTAGAAACGGCCGGCCGCCGGCGGCATTATCGTCGGCAGTGAAGACCGCGCGACGGCCCGCTTCCCAGATCGACAGGACGAAACCTTTCGGCGTGCCGAGGACTTCCGGTGAAGGCGGCGCCTGGCGCGTTTCGACACGCAGCGTCCCGCCGTAGTGCGGCCGGGTCGCCGCGCCGGCGGCTGCCGCCAGAAAAAACGCCGCCGCGATAATCCTAGCCCCCACAAACCACCGTGACCGCATAGGCCGCATACTTCCCCGTTCTCAAATCGCGCACGATCGCCAGCGCCGAGTTTCCGCCCGAACTCCACAGCGCCATCACCGGCCCCGGAAAGTCCACGGTTTCGGTGAGCGGCTCGGGAGTACTGTCGGCCATGGTGAATGCCTGAATGCCGTCGGGCTGGCCGCGCTCCCCGGGCCGTGTGGCCAGCACCACGGTTCCGGCGCCGCACTGGGCGTCAGTGCCGGCGATATCGCTGCCCCACGCGGGGGCCGCGGGGCGGGTGGGGTCGAGCGCTGCGTCGAGGATCTGAGTCTTTCCGTCGATGCCCGCCAGCAGCCACCAGGTCCGCCCCTGGGATTCCACGCTGGCCGCCGAAAAGAACGGGGCCACGGTCTTGCGCTGGCCCGTCTGCGTGGTGACGTGCCCGTCAAAGTAGTTGCGCGCGGCGGCGAAACCGGCCAGCAGCAGGGCGCGGCTGCCCGATTCCAGCATCCAGGGCTCGTCGCTCGCGTGGCAATCCATGGAAAGAGTGGGCTCGGTCGTGCCGCTGCACAGCGTGCCTGGCAAAAGGGCCTGAAAACCGCTGCCCTTCAACCGCAAGTGCCCGCGGAGGTCCCTGGGCCACGGTTGGGCCGGCGCCAGCGGAAGGGCGCGCGCGGGTTCCCACTGCGCGCCGGTGCGCGCGTAGAGCGTGAGGTTCGAGGCGGAAAGCACCAGCATACCCGCGGCGGGGAAGGCGACATCGAGAATCTGATCGTCCTGCTCCCATAACAGCTTCTTTTCGATGGCCACTCCCCGCGCCGGAGCGGCCGCTCGTTCGCTGCGCTTCCACCAGGCGATCCAAACCTGGCGTTCCTCGCCTTTGGCGGCTTCCTCCACCATCAGGTATTGCGCCGCGTTCCCGGAAACCGTCATGCGCAGCTCGACCGTCGCGCCAACCTCGCCCACGCGCAAGCCGGCCTCTTCGAGCGCCGCTTCGAAGGCTGTCCGCGCCTGCGCCGTAGACTCCAGGGAAGCCGGCTCCAGCGACGAGATGTTTCGCCAGGCGACGGCCACCTGTGCGCCTCTTCCCGCGAATGCCGCAGTCTTGCGGGCCAGTTCGCGCGCGGCGCCGCCCATGTCGTCAGCGGCTAGTGCGCCCGGCGGAATGAAGAACAGGAGCGCGGACAGGACCGCGTGCCACCGCTTCACGGCTGCGATCATAGCACATCGCGGTTCTCTCCCCCGGTTAGCATCCGGATTACGCCGCGCAGGCAGCTCCGCGCCACGAAGAAGGAAACCGGAAACGTGATCGCCACCATCAATATGCACCCAAGGAAGTTTGCCATGAGAGTTTCTCCTTTGCATGCTTACTGAGCGGCCCCCAAAGCAGTCTGGGGCCGGCTTTCGGCCAATACTACCGTCTCGCCGAAAATCCGGTCCAATTCGGGAGTCCGCCCGGCGTAAAGTTCCACCCGGTCGCCGATCCGCACCATGCCGGACAATTCCTCGACATCGTGGTTGCGCATCCGGACGCAGCCGTGCGACGCGTCATGACCGATCGACGCCGGGTTGTTGGTGCCATGGATGCCGTAGCCTTTGAGATCCAATCCCAACCACCGCGTGCCGACAGGATTGTTCTTTCCCGGGCCGATAACCTTGCCTTTGCCATACCACGTTGGATCGGAAATGCTTGCAACGATCTTGTAAACGCCGGTGGGGCTGGGCGTTTCGGGCGCGCCCACCGCGGTGGCGAAAATCCTCACCACGCGGTCCCCCTCCATCACCGCCAGTTTGCGATCTGGAATGCTGATGACGATCCGTCTTGCGGGCCGGGCCGCATTCTCCTGCGCCAGCGCTTCCGCCGTGGCCATCAGCATGACGCCGGTGAGAGCCGTCAACTTTCTGATTTGATCTTCCGCCCTGAGCATCTTCCGATCCTCCTTGCACGAATACCAGGTGCAAGTCAGACGCCAGAGCCTAACCGATTGAATTAAAGCGCCTTAGCGCAAGTGTGCCGCGTGTCGCCACAGACACGCGTGGAAGCCGGGACGCGGCCTGGGAATCTGCCCGCGGCCCTCAGGGCGCTGGTCAGACCGTGACAGGCTCCATCAGCCGGATAACCTTTTTCTGGATGGCGTACTGTACCAGTTGCGCCTTGTTGTGGATGTCCAGTTTGCGCATCAGATTGAATTTGTGCGCCTCCACGGTCTTGACGCTCAGGTCGAACCCCGTGGCGATCTCTTTGACGGACTTGCCCTCTGCCAGCATCTTGAGGATCTCCCGCTCGCGCTTGGTCAGCGTGCCGAAGCGCGGCTGCCGCACCGCGTTGCGGCCCTGCACGCGAAAACCGTCCACCAGGCGGGTCAGCAACCGCGGGCTGAGATAGCTGCCGCCGCGCTGCACTTCGCGGATGGCCGTCACCAACTGGTCCGAAGGGCTGTCCTTCAGGACGTAGCCGCTGGCGCCGATATCCATGCACTCAGCCAGATAGTCTTCGTCGTCATACATCGACAGGAATATGCATCTGGTCTCCGGACGCTCTTTCCGGATCTGGCGGGTAGCTTCGAAGCTGCTCATACCGTTCATCCCGATATCCATCAGGACGATGTCCGGACGCACCTGCCTGGCCATCGTCACCGCATCGAAAGCGTTCGCCGCTTCGCCCACGACTTCGAGGTCCGGTTCCGCCGTCAGCAGCGTGCGGATGCCCTGCCGGAACAGGGTGTGATCGTCAGTCAACATTACGCGAATTTTTGCCATGAAGTGTCACCGCCGGCGAGCCTTGCGGCAACTCGAGCACCACCGTCACGCCCTTGCCGGGCGCACTGCAGATGGCCAGGTTTCCCTGCAGCAGCGCAGCCCGCTCCCGCATACCTGCCAGACCGAATGACATCGGCTTGCTCAAAGCTGCTTCTTTATCGAAGCCGCCTCCGTTGTCCGAAACGCTCAACCTGATACTCATATCGGTGGATTGCACGAAAAGGTTTACACGAGTCGCCTGGGAATGTTTGGCGATATTCTGTAGCGATTCCTGCGCCACCCGGTAAATCACCTCTTGGGACTGCCGGGGAAGCTCCCTCCAAGTGCCTGAGAAACGGACGCAAATCTTAGCCGGGTGCATTTTTCGGAACCGCGCGGCCAGTTGCCGGATAGCGGCCCGCAAACCGAGCCGGTCGAGAATAGCGGGGCTTAGTGCGGCCACGATGCGCCGCAATTCCTCCACGGTGTGCTCCGCAATGCCGCGCGCCTCGGCCAGGCGGGGGCGCATTTCGCTCGCGGCTTCGCGCTCCAGCATCTCCAGTTGCAGACGCAGCAGCAACAGCGACTGTCCGGCCTCGTCATGCAGTTCGCGCCCGATGCGGCGGCGTTCGTCCTCCTCCGCCTGCTTGCTTTCGGCTTCCAGGCGGCGGATTTCCTCTGCCATCCGCGCCTTCTCGATAGCCTCCTGGCAACGTTCCGCCACCGCGTTCAATAGGGTCTCTTCCCGCGGCAGCCAAGGATAGCTGCCGGCAAAACCAAACTGCAGCAAAGCCGCGGGATGCATCGGAAAAGACCAATAGGAAGCGTGCTGGCCGCGCATTTGCGGATCGGCGATCAGCCGCTCCCGCGGCTGGCCTTGTTCAATGTACAAGGGGCGGGCGAGGCGGCCGCGCGCCGGCTGGTCGAGCAGCAGCAAGCGGCCTGCGCGGGCGTGAAATGTGTGGGTGAGAATGCGGACGAACCGCTGCAACAGGTCATCCAGGCCCTGGGCCTCCGCCTCCGCGCGGTACAGACCGAAGAACGCCTGGGCCTCGGCTTCCCGCACCTGGTAGAAGGCCTCGTTGAGGGCCAGGACCGTGGCCAGATAGAGCTGCTCGCGGGCCGGCTCGAACTGGCCCGGCAGCACCGTATCCAATAAAGGACCAAAGGCTTTCAGGGTTTCCTTCGCCTCATCAGGCTGCACGTTCAGTTTGGCCAGACGCCGGCCGTGGTATTCCACCTCGTCCAGAAATTTGCCGAGGGATGGCAGCCGCGAAGCCGCCGCAGGCGTAATCGCCAGGTAAGCCCGCGCCTGCCGGCCGTCGCAGCCGCGCCGGCGGAGCACGGTGCGGAAACGGGCATCGAGCAGCCCCTGGTGCGGCGCAATCGCCCGGGTCATGCGCGCCACGTAGCGCCGTGCCGTGGCGGTGAGCAATGGGTCCATCATCAACCCGGAATATCGGCGGTTTGGCGCCGCAACCTTAGTCTTACTTAGCCGACGTACTGTACTTCTTCTTCCAGTTGGATGCCGAACCGCCGCGCCACCCTCTCTTTCAACTCCCGGATCAGGGCGCGGAGGTCGCCAGCCGTCCCCGCGCCGGCGTTGTAGAGCAGGTTGGCGTGGTACGCCGCCACGTGAATATCGCCGCGCGACATGCCTTTCGCCCCTACCTCTTCCAGGAACCACGCCGCCGGCACCTTGCCGTCGCGCACCGCCGGGGCGGGCACCTGGGCCGCCGCATCGGCCGGCAGGTCTTTCAGCATCAGGTTCTTGAAAATGCTGCCGGCGCACTTCATGCTCACCGGGAACTTCTCGTTGCGCACCTTCACAATCCCGTCGGCTGTCTCCCGCAAAGCGCAGGCATCGGCGGGTTCCAGGCGCAGCTCCGCCGAGAAGATGATCCACTCCTTGTGGCGCTTGAAAATGCTCTCGCGGTATTGAAACTGGCAGGCATCGTTAGAGAAAACGCGCACCGCCTGGCCGTCGTAGAAGCGCACCCGCAACACGCGCTCGGCAATCGAGTGCCCATACGCGCCGGCATTGCCGTAAATCGCCGCGCCCACCGAGCCGGGGATTCCCGCCAGCGTCTCCAAGCCCGCCAAGCCGCGCTCGATGGCGAAATCCACCAGACGCTGCAGTTCCGCCCCGGCCTCCGCCTGTATGCGCCCGTTGGCCGCCGCGAGGCCGTCGCCGCGGTAGCGCAGCACGATCCCGCGAAAGCCGGCGTCGGACACGATCAGGTTGGTGCCGCCGCCGATCACCATGGTTTCGATACCGCTTGCGCGCGCGGCCGCAAGCGCCGCCAGGAAGGCTTCCACGCTGCCGGTTTCGGCGTACAAATCGGCGGGTCCGCCAATGCCGAAGCGCGTATAGCGGGCCAGCGGAGCATCGGTGAAAACGGTTAAATTGGGAATTTCGGCGAGGCGCGCACGCGTCTCTTCCGTGGTGGGCATTACTCTAATTATAAGGGAGGTAGTCGATGCGTTCGCGATTTTCGGGCTTTCCGCCGGAGGCCCTGCAGTTCTTCCGCGACCTGGCGCGCCACAACAACCGCGACTGGTTCCAGGCGCGCAAGCCCGTCTTCGAAGAGCAGGTCAAACGGCCGATGCGCCAGTTGGTGGAGGCGCTGAATGCGGAGCTCGGCCGGTTCGCCCCGGAGTATGTCACAGACCCCGACAAGGCCATCTACCGGATCTACCGCGACACGCGTTTCAGCAAAGACAAGACGCCATACAAGGAGCACATTGCCGCCAGCTTTTTCCGCCAGGGCACCGGCCCACACAAGCACGGGGGCTACTACCTGCAGGTCTCGCACAAAGAGGCAGCGGTGGGCGGTGGGGTTTACATGCCGGAGCCGGACGTGCTACTGGCGATTCGCGAGCACATCGCCCAGCACCACCACGAGCTTCGCAAGATTCTCTCGGCCGCGGCCGTGCGGCGTTTGCTCGGTGAGTTGCAGGGCGACCGGCTAACCCGTGTGCCCAAAGGCTTCTGCGCCGATCATCCCGCCGCCGACCTTCTCCGCTTCAAGTACTTCGTCCTCTATGTCGAGCTGGCGCCAGGCCTGGCCACTACGCCCGCACTTTTCACCGAGGTGGTCCAGCGCTTCCGTGCCATGAAACCGTTCCTGGATTTTCTTGCCGCGCCTTCCGCTGCCAAGCGCCGCAAGATCGATCCCCGGGAGCTTTTTGTGTAAGAGGGTGGCGGCCCCTCCTCTACACAATCGGCTTCTCGTAGGACAGCCCGCTGAGCGTGGGATCGTCTTCCGAACGTGTGATGAAGTAATTCCGAATGGCGTCGCGGAGCGCCGGCTTGTCGCCACTCAGTTGGTAGATTCCCTGCCAGTCCTTTCGCAGGTCCGAAAGAGGGTCGAACCCGTTCTCGATCAGGATCTGGTATCGCTGGCTGTATAAGCGGCGCTGTTTGGAGCCGTGGAAGTGATGCACGGCGAAGTTATCGGTATAACCGATGTTCTTCTTCAACCGTATGGCGCTCCTCTGCCACTCCGTGATGATGCGCCGGTAGCCATCGGAATAGCGCGCCATCCCGACGTCGGGGGCTTCCTCGGCAACCAGACCGAAGGCCATGAACCAGTCGCCATGTCCAAGAATACAGACGTCGAGCAGCCCTCCGGCCGTCTCCAGTGCGCTTCGCCGAAATGCCCAGGCCCCTCCCGTCGCGCCAACCGGAAGCAATGCTCCCTGGGCGCCCTTCCCTTCGCCGCCATGATAGGGAATCTGTTCGGGCTTCAGCTTCTTCCAGCCTCCATCAGAATACCCCGACGGGAGCTTGAACCCAGACTGAACGTAATTGTACGCAAAGCTGTTATTGACCCGAAGCGGGCGCATCCCGTTCCCCAATGTGGGGCCGGACAGGTCCATGTAAGAGGAGAAGGGCTGCACGAAGTCGTAGTGCTGTAACTGGTGGATGGTTTCGAGCGCCCAGTCATGCCGCGTCATGTGGAAGTCGCCGTCGATCCAAGCCCCGTAGCGCCAGTCGGGCGGGAAGCCGCGCTGGACGATCACGTTGAGGATGTTCTCTTTATGGAACAGCTCGTGGCTTGTCCGAAGCTGGACGTCCAGCGGATTCTCTTCCGATGTCACTTCGAACGGGCGGTCTCCGTAGGCGAGCTCGCCGACGTGAAGAACCACGTTGGAAGTGACCGACATATGTTTCCGAAAGTCGTTCAGGAGTTCCCGCCGCGTCCTCCAGCGGAACGGATTCGAGTAGGCGACGGCAACGTGCAGCGTCTGCTCTTCGGACCAAGGGCTGAAGACGCGATTCATGTTGGGATGATTTAGATTTTGGTGTTGTAAGTCCACAATATCTTCCGGTTACGATTCAGACTACGAGCTGCGCTATGCCCACTGGAGGCGGCCGGCGCTTTCCGCTTCCGGCGCGGGCGCTGACAGACCGTTTCCACCCTGTCACCCCAAGAACATTGCCCGCTCCGCTTCTCTGCGCCTCGTGAGCCCCGCCAGCACATGCCCGTTGGCGCGATTGATGTCGAGCAGTTCGTCCGCCGCACCCGCGCAATCGCCGCTATTGATCTTCGCCACCAGACGGGGCGCATGGGCCGGAAGCCCTTGCGCTCCGCCCCGCAGGTTGAAGCACAGCGAGACCAGCGCGTCGTGCTGCCCTTGCGTCAGTGGTACGTGGATTACCGCGGGCAGGCCCTGCTCCACCTGCTCGATGTCCCGGCGCAGAAACTGCTCCGCGATGTCCTCGGTGATCCGCTGGCCTTCCCGCACGCCCGCCGTGTGTCCCCAGCCAATGGTCCAGACACCCGCCGGACAGCGGTAAGCGTCCAGCCGCAACGATTCGAAACTCCTGATCAGATCAATGGCTGTCGAGCTGGCTGTCATTGGCCACCTGCACTTTGTCGAAGTTCGCCAGAAGGATGTGCGCGAACTGATAGAACCACGCGTAGAAACGCGAGCCGCCGGCCGCCGGTTGCGGAAGGGCTCGCGCCGCCGCGGATACCACCAGGGCGCCGGCGCTTCCGGTCAAAAGAGTAAGTACATATTGCCCCATAGGTCTCATCCCTTACTTGCTATTCGTCTTTGGCAGGTTCTTCAGGTTAATCACGATGCCGGCCTCGGCAATCGGGTTCCACCCAATCCCGCTCATATAAAGCATCCTCACTGGAACAATGAAGCTGAAGGCCGGAGTTACTTGAAAGATCCCGGTCGCCACGAACGAAGTCGAGAAGTTGATGTCGATCCCCGATGTCTGGGTCTCCGAGAACGACGGCCCCACATCGCCGCCCAGCAGGAAGCTGAAGCGTCCGCTGTCCAGGATGTCTTTGTGGAAACCCTGGCGGATGGAAGACGAGATGGCATAGAAACTTCGTCCCGTAGTTGGATCTTTCGCTAGCTTCGGGAGGATATCCGCGGTCGTGGTGCCGTAAATTCCCACCGAACCCACCACCGGGTAGATTGCCGAGACTCCCATCGTGAAACGCGGGCTGCCGAGTTGGTTGAATTCCCCGAACGCCGACACCGCGACCGGCAGCGGGATGGTGGGGAAATTGACGGGTGTGGTTGTAGTCTGCCCGAACGCCGCCACGGCGAACAGGGCGCAAATAGTCGCCTTTTTCATAGCTAAGCTCCTAAGACTTCCTTCCAGTTCATACTTGCCGCGGCAGTCTGTCCGACAGTGAGCAGTGCCGGGATGGCCGATAAGTCGTCCATAGAGATACCGGTGGGTAATTCCCAATCGAACTTCCGGGCGACGCTGGGCCATTGGCGCGCGACGGCGTGGTCCACCCAATCCTCGGAAGAGTCCACAAGGGTGTCCGTGGCCCAGGAAACCAAATCCACCAGACCTTTGGGGGGAAGGTTCGAACTTGGGTAGTATCCCGTTCCGAGAGACACCAGCCGGGTTTCGGCCGGGGGGAATTGGTCGTACTCGAACATCTCTACGCAGGCTTGATACGAGGGGTTGGCCACGCCGCCCGTCCCGCCGTCGAAGAACCAGAGCCGCTTGCCTTGCGCGCTCACGGGCCAGGCATCGAAATACGTGGGTGCGCAGGCCGAGGCCACGGCCGCGTCAATCAGTTTCACTTTGCCGGTGCTTCCCGCGTTCCGCTCCCCATCGCGCACGAAGTACCAGGTGTGCCCGTTCACCGCCGTCGCCGGAATGCAGATTCCCACCGGGCAGTCGTTCATGGCCCACCCCGCCGCTTTGCCGAAGACGCTCGTCAGTACGTCGTGCAGGTTGCCGGGATCGTACATGTAACCCAGGGCCACCCGCTTGGCCTCGCCGATCACACCCGAGGGTGTAAAGACGTTCTTGGATCGCGTTGTGTAAACCGTAAGTAATTCGCTGGCGGGAATGCCGGCCGCAACCGCGGCGGCCAATAAGGCTCCCGTGCTGGTGCCCGACACGTAGGAAAACAGATCGCGCGTCAGTTTGCCTGTTTGCAGTTCCAGGCCGGCCAGGACCGAACAGGGGATGATGCCCCTGATTCCGCCGCCGTTAATGGATAGAGAGTTTTTCATGGGGACTTAGTGCAAAGTCAGAAGCTGCGTGCCTTTCAATATCACGCTGTTAATTGGGTTAAGGTCGCGGTACATGATTATGCCGTTGAGGCCATAACCAAGAAGCCGGTCGTACCACTTCGGCTTAGTCAGCCGGTTAAGATTCGCGGCCACACCACTGAATTCCGTGGTGGCCGTATTGACGTTGGCCGTGATCGCCTGCCCTTGCGTGATAAAACTGGGCACGGCGTTGCGAAAGTCGCGCATGGTTTGCGCCGTCTCGCCGGCCGTCACTTTCGATGCGGCCACCAGCCCCAGCAGTTGCGGGTGCAGATCGGTCACTGTGCGGTCGGCGTCGTCGATCGTTCCCTCGGCCGCGGCGAGCAGCGGTTGCATGTCCCGGCGCAGTCCTTCCGCCGTACCCAGCGCCAAATCCGCGCGCGCCAGCGTATCGCCCACGCGCTGGTCGGCGTCCCGGCGGATCTCGCCGGCTTCCGCCATGACATCCTTGCGCAGCGCCGCCACCTGCCGCTCGCTCCTGCTCAACAAGTCCTTGCGGGCCGCTCCCACTTCACCCACTAACGCGGCCCGCGTGGCATCCACTTCTCCCGGAAGGGCGGCCACTGTTGCGGTGGCCGCGCGCACCAATAGCATGGTGGACACCGCGAGCGCTGTCAGCGCCGCCAACAAGGCGCAGACGAATATCTGACGAATTAATTGCATAGGAAGAGAGGAGCCACGACCCGTCCGGGAAGACATGACCTTCCAAGACGGGTCCATGGCAACGCGGAGGCGCTCCCCCAAGCAACCTCCGTCTGTCTTGAGATTAGTTGCGCGCCCGCGCCGTCCAGCCGGCAATTGCTTCTAATCTATTCAATTTAAACCCGTTTTTCTTGTGATTTTTTGGGGAACGCGATTTTTACCATTCCCCGATTCTTCGTCCGTGTTGAATCCCGGCGCGGCCCTCTGTGCCGACGTGGCGCGTGGCTGGCCTGGCGCCGCCGGTTTGCCGGGCGA
>Ga0181516_10003325_pt1 | contig 10832 bp, 8 predicted proteins | sample PEATcosm2014_Bin_25_FD_121104 | JGI IMG/M metagenome (GOLD analysis project Ga0181516, IMG submission 121104) | Peatland microbial communities from MTU Mesocosm Facility, Houghton, MI, USA - PEATcosm2014_Bin01_10_metaG | ecosystem: Environmental > Terrestrial > Soil > Wetlands > Peat | place...
CCGCGCCCCAGCGAGTTCACGCCCGGCTTCAGCTCAAATACGCGCCCGCGCGCCGCTCCGGAATTGACCACAAGTTTCGCCATGGAAAATAATTCAGGTTCTTCGTTGCAACGTCGAACGGTTAATCCGCCGTCCGTCCCCTGTCGAGCATAAACTGCTGCGCTGCTACGGCGCCGGCTTTGTGCCGAATCGCCGTTGACGCGCCGCCTCCAGCGCTTCCGCCGCAATCTGGTTCGGCACCGGAATTCCCGCCACCATCGTCGTCACCGGCGCTTTGCCGACAATCGTCATGTCCACCCAGCCCAGGCGCAGCCCCTGTCCCGGCCGCAGCTCTCCGTACTTGACGGGCGTTCCATTGATAAAAGTGCCGTTGGTTGATTCCAAGTCCTTTACCACGATCACTTCCCCTTGCACGACAAGCTGCGCGTGATTGCTCGACACCGACGGGTCCTCAATCCTGATGTCGTTGCCCGCGGCGCGTCCGACCAGGTACGCGCCCGGCTTCAACTCAAATTCCCGGGCCTGCGAGGTCCCCGGATTGACAATCAGTTTTGGCATAAGACCCTCATGGTCAATGAACCATGCAAGGGTTAGTCAACTATTGACCCCCTGTCCACAACAAATGTTCAATGCCAAAATGATGTCTAACCGGAAAAAAGCCTCATTACTGCCAAAAAAGCACGTGCGCGGAGGCTCGGAATAGATGCTGGATCCACAAAACCTTGCCTGTCCTGTGGTAGGGTCGGCGCGCTGCGCCGACCGGAGCATCGCTGTGCGCCATCGCGCCTAGAAATCCCCGCCGCCGAACTTCCAGGCGAGAAATATGCCCAGCAGGAGGCCGACTCCGCTCGTCAACAGGTAGGTCGTGCTGATCATCGTCAGGCCGGTGGCCCATATCATCCCCAGTTTGCCCGCCACGCAACTGATGACGCAAAACACCGATGCGATTGTGGAGAATATGGCCCCCGGCCGGTCCTGGCTCCCCAGCTTCACGCCGTAGCCGCACAGGAACCCCGCGAGCGGGCACAGGAGGAAGGGCACGTCAAACCCGGTGGCCTTCGATATCCCCATCCAGAACAGCGCCCCCAGCAGCGCCCCCGCGGACGCGAAGCCGAAGCTGCGCGCCAGCACCGCACCATCCGAAAGCACCTTGAGTTCCTTCTCCTTTTTCTTCACCAGCTTCACCTTGACCGGCGCGCATTGCGACCCGCATTTGCGGCAGAAAAATCCCGGGCCTTCTTCCGTCCGCCGCGTGGTGACACAAAGCGAACAGAACAATTCATTGCACTGCTGGCACAACCATTGCCCCGCGGCATTCCGATGAAACTTGCACGCCGTTTTTCCCTTCGGCGGCTCAACCATCCCCGTTACCGGTGCCGCCGGCGCTGCTGCCGCCAGGGCCGGCGCGGCCACCGTCGTTCGAGGCAGCGACGCGGGAGTCGCCGGTGGCGGGGGAGGAGGAACTGACGCTCTTGGCGCGGCCGGACCGGCATGACTCGCACCGTTTAAAGCCGGAGCCGGCGGGGCCATCGGCCGCGGCATCGGGGCGGGAGGAGCAACCGGCGCCACCGGCGCCGCCATCCCGTCGCCTTCGAACAGAAGCTCAACCCCGCCCAGCGCAAGCACGTGGCCGGGTTGCAAATATCCCTCCCGGATCTGCGAACGGTTGATAAACGTTCCGTTCGTCGATCCCAGGTCCTTCACCGTGATGAGTTCGCCGTCCACCACGATGCGCACGTGGCTGCCCGACACCGAAGGATCCTCGATCTTGAAGTCATTGCTGAAAGCGCGCCCGAAATAATTCGAACCAGGTTTGAGTTCAAACCCGCGCGCGTTCGCCGTACCGGCATGTAATACCAATCGGGGCATGGGCTTTCTGTGGTGAGACTCAACAAGGACGTAAAAGCTTGTATCTGATTTTCCCGCCAATGTCCAACAAAAAAAAGGCCGGAATTTGACTGCCGAATCAGCGCGCTTCGGAATTCGCTTGCGTCCAGTTGGTGACTGGATTAGAAAGCTCCATCGCCCGCCATTTTTAATTCGTGCCGGGGGCGGACTCTCATTCTATGGATATCAGGGTTGAATGTACGTGCGGCCAGGCCTACTCGTTTGCCGTCGAACCGGTCAATAACCTCATGCCCTGCCCGGTGATCTGCCCGGCTTGCGGCGCCGACGGCACCCAGCTCGCCAACCAGTTCATCGCCTCCGCCACCGGTCCCGCGCCCATCCCCGTCCCGCCCCCGGCGCCCGCCCCGTCCGGCCTGCGCATCAACCGCCCGCCACCCGCCGCCGCACCCCTTCCCGCCGCAGGCGCCAGCCCCGCGCCGCCGGTTCCGCCGGCCCCGGGCTTCACCCGCACCTATCAACCGCCCAAGCCGCTGCCGGACGGCAAATCAACCATCCCCCGCGGCATCCTCGGCGGCGTCATCGGCGGCGGCCTTGCGATGGCTGGCTGGTATTTTCTTACGATGGCCACCGATCACGAGTTCGGCATCGCCGCCTGGCTCGTCGGCGTCATCACCGGTCTGAGTGTCAAAATCTGCGCGCGCGACGGCTCGCCCGCGCTCGCCTACATCGCCGCCGTCTGCGCCGCCCTCGCCATCCTCGGCGGCGAATTTCTCGTCGTAAATGCCGTTCTCAACAAGGTGGCGGGGGAAATGAAGGGAGCGGAGCACGAGGCCTACGACACGATGGTCAAACAAGCCGCCGAGGGCGTCAAACTCCAGACCGACGACGAAATCAAGGCCTGGCTCCAGACCAATGACGATTCCGGCGAACCCGTTACCGCCCAGGACATTGAGAATTTTAAGAAAACCGAGCAGCCGAAGATGCGCGACCTCGCGAACGGCAAACCGTCCTTCGCCGAGTTTGTTCACGATACCAACACCGAAACGGTCGGCGCGAGGTTTGCCCTGTTCAAGGCGTCACTTACCTTGTTCTCGCTGGTGTGGGTCTTCTTCGGTGTCGGCAGCGCCTGGCGCATTGCTTCCCGATGACCGGCATCGCCGTAATCATCTTCAACGAATAAAAAACCTCCGCAGCATCGAAACTGCGGAGGTTGAAAACCGCTGGCGGCGGTGCTTTAGAACGTGTTGTCCCCGTCAACAAAGAACGTGCTGTTGTCCGCGACCGGCAGGTAGGCGGAACTGCGCCCGCCCGGCTTGCCAAATCCCAGGTTGAAGGTGAGGCCGATGGAAACCGACGAAACCTCGCTGACCTTCAATGCAAACGGGATGGTCGTGTGCGGCGACATGTAGGCCCCTTCGCCGTAAAGCGCGACCCGGTCGTTCAGGGGCACATCAAACCGCAGGCCCGCCAGCCAGGTGCCCACGCCGTTATGACTTGGCGCCAGCGTGTCGCTGAAGGGCAGTCCCACCCAGCCGCGCAACTTTGAGCCCTGCTCGAACGTGTATTGATAAAACAGGCTGCCCTGGTCGATCCCGCGGTAGCTCATCACCCCGACATTATTCGGGATGATCGAGGCCCGGTTCAGCTCCATCGCGCCCCAGACGCCCACCTCGCTTTGCGAACATACCTTTACGGATATTTGCCCGCGCAACTGTTGCAACAGCACATCCGTCGCCGCCACGCCGAAGTTGTGGTTGAGCATCATGTCATACACGAGGCCCCCGCTGACCGGCGAGTTCTCCGGACCGCGGATGAAAAAACCGCCCGTGAAAAACGTCTGCTCCTGGTTGCCCTGTCTTACAGTTGAATCGCGTCCGTTGAAGTCATAGACGCCATAGCTTCCGCCGGCCTGCAGGCCCAGTCCGAACTTCGGCAGCACGAGTGCCGAGAGGTTCGCGCCAAAATGCGCCCCGTTGTTGTCCGGGTAGGTGCCGTCGGGGAACCCGTGCCAGATGTCATATCCGGTGGATATTTGCGCCCCGAAGTTTGATTTCCATGACGGCTCCGTGTTCGTCATGTTGTCCTGCGCGTTGATGGTTTGGTGTCCGGCCACGCCCAAGGTAAATGCGGCCGCCACAAAGCCTGAGAGAGGATTTCATGGCTGGCAGAATGTCTTTCCCTGCAGGTGGTTGTCAACACCTTGTTTGCAAGCTTTCCGAATGCCCAAAAAAACCCGCCCGGCCTCAAACTGGAAGCTTCCAGCCGGATCAGCCCGGCTTCACCACCGCAATCACCAGCGCGCCCGCCTGCAGATATTTTGCCGCCACCGCGTTGACCTGCTCCTGCGTCACCGCCTCGTAGCGCGCGTCATCGGTCCCGCTGTGCGCGAAACCCAGGCCGTACAATTCGTCCAGCGCCGTCGTCGTGGCCAGCCCGCCCAGGTCCTGCCGCGCCACCTTCTTTTGCCCGATGATTTTTGCCTTCGCCCGCTTCAACTCCTCCGCGCTCAGGCCCTCGTTGCGCAGCACTTCCGCCTCGCGCAACAGTTCTTCCTCCACCAATTCCGCCTTCTCCGGCGCGGTCCCGGTATAAAATGCAAAGTATCCGGGCGCCAGTCCCAGGAAATTTTGCGCGCCGACGTAATACGCCAGCCCCAACTTCTCGCGGATCCGCAAAAACAGCCTCGACCCCAAGTCGCTGCACGCCTCCTGCAGCAATTCCAGCGCGTAACGGTCCTGGTCGAGCAAGGTCGTCCCCGGGAATCCCACCAGCAGCACCGCCTGCTTTTTGTCGCGCGTTTCGCTCACGCGCTCGATTCGCGCCAGCGGCTTCGCCTTGGGCAGGCTGGTCAGCGCGGCCGCGCCGGCCTGCCATTTGCCGAAGGCCTTCGTCACCGCCGCCTTCACCGCCTTCGTGTCGATGTCGCCAAAGATCGCCAGCACGCAATTGTTCGGCACCGTCAGTTGCCCGTGGAATGCCCGCAGGTCCGGCCCCGTCAACTTCTTCACGCTCTGCTCCGTGCCCAGCGCGTCCAAACCGTAACCAGCCTCGCCGAACAACGCCCGCCGCATTGCCGTGCCCGCGCTCTTCAGCAACTGGTCCCGCTGCGCGCGGATGCCCGCGATCTGGACCTCCCGTTCGCGATCCATTTCCGCCGAAGGAAATGCCGGATGCAGCAGCGCGTCCGCCAGCAGGTCCAAGCCCGTGGCAAAATCCCCGTGCAACACCTCCACGCTCACGCCGAAGCTGTTGTTTCCGCCAAAGCTGTCCATGCTGCCCCCGACCGATTCAATCTCCCGCGCCATCGCCTCCGCCGACCGCCTCTTTGTCCCTTTCAACAGCAGCTTGGCCATCAACTGCGTGATGCCGTTGTTGGCGGGTGATTCAGCCAGCACGCCGCCCTTGAAAACCGCCCGCAACTCCACGAACGGCAGGCGGTGGCTTTCCTTCAGCAACAGCCGCAGGCCGTTGGGCAGGGTGACTTTTTCAACCGCTCCATCCACCGTCTCCGCGGCCAGCGCGGCTGTCTTGGGCGACGTCCCGTTCGGCACCAGGGCGTACAGCGTGCGGTTTTCCGTCGTCAGATGCGTCCGGGCGACGCGTTGCAAACCTGCCGGTGTGGCGCGCTTCACCGTGGCCAGATAACGCTCCGAGAAATTCAAGTCGTTTGCCGCCAGCCAGCTCCCGCCCAGGTCCTGCGCCTGGCCCTGCATGGTCTTGCGCGTGCCGAGCGTGGCGGACACAAATTGTTTGACCGCCTTCTTCACCTCGGCGGCCGTTACTCCGTGCGTCTTCACCCGCTCCAGCTCCGCCAGCGCCGCGTCCCGCCCCGCCGCGAACTTGTCCGCGTCCGCCAGGATGCTGATGCCGAACAGCCCCGGATTGCCCGGATTGTAGGTCCACGCGTCAATCGAGTTCACCAGGCCCTGCTTCTGCCTGACCCGCTGGTACAGCCGCGAACTGCGCCCGCTGCCCAGCACCACCGCCAGCACGTCCAGCAAGGGCACGTCGGGATGCCGCAATTCCGGGATGTGCCAGCTCAAATGCGCGTGCGCCAGTTCAATCGGCGCTTCCTCGATGACTTCCCGCGCCGCCATCTGCCCCGGCTCTTCGGGCAGCGCTCCCGGCGGCAGCGCCCGGGCCTTCGCCTTCGCATACGCCTCGCGGATTTGCGCCACAACTTCCTCCGGCTTCACGTCGCCCACGACGACATAAAACACATTGTTCGGCGCGTAGCGGTTTTTGTAATACTCAGTGATGTCCTCCGGCCGCAATTCGTTGAAAATGTCCGGGTAACCGATGACGGTCAGCCGGTAGGGGCTTTTCGTGTAAGCTGTTTCAAACAGCCGCCGGCTGGAGCGCCGTCCCGGGTCGTCCTGGCCCATGTCCATTTCGCGCCGGATCACGTCCATCTCCTTTGCCAGTTCGTCCGCCGGCAGCGTCGCGTTCTGCATGATGTCGCAAAGAATATCAATCGCCACCCGCGCCCCCGTGTTCGGCGCATCGATGTAATACACCGTGCGGTCGAAGCTCGTGTAGGCGTTCATGTAACCGCCCGCGTCCTGCACCTCCTGGTCAATCCGCCCGCTCCCGCGCGTCGTCGTTCCCTTGAACAGCATGTGCTCCAGCACGTGCGACAGCCCGGCGCCCAGCCATTTGCCCTCGTGAATGCTTCCCGTCAGGCACCAAGCCTGCGCCGACACCACCGGCGCGCTGTGGTCCTCGCGCACTATGATGGTCAATCCGTTGTCCAGCGTCGTCACCTTGACGCCGGCCGGGACGGCTGGGATCTCCTTTAAATTGTTGGTCTTGCCATGAGTCATAATTATTCACCCGCTTCGCGGAAAAACAGCTCTTTGACCGGGTCGGAAAGTCGAAATCCGGCTTTCATTTCCAATTCCCCGGTAATCTTGCGTACTGAATCAACCATGCCCCGCCCTTTTGCTTCGAGCAAAACTCCGAGCAGGCCGATAACCTTCACTCCTTCTCGTGTGGCGACTCGCCTGCCTGCAGTTTCGTCAATCAACAACTCATCCGCTTTTAATTCCTTTGCCAAAATGATTGCCTCGGCCTCCCCCAGATCCAGCTCGGCAAGCAACCGCTGCACCTCCGCGCGACTGGACACGGGTTTGCACCGGATAAAGTTCGGTACGGACGAATGCCCGTTCAATAGTTCGTCACGGACGGCCTCGGGTATGAAAACGTCGGAATAGATCCGGGACAGCAACTCGGCCCGGCCAATTTGCAGCAGCGACGTGATGGCCGAAGTATCGCTGACTACGATCATTTGCCGAGGCGTTGACGCACGGTTGCGATGTCATGCTGCGCGTCTTCAGCCGAGTAGTTCAGGCAAATCCCGCGCTTGCCAAGTTCGTGCATGAACGCCGTCTGAGAAAGTCCCGCGATGCGCGCGGCGCGTCCCATCGTGACCTGGCGGCCCGCGTACAGCCCCGCGGCCAGCTCGACCCGCGCCTGCTCGCTGGTCAGTTGCAGGCTCCCCACTTCTGCGTCTGGCAGTTCAATGATCATAATCAGAACCTAGCACGTGCCGGGAAGGAAGCAACTCGCTTCTCCGACCCCGCTCACGCCCGCGCTTCCTTGGGCGGCGCGGTGAGCTCGGCCAGCTTGCTTTGCGGCAAATACGGTTTGCGGAACGTCTCGAAGAAATCATACCCGTGCTCGAAATCCGCCCGCGAATCCCGGTCGGTCTTCTTCAGCAGCTTGTGCTCCACCATGATGAACACAATCTCCCCCACGTCCTGGCAGTTGCGGATGCCCCATTCCTCCAGCACCGTGATCGCCATCGGCCCGAAGGATTCCAGCGCCAGGTCGCGCGCGCCCGCCAGCAGTTGCTGCCCGGTGACGTGCTGCTCCTCCTTCGTCTCGCGCTTTGCGGTCTTCGGCTCCTTGTTCTCCCGGTCCAGAATCCGGCGCGTGTGCTCCAGCGCCTCGCGCACAAACTGGTACGCGTCGCGCTGATAGCGCTTGTCTTTCACGATGATCTGCTCCACCGCCTCTTCAAACGAGATTTGCTGCATTATCTTATGATTTGAGGTTCACTCAATGCCGCCGGCGGATGCGCCGTCCGGTAGGCCTTGACCGCCCAGCCCGTCAACAGCAGCAGCGCCACCAGGCACAACACCCACTGTTCTTGTTTCGTCAAGTGAATCACGCCCGTTAATATACCAGAACTCTCAGCCGACCGCAATATTCACCAGTTTCTTCGGCACCACGATGATTTTCTTGATGGTTTTGCCTTCCATGAACAATTTCACCTTCTCGGACGCCAGGGCCGCCGCCTCCAGTTCCGCTTGTGAAGCATCGGCCGAAATCTTGATGACGTCCCGCAACTTCCCGTTCACCTGCACCGGGATCTCCAGTATGTCCTCCACCAGCAACGCCGCGTCATACTTCGGCCACGGTTGATAACCCAGGCTTTCCGCCGCGCCGCCGTTCAACTTGGACCAAAGCTCTTCCGCGATGTGCGGCGCGAACGGCTGCAGCAGGATCAAGAAATCGCGCAACACCGCGCGCGGCTTTTTCTCCCACGTCATCGCCTCGTTGATGAACACCATCAGCGCGGAAATCGCCGTGTTGAACCGCAAACCGTCCAGGTCTTCGGTCACTTTTTTGATGCACGCATGCAGCGCCTTCAATTGGGCAGGGGAGGGGGCCGCGTCCGAAATCGCCGGATTCAACTTGATGACTTCGAGCAATTGTCCCCGATTCGCCGCTTCGCTGGTCGTGTGCGCCTGTTCAAAATCCGTCACGCTCTGCTCGTCCGTGAACAGCCGCCAGACCTTGCCGAGAAACCGGTACACGCCTTCCACGCCTTTCGTGTTCCACGGTTTCACCATTTCGAGTGGCCCCATGAACATTTCGTAAAGCCGGAACGCGTCCGCGCCGTACTCCGACAGGACGTCGTCCGGGTTTACCACGTTCCCGCGCGACTTCGACATCTTCTGCCCGTCCTCGCCCAGAATGAGCCCCTGGTTCACGAGCTTGAAAAACGGTTCCGGCGTCGAGACATAACCCAGATCAAATAGCACCTTGTGCCAGAACCGCGCATAAAGCAGATGCAACACCGCATGCTCCGTTCCACCCACGTAAAGGTCCACGCCCCGGGAGGGTCGGCATTCTGCCGACCCTGATGTTTGGGACGGCGACACGCCGTCCCTCCCGTTCGATCCCATCCAATAATTCTCCGCCGCTTTCGACACAAACGCCGCGGCATTCTGCGCATCCAAATAGCGAAGATAATACCAGCAACTGCCCGCCCACTGCGGCATCGTATTTGTCTCGCGCACCGAACCATCCGGCAGATTCACCCAATCCTTGGCGCGCGCGAGCGGCGGCTGGCCGTCCGGCGTCGGCTTGTAATCGTCAAGCACCGGCGGGAGGAGCGGCAGCGCCGATTCCGGCAACGCCTCGTGATAAAGATTTCCCGCGCCGTCCTTCTTCCAGACAATCGGAAACGGCTCGCCCCAATACCGCTGCCGGCTGAACAACCAGTCGCGCAATTTGTAATTGATGGTTTTCCGCCCCAACCCCTTTTCTTCCAGCCAGGCTGTGATTTTCGTTTTGGCCTCGGGGGTTGGCAGTCCAGTGATGGAAATCTCCGGCCCGGTCGAGTTCACCGAGGTGCCATCATCGACAAACCCGTGCCAGTCCGTTCTCGGATCCGGCGGCTGGACGACTTGAACAATCGGGAGATTAAACTTCGTCGCGAATTCAAAATCCCGTTCGTCATGCGCCGGCACGGCCATGATTGCTCCCGTGCCGTAACTCGCCAAAACGTAATCGGCTATATAAATGGGAATCTTTGCGCCGTTGATGGGGTTTATGGCATACGCGCCGGTGAAGACACCGGTCTTCTCCTTTGCGAGTTCAGTTCTTTCAAGGTCGGATTTTCTGGAAACCTCTTCCCTGTAGGTTTTTATAGCATCAGCCCGTGTCGAGATAGCCATCTGGAAGGAGGTGTATTTCTGATGATCATCAATTATACACGCCGGCGGGGTCAGCTTTGGATTCACTTCAATGAGATCGAGTCCTGCCGTCATCGACCTAACGAGAGCTTCCTTCAGTGGGAGATCCTCTATTTGAGTATCTTGCCCCGTGAAAACTCGCACTGTTGAAGACGTGATCTCCTCGTTGACTCTGTATTTATTGATTTGTGCGGCGAAGAGCCAATCGACTATCTGATGTTCCGGCGCAACAACCAAGTATGTTGCGCCGAACAATGTATCCGCTCGAGTTGTGAACACGTCAAGAAACAGCTTCTGTCGACCCGGAATATCCACCTGAAACTTGACGGCCGCACCTTCGCTCCGGCCGATCCAGTTTCGCTGCATTTCCTTAAGCGAATGGGTCCAGTCAATTGTGTCGAGATCAGCAAGTAAGCGTTCGGCATATTTTGAAATTCGGAGCATCCATTGTCGCATTGGCTTACGAACCACTGGAAATCCGCCGACTTCGCTTTTTCCATCTATCACTTCTTCATTCGCGAGGACCGTTCCCAATCCTTCGCACCACCATACAAGCTGATTGCTGACATAGGCGAGGCGATGCTCGTCGATACTCCTGCGCTTAAACTCGGCTCGGTCTTCAACAGAGGCGGATATGTAACCATTGTGTAACCCCGAAGCATACAGACCATATTCACCACGGACCCATTGCCTCTTTGGACTCAGAGACATTACGTCATCAAGGATTTCAATCGGCTCCGCTTTGTTCGTATCTGGATTAAACCACGAGTTATACAACTTCAAAAAAATCCACTGCGTCCACTTGAAATATTTCGGGTCGGTCGTGTCCACTTCGCGGTTCCAGTCATAGCTGAACCCCAGCGCCTTTATCTGGCGCTTGAACGTCGCGATGTTGGCCTCGGTGGTCTTGCGCGGATGTTGCCCGGTCTTGATGGCGTATTGCTCCGCCGGCAGCCCGAAGGCGTCCCAGCCCATCGGATGCAGCACATTGAATCCCGC
>Ga0181516_10003326_pt1 | contig 10831 bp, 10 predicted proteins | sample PEATcosm2014_Bin_25_FD_121104 | JGI IMG/M metagenome (GOLD analysis project Ga0181516, IMG submission 121104) | Peatland microbial communities from MTU Mesocosm Facility, Houghton, MI, USA - PEATcosm2014_Bin01_10_metaG | ecosystem: Environmental > Terrestrial > Soil > Wetlands > Peat | place...
AGCAGGTAGAGCGTCATCACCTTGGTCAGCGACGCGGGATGGCGCGGCTCGTTCTCATTGGCGGCGTAAAGCGTGCGACCGGCGTTGGCGTCGACGACGAGCGCCGCGAAGGCTGGGTCGGCCGGCGCGGGGGCGCGCGCGGCGTAATGAACGGCGTGGCGGTAGTGACGCCAATATCGCGCCTCGGCGGGGGTCGAGGTCAGGCTCAGCAGCGCAAGCGCCGCGCAAGCCGCCGAGGCGATGACGACCAGAGGGGAAAGAGAGGATCGAGAGCCACGCAACGCCATGGACGCCCTGTTGAACTGACGCAGCGCGACGGCCGAGGCAGACTGGCCGTTGCGCGATGAGCACAGTTGGAAAGGCTATGCGGGCGCGGTTACGGCGGCGTTAACGCGCCGACCCCGTTTTGCCGACATTGTGCGACAAGGCTTTGATCAGACAGGTGAAGCGGGGGACGGGCGGCGCGCCTCGCGACATGACGATTTTACTTAAGGAATCGATAAGAAACGCTCCAGGCCGCGGCGAATACGGCCTGCGGCGTTTTGTTGCAGCGCAACATTTTTCTTGACAGTTCATTGTGCAGTGCACATATTCCGCGGGTCGACGTCGTCGCTTCGCGGCGTCCGCACACGCCGCCGCAACGAAGCGCACGAGGTTTCGCCATGACCACCCCGACGTTCGAAGAGTTCCAGAAGTTCAGCAAACAGCAGCTCGACGCCGTCAATTCGGCGGCCGCGAGCGTGGCCAAAGGGCTGCAGGAGATTGCGGCGGAGTCGTCCGATTATTCCAAGAAGGCGTTCGCCTCGAGCTCGGCGACGGTGGAGAAGCTGCTCGGCGCAAAGTCGGTCGAGACGGCGGTGCAGATCCAGACCGACTTCGCCAAATCGACCTACGAAGGGTTCGTTGCGCAGGCGAACAAGATCAACGAGATTTACATTAAGCTGGCGACGGAAGCCTTCAAGCCGGTCGAGGCTGCGTTCACCAAGCTGCAGGTCAAATGACGGACGCGAAAAGCCGCGCATAGCGCGCGGCCGCGTTGCGATTCTCTCATGTCGGGGTCGGCGTCGCGCCGGCCCTTTTTTTTGCTGCGCGCCGTTTGCGGTTCCGATCGAAATTCGCACTTGCGCGCCGGTTGCAAATTGGCGAACCTCGCTTGCGTCGCATCGGCTCTGGCGCCCGAAGCGCGCGGCGCCTAAATGTGACTCGTGGGGAACGCGGCGAACCCCCGGTATGTCGTCGCAACGCCGCCGGTGAGGTTTGTCGAGGTCGATTTTGATCGCCGATCCGCATCCGTTCGTCAGTCGGTTCCGGGCCGGAATTGCGCGTCTGGTGCGCATCTTCTCGGCTTCGCGCGCCGCTGCGGCGGGTCGACCGGCGATCGAAGCGGCGCGCGAACCCCGCCGCGCCCCGGAAGTGCCTGGCGTCGGCGCCGCCGTGATCACGCGCACCCGCGCGCAGACGCGTCGGCCCAACATGTACCGCGTGCTGCTGCTCAACGACGACTACACCCCGATGGAGTTCGTCATCGCGATCCTTCAGGCATTCTTCAACAAGAGCCCGGAAGAGGCGACCCAGATCATGCTGCACGTTCACAACAACGGCGTCGGCGAGTGCGGCGTCTACACCTACGAGGTCGCCGAAACGAAAGTCGCGCAAGTGATGGACCACGCGCGCAAGAATCAGCACCCTCTGCAATGCATCATGGAAAAGAAATGAAAGGCGTCTGATGCCGGTATTTTCCCGCGCGCTCGAAAAGACCCTGCGCAAGGCGCTCGCGCTCGCCAACGAACGTCGCCACGAATACGCGACGCTCGAACATCTGCTGTTGGCGCTGATCGACGATCCGGACGCCGCGGCGGTGCTGCGCGCCTGCAACGTCGATCTCGATCAGCTGCGCAGGAACGTCGTCCAATATCTCGACACCGATCTCGACAATTTGGTTGTCGAAACGATCGACGAGGCGAAGGCGACCGCGGGCTTCCAGCGCGTCGTGCAGCGCGCGGCGATCCACGTTCAGTCGTCGGGTCGCGAGGAAGTGACGGGCGCCAACGTGCTGGTGGCGATTTTCGCCGAGCGCGAGAGCCACGCCGCTTACTTCCTGCAGGAACAGGACATGACCCGCTACGACGCGGTCAACTACATCAGCCACGGCATCGCCAAGCGCGCCGGCCTCTCCGACCCGTCGCGCACCCCGCGCGGCGTCGAAGAGGACAGCGACCCGCGCGAATCGAAGGAAGCCAAGGACGGCGGCGAAGGCAAGAAGAAGGAAGGCGCGCTCGACGCCTATTGCGTCAATCTCAACCGCAAGGCGCGCGACGGGCGCATCGACCCGCTGATCGGCCGCGAGGCCGAAGTGCAGCGCACCATCCAGGTGCTGTGCCGGCGGCAGAAGAACAACCCGCTGCTGGTCGGCGATCCCGGCGTCGGCAAGACGGCGATCGCCGAAGGTCTGGCGCGCAAAATCGTCGGCGGCGAAGTGCCGGAGGTGCTGGCTGGCGCGACCGTCTTCGCCCTCGACATGGGCGCGCTGCTCGCCGGCACGCGCTATCGCGGCGACTTCGAAGAGCGGCTGAAGCAGGTGATGAAGGAGATCGAGCAGCACAAGGACGCGATCCTGTTCATCGACGAGATCCACACCGTCATCGGCGCCGGCGCGACCTCGGGCGGAGCGATGGACGCTTCCAACCTGCTCAAGCCGGCGCTGGCGCAGGGGTCGCTGCGCTGCATCGGCTCGACCACCTACAAGGAATACCGCCAGTATTTCGAGAAGGACCGCGCGTTGGTGCGTCGCTTCCAGAAGATCGACGTGCACGAGCCGAGCGTTCCCGACACGGTGGAGATCCTCAAGGGCCTCAAGCCCTATTTCGAGGAGTTCCACAAGGTTCGTTACACCCAGGAGGCGGTGAAGGCGGCGGTCGAATTGTCGGCGCGCTACATCCATGACCGCAAGCTGCCCGACAAGGCGATCGACGTCATCGACGAGACCGGCGCCTCGCAGATGCTGGTCGCCGAGGCCAAACGAAAGAAGACGATCGGCGTCAAGGAAATCGAGGCGACGATCGCCTCGATGGCGCGCATCCCGCCGAAGTCGGTGTCGAAGGACGACGCCGAAGTGTTGCAGCACCTCGACGAGACGCTGAAGCGCGTCGTCTACGGCCAGGACGCGGCGCTTGGCGCGCTCGCTTCGGCGATCAAGCTCGCCCGCGCCGGCCTGCGCGATCCCGAGAAGCCGATCGGCTGCTATCTGTTCTCCGGCCCGACCGGCGTCGGCAAGACCGAGGCCGCGCGACAGCTCGCCTCGAGTCTTGGTCTCGAGCTGACCCGGTTCGACATGTCGGAGTATATGGAGCGCCACACCGTTTCGCGGCTGATCGGCGCGCCGCCCGGCTATGTCGGTTTCGACCAGGGCGGCCTGCTGACCGACGCGATCGACCAGCACCCGCATTCGGTGCTGCTGCTCGACGAGATCGAGAAGGCGCATCCCGACCTGTTCAACATCCTGTTGCAGGTCATGGATCACGGCAAGCTGACCGACCATGCCGGCAAGCAGATCGACTTCCGCAACGTGATCCTGATCATGACCACCAACGCCGGCGCTCAGGACCTCGCCCGCGAGTCGTTCGGCTTTCACAAGTCGAAACGCGAGGGCGACGACACCGAGGCGATCAACCGGCTGTTCTCGCCGGAGTTCCGCAATCGGCTCGACGCCATCGTGCCGTTCGGCCGGCTGCCGGAAGACGTCATCGCCCAGGTGGTCGACAAGTTCATCCTGCAGCTCGAGGCGCAGCTCGCCGACCGCAACGTCACCATCGAGCTCGCCGACGAAGCGCGCGCCTGGCTGGTCAAGAACGGCTACGACGAGGCGATGGGGGCGCGGCCGATGGCGCGGGTCATCCAGACCCAGATCAAGACGCCGCTCGCCGACGAAGTTCTGTTCGGCCGGCTCAAGGCGGGCGGCGTGGTCCGGGTCGTCGTCGTCGCCGACGACGCCGGAGTCAAGAAGCTCAGCTTCGTCTATCCCGACGGCCCGGCGCAGCCGCGGCTGGAGCGCGACCTGATCGTCGCCGGCCGCAAGCGCGCCGAAGGCGCCGCCGAGGCGCGCAAGGGCAGGGCGCGCAAACGGACCGAGGGCGAACCGAGCGAACCGAGCGAGGAATCGCCGAGCGAGCCGCAGGCGAGCTGAGTTCAGAGCGGCGCGCCTGACGGGGCGCGCCGCCGGCCGATCCCCGACAGCAGCACGGCGACCACGCCGGCGAGGAACACGCCGTCGAAGGTTCCCGCGCCGCCGATCGAGGCGACCGGCGCGCCGAGGCTCTGCAACTTGTCGAGATTGGTCAGGTCGGCGCCGATCAGCACGCCGATCGAGCCGGCGACATAGGCGAGCGGCGCAGCGTTGCGGCGCGACAGGACGAGCGCCGCGACCGCCGCGAGGATCGGCGGCCAGAGGATCGGCACCGAAATGCCGACGCCGGGGATCGGCGTCGCAAGGACGTGAACGACGATCGCGACGATCGCCGTCGCGACCGCCGCCTCGAAATAGAGGCGGTCGCTGATCACGAGATAAATCGACAGCAGGGCTGGAATCAGCGCGCCGCCGACGTTGACGGCGACGATCGTGCCCGGCCAGTCGACGATCTGCGGCACGAGATAGGACATGCCGAAGGCGTCGACGAAGGCGCGGGCGACGACATGCGCCTCAGGCAGGCGCGCGACCGGGATGTTGAGATAGGACCCGACCAGCGAGGCGAGCAGCACCAGCATCGCCACGCGCGGCGGCAATCCCAGCCGGCGATAGGCGCTGTTGAGGGCGCCGATTTCGAGCAGCGTCACCAGGGCGAGGAGCAGCCCGCCGGCCAGCAGATAGAGCAGGATCTGCGTGGGGAGATAATGCAGATGGTTCGAATACATCGGCGGCCCGAGTCGTCAGCGCAGTCCGGTTTTGCCTAGTCTAGAACGAGGAGATTGTCATCGGAGCGCGGCTCCATCTGTCGGAGCGACCGCTGGCCGCGGTCCGGCGCGCCGACAAGAGGCGCCGGAATTGGATGCTCGCCTAGCCTTGCAGCGCAGCGCGGATCTTGGCGGCGTGAGGTTCGAGCTGGTCGGCGGGGACGACCGGCCCGCCCGGTTGGCGCAGCGCGGCGCCGGGCCAGCGCGGCAAGACGTGAAAGTGGAGGTGGAAGACGACCTGGCCGCCGCCGAGTTCGTTGAACTGCTGGACGAGGACGCCCTCCGCCGCCATGCCCGCCTTGACCGCGCGCGCGATCCTTTGCACGGATGGGATGAAACGCGCGAGCTCTGCGGCGGGGATGTCGAGGAGGTTGCGGGCCGGCGTCTTGGGAATGACGAGGACATGGCCTTCGGTGCGCGGCATGATGTCCATAAACGCGAGCGAGACCTCGTCCTCGGCGACCCGCACGCACGGCGCCTCGCCGCGTAGGATCTTGGCGAAAATGTTTTGTGAATCGTACAACGCGCTCACCTGCGTCTCCTCTGTCAATCGCTTTCCGCCTGATCGCGACGGAAAGGCAGCCGTTCGGCGTATTCCTCGATCGCCTCGGCCACGGCCGGCCGCTCGCGCGCGAGATAGTCGGCGACCGCCCGCTGCATGCGAACGTCGGCGAATTCATGCGCCGAGTAGGTCGTGACCGGACGGTAACCGCGCGACAGCTTGTGCTCCCCCTGGGCGCCCGCTTCGACTCGGCCGACGCCGCGTCGGATGGCGAAATCGATCGCTTGATAATAACAAATCTCGAAATGGAGAAACGGCCGCTCGACGATCGCGCCCCAGTTGCGGCCGTAGAGCGCGTCGTCGCCGAGGAAGTTGATCGCCCCGGCGACATAGCGCCGACCCTGGCGCGCCATCACCAGCAGCACGCGCTCGGCGAAGCTCGCGCCGATGCGGTCGAAGAACGCGCGCGTCAGGTAAGGCCGGCCCCATTTGCGCGAGCCGGTATCCATGTAGAAGGCGAAGAACGCGTCCCAATGCTCGGATTTGATGTCGCCTCCCGTGAGAAGGTCGACGACGATGTCGTCGCCCACGGCTTCGCGCCGCTCGCGCTTGATCGCCTTGCGCTTGCGCGAGGCGAGGGAGGCGAGGAAATCGTCGAAGTCGCGATAGCCTTCGTTGATGAAGTGGAACTGCTCGCCCGTGCGCAAGACGAAGCCGACGCGCTGCAACGTCTCCGCGTCGCGCTTGTCGCAGAAGGTGACGTGGATCGACGACGCGCCGGCGGCCTCACGCAAGGCGCGCCAGCCGGCGACGAGCGCCTGCGCCGCGCCCTCTGGCGCATCGGCCGCGACGAGCAGTCGGCGACCCGTCACCGGCGTGAACGGCGCGGCGATCTGCAGCTTGGGATAATAGCGGCCGCCGGCGCGCTGATAGGCGTCGGCCCATGCGTGGTCGAAGACGTATTCGCCCTGGCTGTGGGTCTTGAGGTAAGTCGGCGCGGCGGCGACCAGCCGGCCGGCCGCGTCCTCGACGATCACATGCGCCGGCGTCCACCCCGAGCGGCCGCCGACCGAGCCGGATTCCTCGAGCGCGCGCAAGAACGCATGGGCGACAAACGGATTGAAACGCTCGCCGTCGGTTCCCGTCGCAGCCAGACCAGGCGGGTTGGCGCAGGCGTCCCAGGCCGCGGGCGCGATCTCGGCGAGACTGGCGACGGTGCGGACGGCGAGGGCGGCGGACATAGGCTCGGTCTTGAGGAAAGGGGGCGCGCGTAGGGGCGCGGGCGCATCATAACGCGCTGAAGCCGCCCGCCAAGACCGCGCGTTGCGGCGCAGTTTCGGCTAGCTTCGACGCTGGATCGACGGAGGCGGGCATGGCGCGCGACGAAGGTCTCGAAGAGTCGCTGAGGGCGTATTTTGGGTCGCGACCGGAATTTCAGGAACGGACGATGTTCGGCGGACGTGCGTGGCTGCTCAACGGCAACCTGCTTTGCGGCGCGCGCGACGACGGCATGCTGGTTAGGCTTGGGCCGGAGAAGGATGGCTGGGCGCTCGCGACGCCTGACGTCGTTCCGATGATCTCGCGCGGCCGACGCATGCGCGGCTGGGTGCGAGCGGGGCCGGGCGCTTTCGGAAACGACGCCTTGCGAGCCAAGCTGTTGGACGCCGCTCTCGCTTTCGTGCGGTCGTTGCCGGCGAAATGACGGCCGCGGTCAGCGCGCGCCGGCGCGGTCGCGGAACCATCGCGCGGTCGCCGGCGCGCCGACCTCGAACGGCGTCGCGTCGGCCCAGAAGCGCTTGGCGAAGCGGCTCGAATCCACCCGGTACGGCCGATCCCACTGGAACCGCATCTCGGCGAGTTCGCGCAGCGGCGGAACGAACAGGCCGAGCGGGCCGAGCAGCGCGGTCGGCAGGCCGATCGCCCTCGGCGCGGCGCCGATCGCCGCCGCGCCGAGGGCGAGGATCTGGCGGGGCGTTCGCGTCGGCGCGCAGGGAACGTGCCAGGCCTGGCCATAAGCGTCGTCGGGCGCGTCGAGCAGGCTGACGACCGCGCGGGCGCAATCCGGCACATAGGCGAAGTCGTGCGGCGTGTCCGGCGAGCCGATGAACAAGGCCCGCCCGCCGCGCGCCAGCGCGCCGAAGGCGGTGTCGCCGAGATGGGCCTGCGCCGCGCCCGCGCCGTAAAAGTCGGGCGCGCGCAGGGCGGCGACGCGCAGCCGGCCGGCCTCGCTCGCGGCCATCCAGACGCGCGTCGCGGCGACGCGCGCCGCCGGTTTGACGCCGACAGGCTGCAAAGGCGTCGTCTCGCTGAGCGGCGCCGTCTGCGGTCCGTACATGTAGAGATTGTCGAAGAAGACGAGGCGCGCGCCCTCGGCCGCGCAGGCTGCGACGAAATTCGTCATCGCGCGCGGCCAGGCGTCGCGCCACAGCGCGCCGAGGTAGGGAAAGCCGACCGCCAGCACGACCTGCGACAGTCCCGCGACCGCTGTGCGCACGCTGTCGGCGTCGAGCGCGTCGCAGCGGCGGAAGTCGACGCCGGCGGGCAGGGCGGCCGGAGCCGCGCGCTGGGCGACCGTGACTGCGCGTCCGGCGGCGACGAGCCGTTCGACGGTCGCCGCGCCGACCGCCCCGTAACCGATGACGCCAATGAGTCCGTCCATTTCGCCCTCTCTCGTTGCGCCCTGGACCGTAGGCCGCGCCGCCGCCGAAGGAAACGCGCGTGAGCGTCACGCTGCGTCTCGCCCGCCAATAAGCGACCAGCAGGCGCGCCAATCTCACGGTTTGTTCGCGATCACATTCCGAATTTCGCTGCTTATCGTGGGGCTCGCCCCAGGCATACTGACGCCAATCGGCGGCGGGTTCCCCGCCGCCGCGCCAATCCGACATCAGGGGAAACCGTCATGCCCGTCGAGCCGCCGGCGTCGATTTCGCTTGCCCGCGCCCGCGCCGCCGAAGCCGCGCTGGCCGTCGGCAGTTTTGCGATCGGCACCGGCGAGTTCGCCGCCATGGGTTTTCTGCCGAGCGTCGCCGACGGGTTCGGCGTCACCGTCCCCCAGGCCGGACATATCATCAGCGCCTACGCGCTCGGCGTGGTGGTCGGCGCGCCCGTTTTCGCGATCCTCGGCGCCAAACTCGCGCGGCGCAATTTCCTGCTGCTGCTGATGGCGATCTTTGCGCTGGGCAACATCGCCAGCGGCCTCGCGACGAGCTTTCCGACCCTGGTCGGCCTTCGCTTCGTCAGCGGCCTGCCGCACGGCGCGTTCTTTGGCGTCGCATCGCTCGTCGCGGCCGGCATGGCGGGGCCGGGCGGACGGGCCAAGGCCGTCGGCCGGGTCATGCTCGGTCTCACCCTCGCCACGCTGCTCGGCACGCCGCTCGCCACCTGGGCCGGTCAGCTTCTCGGCTGGCGGTTGGCGTTTGCCCTTGTCGGCGTGATCGGCCTGTTGGCCGTGGCGCTCGCGGCCGTCTTCGTTCCGCACGACGCGCCCGATCGGAACGCCGGGCCGCTGCGCGAGCTCGGCGCGCTGCGCAATCTCCAAGTCTGGCTGACGCTCGCCGTCGGCGCCGTCGGCTTCGGCGGCATGTTCGCTGTCTTCACTTACATCACGCCGACTCTGGTGCAGGTTTCGGGCATCCCGCTCGCGTGGGTTCCCGCGGTGCTGGCCTGCTTCGGAGCAGGCATGATCCTCGGCAACGTCGTCGGCCCGCGCCTCGCCGACCGGGGCCTGCTGCCGACGATTTTTGCAACGATCGTCTGGAACGCGGCGGTTCTCGCGTTCTTCTCCGTCGCCGTCCATTGGGCGTGGACCGCGGTTCCGTTCGTGCTGCTGATCGGCACGGGCTTCGCGGCTGTGCCGGCGCTGCAGACGCGACTGATGGACGTCGGGCGCGACGCGCAGACGCTGGCGGCGGCGCTGAACCACTCCGCCTTCAACGTCGCCAACGCCTTCGGCGCCTGGCTGGGCGGCGCGGCGATCAGCGCCGGTTACGGGTTGACCTCGACCGGCTGGGTCGGCGCGTTGCTCGCATTGGCGGGACTGGCGGTCTTCGCCGTTTCCGTGGCGCTCGACAAAAAACAGCGAAACGCCGCGGCGACGGCCGCCTGCTCGGCCTAGTCGGCGCCGATTTCGCCGATCGTAGCGGCGAGTTCTTCGACGAACAGCGCCACCTTGCGCGAGCGGCGTCGGCTGACGGGATGAATGGCGAAGAAGCTCGCCGGGTCGGGCTCGAACGCTTCGAGAACGGTCGCCAGGCGTCCGGCGGCGAGGTGGTCGGCCACCTCCCAGCGCGATTTCTGCGCCAGGCCGAGCCCGGCCAGCGCCCAGGCGACCGGCAGCTCTGAACTGGTCGCGGCGAGAGCGCCGGTCACTTTCACGCTGCGAGCGGCCTCGCCGCGGCCAAAACGCCATTCCGCCTGAAAATGCGGGTCACTGTTGAAGACGAGACAACGATGGGCGGCGAGATCGTCCGGGCTTGACGGCGCGCCGCGCCGCGCGAGGTATTCGGGGCTGGCGACGACGACCCGTCGACTGTCGAATAGGCGGCGGCCGATCAGGGTCGAATCGACAGCCGGCCCGCCGCGAATGGCGATGTCGAAGCCGCCGCCGATGATGTCGGCGTAGCGATCGTCAAGCGTCAGATGGACGGAAATCTCCGGGTAGCGCTCGGCGAAGCTGGCGACGAACGGCGCAATCCAGCGCCGGCCAATCGGCATCGGCGCGGTGACCCTGAGCGCGCCGCGCGGCGAAGCGGCGTCGTCGGCGAGCTGGTCTTCGAGCGCCTCGAGGTCGGCGGCGATGCGGCGGACCTCCTGGTAATAGGTCTCGCCCGCCTCGGTCAGCGAATGGCGACGGGTTGTGCGCGCCAACAGCTGGACGCCGAGGCGCTTCTCGAGGCCGTTGACCCGATCTGCGACGACGGAAGGCGCGATTCCGAGACGCCGCGCCGCGGCGGAGAACCCGCCCTGACGCGCCACCTCGATGAAGACCTGCATTTCCGTGACGGCGTGCATCGGCGAATTGGGACGTGCGGAGACACAAGGACGAGTCGCCGCTATTCGTCAAAGCCTATCCGGCCGCACACGATTCAACCACATCGCAAGAACTGCGCGCTGGGGGCGGCGTCTTGCGAAGCCGCCCCTCGAGAGCCGGAGCCGTCCGGCTCAAGCCCGGCTTCTCAGAAGTTGTACTTTCCGACCGTCTCCTTGGTGAAGATCAGCGGCTTGCCGTAGACGACCTCGCCGTCCTTGCCGGCGGTGAATGTCGCGTTGGCCTTCGGCACTTCGATCGTCGCGCCGACCTTCGACGGGTCGAACTTGCCGGCGAGCTTCATGTGCGTCTCGTAGGCGACGACATAGCCGAGCTCGAAGGGATCCCAGAAGCCG
>Ga0181516_10003327_pt1 | contig 10831 bp, 7 predicted proteins | sample PEATcosm2014_Bin_25_FD_121104 | JGI IMG/M metagenome (GOLD analysis project Ga0181516, IMG submission 121104) | Peatland microbial communities from MTU Mesocosm Facility, Houghton, MI, USA - PEATcosm2014_Bin01_10_metaG | ecosystem: Environmental > Terrestrial > Soil > Wetlands > Peat | place...
CGCCAGTGAATCTCCTGCTGTTGCAACAATGCCCTCTCTGACTCGGGATGTAACAGGCTGAAACGCTGCAACTCGGTTAGCGCGTCATCAAGGCGGTTCTCGGCAATCAAGTCATGCACGTTGTCCAGATCGCCGTTGTGTTCGGGGTCAATCTCATCTTCAATGCCCTCGTTGATTTTGTGCTCCAGGCCGGAGTAGCGAATGCCAAGCGCGGCAACCATTCCGAAGGCGAAGCCTCCCACGTGCGCCATGTGCGCCACCCCGCTGCTGTGGCCGAAAATGACGCCGTAGAAAATCTCCATCAGGAACCACAACGGCAGCAGCCAGTAGGCTGCGGCAGAAAAACGTATGGGGCGTATGAACCAGATCCACAACATCTTTATGCGAACCGTGGGGAAGCGCACCAGAAAAGCGCCCATCAAGGCCGCCACTGCTCCCGAGGCGCCCAGTGTGGGTACATAGCTACCGGCATTGAACCAGGCGTGCACCTGCAGCGCAAAGGCTCCGGCCACCAGGTAGACCACCAGGTACAGTCCGCGTCCCCAGGCATCTTCCAGCACAAGTCCTGCAAGCCACAGAAACCACATATTACCGATAATGTGCAGCCATCCCCCGTGCAGGAAGTTGGCGGTAATGTAGGAGTACCAGGTGGGATGTGCTGGGATGAAACTGTAGTGCTCCAGCACCGAGCCTTCTTGCAGTTCGTCGTAGCGCGCCGAGAGTTTGTCCATCTCGTCCTGCAACACTGCGGGACTGTCGATCAGGCGGATGCGTGCATCCCAGCCATCGTGCAGCTCACGCGCCGGACTCTTCGCCAGAGCCCAGGCACCGGGATCACGCTTCTGCACGTCGGTCACCAATTTTTCCGCCGTCGGTGGCAACGTGAGTTCCGGATGCATGGCCGCCAGCAGTCGAATGTGCAGACGCGTTTCGGCCAGTTCGGGAGACTCTCGCGCAAGCGTGGCGATGGTGAACAGGAACACTGCGAAGTTAATGACAATGAGTCCGAGGGTGATCACCGGCCAGCGCCGCGCCTGCATGTTCTCGTGACCCAGTGGTATCAGCATGATTGCTTGTTCTCAATTGAAAATTGCGATTAGCTTTGAATTCTGCGCTGAAAATTCGTCACTCGCAACACTCAAATGGGAGGTGGCCTCCGGGCGGAATCGCATTACGCAACAGGTACCGATGCGCGTCCCGCAAGGAATCCGGTTAGGATGAATACAGAGTTATTAGCGGGAAGCGCCTCGGCAAATCGCGCGTACCTGACTTTGTGGAGACATACTTGCAGAAACCCCTGGCAATTCTGTGTGCCATCCTCGTTGCGTCCCTCCCGGCCGCCGCGCAGGACGCAACGACGCTCGCGCAGCGCGTTCAGCAGGTGACTGCACGCCCCATGTTCAAGCACTCCACCTTTGGTGTGGAGATTTACGACCAGACCGCGCACAAAACGCTAGTCTCCATCAACGAAAATCAGCTCTTCACCGCCGGTTCGACCACCAAACTGGTGACCATGGGCACGGCCTTGGCGCTGATGGGTCCTGACTACCGCTTCCACACCCGCGTGTTTCACACTGGAACCATAGCCGAAGATGGCACTCTGAATGGCGACCTTGTGCTCGTGGCCAGTGGCGATCTCAATCTCAGCGGGCGTGTGCTGGCCAACGATACCTTGGACTGGGCTGCGCGCGACCATGCCTACGCCGGTGTGCTACCAGGCAAGTCTGTTGCTGGGGAACCACTACGCGTAATGAAGGAACTCGCCGCCGGAGTTCTGATGAAGGGCATCTGGCGAGTTCGCGGGCACGTCATTGTCGATGCCTCGATGTTTTCCTCCAACCAGTTTGAGCCCGCAACCCACACCGCCATTTCGCCGGTCATGCTCAATGACAATGTCATTGACGTTATCGCAACCTCGGCACCCTCGGTGGGTGGTCCTGTTTCAATCGAAGTTGCGCCAGAGCTACCGTACTTGCGCGTAATCAACAAGGTCCGCACGGGCAAGCCGGACTCCGACCCTGAGCTGGGATTCACCTCAGACGTCACTGAAGCCGATGGCTCGCACACCGTCGTGCTGGTCGGATCGGTGCCCGCGGGCAAGGAGAAAGCCCAGGCTGCGTATAAGGTGAAAGAACCCATCCGCTTTGCCGCCGAGGGATTTCGCGAAGCCTTGCGCTGGGCAGGAGTGGTACTGGAGCCACCTGCCTCGTCGAGCATGCCTGCATCCACTTCCGAAGAAGCGGATGTAGTCAATGACGCAGTTCCCTCGGAGTTAGCCGAGCACGTTTCCCCTCCCTTCCGCGAGGAGATAAGACTCACGCTGAAGGTTAGCCAGAATCTCCACGCCGCCACCACGCCGTACTTGCTCGGCTCTATTCTGTCGCATGGCTCCGCCGACGCGGGACTGCAGGGACTCGCGCTCGAGCGCCGATTTCTCGCCAATGCCGGATTGGATCCGGAGACAGTTTCGCAACTCGATGGCGAAGGCGGAGTGGGCTCGGCGTTCTCTCCCGACTTTATCGTCCGCTATCTGGATTTCATGTCGCGCCAGCCGTACGGGCAGTTGTTCTTCGACGCGCTCCCAGTACTGGGCCGCGACGGCACGTTGGCGGAGGTCCTTACGGATTCTCCCGGCGCAGGACGCGTCCATGCCAAGACCGGCTCTTACGTGGTTGCGAATAACCTGGACGGCGGAGTGATGCTGCTGGGCAAGGGACTAGCCGGGTACGTGGACGCGCAGAATGGACACAGACTGGTCTTCGCCGCGTTCGTCAACATGGTGGCTCTACGCAACATGGATGAGGTTGCCACTGTTGGCGAGACGCTCGCCGAGATTTCCGCGATGGCCTGCCAGTATGCGCCCCGCCCCACGGTAGCCAAAGCCACTACGGCGGGAGCCACGCACAAACCTGTTAACGCGGACGCGGCGAAAAAGGCGCCAGCCGCGCACAAAGCCCCTGCCACCAAACCTTCACGCAAGGCAGCCCGCAAGCCAGTGCACAACTAACATAAGGTCAGACGGATTTTCCATGCTGCGCGAGATATAGAGCGCCCATGTAAGGTTCGCGCTCGCTCACCCGGACGGATACCTCGGGACGGTCGCTGCGGATCACATTGCTGAAAATCTGGCACACTCTTGGAGAGTTGGTAAAGATCCCGCCGGTCACTGCTATTTCCACGCTGGAGCGGCCGACCCACAGGCGGCGCAACACAATCTGCGCCACCCTTGCGAGTCCGGTCCCGGCAGCGGTCAGAATCTCGCACGCCAACGGATCGCCATCCAGATTGGCAGCCTGCACCAGAGGAAACAGATCCGCGAAGTTCGGTATCTGGTCGCGATTGCAACACTGCACCAGTTGTTCGCGAGTGGCAATGTGCCAGTGGTGCATGATGAGAGTGATCAGGCGGCTGCTGCGTCCCATGTCCAGCGCCTGCAGGCACTCTGAAATTGCGCGCTGTCCAATCCAGTGTCCTGAGCCCTCGTCAGAGACGAAACGCCCCCAACCTCCGGCCCTCGCAAGTTCGGAGCGCTCATTGCGGCCAAACGCAATGGAGCCAGTGCCGGAGATACAGACCACGCCGGGGCCGTCCTGGAATTCGGCGGCCAGCGCGATTGCCGTGTCTCCCACCACCTGCAACTCGGCCTTGGGCAGCAGCGCGGCAATGATTTCGCGAATCGTCGCTGCAGCTTCGGGAGAGCCCGCGCCCGCCACTCCAGCGCACGCGCTCTTCACATCATCGGCGGAGATTCCAGCCGATGCGAGGGCGCCATGAACAGCACCAGTCAGCGCAGATCGGACGTCGACGGCCGGAATGGAATTGAGATTGCATCCCCCTGCGGTGTGCGTAGAGAGTACGGAAGTACCATCAAACAGTGCAGCTGTGGTCTTGCTGCCGCCACCATCAATCCCTAGCACATACGACATCGTGACCTCATTCTTACACAATCCGGTTGCCGCAGATGTGGAAGAATATCAGCAGATGTCCTCCACAGTCACGCGCAGAAAATGAGATGGAACCCAGCACGCTACGAACTCCTTTTACGGGCGGTGAGCATTTGGCAGTAGAGGCAAACGACGGCGCGGGGAAGCTCGATTTGCTCCGGCAATTGAATGGCTGGCACGCCACCTCCATCGTGGTGGGCACCATCATTGGCAGCGGCATTTTCCTTGTTCCTGCCGAGATGATGCAAGCCGTCGGCACAGCGCGCATGGTATACGCAGTCTGGATCGTGGGCGGCATCCTCTCCTTCTTCGGCGCATTGACTTACGCCGAGCTCGGAGCCATGAAACCGCAGGCTGGCGGCGAGTACGTTTTCATCCGCGACGCCTATGGGCCGGCCAGTGCATTCCTCTACGCGTGGACGTGGTTCATCATCGCCAAGCCAGCCTCCATTGCAACCGTCACCACCGGCATTGTGCGCGTGCTCGGAACCTTCCCGGCGCTTGCCTTCCTCTCTCACACCGCGCTGCACGCAGGCGTGTCCTTGAGTTGGGGACAACTCTCGGCCATCGCACTCACCATTGCAATCTCTGCTCTGAACTATGCCGGAGTTCAATGGGCAGGAAATTTTCAACTGATCTTCACCGTCTTGAAAGTTGCGATGATTTTCGTCATCGTTGCAGTCTGTTTCTCCTTCCAGGGCGGAAGCTGGCAGAACTTCTCGGGCATGGCCGCAGGCGCAAAGGGCGGAGTGGCAGGCTTCATGGCCGCACTGGTAGCGGCGCTGTGGGCTTATGACGGATGGAACGACCTGAACATGGTAGCCGGTGAAGTCAAAGCCCCGGAGAAGACGATTCCCCGCGCGCTCATCGCCGGAGTGGCCGTGGTGGGCGTGCTCTACATGATGACCAACGCCGCCGTGCAGTACGTGCTGCCTGCTTCTGCCGTTGTTGCCTCGCAGCACGCCGCCAGCGATGCCATGCTGATTGCCGCCGGGGCCGCCGGAGCTGCGCTGGTCACGGCGGGCATGGCAATTTCCATGCTCGTAACGTTGAATGGAACCGTAATGAGCGGAGCCCGCGTGCCCTATGCCGTGGCGCGTGATGGATATCTGTGGTCCGCCCTTGCCGAAGTTCATCCGCGCTTCCGCACTCCGACCGTGGCGATTGTCGTGCAATGCGTGCTGGCAATTGTGCTGCTCGCTGTGTCAGGAAAATTTCGCGAACTCTTCTCGCTCGCGATCTTCGCCGAGTGGCTCTTCTACATGATCGCCGCAAGCACCATCTTCGTCTTTCGCAGCGGCGCGCCACTGGCAGTCAGACCCTATCGCACTTGGGGATACCCGGTGGTTCCCGCAATATTCGTGCTGGCCTCTGCCGTGCTGCTTTACTACACGTTCATGGATAACCTTCGCTTGTCGCTCGCAGGGGTGCTAGTGATCGTCGCAGGACTTCCCATCTACGCGTACTTTGCACGCGCGAAAAGAGAGCAGAGCCTCCGTTAGTGCCCGGGTATTCCCGCTACCGCATTCTCTCGATAGCAGTACTGGTACGCTCCGGGACGCTCCGTGCCAATCGGCTCCGTTGCTTCCACTGGCATCAGGACTATACGCTCCCCCGGCAGGTCCGGCAGCGTTGGATTACTCTGAACCGTGTTGACCAGGCTTGCGGGCGATGGCACGGCACTCGTTTCATGCGTGCGCTGATAAACTCCGCGATATTCCCAAAAGTAGTAATCGCCATTAAGAAATGCAATCGACGAACTCTCCGGCAGGAACGAGTAGCTCCCTCCACCGCCGGAGCGATAGCTCTCATAGCGTCCATTCGCAGCCAGCATCAGCGTGCCTGCCGCAAGATGGTCGAAGCCTCCCGACCAGCAGCGATAGAGCCCGGTGGGTGGGGCCGCAGGGTCGCTGTATCCCGTAGGCTTTGGCGTGGGATGGTAAAAGATCAAGAAAAGCAACCCAAGCAGAACAATCTGAATTCCACTCGCCTTGTGCTGCCTGTGCTGCGCGGAGTCTTCCTGCTCCTCAAAGGGCTCGAAGCCGCGCTCCGGGTTTTGCTGCTCTCCACTCATAAAGGGGAAAGATGCTCGGCAAGTCGCCGGTGTTTTCCCTCATGGCGGCGAGCCGCTCCAGTTGGTCTGCTATTCACGCAGCAATTTTGACCGCGGGCTCCGCATGCACTCAATGATCTTGAGATGCAGTTTCGGCGCAATCTGCTGCTATGGAAGTGATGGCCTTTGAGACCGCAGCTTCTCAAAGATTTTCAGGTACTCGCGTGCCGCCACTTTCCAGGAAAAGTCGCGTGCCATGCCATTCAGCATCAGCTTGCGCCATTCCTGAGGCTTGGCGTAGAGCGCAAGCGCTGCCTGCACGCTCGTCAGCAGCGCCTCCGGCGTGTACTCATGGAACTTGAATCCCGTGCCCTTCCCTGTCCGCACGTCATAGGGCTCAATGGTGTCGTCCAACCCGCCGGTAGCGCGCACCACTGGCACCGTGCCGTACTTGAGCGAGTAAATCTGGTTCAGGCCGCAAGGTTCGTAGCGCGAAGGCATCAGGAACATATCAGCGCCCGCTTCAATCTTGTGCGCCATCTCATTGTCATACCCGAACTTGGCGGCAAAGCGGCCGGGATACTGCCGCACCAGGCGGCGGAACAGATCCTCGTATGCCTTGTCGCCAGACCCTAGCACGCATACCTTAACCTCCTCGTGTGCCAGACGGTCGGCGGCAAGCGCGATCAGGTCGAAGCCCTTCTGCGCCGCGAAGCGGGACACAATCCCAATCACGGGCACAGTGCATTCCGGATCGAGGACGAAGCTCCTCAGCAGATCGCGGCGGCACTCCTGCTTGCCTTCCAGCGAATCAGCCTTATAGTTCGCAGCGATCAGGCGATCGGTCGCCGGATGCCACTCATCGTAATCCACTCCATTCAGAATGCCTGCCAGGCTCGTATTGCGGCTTTTCAGAACACCATCCAATCCGAATCCGTACTCGCTCGTCTGAATTTCCTGAGCATACTTCCGGCTCACCGTGGTGATGAAATCAGAGTAGGTCAACGCTCCCTTCAAGAAATTCACCTTACCGAAAAACTCCAGCTTGGTGATCGTGAAAAGGTCCCATGGCAGCATCAACAGCGGCAGAGTGTCTGGAGAAAAGATTCCCTGGTATCCCATGTTATGAATGGTGAAGACCGTAGGAATACCGCTCAGTGAGGGATCTTCATCGTACAGCGTTCGCAGCAGAACGGGAATCAGCGCGGTTTGCCAGTCGTGACAGTGGAAGATATCCGGCGTCCCGAGAATCTTTGAAGCCTCCAGCACGGCGCGGCAAAAGAGTGCAAAACGTTCGGGATTGTCGTGATAATCCCCCAGCGGAGTGCCGTAGAGCGCGTCGCGATCATAGAACGGAGGATAATCAATAAAGTAATACTGCACTCCGTGAAGCTTGCCGCCGTCCAGCACCGCGCAGAAACGGTAGCGGTCATCAAACGGCACAGTAATGCTGGAGATAACAGTAGTTGCGTTTTCCAGATGGGTCTGCCGGTAGAGAGGCAGGTACACTGTTGCCTGGTGGCCAAGTTGGGCAACAGCGCGCGGCAGGGCTCCCACCACATCGGCAAGTCCGCCTGTCTTGGAAAATGGAACACACTCGGATGCGGCGAACAGGACGTGCACAAAGCCTCCGCGAAAAGTGCAACTGATGTGAGATGCGATAAGTGTGAAGCGAACACGCGTAAACGTGAAGTCTATCGGGCAGTACGAAAGGCGGTCAACTTGGCGAAGGTAATGCCAAATCGAGTCGTAAGCACACGGAAACCCAAACTGGGACAGAACTTCCTCGTGGATCTCGACGCCATGCAGCGCATTGTGGACGCTTTGGGCGACCTTTCACAGACCACCGTGGTGGAAATCGGTCCCGGCGAAGCAGCCTTGACGGCCCTGCTTGCCAAGACTGCCGGACGCCTCATCGCCGTCGAGTTGGATCGCGTGCTGGCCGCGCAACTCCGGATGCAGTTCACTCCGCTCACCAATGTAGAAATTCTGGAAGCAGACATCCTGCAACTCGACCTCGGAACCGTGCTGGGACAAACACCGGGCCCCTTGCGTGACCTGCGTCCTACCGGGCTCTTCAAGGCTCAGGTGGTCGGTAATCTGCCTTACTACATCACAACCGACATTCTTCTGAAGCTGTTTTCTGCCGCAGACCGCATCGAGAATCTGGTGCTGATGGTGCAGAAGGAAGTGGCTGACCGTATCGTCGCCGCTCCCGGTTCACGCGACTACGGCTTGCTCTCGGCCACTGCGCAAATGTACGGAACCGTGCAGAAGCTCTTCGAACTCGGGCCGGAATCATTTGATCCCCCGCCCAATGTTCGCTCGGCAGTCTTCCGCATGAAGATGCAGCCGCGCTTTGCTGCCCTTGCAGTGGACGAATCAGGTTTCATCGCCTTCCTCAAGGTGATGTTTGCCCAGAAACGAAAAACCGTAAGCAACAATCTGAAATTGGCCTACGATAAAACGATCGCGAAGACAGCGCTTGAGCAAACCGGAATCGCCCCCAGTACGCGGGCCGAGGCAATTTCACTGGAAGACATGGCGCAGCTCTATCGCGCGCTGAAAACATCAGCGCTGAAAACGAAGTAGAAGGATGGTGAATACCATGAAGCACGTGCGGGAGCCGGCCGTAGCCGGACAGTTTTACCCGGCATCGCGCATGGAGTTGCAGAGCAACCTGGATAAGCTTCTCGCCCCCAGCGGCAAGAAGATCAACGCCATCGGAGTCATTGCCCCGCACGCCGGCTACATCTATTCCGGCGCAGTGGCCGGAGCGGTCTTCGCCCGCGTGGAGGTTCCGCGCCGGGTGCTGGTGCTCTGTCCCAATCACACTGGAATGGGCCAACCGCTTTCCATCATGAGCACGGGCAGCTTCCGCACTCCGCTGGGCGATGTCGCCATTGACACTCAGCTTGCCGAGGCGTTGAAGAAAGGCTTCCCTCTCCTGCGCGAGGACCTCGCATCACAGGAGCGCGAGCACGCCGTGGAGGTTCAGCTTCCCTTTCTCCAGGCCGAGCGCAAGGACGTCACATTCGTCCCCATTACGGTTGGCACCGGGCAGTTCGAGGTACTAAGCGCGCTCGGAGTCGTGATCGCAAAGGTCATCGACGCGTGTGGAGAGCCCGTGCTGATCGTCGCCTCCAGCGACATGAACCATTACGAGGCCGACGAAGAAACGCGCGTCAAGGACGCGCTGGCCATCGAGCAGGTGCTCGGTCTTCAGCCCAGCGGCCTCTTCCAGACAGTTCGTGGTCAGCACATCTCCATGTGCGGTTTAGGCCCTGCCGTAGCCATGCTCACTGCCGCTCTCAAGCTGGGCGCAAGCTCAGCCGAGCTCGTGAAATACGCAACCTCAGCCGACGCCAGCGGAGACCGCAAACACGTCGTGGGATACGCCGGAATCGTCGTAGTGTAGGCGGCAGATCACTACACAAATAGGGCGGCCCGTTGAGGCCGCCCTACTTGTATTAGAGTCTTGAATCAGCGGTGACCTCCGCCACCACCACCGCCTCCACCTGCATGACCACCGCCACCGCCGCCCATGTGACCACCTCCGCCACCACCGCTGGAATGCGCTGGCGCTGATTCACCTCTAGTCATGCTCATGTGCGTCACCGTTCCGCCAGATACAGGCGTGCTCGGCGCGCGCGGCATTCCTGCCGGTGGGCCGGAGTAAGCTCGCGCACCACCGCCAACGCTCTGGTAGCCATGTGTCACGGTACTTCCCGCAGGACGATTCACTTCGTGGCCGTTGTATTCCGTGTGCACGCCGTTCGCCAGTGCGTACGAGCCCTTCTGTCCCACTACCACCGAGCCGCGAACCAGGTTGGAACTCACGCCCACCCGTCCCGCGGGACCTCCCGCAGGAGCCCCGGCCCGGAAACCATTCGCGCCGACCGTGCCAACCGTTCTACCGTTGGACGCAACTGGCTCATGCGTCCCGCCAATCGGCCCTACCTGAAGATGCGATCCTGCCACGGCCACCGTGCTATGTCCCGCGCTTGCGCTCGGCGGATGAGGCGCACTCCATTTGCCTCCGGGATGGCCGCTATAAAGTGGCTGCGCATGAAAACCACTATTGCCATGTCCCGGGCCGCGTCCGTGCCACGGGCCAGGACGCCACCACCAGCCGCGTCCTCCGATGTAGCACCAGTTTCCATAGTAGAAAGGAGCCCAGCCCCACGGGTATCCGGAGACGAACGTCCAGCCCCAGTCGGGATAGTAGCTCCAAGCTCCGTTGTCGTAAGGATTCCAGTCCGGATCCACGCCGTTCGGCTGCCACATCACGCCATAGCCCGGAACCTCCGAGTAGTTGCCGTAATTGCCTAAATCGGCGTTGCCGTAAGCTGCCTGATCATCGCTGCCGGAGAACTGCGCACCGGTTGCAGCGTATTGATCGTTATAGGTCTCGCGCTTCTGGTTCCAGGCATCTTCCGAATCGGCGGGAACCGAACCCAGGGTGGCCGCGCTTCCTGGCTGGCCCAGTACATAGTTGTATGTCTTTCCCGCAAGCACTTTCGCATCGCTGCCCTGCGCTACAGCTTCGCCGTTCGTCATGGCCAGTGATGCCGTCTGCTGATCCACGGTGAAACGCAACTGCGAGGGCTTTGTGATGGTGAAGCCGGTATTCTCGGCATCCATGATGCGGAATTCACCGCGATGAGCGAGACGCGCGTCGACATACACCTGGCCGGAGTTCACCTGAATTGCAGTGACCGGAGCGCCTTTTGCATTGTAGGAAAGTTGCTGAATCGTGATCTGCGCCGGACCAGCCAGGCGCACGCTGCTGCCGTCCTCGAACTCCAACTCGACCTTGCTCTGCTCGGCGGCG
>Ga0181516_10003328_pt1 | contig 10830 bp, 9 predicted proteins | sample PEATcosm2014_Bin_25_FD_121104 | JGI IMG/M metagenome (GOLD analysis project Ga0181516, IMG submission 121104) | Peatland microbial communities from MTU Mesocosm Facility, Houghton, MI, USA - PEATcosm2014_Bin01_10_metaG | ecosystem: Environmental > Terrestrial > Soil > Wetlands > Peat | place...
CGGGTAACACCCTTTTGGCACAACGATGCCCACCCTCGGGTAACAGTTACTTTTGGCGCACGGGGATGGGCGAGTGGAACGATTATCAAAAAATCCAGAATGGTGGTGAACTGAACCACGGCCAAGGTGAGCAGCAAGAGCCGCTCACGCGCCGGCGTCCAGTGTTTGCCGCCCGGATGATGGTCCGTGTTCATGTTCGATTTCGCGTCAGTATGATCAACAATCCGCCCATTTTAGCGCATAACCGGTCTGGCTGCATCATTTTGGTTTATCAAATGAATTAAATCTGGCCCGCGCGGGAGATTTGGCGTGCAAAACGGGCTCAAATGGCGTATGTTGCGCTTGGTAACCACTTATTCAACGTTCGTACAAGACTTATGCGAAAGATTGGCACGCTGGCGGGCAGCATATTGGCGGCGTTCGCGCTGGCGACGACGGGTTTCAGCCAGACAATCACCAACGTGATTGACGGCTTTGATCCCTCCGGAGTCGGGGGAAACTCGTACAGCGGCGGTCAGATTGGAAACGTCTGGATGAACTGGTTCGGGAGCGCGTTCCAGTCGTTGAGCTGGGATTCGAGCAGCGACGCGGCGACGAATCCGGCTTCGGGTTCCATGAAGATAAGCGCGAACTTCAACAGCACGTCGAATCAATTCGAAGTCTTTGACGGCTACTCGGGCATCACGCCGCCCTTGAACGCCACGCAATACACCAATTTCCAGTGTGACATCCGGTTTGATCCGGCGTCCGCGACGGAGACCAGCGGCGGCACCGCCTACTTTGGGGAGGTGCAATTCGGCATCGCCGTGGGTTTCAACCAGGATTATTTCGGGGGCATCGCCGTTCCGGCGAGCAACACCAACTGGGTGCATGTGAGCATCCCTTTGGATCCGGTGGCGGACACGAACCTCACGAACATCGCGGACCTTTTGATTCACATTTACGGGCCGTACCTGAGTGCGGCAGGGCTGAACGGCCCCAGCACACTCTGGGTGGACAACATCAAATTCGTCGGCAGCTCGCCGGTGCCGACGAATTGCGTGGTCAACTGGTCGGATGTGCATCAAAGCATTGACGGTTTCGGCGCGTCGTCCGCCTGGAACAGTTCGCTGACGCAGGCGCAGATGAACATGTTTTACTCGACGAACACGGGCATCGGGCTTTCCCTGCTGCGGAGCCGCATCGCGCCGGGCGGAGGCACGGTTGAGGGCGCGGCGATGCAGATGGCGCAGAGCAACGGCGCCCGGGTCTGGAGCACGCCCTGGAGCCCGGCGGCGAATTTCAAAAACAACAACAGCACGACCAACGGCGGCTTTGTGGGCACCACCTCAAACTACCAGGCCTACGCCAGCCAGCTCGCGAGTTACGTCGTCAACATGAAAAAAACGTACGGCATCAATTTGTACGCCGTCTCGGTGCAGAATGAGCCGGACGCAAACGTGACCAATTACGAGTCGTGCAATTGGAGCGCCCAGCAAATCCACGATTTCGTTCCTTACCTTTACAACGCCCTGGCGGCCAGCAACGTTTCCTCGACCAAGATAATCCTCCCGGAAAGCCAGAACTGGCTGGACTATTCCAATCTTGCGGCCACCGCCATGAGTGACAGCACGTCGAACGACGTGTCGATCATCGCCGATCATAATTATGACGGAAACGGCCCGGCATCGCTGATCAAGAACAGCTACGGCAAGACGCTTTGGGAAACCGAGGTTGGAACCTACGACACTTTTGACGGGAGCATCAACAACGGCATTTACTGGGGCGAACGAATCTATCTCTTCATGACCCAGGCCCAGGTGAACGCCTGGCATTTCTGGTGGCTGATTCCCTATGGGACGGACAACGAAGGGCTGACGGACCAATCCGGCAATCCCGCCAAGCGCATGTACGTGCTCGGAAATTACAGCCGGTTTGTGCGGCCCGGCTTTGTCCGCATCGGCGTTTCCAACAACGCCCCGACTTTCGTGAGCGCCTACAAAGACCCCAACACGGGCAAATTCGCCATCGTTGCGGTCAATCCCAACTCCGGCGACTACGTGCAAACCTTCAACCTGAGCGGGTTCTCGGCCGGCACCGTCACGCCGTGGATCACCTCCGGCACGCTGTCGCTGGCAAGTCAATCCGCGATGACGGTCACGAATTCCGCGCTGGTGTACGATTTGCCCGCCTCGAGCGTGGTCACCTTCGTGGGACAGGCCGTCACAAACGTGCCGACGATTGCGATTCACCTGGTGGGCACGCAGCCCAGGCTGACGATCAATGGCCCGGCGCTGGGCAGTTACACGATTTGGAGTTCCACCGACCTCGTGCATTGGGCGTCGCTGCTCACGACCAATCCCCCGATAACGCCGACCAATTGGACCGACACGAGCCCGTCATTGGCCGCGCGGTATTATCGGGTGTCGCTCGTGCAGTAAACCTGACGGGTTGCTGCAGTCCGCGGACGCGAAGTTGCGCCAGGATTGACGAGGCTTGGAGAATTCTTCCTCCTCAATCCGCGAGCCGCGCGTAGGTGGCCTTGCGCGGATCATGTTCGGGCCGATGGCAGATGAGGACCTGCACCCATTCGGACAAACGGCGGCCGAGGCGGCGGCAGGCTTCGCGTTCACCTTCGCTGCGCGGCCGGCCGGCGCAAACCGCTCCGTAATGCAACGTCTGGCCCGGGGCGACGTAGTCCGTCACACCGAAAACCAGCAGGCCGTAATTCATGAGCACGATTTGAAGCGCAACGCAGGTGAGTTCGCCGCCGCCGGCCAGGCCGCCCGAGGAGGTAAAGGCGCAGCCGATGCGGCCATCGATCTTCTGCCATAGCGGCTGGGCGGTTTCATCCCACCAACGTTTCATTTCCCAGGCGATGCTGCCCATGTGCGTGGGCGAACCGACGGCGATGCCGTCGCACCACACGAGGTCGTCCGCGGTGGCTTCGTCAACATTCTTGAGGCGAACTTCGGTGAGCGGAACGCTCCTCGCGCCCTCGGCGACGAGCCCGGCCATCAGCTTGGTGTGGCCGCCGCGGCTGAAATACATGACCAGAATGCGCGCCAAACGTGGCGGGTTGGTTTCCATGTTGCCCGGAAATCAAATTTGAGTTGGACGACAGACCACGATTCAGGCGTCCATGAAACAGCAAAACACTCCGTGGAATCAAAGGAATTCGAGCCAACCAACCCCGGGCGCCCACCAACAAAGGATTGGGCCGTATTTGGCTGTTAATGAGCAAATATGGGTTGGCCGGCAATTCTTCGCCGGGGCCAGATTGTTTCAGAAAGATTGAACCAGGCCGGCGTCCCAAACGACTCCATTAATGAAAGCAAATGGACCACCCTGATTCACCACGGGACGACCTGTTGATCCTGCAATGCCAGCAGGGCGATGTGGCGAGCTTCGACCAACTCGTCCGGCGATGGCAGGAGCCGCTGTTGAACTACACCCATCGGTTGACCGGCGACCGGGCGGCGGCGCAGGACATTGTGCAAGAGACGTGGATGGTGGTCATTCGCGGCCTGCTGACGTTGAAGGATGTGACCCGCTTTCGCGCGTGGCTGTATCGCATTGCCAGCCACAAATGCCAGGACCACTGGCGCCGGAAACGGGTCCGGCAGCAGGTTGCGGAGGAACTTCAACAGCAATCCGCCACGCCGGCCGGGCCTGCCAATGCGAACCAATCTGAGGTCGATGCCGCCTTCCGCCGGCTCCCGCCCGAAAGCCGGGTCGTGCTGGCCCTGATGTATCTGGAGGATTTTTCAATAGGCGAGATGGCCCGTGTGCTCTCCTTGCCGGAGGGCACCGTGAAATCGCGCCTGTTTCACGCCCGTCAACAACTGCGACAACTCATGGAGAAAGATTATGGAACCAATTGAACTGAAACTAAAGGAGGCGCTCACCCGCTCCCACCCCGTTCCCGCCGCCGAACTGGCGGGGCTGAACGACCGCATCATCCAGACCTTTGCCCGCAAGCAAAAGTCCGTTTACTGCCTGACGGCGGCCTACCTCGCCTTCATGGCGATCCTGATCATAGTCCTGCTGGCGTTGTACATGTGCACCACCGACCTCAAGCAGTGCCTCATTTACGGCATTGCCATCCTGGTCCTCTTCGAAGGGACGGTGCTCATGAAACTTTGGTTCTGGGTCATGCACGGCAAGATCGCCACCGTCCGCGAAATCAAGCTGCTGCAACTGGCGGTTCTGGAATTAAAAACAAACCCTTCGCCCAAACCGCCCGGAACGGGCCCGGCCTTCACCGATGCCGGGGAAGAGCCGGCATCAACCGAAACGTCCGCGCGCAAGTCCTGGCAGGCGGTTCTGGTTCCGGTCTGGCTGCTGGCCGTGGCCGGCCTGGTCTATTCGAGCTGGCCGCAGAATCCCCCGGAACCGCGGGACGTGACGCCGTACTTTGAGAAGGCCGGCACCGCGACCGACGGGACGGGCGAAACGCAGTGGCAGCAGAGCTTCGAAGTGACCCGGTCGCGCGAGCGCTTCTACCCGCAGGTGGTGACCCGCGGACCAGCCGCCCGGGTCTGGATCAGCGTGGGCGAGGAGAATGGCGCGCCGATGTTTTCCGGCTTTGTCGAAACGGGGTCGAGAATCGGTTTCGGACAGGCGGCGCCGGGGCGCTACCTGGTCAAAGGACGGACCGAACGGGCGGACGGCGGCTTCACCCTGCGCATTGGCGGGGTCGATGAAGTGCCGGGTGTTCTGTCGCAAGGCCGCATGTTTGCGCACTTTTTCCTGCTGATGCTGAGCGCGATGGTCATCATCGTGATCCCGCTGCTGTGGCTGCAACGGCGGTGGCTGCGTCAACTTTCTTGAGGCGAACTTCCGTGAGCGGAACGCTCGTGGCCCCTCGGCGACGAGCTCGGCCATCCGCTCGGTGTGGCCGCCGCGGCTGAAATACATGACCGGAATGTGCGCCGGACGTGGTGGGTTGGTTTCCATGTTGCCCATATAAATGAAGTGGCATTGAAAATCCGGCGGCCGTTGTCCAGCCCTCGAAGCCAAATCAAACCGCAAGTTCCCCCTGCCGAATCAAAGAAATTCGCCGGCGGCCGCCGGATTTGATGACCGTGAACCGGCGCCAGGAGGTGTTTTTATTGTGCTGTTTTCGGGGCGGCGGGCATTACTTTATAGAATGATGACCGAAGACGGTGAACTGCTGGGCCGCTATGCTGCCGATCAATCGGAGGAGGCCTTTGCTGAATTGACCCGGCGGCACGTGGACCTGGTTTATTCCGCCGCGCTGCGGATGGTGAACGGGGACGTTGGCTCGGCGCAGGATGTAACGCAACTGGTGTTCACGGAGGCCGCCCGGCAGGCAAAAGAACTGGCCCGGCATCCGGCGCTGGTGGGCTGGTTCTACACGACCACGCGGCTGATGGCCCTGCGGGCCAATCGAACGGATCAACGGCGGCGGGCGCGGGAACAGAAGGCCCATATCATGAATGAACCGCTCCACGAGGACAACGCGCCGGATTGGAACGAGCTCCGCCCGGTGATTGAAGAGGCCATGCATGAGCTTGAGGAAAAGGACCGTCACGCCGTGCTGCTGCGCTATTTTCAAAACCGAAGCCTCAGGGAGGTGGGGACGGCGCTGGACCTGACCGAAAACGCCGCGCGCATGCGGGTGGAACGGGCGCTCGACAAGCTGCGCGGTCGGCTGGCGCGGCGCGGCGTCACCACCACGGCGGCGGCGCTGGCCGCCGTGGTCGGCGCCAACGCCGTCCAGGCCGCGCCCGCGGGTCTGGCGGCCATGATTTCCACCGGCGTCATCGTCAGCGGCGCGCTCCCGGCTTCAACCCTTGTCACTGCCACCAAAACCATTGTCATGACCACCTTACAAAAAACCATCGTTGTCGTGGCGCTTGCCGCCGCGGCTGGAAGCGGCATTTATGCCATCATCCAAAACTCACAAATGAGCGACCGGATTGAGACGCTCCAACAAAACCAGGCGCCCTTGAACGCGCGAATCGAGGAATTGGAGCAGGAGCGCAGCCAGGCGACCAACCGACTGGCCGCGGTGCTGGCCGAAAACGCGCGATTGAAATCCAGTCCGAACGCGAATGAGGTGCTTAAATTACGGGGAGAAGTGACGCATCTGCGGCAATCGGCCGCGAGCGAGGCCCCCAATCATGTTCCCGCGAGCGGGCTGGCGAAGATGATGAGCGACCCGGCGATGAAGGAGTACCTGCGGCTGGCGCAAACGGAAAAAATCAAGGACATGTTCCAGGACTTCATCAAGGAATCAAATCTGACGCCCGAACAATCGGATCAGTTTCTGAAATTAATGACCGGGCTGGCATCCAAAAGCATGGAGAACCTCGTTGCCACGGGAGAAATGGCCCCGGATCCGGCGGACGCCCAGGCGCTTGGAATTCAGTTGCAGGCATTGCTGGGGAATGACGGCATGGCCCGGCTCCAGGATTACCGCAGCGAATTGCCCGCACGAACCTTGATTACACAGTTGAATGGCCAACTGGGAGACGCCCCGCTCGGCGCGGATCAAAGCGCGGCGCTGCTTCAAATTGTGAAGGCCGAGCCGGCGGATTTGACGCGCGGCATCACCGGCGCGCCCGACCCGGCGTTTATGGGTTCCCAGGCGGACATTGACAATTTTCTGCAGCAGGTGGACCAGAGCAATCAGCGCATCCTGCAGCAGGCCGGCGGCTTTCTTACGCCGGACCAACTGGCGGCGCTAAACACCGTGCTGACCAATTCTGTCAGCACGCGACAACTCCAGGGCGCCGCATTGATTCAGAAGCACTGAACGCGATCGAAACGGATCGACCAGTGACGGAGCGGGGAAAAAGAAATCAGCCCACCGCCAATTCTGGGCCAAGAACACCCGGAGCGATCCGCCCGCGTCCGACTTCAGCGGACGGGCTGCTCCGCGCTCCTTTCCGCATTCTTGGTGAATCGTCCGGTCGAAATTGCGCTAATTGACCCTGATGCGTTCGAACAGACCGCCGTGCAGGAACTGACGGACTTCCTCGCGGCGCAGGAAATCCATGGGAAAGCCCAGCTCAATGCGGCTGGCCGCGTCGAGCCGGGAGACATGGTCCGCGGCCAGCGTCCAGTCGAGACAGCGCAGGTTGTCCTCGAACTGCGAAAACTTGCGGGCGCCGAGAATTGGAATGACGCCGGGTTTTGCGCGGAGCCAGTTGAGCGCGACCTGGGCCGGCGACTTGCCGGCTTCCCGGGCGATTTCGACGACGGCGCCGGCGATGGCCAGGTTGCGTTCGGAAAGCTTCTGAAACGAGGGCGTTTTCTCCAGCCGATTTTCGCCGATGGCGCCCTTGGCGTATTTGCCGCTCAACAAACCGCTCGCCAGCGGGGACCAGGCGGTCACGCCCAGGCCGAGCGCGTCCGCCATCGGCAACAACTCGCGCTCCGCCGTCCGCTCGATGAGATTGTATTCGATTTGCAACCCCGCGAAAGGCGTCCAGCCGCGCAATTCGGCCAGAGTGTTGGCCCGTGCAATCCACCATGCCGGGGCATCCGAGACTCCGACATACAGCACCTTGCCCGCGCGCACGAGATCGTCCAAGGCCCTCATCACCTCCTCGATGGGCGTGAATTCGTCCCAGGCATGCAGCCAGAACAGGTCGAGGTAATCGAGTTTGAGACGCTTCAGGCTGCCGTGCAACGCTTCCACCATGTGCTTGCGATGATTGCCGCCGGCATTGGGGTCGCCGGGTTTGCTGTTGAAGGAATATTTGCTGGCAATGACGAAGCGCTCGCGGTCGGCGGCGGCAAATTCGCCCACCATTTTTTCGCTCGTGCCATTGGTGTAACCGTCGGCGGTGTCGATAAAATTGCCGCCGGCAGCCGCGAAGGCATCGAACATTTTGCGGCTTTCATCCTGGCTGGCACCCCAGCCCCAGTCTTCGCCGAAGGTCATGGTCCCGAGGGAAAGTTCAGAAACGCGCAGCCCGGATTTTCCCAGAAGATTGTAGTTCATAAGCAATGGCGTCAGGGCAGGAGGACGATTTTTCCGTGGGCGCCGGGTTCCATCACCAGTTCATGGCCCCGGGCCGCTTCCGCGAGCGGGAGTTCATGGCCGATGACCGGGTGCAACGAACCGTTTTCCAGGCCAGCCAAGAGGGCGTCGTGGATGCCGGCCGTTTCGCGGTCGGTGGCGTTGAAGAACATCACGCCCAGGACGGCGGCGTCACGAACCATCGCGTCGCGCGGGTTGATTTCGACGGGGCCGCGGCTGCCGATGACGCAGACCCGTCCGCCGCGCGCGAGGACGGTAAGATCCTTGCCCAAATTCACGTTCGCGGCCATTTCCAGGATCACATCCACGCCGCGCCCCTGGGTCAGTTCCATGAGTTGCGCGAGATAACCCGGCGCGCGATGATCGAGGACATGATGCGCGCCCTGGGCCAGCACCCGAGCGCGGCCCGCGTCCGTGCCGCCGGTGCCAATGACGGTGAACCCGGCCGCGCGCGCGATTTGCACGGCGGCGATGCCCACGCCGCCCGTCGCGCCGTGGACCAGCACAACCTCGCCGGCGGCGGCGCGCGCCCTTTGGAACAAGGCGCGATACGCGGTCCCATAGGGAACGTTCACGGCCGCGCCCTCGGCATAGGTGATTTTTTCCGGCAACCAGTGGACTTGCGCGGGTTCGCAGAGCGCGTATTCCGCGTAGGTTCCCGTGCGGCTGCCGCCCACGTAGACCCGGTCGCCCGGCTTGAACCGCCGCACGCCGTCCCCGACGGATTCCACCATGCCGGCGGCGTCAATGCCCGGCGTGTAGGGCAGCGCGGGTTTGTTGGCGTTGGTGCCCGCGCGGATGTAGGTGTCCACCGGATTGATGCCGGCGGCGCGGATACGGACGAGGATTTGCCCGGGAGCGGGAACGGGCTCGGGAATTTCTTCGAGCTGCTGTACTTCCGGCCCGCCCAATTGATGGACGCGGATGGCCTTCACAGGGGTCAACGGTTGACGGTTGCCATGGCGGCGTCGGGATAGCGCGGGCCGGCAGCGGCGCCCCGGGGCGAAACTTCCTCGATTTGCGCGAGGTCGCGGGTGGTCAGATGCACGAGCAGCGAGGCGGCGTTTTCCTCGAGATACTTTCGTTGCTTCGTGCCGGGAATGGGGACGAGGTCCTCGCCTTGCGCCAGCACCCAGGCGAGGGCGAGTTGCGCGGCGGTGCAGCCTTTGGCGAGCGCCATGTCCGCGATGCGGCGGGCGAGTTCGAGGTTGCGCTGGAAATTCTCCCCCTGGAAACGCGGGGAATTGCGGCGGTAATCGTCCGCGGGCAAATCGTCGAACTTGTTGAAACGGCCGGCGATGAACCCGCGCCCGAGCGGACTGTAGGGGACGAAGCCGATGCCGAGTTCGCGGCAGACGGGCAGAATCTCGTCCTCCGGATCGCGGGACCAGAGGGAGTATTCGGTTTGCAGGGCGGTGATGGGATGCACGGCGTGGGCGCGGCGGAGGCTGTTGATGCCGGCTTCGGACAGGCCGAGAAAGCGGACCTTGCCTTCGCGGACAAGCTGGGCCATGGCGCCGACGGTGTCCTCGATGGGCGTCTCCGGGTCCACGCGGTGCTGGTAGTAGAGGTCGATGACGTCCGTGCGGAGGCGGCGCAGGCTGGCTTCGCAGGCGGCGCGGACGTACTCGGGCCGGCCGTTGATGCCGCGGAAGCCGGGGTCCGTGTCACTGCGGACCATGCCGAATTTGGTGGCGAGGATGACCTCGTGGCGCCGGCCGACGATGGCGCGGCCGACAAGTTCCTCGTTTCTGAACGGGCCGTACATGTCGGCGGTGTCGAGGAAAATGATGCCCAGGTCCAGCGCGTCATGAATGGTGGCGATGGATTCCCGGTCATCGCGGCCGCTGTAGAATTCCGACATGCCCATGCAGCCGAGGCCGAGGGGCGGAACGATGAGTCCCTGGGTTCCGAGTTTGCGTTTTTTCATTTGCTTCGTTGAATGAACAACTGTTTCACGCAGGGAGGCCCCGGCGGCCGGCCCCGCATCGCTCAAAGAATCGAGCGAACGGAGCCGCCGTCCACGTGCAGGGCCGCGCCGTTGGTGGCGGCGGAAAGCGGGCTGGCGACATAGGCGACCAGATTGGCCACTTCCTCCGGCGTTGCAAACCGTTTCAGCAAGGAGGGCCGCATGGATTCGAAAAAGCCCTTCTCGATGGCGGCAGCGGTCGTGTTTTTCGAGCGGGCCAGTTCCTCCACGAATTTCTCCACGCCCTCGGAACGCGTCGGCCCCGGCAGGACGGCATTCACGGTGACGCCGGTGCCGGCGGTGGTTTCGGCCAGGCCGCGCGAGACGGCCAGTTGCGCGGTCTTGGTCATGCCGTAGTGGATCATCTCGGCCGGGGTGCAGATGCCCGATTCGCTGGAAATGAAAATGATGCGGCCCCAGTTCTGCTTTTTCATGCCGGGCAGATAGGCGCGGCTGAGGCGGACGCCGCTCATGACGTTCACCTCGAAGATATGCAGCCAGTCTTCGTCGGTGATTTGCTCGAAGGGTTTGGGCTCGTACATGCCCAGGTTGTTGACCAGGATGTCCACGGAGGGAACCTGGCGCACGATGGCCTCCGCGCCCTCCCGGGTGGACAGGTCAGCGGTGGAAACAATGACCTCGCCCTTGGCGCCGGCGGCGCGGATTCTTTCGGCGGCGGCATCAACGCGCTCCGCCGAACGCCCGTTGACGACGACGGAAGCGCCTTCCACGGCCAGCAACCGGGCAATGGCGAAACCGATGCCCGCGCTGGAGCCGCTCACCAGCGCGCGCCGGTTTTGCAATTGCAGATTCATCGTCCGGCAGTTTCCACCCCGTCCGGCGGAAAATCAAGCCGCCTCGCGGA
>Ga0181516_10003329_pt1 | contig 10829 bp, 6 predicted proteins | sample PEATcosm2014_Bin_25_FD_121104 | JGI IMG/M metagenome (GOLD analysis project Ga0181516, IMG submission 121104) | Peatland microbial communities from MTU Mesocosm Facility, Houghton, MI, USA - PEATcosm2014_Bin01_10_metaG | ecosystem: Environmental > Terrestrial > Soil > Wetlands > Peat | place...
CATGCACGAGACCAACCCCGTCGCACGCGTCACTGGCACCGTGCTAATCGGCGGCCTCGATATCTACAAGGACGCCAAGCCGGTCGAGATTCGCCGCCGCGTGGGCATGGTCTTCCAGCGGCCCAACCCCTTCCCCACCATGTCCATCTACGACAATGTATCCGCTGGACTCAAGCTCAACGGTTACAGCAACCGTCGCGCCCTCGACGAGATCGTCGAGCGTTCGCTCAAAAATTCGGCGCTCTGGGACGAGGTAAAGGACGACCTGAAGAAGAAGTCCGGTGCCAGCCTGTCCGGCGGCCAGCAGCAGCGCCTGTGCATCGCGCGCGCTCTCGCGGTCGATCCCGAGGTGCTGTTGATGGACGAGCCGGCCTCCGCCCTCGATCCCGTTTCCACGGCAAAAATCGAGGACCTGATCTTCCAGTTGAAATCGCAGTACACTATTGTGATCGTTACGCACAACATGCAGCAGGCGGCTCGCGTCGCGGAGAAGACCGGCTTCTTCCTTAACGGGCGGATGGTGGAGTTCGATTCCACGCACAAGATTTTCACCAATCCCAGCGACAAGCGGACTGAGGATTACATCACGGGCAGGTTTGGATGACGCGCATACGGTTTCAACAAAGCCTCGAAGACTTGAAAGAGCAACTGCTGGTCATGGCAGGACTCGCCGAGCAGGCCATCCAGCGCGCCATTGAGGCCTATCGCACGCGCGACCTCTCCATCTGCGACCTGGTAACACGCAGCGAAGTGGCCATCAATCGCCTGGAGCGCGACATCGACCAGTCCGCGCTCGACCTGCTCGCCATGGAGCAGCCCATGGCCATCGACCTGCGCTTTATCCTCAGCGTGATCAAGATCAATGCGGATCTGGAACGCGTGGGGGATTCGGCAAAGTCCATCAGTGACCGTGTGCGTCATATGGACCAGATGGCGGCCGTGGATTTGCCCGTCGACATCCCCCGGATGGCTTCGCTCGCCGCCGACATGGTGCGCAAGTGCCTGCAGTCGTTTATCGAAGGGGACGCCGTCATGGCGCGCTCCGTGCTCGCCATGGACGACGCCGTCGACGCAATGAACAAGGCAGCCTTCAGGGCGCTCACCAAGGTGATGGAGGAGCAAAGCCAAATCGCACCGCAGGCCCTCAATGCCCTCATGATCAGCCGCGCTCTCGAGCGGGTGGCCGACCACGCCACAAACATCGCCGAGGACGTGATTTTCTGGGTCCAGGGCACAGATGTCCGTCACCATAAAAGCGTCACCGGCGGCCGCGACCCGCACGCCTTGGCAGACGTGAAAGACAGCCGCTGAATACGGCGCCTGCCCCCTGATTCTGAGCTCAAAAAAAAGGATCCCCCGGAAACTCGATCAGGCCTCCGGCTCCCACCAATCGAGCAGAAGCATGCGCGGATAGTAAAGCCCGGCCAGGATCTTCGCGTCCTCGCCGTGCAGCTTGCGCAGCACCGCGGCGTACGCTTCAATCTGCGGCGCAAACAGTCGCCGCAGTTCCGGAATCATTGCCTTCCGGTCGCCTTCGGCATGCGCCGTCTTGTAATCGACAATCCACCAGCACGAATCGCCCTCAGACTGAGGCGTCGGACCGCTGCGGAAAACACGATCGACGCGCACAGTTCTTAGAGTGGTGCCAATAACGCCTGCCCAGCTCGCCTCGCTGCGGGCCTCCGCATGCGGCGCGAGAATCCATTGGCCCACCGGGTCGCTGGCCGCATTCAGTGCGTGCCGCAGCGCTTCCGCGGCAATCTGCGCCGCCTCCGCTTCATCCAGCCCGGTAGCGCGAATCTTCGCGGCAACACGCGGCTCCATGCGCAGGATGGCAGCGCAAGCCTCAGACCATCCCGTCGTAGCTCGCAACCGCGCCAATTCTTCCAGCAACGTATGCACCGCATTGCCAAGAGCGCGCGTCCGCAAACTCCCCTCGTGGCGAACATAGAGAGAGCCCGATCGAATGGGTTGAGTTTCGCGGTCTCCGGCCTTTTCCGCGATCGGACGAAGAGACAATGGAGCACCCGCGCGAAAGTCGAACGGCAGGCGGCGGAGCAATGTCGGCCGTTGCGGAGTGGGCATCACCAGCAGATTGTCCAGCCCCCCAGCGGCGATGGATTCGATCTCGCCGGACTCCGCCGGTTCCACTGGCCCAGACGTCCGCTGCGCCGCGGCCCACTCGTCAAACCGAGCTCGGATTTCGTCGCCCAGCGCTGGCCATGCTGTAGCCAGCAGGCTGGCCGCAGGTTCGCACAGCGTCATCTCCCCGTTGCTGTCCTGCCGGTAAGCCGGCCGCGCAAACAGGTGCAGTTCTTCCCGCGCCCGCGTGGCGGCAACATACAGGATGCGCCGGTCCTCCTGGATCTCACGCTCGCGGCAGACGCGGTCGACCCAGTTCTTGGTGCGGCCAGGATCGGCGCCCTTCGACTGGAACGGTGCGATCAGGAACTCCGTCACGTCGCCGGAAGCGTCCGGACGCGCCAGCCCGCGCTCAAGCCAGGAGAGCATCTTGCGCCCATTGCGCCCGCTGCGAGCCTGCAGATCGGGCACAATCACCACCTCAAATTCCAGCCCTTTGGATTTGTGGATGGTCATCAATTGCACGCCGCACTCGGCGCTGGCTTCCGGGTCGGGCAAGGCCGTCAGTTTGCCAAGCGCCGCATCCAGCGCAGGACTCAACAGGTCCTGCTCACCCCTCGGCAAACCGTCGAGGCAGCTCCAAAGCAGATCGAGATTGGCCCGCGCAGCCGCGTCCACACAAGCCTCTCCGCCCAGCCGCAGCCAGACCTGTTCCAGCCACGCCCCAAGGGATGCGGTCGGTTGAGCGGCCCGCAGTTCGGTCGCTGCACTGGCAGCGGTAAGCACGCGTTCGGCAGCGCGCCGGCCGTCTTCGCTCAACAAATGCCGCCGCTCGGCCAGCAGTTGCGGAATCGCTTTGGCCAGCAAATCCGGATTGTCGTCGCTCGTCAGCCGGTGCAGGTCGGCGAGCGAAAGACCGCACCAGGGCGCGCGCAGTACGCCCAGCCACGCAATGCGATCACAGGGATTGAAGAGCGCGCGGGCAAGAGCCAGCGCGTCCCGCACCTCCGGCCTGGCGGCCAGGTTCTCCAGATCGATGGCGCGGAACGGTATCTCGGCCTCGCGCAGCGCCATGGCCACGGCCGCAAGCGCGCTTCGTTTACGCGCAAGTACGGCAATTCTGTATTTCCCGCCCTCCCGCCGCGCCTGCTCCATGGGGCCGGTATGGCTGCGAATCAGTTCGACAATCGCCTTCGCTTGGGCTTCGCTGGCCGATTCAGGTTCAGGCTGCGCGTTGAATGCGGGGCCGTCAAAATTCAAGTGCAGTTCAAAGGACGGACCCGGCACAATCACAGCTTCGCGGGCTGCCTCGGCCGCGGTAAAGGTCACGCCGCTGCCATCGTCGGCCGCGAAAACCGCGGCGAAGACTTCGTTTAGCTGCTTCACCAGCGGCGGGACAGTGCGGAAATTGGCCGTCAGCGGCACAAAATCGAAGAGCAGCGGATCGGGAAACACACCGTCCGGATCGGCCGCCTCGAGGCCGACCAACTTCACCCGCTGAAACAGCTCCGCGTCGGCTTCGCGGAACGAGTAGATGGACTGCATCGGATCGCCGACCACAAAGCAGGTACGGCCATTGCGCTCCGGCCACGCTGAAATCAGGCTAGCCTGCAGCCTATGCTGCCGCCGGCTGGTATCCTGGAACTCGTCCACCAACAGGTGCCGGATGCCGTCGCCGATAGCGATCGCCGCGTCCGTGGGCCGTTCGTCGGCATCGGCTAAAACGCGGCGCGCGATCTGCGCCACTTCCACAAAGTCAACCGTGCCCGACTCGGCAAAGGCGACGCGCAGTTCCCCGGCGGCGTGACGCAGCACGGTGAAGCACGCACGCACAATCTGCCAGTCCTCCTCGGTGTAGCGGGCAGGCGGCAGAGAAATGATGTCGCCGAGCGCAGCATCCAGGCTCGGGATGCTGCTTAATTGTTCAATGAGGAAAAGCAAGCGAGCTTTTTCGGGCTTGCGGTCCGCCGGAAAGCCATGGCTCTTGTTCACGGCTTTGCGGAATTCGCCGCCACTGGTCAGGACCAGGTCAGCAAGGCAGCGGTAGGCGTCGCGAGTGGCCTCAACTTCGATGGCGTCGCAATCGTCGAACGGTCCGCAGGGGAACTCCGACAGTTCGGCCAGCCCTCTGAAACGCTCTCCCTCGGCATACCCGCACGCAAAACGAGAAAGCTCGATTGCCTCAAATGTGGCTTGTGGAACCCCGGCGAGAAGCCGGTCCACGGCTGTAATCGCGTCACGAATCGCGTTGACAAACGGCCTTTCCAGTCGCAGCCGCAGCGCGTCAAGTTCGGCGTCTTCCAGTTCGCCCGCCACCACAAAACCGTGCATCCAGCGGTCGCGCTCCGCCAGCATCGCCACCACAAGTTCTTCCAGCTCCTGCCAGCCGTTGTCGCGCCACAGCAGCAGTGTCTCCAGGGCGGCGCTCACAGCCGAGTTGGCCTGGTCGATATGGCGCAGCGTAGCGCGGGCCGCGCGGCGATAGATCTCCCGCGGCTCTTCGGCGATATCCAGAGCGCCGCCGAGACCGGAGAGCAGCGGCCGCAGCCCGGCAAGCTCGCGGCAAAACGAATCGATCGTCTGGATGCGAAGCTGCGCGGGCAGTTCCACGAGGTTCCAGCCCAGCAAAACGGAGCGCTCAAGCACCCGTCGTGCGGCCGGATTCGGCTGCTCCCGTCGCAGCTCGTCAAGAATGCGGTTCCGCATCTCCGCGGCCGCCGCGTTGGTAAACGTGATGGCAACAACTTCCCCGGGCTCGTCGACTTCTGCGAGCAAGCGGAGAAAGCGCTCTGTGAGCAAGCTGGTTTTCCCTGACCCGGCCGGGGCCTGCACAAGAACGCTTCGCTGCGGATCGAGCGCGCGCTCGCGTTGCACTTGGTCGGGCGGAGCGGATTTCGTCTGGTTAATCATCGGTGCGCTCCGTCGCCGAGACGGCATCGTCTTCCTCGTCGGCCGCCGCCATGGTTCCCGAGTCCCGGACCCGGCACACGGTCTGCAGCCCGCAGCGCTCGCAGGTCTCCATCTCGTCCCGGGGGTCGACCTGGGCCTTCCCGGCCAGGTAATCCTTGGCCAGTTGCTCGATGCAATCGCGCCAGTCCATCAGTTCCTCGGCCGTCAGGGCGTTCTTTACCAGCGTGCTGTTCCCCTTCAGGCCCTCGAAAAGCGTGGCGGCGGCATCTCCCACCTTGCCCACAAATGCATGCGCGCCGGGACGAACCTTGGCAAAGACGAGTCCCCCAAGCTCCTCTTCCTCCCCGAGGCCGAAACCCGCATAGAGCGGAAGCTGAACATCCTCGGGGCGCGGCAGCTCCCAGGATTTCGGATACACATCGCCGGATTTGTAGTCGACCACCAGGTAGGTTCCATCGTTCAGCCGATCGACGCGATCCAGGCGCAGCTTCAGGCACAGGCCAGCAATCGCGACCGTGGTGTCCACCTCGGTGGCCGCTACGGCAAACGGCAGCCGTGCCGCCTCATAACCGAGCCAATCGGTCACCAATCCGGTCAAGCGCATCTCCTCAAGCACCAGGTAGCGGCGCGCCATCTGTTCCCGCATGGCGGCAGTCAAATCGCGGGCCAGTACGCGGCCAACATGCCCGGCAACGAACGATCGCAGGTCGGCCAACCCGGTCAGCTCCGCGCTGGTACGAATTCCGAGCGGCGGCCCCGCCCAGATGGAGTGGAGCACAGCGTGAAGCAGTTGGCCGCGCTGCGAGGGCGTCAACCCGGCCTGTGCCGGCTCCCAGCTTTGCGCCCCCAGGCGCGTAGCGGCGAAGGCCTTGAAAGGGCACTGCGACTGATAGGAGAGAACGGCGGCGCCCCCAGCAGCCTTGCCGGGCGGAAACGGTATTTTGCTGCCATCTTCGAAAAGCTCTGTCGCCGGCGATGGACTTGGAGTTACAACCAGCGCGTGCGGAAGTGGCAGCGGTGCGCCGGTAAGTCCAACCACCAGCGCCGACGGGCGCGCTTCCACACCCTTGGTTTGGCTGGCAAAGCTGAAGTGGACCTCGGGAGCGGAAGCGAGCAGCCGATTCGTCATCGCGCCGGCCAGATCCCAGTCCAGTTGCGCCGAGGCATGAGGCATTCCCGCCGCACGCTGCGCCTCGGCGGGCACCAGCGGGTTCATGATTCCTGTGGCCGGCCAGTTCTTCTCGTCAGCCCCGAGAAACCAGATCGCGTCGGCGGTCAACCCGGCCGACTCCGCCGGCCCGGCAATCTGGATTGGAGCATCGGTGGACTCCGGAGCGAAAAGGGTCTCATCGAGCGTCAGCCGCAGGGCCGAAAGAAACTCCACCCAGCCGATGCGGCGGCCATCGAAGCCGAGGGACCCGGTCGTCTCCAAGGCCTGCTGCCAGCGTCCGAACGCCTGGAACTCAGCGCTCGAAAGCGGTCGCGCACTGGCCCAACCGGCCGATTCCAGGAGCTTGGGAACGATCTCCGCCCACTCCACCGGCGACTTCGGCTGGCGGCTCAAGCCGGCGAGTTCAAGTTGCGCCGCCGTCATGCGCTCCACCCAACCCGCCGGCAGCCTCCGCGCCCCCGAGCGTTGCGAGGTAAAGCCCGCGAGAGTCCATTGAATGCGCTGCAAGCCGCGGAGCCGCAATGCCCGCAGAAAAGACTGGAGAGACAGCGACTCGTCCGGGTTGGCCGCCGCGTGGTCGGTCGATAGGAGCCAGTCAAGATCGGACTCCGAAAGCGGGCCCGTGAGCCAGCGGAGCAGCAGGTAGGCGCTCGCCGGCAGTGTCACCCGGCTCAGCGGAACGCCCAGAGAAAACTCGAAATTCCTTGAGCTTTCGTCCCCAGGTTCCAGAAATTGAGCCTCCTTCAGGAACGATCGTTCGATTTCGCCGCGCCGCTTCTTGACATCCTGCGTAACTACCAGCAACCGGGCCGCCGGATTGGCCGCAAGCTGTTGGCGGCTCCAGAGTGCGCATGCCGCCAGTTCAGCTTGATCGTCCGCTCCCTGGTAGAAATGAATCCGGCTTGCCGGAGACGCCTGCGACGCCTCTTGCCACGAGCCCCAGGCGTCGAAAACTTCGCGCTGGGTAGGCAGGATGCGGTCGAATCCAGCCAGCAAAATCGGCGGCCGGGCGGCGGAATCGGCGGCAAGCAGAGGAATCAGCTCCAGAGGAAGGCGAGCCGCCGCCAGCAAACGGCCGGCTCGGCAGGCGCCTTCAAAAGCCGAAAGCCAACCGCTGAACGCCCCCGCATCCCCTTCCCAGCCTGCCCGCGAACCGGAGTGGAGAAGGCGCGGCGCAAATGAGCAAAGCAGGCCATGAGCCTCCATGGCAAGTGCGGCGAGCCGAAGTCGCGACCCTTCCAGCAGAGTTGCCAAATGCCGATCCTCTCCAGCAATCGCCGCCCAAATTGCCTGCTCCTGCGTTGAGTTCAGAATCAGCCGGCCATCGAACGCCCGCGCCTCCCATTCACGGCGAGTAAAGCTCTGCCAGTCCAGCACCGTGGGTGCGGCCCATGCCGACAGGCCCTCGCCGCGTCGGCCGCGATGGTAGGCACGCGTAATCGCGCGGACCGCGCGGTCGCTTGCCGTCAGCACAAGGCCGCCCTCGCGCAGCCATCCGTCAATCTGGTGGATGACTATGCCTCCACCTGCCCGATAAAAATCCCCATTCCTGCTTTATACGCCTCGCCGCCGGGGAAATGTCGGCGGAAAAAGCGACCGGAACCGCCCGCACCCTGCGCGTACCGACGCCGCCGCAGAGTACACTGTGGCTGTGATAAACCGATTGTTTGCGTGCACATTGGTCGTACTTGTCGGCCTTGCCGGCTGCAAATCCACCCAGAAGGATGCCTCGCAGGCTCCTGCGGCGGGCGCTGCCGCCAGTGTGAAGGTATTCAAGTTGCGCGGCAAGGTGATCAATACCAACTCAGCCAAGGGCGAAGCGACCCTGGACCATGAGGCCATTCCGGGCTTCATGGGCGCCATGACCATGCCCTATAAGCTGAAGGATCCCAGCATCCTGTCCGAGTTGCATCCGGGCGATATGATCACCGCCGACGTGCTGGTTTCCTCGGACCCAGACGCGGACTACGTCATCGACCATATCGTCGTGGTGGCACAGTCAAAACCGGATTACAAGCCGGGCGTTTCCTATCATGTCCCGACCCCCGGCGACCAGGTGCCGGATTTTGCCATGCGGAACCAGGACGGCCGCCCCATCCACATGGCGCAATTCCGCGGCAAGGCTCTCCTCGTCACCTTCATCTACACGCGCTGCCCGTCGCCGGAATTTTGCCCGCGGGTCACGCGAAACTTTGCCCAGGTGAACAAGCAGCTCGCCGCATCGCCGTCGCTCTATGGAAGAACCCACCTGCTGTGCGTCAGCTTCGATCCGGAGACTGACACACCGGCACGGCTACGCGCTTACGGGGCAACTTATATCGGCAGCGACGCCAGGGACGCTTTTGCCCACTGGGACTTTGCCGCGCCAACCAAGCCCGCATTGCAGGAGATGGCGAAGTTCTTCAACCTCGGCATCACCACCGAAGCGGACTCGACCATTACGCACACGCTGTCGACAACGCTGATTGGCCCGGATGGCAAAGTTGTTCGCTTTTACCCCGGTAACGAGTGGACGGCAGACCAGCTCGCAGCAGATGTGCGAGAACGGCTCAAAGGTTAATCCGGCTGGGCGGAGAAGTAGTCTGCGACCTCTTGCCAGTTGGCCACGCGCACAAAGCCTGTAGCGGATAGATTGTGCGGCGCCGTGTAGAGGATTCCCTGCCCTTCAAAGCGCAGCAGATTCCTCGGCAAGTCGTCGATCAGGTAGTCCGCCCGCAGAATCGATTTGTTGCCGCAGAAGACGTAATGCGTGGGGGGAATGTAAGGGAAATGGCGCTGCAGCCAACGATACTTGGGGCCGAGCGAATTCGGCACGGTCATGGCCTGCGTGGCAATGAAGATCTCAAACCGGCCCGACAGCTCTTTCAGCACTTCCTGCGCACCCGGCATCAGGGCCAGGTCCTCAAAAAAGTCCTCGGCATCGAGGAAAGCCCGCAGTTCCTTCTGCCGTTCGAGCGGCGTAATCTCCCACAGACCCTTTCCAGCAAGGTCTGCAGGCGTCACCTCTTCGTCGAATGTCTCGTTGTAGCGGCGGATGTGCTCGGCCAGCGTATCGGCCATCACCTCGTCCATGTCGACACAAATGCGCAGCACGCTCAGGCTCCGGGGTGGGATTTGGACGGCGCCTCGGGCGCTGTCATGGCCGGGTCCCAATAAAGCAACCGTCCGCAACTATCGCAGGTAAGCAATTCTCCCTCGCGGAGTTGGTTCCAGGTCTGCGGCCGCACCCCCATCTGGCAGGCCTTGCACTGCTGGTTTTCGGCGCGCGCCAAGCCGCTTCCGCGCGAGGCCGATAGCCGGTCGTAGCGCGTCAGCAGATCCGGCTCAATTCCCTGGCGCAACCTCTCCCGCTCGGCGCCTAGCTGCTCCAGTTCGCGGGCATACTCCTGCTTCCGCTGCGCAGCGCGAGCGCGAATTTTGTCCAGCGCACCGGCCTCCGACTCTACTTCGGCCCGCGCCGCCGCCAGCACGATCTCTGCCGCATCTGTCCGCTCCAGGCTGGCAAATTCCTCGTTTTCCAGGCGTTCGGCCTCCGCCTCGCCAAAATGGATCTCATGGTCCATGGCTTCCGCCTGCGCCGGAGTGGTCACCGTGTCAAGCTGCACGCGAAGGCGGGCGACTTTCTGCCGGTGCGCGGTCACCTCGCGATCGAGCTTGGCACGCAATGTTTCCTCGCGGCTAAGCGACGCCGAAGTGTCGGCAACCTTGCGCTGCGCTGCGGCCAGAACTGCCTCGGCCTGTACAACTTCGGTGGGCAAGGCGCGAGTTGCCGCACTCAGGCGAGCCCGCTCCAAATCTACTGCTTGCAATTTGACGAGTTTTTCAATATGCGCGTGCATCTATCCAAGGAGTCTAAGCCATTGACCTTGTCTTAAGAAACCTGGGTAATGCGCCGAGGCGGCCTGCCCTCCCACAAGAGCAGACCGCCTCGTTGCTTTCCGGGCTCGTTCACTGCTACCGCCGGAAGCTTGTTGTGACCTGTGAAACTGGCCAGGTCTATGACCGTTTGATTCTGTACCATCGCTGGGTGCCCCACATCTCGATTTTGAGATGTGGGAAACCATGAACTCAACGACCTTGTTCATTCGGTCAGAGGCCTAAAGCGTTCGCTTGAACAAAGGCGTTGCCACCAGCAGCGTGCCGACGCCGAAGACCAAAAGGAACAGCAGGTCGAACTGGATCGCCTGAAATCCGCCATCCTTCAACAGGATGGCCTTGAAGCCGTGGATGCAGTAGGTAAACGGGTCAACGATCGCCAGCGCGCGGAGCCACGCCGGAAACGCCGCAATCGGATACATGGCGCCCGAGGGATAAAACAGCAATGTATTCAGCACGCCAAACATGGCCCTCGGCACCAGCGGGTCGTCCACGCGGACCATCAGCAGAAACATCATCCCGTTGAAGGCGATAGAGGTGACCACGATCAGGCAGAACAGCTCCGCCAGCGCCTCGGGATGGAAAATCACCCCCAGGCCTGCCATCAGCGACCCGATGACGGTGAGAGAAATCCCCGCCAGCGCCGCCTTGATTGACCCCGCGAGGTTCAGTCCCATCACGAGTTCGAGGCCCGTAATCGGCGTCACCAGGTAGCCTTCATGCACGCCCCTTGCCTTGTCGTCGATGTAGAGCATGCCGCCGCCGATCATCACCGAGATGTACATGGCCA
>Ga0181516_10003330_pt1 | contig 10825 bp, 12 predicted proteins | sample PEATcosm2014_Bin_25_FD_121104 | JGI IMG/M metagenome (GOLD analysis project Ga0181516, IMG submission 121104) | Peatland microbial communities from MTU Mesocosm Facility, Houghton, MI, USA - PEATcosm2014_Bin01_10_metaG | ecosystem: Environmental > Terrestrial > Soil > Wetlands > Peat | place...
CCGATCTGGGGCGACGAGATCGTCGGCTACACCACCCGCGGCCGGGGCATCTCCATCCACCGGGCCAACTGCCCGCACCTGAGCGCCTCCGCGCCCAACCCCGAGCGGCTGGTGAGCGTGGGCTGGGGCAAGGCCGGCAAGACCGTGTTCAACGCCGAGCTGGTGGTGAACACCGAGGACCGGCCCGGCATGGTGGGGGCCATCTCCACCGCGGTGCAGAACGCCGGCTTCAGCCTGCAGCGGTTCAGCGGCAGCACCACCGACGAGGGCGGCGGCATCTTCTACATGGCCCTGCGGGTGAAGGACCGGGCGCAGCTGGTGGAGCTCATGGGCACCATCCGCAAACTGAAGGGCGTGTTCACCGTGGAAAGGGTGAGGGGATCCTATTTCGGCAACATCCATTAGACCGCCCGCCGGGCCTGTCTGGGACCCCGCGGGCCGGGGTGCTCCGGCGGTGCCCTGGGCGCGGGTGGAGGAGAGCCTGAAGCTCTGCCAGCGCTGGGCGCAGCCGCACCTGCTGGCCAGGCGGGTGGCGGAGTCCAAGCGCCGGGCGGCGGTGGCGGTGCTGCTCTGGGGCGGGGCCGACGGCGCCCGGGAGGTGGTCCTGGTGCGGCGCGGCGCCACCGCGCCCCGGCACGGGGGCGAACTGGCCTTCCCCGGGGGCATGGAGGAACCCTTCGACCGGGACCTCCCCGCCACGGCCCGGCGGGAGCTGGAGGAGGAGCTGGGCGTCGCCCGGGACCTCTGGGAGCTGGGCTGCTTCCCCGACGGGGTGGCCAAGGGCTGGACCCGGTTCACCCCGGTGTTCCTGCGCTGGGAGGCCCCGGAGCCCGGGTTCCGGCTCGGATCGGAGATCCAGGACGTGCTCCGGCTGCCCCTGGAGGGCCTCCTGCACGCCCCCTGGACCGTCCAGGTGCTGGAACTCCCGGGGCTGCCCCCCCTGGAGGCCCCGCGGCTGGAACTGCCCCTGGCCCCCCTCTGGGGCGCCACCGCGCTGGTGCTCAAGGCCTGGCTGGACCTGCTCTCCTCCGTGCACAATCCATGACGGGCTGATACTCTTTCCGGACGGACCCTTCCCCGTCTTCCCGGCCTTTTCCATCTTCCTCATAGGCAGCCACTGTGAAATTCATCAGCAGCCACGTGATCCAGTTCTTCCTCATGGGCCTGGGCATCTCCCTGATCCTGGGCCTGCTCACCCCCACCACCCGCCCGGAGCGGACCCGCAACAGCATCCTGAAGTATGCCGCGGGGCTGCTGGGCATCGGCCTGATCCTGGCCTGGGTGATGTACATCCTGCCGCGCAACCCGGTGCGGTTCTGAACCTTTGGCATCGGTCAGGGGGGACCTCCGGAGGATGGGATCCTCCCTCAACCGGTGCATCTCGGACCTGGGCTCCCGGCTCGCCCGGGCGTTTCCAGCCCTAGGCCGCCTGGGCACCTTCCTGCTGGAGGTGGCGCGCAAGTACCACCATGACGACTGCCTCACCTACGCCGCCAGCATCAGCTTCTTCCTGACCATCTCGCTGATCCCCCTGGCCACGCTGTTCTTCAAGCTCATGGTGCTGATGCTGGGGAGCGGCGCGTACAGCGTCAGCCTGCAGCGGACCCTCTCCGGGCTGTACCCGTACATTCCCAAGGGCTTCATCGTCGACAGCATCCAGAACAGCCGCAAGGTGGGCGGCCTGGGCTCCAGCTGGGTGGTGCTGCTCATCGGCGCCCACTGGGGGGTGAACCAGCTGGACCGCTCCCTGTCGCACATCTTCGGGCTGCGCATCAAGGTCTACCGCCAGACCCGCAAGTACCCCCTGCTCCGGCGCCTGTCCGTGGTGGTGGGGATCCTGGTGGGCCTGGTGGCGGTGCTGGCGGCGGTGTTCAACCTGGCCCTGCTGTCCCGGGCCCCGGTGGCGTCCATGACCGCGCTCCAGCTCCTGCCGCCGGTGTTCGGCCTGGTGCTGGCCACCCTGGTGCTGCAGCACCTGCCCCGGCGCCACGTGCAGTTCCGCCACGCGCTGCTGGGCGGCCTGGTGTGCTCGGCGCTCTGGGGCCTGGCCAGGCTCGGCTTCGGCTACTACCTGAAGCACACGCCCACCTGGGGCATCCTCTACGGCTCCCTGGGCAGCGTCATGGCCGCCCTGGTGTTCCTGTACTACAGCTGCGCGATCTTCATGCTCGGGGCCGAGGTCACGGCCGCGTTCTACCGCCAGGGCACCGGCGCGGTGCCGGCGGGGCCCCGGTAGCCGGCCGAGAATCACCCATCGAGATCGTCGAACAGCGAGGGCTGCAGCATCTGGGCGCCGTCCGCCAGGCGCGGGTAGGCCCGGGCCTGGGCCCAGGGCCGGCCCGGCAGGAACGGGCCGGGGGGCGGCAGGTCCGGGGGCAGCCACTGGATGGCGGGGCGGTGGCCCAGGCCGGCCAGGAAGGCCGCCACCGCGCCCTCCATGGGCACCCCCGGCACCCGCAGCAGCACGGCCGGCAGCTCGCGCAGCACCTGGGCCATGGGCCCGGGGAAGCCGGCGCGGCTCTCCAGAGGGCTGGGCTCCCGGGGGTCCGCCCCCAGGCCCGGGGTGAAGCTGGGCAGCGCCGGGGGCAGGGGCAGGGCGTTGCGCCAGGGCAGGCCCTCCCACATGGCCTGCTGGCCCAGGGCACTGGCGGCGGCCGGATCCCCGGAGGCGGCCAGGTGGATGGGGCAGCGCAGGGCCGTGCCCAGATGCCGGGCCAGCTCCGCCGCCAGGGCCGCCGCCCGCTCCCAGGAACCGCCGGACAGCTCGAACTCCCGGCCGCCCAGAAGGGCCACCCGCCACCCGGTGCGCCGGCGCTGGAAGGGGAAGGCGGCGGGCCAGGCCTCGGCGCCGATGCGCTGGCTGAGGCTCTGCTCCACCCGGCCCTGGTGCTCGGCCAGCACCGCGGCCAGTTCGGCGGGATCCAGGTGCTCCAGCGCGCCCAGGGGCAGCACCACCTCGCCCCAGAGGTAGCCCGGGACCACCTCGTCCGCTTCGGTGTCCACGGCCTCGGCGAAACCGGAGCTGCCGCAGGCGGCCACGCCCAGCCCGGGCAGGGACCAGGCGGGCCCGGCTTCCGGCACCCAGCCCAGCCAGCCCTGCCGCCAGGCCAGGCCCAGGGCTCCGGCGGGCGGGCGCGGCCCGTGGTGCCAGGCCCGGATCGGTTCCTGCAGCAGGGCGCCGAACCCCTCGTCGCGCAGGTGCAGGGTCAGCCCGGGCAGGTGGCCCAGGCCCTTGAGGAAACCGGCCCGCACCTCCGGAGCCAGGTCGGTGATCCAGACCACCGGCGCGTTCCAGAGCAGCGCCAGCCCCCCGGGCATGAGCCCGGCCAGGTCCGACAGCGCGCGCAGCACCTCCCAGGGGGCGGAGAAGATGGAGACGCCCGCGTCCAGCTGGCGCGCTCCCAGCCAGCCGGCGAACGGAGCGTCCTCCCCGGTGCGGACCAGGAATCCGCGGCCTTCATGCACCCTCATGGGGCCCCCGGGGCGAAGCAGGGCCGGCCGAAGCCGCCGGGCCGGACCGCCGGCTCCCAGCGCTCCCGGAGGAACCGCGCCGCCGCCGCCGCCGCCGCGGGGCCATCCAGGCCGCGCAGGCGCCAGGCCAGCCAGGCCGAGGCGAGGGTGCAGCCGGTGCCCCGGCGGTCGCCGGCCAGGCGCGGGGAGCGGCCCAGGCTGAGCACGGCGGCGGGGGTGATCCAGAAATCCTCCACCTCCGGACCCTGGCCGTGGCCGCCCTTGAGCCAGACCGCCGCGGCGCCCAGGTCCAGGAACGGCCGGGCCAGGCCGGCGGGCGCCTGGCTGGTGGTTCCGGCCAGGGCCCCGGCCTCCACCAGGTTCGGGCTGGCCACCCAGCCCCCGGTGCCCAGCAGGGTCGCGGCCATGGCCCGCAGCCGGGCCGACGAGTGCAGGCCCACCCCCGAGGTGGGGGCGAGGATGGGGTCCCAGATCCGCACCGCGGGGCCCAGTTCCGCGATCCGGGCGGCCAGGGCCGCGAAGGTCCGGTCGTCCAGGGCGCACAGCCCCAGCTTGATCCCCCAGGCCGGGCCGGCCAGGTGCGGCGCCAGCGCCTCCAGGAAGGGCAGGGGATCGGCGGGGGCCAGGATGGCCGCGCAGGCGGCGCCGTTCTGGACCGTCTGCGCGGTGCAGACGGCCATGGGCTGGACTCCCAGGGCGGCCAGGGTCATGACGTCCCGCAGCAGGCCCGCCCCGCCGGAAGGATCCAGGCCGCCCAGGCACAGGGCCAGGGGGCAGGCGCGTTCGCCGTCTGGGGGGCTGCCGGACATGGTGCGGCCCTACACTTTACGCTGCGGGTCGATGATCTCCACGATGCGCAGGCCCAGGGAGTCCTCCAGCACGGTCACTTCCCCCCGCATCACCGCGCGGCCCTTGCACAGCACGTCCATGGGCTCGCCGGCGCTCTTCTTCAGCTCCACCAGGGAGCCCACGTCCAGGTCCAGCAGTTCGCGGATGGTCATGTTCGCGTTGCCCAGCTGGATCTCCAGCTTGAAGCGGGTGTCGATGAATGGCATCAGTTCCGTGATCACCGACTCGAAGGTGAGCACGCGATCAGTGTCCAGACGGTCGGTTCGCTTCGCCATCACGGCCTTCCCAAGGTTGCTCGGCCCGTCAAGAAACGGACGCCTATGATCCTAGCGGCAATGGCCGTGCCAAGCCCGAAGATTCACTGCTGGATGGCCCAGTCGATGACCAGGACGTCCTTGACCGGCGGTTTGGGCGGCTTGCCGGACTTCTGGGCCGCCGCCAGGGCCTCCGGGGTGCGGTTCCAGCTGGCGAACTTGGCGTTGAGCTTGTCCTTGATGTCCTGGCGGATGGTCTCGCGGGTCTCCACGTCGCCAGCCTCCTCCACGGTCTTGCCGGAGAGCGCCTCCAGGACCATGGCCCGGACGATGCTGTTCTCGGGCGTGGGCTTGTCGCTGGTGGCGAGCTTGCCCAGCTCCGGGTTGCGGAACAGGATGGACAGGTCGCACTTCAGGAAGGCGTTCTGGCGGGACGACTCGAGGTTGACGATGAGCGGCCCGAGCATCATCACCGGCGGGGGCGCGGCGCCTTCGCCGCCGCCGGCCGCGGGGGGCTCGTCCTCGTCGTCGTCCTTGGCGGCGTCGGGCTGGGCCACGGCCGCGGCGGCGGCGGCCGGAGCGGCGGCGGCCTTGGCCGCGTTCTGGGCGGCGAACCATTTCATGGCGAAGATGCCCGCGCCCCCGAGCACCCCCAGGACCAGCAGGGCCACCACCGCAAGCAGGATCATCTTCTTCAAGGAAATACCTCCCGGGCCAAGGATTGGGGAACAGGATCGGATCCCGTTCATCTTATCGGAACGGAGCGGCCGTCGCCGCCTTGGCGGTCGAAAAATGCGCATTCTGCAGGCCGGCCGGTATTTTGCGCGGCGGATTCCGCCCAGGACCAGCCGTGCAGGTGGTTTCCTATTTAAGACTCAACGAGTCATTAATAGTCCCTTTTCTTCTGCCCACGGTCATCCGGCAGGTAAAAAACCGGCGGCCCGAAACCCCGGGCCGCCGCGGATGTTGAAAAAATTAACGGAGCTTACTTCTTCTTCTTGCCGCCCTTGCCGTTGACGTCGTCAGCCAGCTTTTTGCCGGGCTTGAACTTGGCGACCTTCTTGGCGGCGATCTTGATCTTCGACCCGTCGCGGGGATTGCGGCCCGTGCGGGGTCCGCGGGTGGCGACGGAGAAGGTTCCGAAGCCCACCAGGGTCACCTTGTCGCCGGCGCGCAGGGCGGCGGAGATGCTGGCGATCGTGGTGTCCAGGGCGGCGGCGGCCTTGGACTTGTTGATGTCAGACTTCTCAGCGATGGCGCTGATCAGTTCGGCCTTGTTCATGGAAACCTCCGAAAAGGGGAATTGGATCCCCGGTGGAATGAAAACGGCGGGACTTGATTTGGAGACTCCCGCCGACACTCGGTTTTCAAGAGATGATTGCCCTGAAACCCTTATGGATTCTAGACTTCAACTTAACTACTTGCAGGTTAGGACTGGGATGTATACCCGTCAAGGGTTTCCGAAACTTTTTTTTTGGAGAGTCGCTGCCCCGGGACTTTTAGCCCGGCCACCCGCATACGGATCGGCTCCGGGCAACGATCACGGCCGCCGGAAATATTGAAACGACTGTTCCATAGGGGTTTGGGCCGGGACGCCCGCCAGGATCCCAGTGGTGCGGCGGTTCCGGAGGAGGGTGCTGGAGCCGACGCAGCGGGCAGGCAGGTCCCCCTTGCTGGTCGTGTGGGACCATCGAAATGCCGGAACCCATGCGGATCGGAGCATGCTGGGGATCCTCAACCCGCAGTGATGGTGGACGCTTTTGATGGACTAGACTGAAGCGATGACGATCCCCTACTTCCTGCGCGTGGCCTACGCCGGTACCAGCTTCTACGGCTGGCAGATCCAGACGCGCCTGCGCAGCGTCCAGGGCGAGCTCTGGCAGGCGGTCCAGGCCTTCGATCCCGCGGCGCCCATGCCCGCGGGCACCGGGCGCACCGACGCCGGGGTGCATGCGGCGGCCCAGGGCGTGCTGGTGCAGCTGGCCCGGGAGTGGGATCCCTACCGGCTGCTGGCGGCCATCAACGCGCACCTGCCCTGGGACGCCCGGGTGATGGCGGTCCAGCGGGCGCCCGAGGGCTTCTTCCCCCGGGCCCACGCCACGGGCAAGCGCTACGTCTACCGGATCCAGGAGGGCCCCGCGGAGGACCCGTTCGAGCACCACCGGCGCTGGCATGTGTTCGGGGCCCAGCCCCTGGACCGGGCCGCCATGGCCGCCGCCGCGGCGCACCTGGTGGGCGCGCACGACTTCTCCAGCTTCCGGCACAGCGAATGCGCGGCCCTGTCGCCGCACAAGATCATCTACCGGGTGGGCCTGGCGGAGGACATCGCAGACCGCCTGGACCTGGTGTTCGAGGGCAACCGCTTCCTCATGCACATGGTGCGGATCATGGCCGGGACCCTGGTGGAGGTGGGCAAGGGGCGCTACCGGGCCGAGGACCTGCCGGGAATCCTGGAGGCCCGGGACCGCCGGCGGGCCGGGATCACCGCCCCGCCCCATGGCCTCTGCCTGGAGCAGGTGTGGTACCAGCGGCGCTGGGGCATCGGCGAGCCCTCGCCCTGGCCGGAGGATCCGGAATAGACTGGTCATATGCGCATCGCCCTGCTCCAGATCAACTCCCGCATCGCCGACCCCGAAGCCAACGGCCGGGCCATCGAGGCCGCCTACGCGGAGGCGGTGGGGGCCGGGGCCGAGCTGGTGCTCACGCCGGAGCTGGCCGTGGTGGGCTACCTGGCCGAGGACCGGCTGTGGGAGGGCGCCCTGCGCCGGCGCATCGAGGCCGAATCCCGGCGCCTGTCCCAGCTGGCGGGGCCGGTGCCGCTGGTCATGGGCACCTGCAGCCCCGCCCCCTCGGGCCGGCTCTGGAACGAGCTGTGGTGGTGCGAAGCCGGCCGGGTGCGGGCGGTGGCGCACAAGCGCATCCTGCCCATGTACGACGTCTTCGACGAAAGCCGCTACTTCGAGGCGGATCCGGGGGAGCAGCCGCTGGTGGACTTCCGGGACGAGCGGATCGGCCTCTCCATCTGCGAGGACCTCTGGGCCAACCCCGAGTTCTGCCCCGGCCCCATCCGCTACGCCTTCGATCCCATCGCCGAGCTGGCCGGGCTGGGGGCGACCCTCATCCTGAACGCCTCGGCCAGTCCCGGGCACCTGGGCAGCTTCCTGCCCCCGGGCCGGCACGCCCCCTGGGCGGCCCCCAGCAAGCTGGCCCTGCGCAAGCGGCTGCTCCAGGGGCACACCGCCAAGCATGGGGTGCCCATCGCCTACGCCTCCCGGATGGGGGCGGAGAGCTGGCTCACCTTCGACGGCGGGTCCGGCCTGGCCAGCCCGGACGGCACCTGGCAGCGGGACGAGTTCTTCCAGGAAGGGCTGGTCATGGTGGACACCCGGGGCGGCGGCGCGCCCTGGCCCCATGAGCCGGACGAGCCGTTCTGGCTGCGCAAGGCCCTGGGCATGGGGCTGCGGGAGAACCTCCGCAAGCAGGGCCTGGAGGCGGTGGTGGTGGGCCTGTCCGGCGGCATCGACAGCTCGGTGGTGGCGGCCATGGCCGCGGAGAACCTGGGCCCGGGCCGGGTCCTGGGGGTGGCCCTGCCCACCCGCTTCACCAGCGCGGCCAGCCTGGCCCTGGCCCGGGAGCAGGCCGGCCTGCTGGGCATCCCGTTCCTGCAGCTGGACGCCGGCCTGCCCTTCTCCGGGGCGGTGGCGTCCCTGGAGGCGGCCTTCCCGGACCGGAGCTTCGGCGTCACCGACGAGAACTTCCAGAGCCGCTGCCGGGGCATGCTGCTCATGGCCGCCACCTCCGAGCCGGCGGTGCACCGGCTGCTGGGCACCTCCCGGGTCGCCGTGCTCAATACCGGCAACAAGAGCGAGGCGGCCACCGGCTACTTCACCCTGTACGGGGACGGCATCGGCGCCTTCGGCATCCTGGGGGACTGCCTGAAGGCCCGGGTGTTCGCCCTGGCCCGGGAACTGGGCGGCGCCATCCCCCGGGGGATCCTGGACCGGCCGCCCACCGCCGAGCTGCGCCCGGACCAGAGCGACGAGGCCAGCCTGATCCCCTACGCGCAGCTGGACGCCATCCTGGGCACCCTGCTGGAGGCGCGGCGGGAGGAGCAGACGCTCGGGGAGGACCTGAAGCTGCTGCTGGAGGGCCCCGCCCTGGCCCAGGCCCAGGCGGCGCTGCCGCGCATCTTCGACCTGCTGCGCCGCTCCGAGTTCAAGCGCCGGCAGCTGCCGTTCGCGCTCAAGGTCAGCCCCTGGGCGTTCGGCCGGGGCCGGCGGATCCCGTTGACCGGCTTGTGAATCACCGCCCGTAGGTGCCCATGACCTCGGCCTGCGCCAGCACCCGGCCCTGCATGGCCGCTTCCAGGTCCCGGGCGGTGGCGCCCGGGGCGAGCCCCAGGGGCCGGTCCAGGGCGTAGAGCTTGAAGAAGTAGCGGTGGGGCCGGCCCGGCGGCGGCGAGGGCCCGTTCCAGCCGGTGCGGCCCCAGGAGTTGCTGCCCTGGCTGGCGCCGCCGGCCAGGCCGGGGGTGCGCGGCTGGTCCGGGGCCAGACCGGCGGCGGTGCCCGGCAGGTCGTAGCAGACCCAGTGGACCCAGAGGCCCGCGGGCGCGTCCGGGTCGTCCACCACCAGGGCGAAGGCCCCGGTGCCCTCGGGAGCGCCGCTCCAGGCCAGGGCCGGGGAGCGGTCGGCGCCATCGGCGGTGCAGGCCCTGGGGAGGGTGCCCCCGGGGGGAAAATCAGGGGTGGTGAGCTGCATGGCGGCCTCCTTCGCTCCCGCCTGCGGGTCCGGCTGGACCGCGGGAGCCGCGGGTGGATCCAAGGTGTCGTTGCGCTGCATGAGGTTCGGGCGCCGGGTGAGCACGAACCAGGCCGCCAGGGCGGTCAGGACGACCAGGGAGACGAGCTTCACGGTGCGCATGGAAGGCATTCTACTCGGGATGGCCGAGGGCTGGTTCAGGCGACCGGCCTTCGGGCGAATACCAGCGCCTGGAAATGCCCGCCTTCATCCATGAGTTCCAGATGGAGGTCCGCCAGGCCATGTTCGAGCAGCAGGATGAGCATCCGTTCGATATCGTAGCTGTTCATCTGGACCAGGGGCTCGCGCAGCGGTTGGCCCCTGACGGCATTCACCAGCATGGCGAACGGAACGAAGCGCACCCTCAGGGCATTGGTCCATTTGCGGAACCGGGAGACCTGCCGCCGGAACGGGAAGTGGATGGCCAGGACCCCGCCGGGGTTCAGCCGGCGCAGCAGCTGGCGGAGGATCGCCTCGCCGCGGGCGACCGGTATGTGCTGGAAGACCAGGAACGAGTGGATGAAGTCGAAGCCGCCGGTTACCTGGGCCAGGGCATCGTCCGAGCCCAGGAACACGGCATTGGCGACGTGCCGCTCCAGGCAGTTCTGCCTGGCCTCGTCCAGCATGGACGGCGCGACATCCACGCCGGTGACCGTCTCGAAATGGCGTGCCAGGGGCATCACCAGCCGCCCCACCCCGCAGCCGAAATCCAGCGCCGAGCGCCGTGGGAGGTCCGGGCCGATCAGCCTGCGCACGGTGGCGAGCACCCGGTCGATGTGCTGCTCGCCGCTCCGGAAGAATTCCTGCCTGGCCTCGCGGGTGAGCTGGTCCAGCCGGTATTTCTCGTTGGACAGCACCCCGAAATACGGGTTCTCCTTGCCAAGCCTTTCCCATGACAAATCGCTGTTGTCGCGCATCAACCCCCTCCCGGAATCGAGTTCGCCGGAGATCATACCCGCCCCGGTTCCCGTTCCAGCCCGGAGAATCCGGTTAAGATTATTGTCATGGCAATGATCGACCCATCCCCGGGCACCGCCGGCCCTCGGCACAGCTTCCGGACCACGGCCCTGATCATCGCCAGCGCCCTGTTCATGGAGCAGCTGGACTCCACCGTCCTGGCCACGGCGCTGCCCACCATGGCGCGCAGCTTCAGCGTCTCGCCGCTGCACATGAGCGCCGCGCTCACCTCGTACATGCTGGGCCTGGCCCTGTTCATCCCGGCCAGCGGCTATTTCGCCGACCGCTTCGGCGCGCGCCGGATCTTCCGCCTGGCCATCGTCGTCTTCACCCTGGGCTCCATCCTCTGCGGCCAGTCCCGGAGCCTGTCGTTCCTGGTGGCGGCCCGGCTGTTCCAGGGCATCGGCGGCGCCATGATGGTGCCGGTGGGGCGCCTGGTGCTGCTGCGCACCGTGGCCTGGAAGGACATGGTCTCGGCCATGTCCTGGTTCACCGTC
>Ga0181516_10003331_pt1 | contig 10824 bp, 17 predicted proteins | sample PEATcosm2014_Bin_25_FD_121104 | JGI IMG/M metagenome (GOLD analysis project Ga0181516, IMG submission 121104) | Peatland microbial communities from MTU Mesocosm Facility, Houghton, MI, USA - PEATcosm2014_Bin01_10_metaG | ecosystem: Environmental > Terrestrial > Soil > Wetlands > Peat | place...
CCCGATCACCCTGATCCTGTGCTTCCGCGCAGTAATTATGGGCATTTTTAGTATGTTCCCAAACTTTGCTGATATTGCCCGTAGCACAGCATTGCGCGGCGAGACTGTGTTCCATGGCGGCCTGATTACAGTATTTCGCCGCCCTGATGTGATGCTCGAAGGTTGCTTCCGGCATAAATTTTGTTTGGAGTTGGGGCATGACATGTCCCTTGGATAGATGGCGTTCTTCTGAACAACCACTATTGCCCCAATTGCACGTTGTTATTTTGACAATTATCAAAAATACAAATCAGGCGCGTATTAGCGTTGTAAAATTAATTCACATTAATCAATACGGCGAGCCAACATGTGTGTATAGGAGTGAGGTAGGAAGGAATCCGCCATGGACGTTATGATCAAAGATACCGAGGCTGTCGAGGAATATGAGCGCATTTTTGAGCGTTATCTGGAAGTGTGCAATAAGGCTTTGGAAAGAAACAAAGGCGTTTTTCCCTATAAAGAAATCTGGACGGCACGGGTGAAAACACTGGGGAGAGACAATACTCTTCAGTGCGCGGTCTATGACGACAGGCCAAAGATCATTTATACGCTGCGGCTCACCGAAGATATGAAGATCGAAATCCTCAAGAAGGAACCGCTTGAGAAAGAAGATGTCTGGCCCTTAAAATATAGCTATTTAAAGCATGTTGTCGATCACCCGGAAGAATTTATAGAACATCCCGCCAATCTGGATTGGGGATGGCTGACAGGCGTCTTCGACTAGCGCTCTGTTCCATTTCTTCATCGCGCAGATATTTTGCGGCGAGGGGGCCATAGACGAATTTTATCAATCGCGCCGCAGAATCGATTTCAACGCTGGTGCCTTTAATGCGTAAACCCGTTTTAATTCTTAATATATTTAAGGCGCGCGAAAAGGTCGCCCCCTGCATGCCAAGCGTATCGGCAATAAGCGTTTTGTCGTAGGGCAAATGAAAAACAATGTCCGTTTTCTTGTCGCGCGGGCATAACCTTAAGAGGAAACACCCAACACGTTTAGGGGCGCTTTGCGTAGCATTAAGCGCCATTTCCCCGTAATGGCGCCTATGATGGCGCGACATTGCTGAAAGCATGCTGAGGGCTAAGATCTGGCTGTTGGCTATCTGATTTTTTAGCACCCGCAGAGGGATGCTAAGCAGTTGAACATCCTCGACAACTAGAGCGCTACAGGCATAGTGATCTTTTTCAAAGACCGCGCTTTCGCCTACCAAATGGCCGATGGTGAGCATGTCGGCAATAACTTCGTCGCCTTCATGCATCGTGTGAAATAGTTTTATCCAACCGCTGCAAATAACATAAAAATATTCTGCCGGGTCTCCCTCGACATACAGAAGTTTGCCTTTTTTATAGGTTCGAGCCTGCGCCGCCGCCAAAAAGAGGGAGATTTCAAAATCGGAGAGGATAGAAAAAAGCACAGCCCCCCTAAGAAGCCCCTCATAACCTGAGCGGTGTCCGGGAACGTCTTCACCTTCTGATGCTTCTGATAAGGTCATTAGATAAACTGTACCTGAATACCCCTTGAGAGTCTTGCTGAAAGCAGTTTGACAAATGTCAAAACGGAAAAATGTGATGGATGTAGAGAGGATAGCCAAAGTACTCACGCCCACAACTTACAGAGGATGTCCCATGAATACAGACACTAAGCATGGTTTTCTGAGCGTGCCATCGCATGTTTCCGGATTCCCGACATTGATTGTTCGCATAGCCTGTCTCGCCGCTTTTGTTGGCATGCTTGCGAGCGCGAGCACCTTGAATACGGCATTTGCCGATGATTCAGAGCCGCAGGGGATGATGAGCCAGGACGCCCCGACGCCACCCGCGACCAAAGGCCACATACATGGCGATAAGATGGATCACTCGCCGCAAGCCATGGCGCGTCACGTCGAAGAACGCATCAAGACCCTGCATGACAAACTTGGCATTACGAGCGAGCAAGAAACGCAATGGGCAGATGTCGCACAGACGATGCGCGATAACGAAGCCGCAATTGCAGCGTTGATCGAGACGCGGCACAAAAACGCTTCCGGCATGACCGCGATTGACGATCTTCAATCCTACGAAGACATCACGCAAGCCCATGCCGACGCGATCAAGAAGCTGATTACATCGTTCCACGCGCTTTATGGAGAAATGTCGGAAGACCAACAGAAAAATGCAGATAAAGTTTTTGGCAGTTTTGAAGGCCACGACCAACACGCCAAGAAGCACAAGTAACCCATCAGGGAGAAGATCATGAAAACTGTTACACATCTGATCGGTGACATGCGCCTTAAAGAAGTTTTGATCGCCGTGGCGCTTGGCATTCTTATCATAACGGCGGTAACCGCCCTCGCCCATGCCGATGACAGGCATGACCGTGGTCGGCCAGTTGCCCCCGCTGATAGGGGTTGGCATGAGCATGAGGGGCGCGCTCATCATTACTGGGGTCACCCCGAACCCGGCGTCATATATGCGCCGCCCGTCGTCTATGCTCCGCCGCCGCCGCCGGAATATGAATCGCCGGGGATCAATCTCATTCTTCCTCTGCACATACGCTAGCCTGCTTTTCGCGGATCCTTTGACAGATGTCAAAACGGTGATGCGGGATGAGCGTAAATTTCGGCCTCGGGATGTTCTCCCGACAACAAAGGGCGATTTCGGTAACCCTACAAAAGAGGAGAAAGCTATGAATCAAGATCAAATGCAAGGAAAGTTCGATCAGCTGCGCGGCAAGATCAAGGAAACTTGGGGCCGCCTCAGCGACGATGATATTGCGCTCGCCAACGGTAAGATGGAGCAATTCTTCGGCAAGCTGCAGGAAAAATATGGTCTTGCCAAAGAAGATGCTCAAAAGCGTTTTGATGAGCTGACCAAAACCTGTGGATGTGGTTCAGACAAACCAGGCGGCTGTGGATCGAATAAAGCAGCCTGATCCCTTCGATAAATCTATAAAAACGCCGCCTTCCATGGGGCGGCGTTTTTTATTGACTGCTTGCGCGGCTTAATCATTTGACGAATGTCAAAACAGGATTGTCCGGTCAGGGTACGCATAGGTATCGAAAAACATCTCACCTTCAATCAGGAGGGCTTCTTATGAACATCAATGACAATTTCTGCCGATCGGGCACAACAGAGGAGACATATAACTCAAATCTCCACGGCGATGTTGGCGGGAACTCTGGCGACATGCGGGCCATGATTTTGAGCGGGAGCGATATGAACGCCAATCAGAATTCAGGCATGACGAACGCCATAGCCGAATCAATCGGCCGCACCTTCGATAAAATTTCTCTTGAGGAACAGTTAGAATTCGATAGAAGAGCCTATGAGATCAAGCCGATGTTCTAAGTTTTTGCTTCCGATGAACTTTGGTGCAGCAAGGCGCGCGGTGCTTTTGTCAGCCGCCGCCATCCTTGCGGCTTGCAGCTCCGTACCTTTGCCTTCCTGCCCGCCGCCTGTTGCGGGTGATGTCGTCTATGTCGTCGGGCAAGACTGGCACGCAGAAATTGGCATTCCCGTCGAGGAGCTTGATAAAAATCTGGCTTTTTATCGCGATATATTTCCGGGCGCTCGCGTGATTATGTTCGGCTATGGCAAAAAAACATTTTTTACCGCGCCGCCAGAAACGATAAGTGAATATATTATCGGCCCCGTTCCCGGACCGGCTGTGATTCAAGTAGTGGCGCTGAATGTCACGCCACTCGATGCCTATTCTCCCGAAGACACGCTTGTTCTTCACTTGCCGCCGGGCGGCAGCCGAGCTTTGTCGGCGTATATCTGGACCGATCTGGCCAAAGATCCTGCCGGAAAGCCGGAACTTGTTGCGCACAGCGAAAACCCGTCTGGGCTCTTTTACGCGGCGCAGAGCGAGTACAACCTTTTTCATACCTGCAATACATGGATAGCCGAAACGTTACAGGCTTCAGGATTGCCAATATCCGGTGACGATGTAATTTTTTCGAGTCAGGTGATGAGCAGGGTTCGCAAGGCTGCAGAAACCCAATGCCCTGTTTTACGGTGAAACGGTCGTACTGCCTGGCGGCACAACGACGGTGGTCCTGTTAGGGGGCGATGTGCCATCACCGCTGGAGATACTGCATGCGGCAAGCGCCAACAGGACAATGACAAGAACGGTCGGCATGATTTCTTTGTGTGTCATAAAAATCTCCCTTTTGGATATGGAATATGGATCGATGAAGAGTTGATAAGATATAAATTGATACGCCTTCTCCTAAGTCATTGTTTTGACAAATGTCAAAATACGATTGTGGGATCAGAGTAACGATGATGTTCGGGATATGATTTAAGCCAAACCATTCTGAGGACTTCCCCATGAATAAAGATTCAAAATCGACAGCTCTGCACGAGGTTTCGTCCATCCGCATCAGCAGCTTTAGCGGCGATGTTCACCGGCATGTTGGCAATATACGTATCGTGACTCTGGACGGCAGAAATGTGGGAGGGAACATGTTTCCCGACAGGCAAGAAACGGACAAGACATTGCTTGATCGGGACTGCGGCAGCGACAAGAAGACAATATGAATGGGAAGTATGACTTCCACAATGTATCTAACCACCGTAACACTCATCACCAACAACCAAATAAGGAAAACAATATGATTTATCGTAGGGCCATCTTTCTGACATTGGCCGCGTCGATTTTGATGGGGGCAACGAGCATAGCGCGCGCCGCACCCGATGATCGCGCCGTTGTTCGCGATACGGAAGAGCAGATCGTTCACAGCACCGACGGCACTTGTGTGCGTTCGGATGGCACAACCGATCAGGATTCATGCGCGCCGCGCCGCGTGGTCCAACAAGCAGAGCCCCAGCCAATAGTTGTGCAAGAACAAAAACCGCGCCCTGTGGCCGAGTTCACGCGCGAGGACCGGACGGTTTACTTCGAATTCAATCATTCTAATTTGTCATCTGACGCTTTAGGCCGCCTTGACACATTGGTCGATGCGCTTAAAGCCGATAGCACCGTTAAGGAAGCACGCATCGTAGGTTATGCCGACCGCATCGGCAGCGTTTCCTATAATGACCGTCTCTCGCAAAAGCGCGCCCAGACTTTGCGGGATTATATCGTCGCCAAAGGATATACGAACGCACGCGTGACAGAAACACGCTGGGTCGGAAAATCCAAACCTTCGACGAATTGTCCGGCGCGCGAAAAACGCGCATCCTTAATCGAATGTTTGCAAAATGATCGCCGTGTCGAGGTCGAAATCGGCCTCGTTCATGACGAAAAAACGCCAGTCGTACGTTAAATAAGGATCGTGGGAATGCATTGCACCAAACGTTTCATGAAGTTTCTGACTGTGTCAGTGCTTGCATTCTCACTGGCTGCCTGCGGTCACGACCCGGGTGATCGCGCCTTAAGCGGCGCGGGCATCGGTGCGGGCGCAGGCGTCGGCGCGGCATTGCTGGGGGCCCCACTTCTTCCTGCGGTCATTATAGGCGGTGCCATCGGTGCTGCGACTGGAGCGGCCACCAGCGACAGGCAAATTGATCTTGGAAAATAGAATGAGGCAAGCTTTCCCATCACACAAAGCCATAAAGGAGATAAAAATGATCGACGCAAATTATAAGGGGCCGATAATTCTCGTAGTCTTAGTCATTCTCGGCATTTTGGCCTATGGCGCGCTGACGATGAGCGATCACCGCGATACAAGCGATAAAATCAGCGATGCCTATCATGATTTGCAGGATCGCACTCCGGGCCAGAAGTTGGGCGACGACATCAAACATATCGGTGACAAAGTCAAAGACAACGCTCAACCGTCTGACGACAAATCAGGGAATTAAACGCCATGAAATTCTATCCGCACATTCATGTACGGCATTGCCGGAGCCTTGTCTTGCTTGGTATCATCATTCTTTCAGCTCATCCTGTGCGCGCCGATGATGCTGCCTCCGTTGACACTTCGGGGCGCGTGATTATCACGGAAGAAAACGATTATTTTGGCTCTCATGACGACAAAGATTATACGCAAGGCGCGCGCCTTTCCTATTTGTCGGGGCCTGTGACGCCAAATGGGTGGTGGGATGGTCCCTTTAGCTTTCTAAGTGACAACTTGCCGATTTTTGACGGCAGCGATCGCAAGCGAAAATATGAATGGACGGTCGTTGGGCAAAGTCTTTTTACGCCGACCGACCTTTCACGAACCAACCCGTCGCCGCATGATCGTCCTTATGCGGGATGGCTGTATACGGGTGGCAGCCTGCTTCAGGAATCGAAGCATGACAGTCATTATACTTTGGAGAACGCTGAGTTATTGGCGGGTGTAGTAGGACCAGCTGCGTTCGGCAATGTGACGCAAAACGATTTTCACCAGTTTATCGGCGACAGTCAGTCGTTGGGCTGGACAGACCAGATTAGAAACGAACCCGGTTTCGTCGCAAGCTATGAACGCAAATGGCGTTTTGAACAGCCTTTAGTGGGTAATCTTGCCGTCGACGCGATCCCAGAACTTGGCGCGAGCGCGGGTAATATTTTTACTTACGGCGAAGCGGGCGGTATGGTTCGTTTCGGCCAAAATCTGGCAGCGGATTACGGTGCCGATCGCATACGCCCCAGCCTGTCCGGTACCGGATGGTTCGATCCTGACAAGTTGAACGGCAATCTCGGTTGGTATTTATTCTTCGGCACACAAGGGCGAGCCGTTGCGCATAATATTTTCCTTGATGGAAATTCTTTCGAGTCGAGTCCGAGCGTGGACAAGCGCCTTTTTGTCGAAGATTTCTTGGCGGGCGCATCTGTGTTCTGGTCATCCTCGGTTCGCGTCGATTTTACAATTACCGAGCGCACGAAAGAATTCTACGGCCAAGAAGGTGCCCCCAACCGATTTGGGGGTATCAATTTTGTCGTTGAAATGTAGTCATAAAATCTATCTAACAAGTTTATAATAATTCTAAACTGCATTGTAATAAGCGCTTGTCGTCCCCATATCATAATCATCGGCAAATCCTTGCCGCGTTACCGATGAGGGACTCACATGACAAAATCTTCAGCGCCGTTAAAACCGCTGCCCGAGCCGAACGCACCAACGCCAGGCATTCATTTTGCGCAGCAAACGGAAGCGCAGAAAAAGGCTGTAGCAGATGAAGCCTTGATGAAACGCGCGAACGCAGATACGCCGTTTGATTACAGAGGCAATATCACTGAACCGGCGCGGGACATCGTCTAACGCACGCGCGGCACAGTAGAATACGAACGTAACATCACAAACAGGAGATACTCATGACAACACTACAAACAGAATCCAAAACTAACATTCATGCAGAACATCATGCCAAAGCGGCAGAATGTTGCGACAAGGCGGCCGAAGAACACCGCAATGCTGCAAAATGTTGTGCCTCTGGCGATGACAAGAAAGCCGCAGAACATGCCAAGCATGCACAGGATCATGGTACGAAAGCACAAGAGCACGGCAAGCATACTGTCGCGTCGTAAGATAAGAATTTGAGGTTTTGTTTCTACCCGTGCCCGAATACAAGTTCGGGCACGGTTATTATGGCAGATATTTTCGGTGCGCAGGCCACTTTTGATTTTAGTCAAATGGCCAAACGATGCAGGTCATAAAGTGTCCTAGACGCACAAAGGGGGACGAGATGCTATTTGCAAAATCTATGATGTCACCGGATCGTTTTGATGGCATGAGCACGAAAATCGAACGAGAGTTACGCGAGCATCAAGGCAAACATGTCTTTCAGGGCGTCATGTTTATTATTGCCGGTATTATCGCCGCAGCGTTCCCCGCTGTTACGGCGATTAATGTAGAGCTGATTGTCGGCGTCATTTTACTTTTTACCGGCGGATTTCAATTTGTTCTGGCACGCAAGTCAGAAATGCATTGGTGGACTCTTTTTTCCGCCTGTTTGTCGGTGGGGTTTGGCATCATTTTGCTTTGGCAGCCGTTGTTTATGCTCAGACTCTTTGTCACGTTTCTTGCCATTTTTATGACGCTTGAAGGCACGGCGGAATTGTTTCTGTCTTTTCAGTTCCGTCCCGTGCGTAACTGGGGATGGATGTTTTTCTCCGGTATCATCACGCTCGTTCTGGCCACCTTTCTGTGGATCGGATGGCCGCTCTTCGATGTCCTATATCTGGGCTGGGTGATCGCCATCAACCTGATCTTTTATGGACTTTCACTTTTGATGCTGGTGGGAAATGCGGCGCAACTTCGGGAGCCGGAAGAAAAGCAAATCAATATATAGGAGGCAGCTATGAGAATATTTGTATTTCTTGTTTTATCTGTTGTTGTCATGGGCGTAGGCGCAATTTATCCTGCGTTTGCCGATGAGTCAGCAGCGAATTATATTGATGACGCTGCCATCACCACCAAAGTTAAAGAAGCCTTTACCGCAGACTCTCATCTGATCGCCTATTCTTCTTTAAGAGCTTTAGAGATCAAGGTCACGACCGATCATGGAGACGTTATTTTAAGCGGCATGGTGGATAATCAAGCTCAGGAACAAGAGGCTTTAAAGATAGCCAGTCAAGTCAATGGGGTCACAGCTGTTACGGATAATCTTGTCGTTACCACTAGACCTACCGAGTAGGGCGCTGCCGTAAATGTAAATAAGGATATTCTAAATGTCAGAAGTCCTTTCCGATAACGAAGAAATTTATGCTCAACATGAAAGCGCACTTGATGGCGCGCTGTCGGCCTATATCGCTGAGCTGACGCATCGTGTCCCCGAGACCATTTTCTTCCGTACCGGAGCAGGACGCATTTTTCGCGACTTGCTCCTCCACTGGCCTGCGGTAGAGGGATGGGAAGACGAAGCGCAATCGCTGTGCCAGAGAATTACCGACGCCGTTTATCCTTTAACGGAATCATTGTTCGCACAGGCTGTCGAAATGGCAGTAACGATCTCTTCAATGCCGATTGAAGCGCCAGCGCACATCGAGGCAATGTCGACCTATGTCGTGTTTGACACCGAAGAACATCTTGAACGCCAATGTTTTCTGTCGCCCCAACACCCCGTGCCACAGGCAGAGATGCTTCACCTACAAAAGGGCGTCGTTGTCTTGTGCCGTCCCCTGCATTACCGCTATCACACGATTTCTGATGATAGGAAGCGGATAGTCGCGCCGGGTGTTGGCATGTATGAACTTGTTGAGCGTCAGATCAACGCGCTGTACGACTTGCCCGAAGGAAATCTGAATAAGCCGCTGATCGACAGCCTCAAGACGGATATTCATTCCCTGCCTCAAACAATGGAGCGCTACGAGGAAGAACGCCAAGTCAATCTAGCCGTGCCCAATCGTCATCTGTCCCTAGTCATTCCAGCAATTGCCGCGATCAGCAGCCTCTCGGCATTGCCGGCGCCCGTGCGGGCGTTGGAACATCGTCTGATGACACCTGTTGTTGATTCAAGCTTGCCGCCTGAATTACGCATGGGGCTGCGTCAGATTGCGCAGAATTTGCGCGCGCTCTATCCGCAAACGGAAGTGGAAGAGGCGGCACATCAGGAAACGGCGCCTCGCGCATTCCAAATTCCAAGTCCGGCGCCAAGCCCATATGTGCAGGACCAACAAAATGCAACAACCCTGCCGCAGGCAGCGTCTATGCCACTGACAAATATATTGGCAGCGTCTCCGGTAGCGGCTTCCGGCCTTCCGGCGCAGAAAAACCGGACCGAGCAAGAACATCAAGCGAGAAGTGACGCTCAATATGGAAGATTGCCGGATCCGACATTGTATGGTTTGGGCGATCAATACTACCATAACGCATACGACACTTTTATGGCTGGCAAAGCCGCTGTTGTGTCCGCGCCCCCCATGCCCGCCAAGCAGGCTTCCTTCGAACCGGTGCAGCAATCTGCTGCTGCGATAACGCCTGGATCGGCCCCCTTAATTTCTGCGCCACCTCTTGCAGCTACTACGGCGGTACAGGTGCAAGCGCCACAAGCGGCAATATCGTCTGCGGTTCCACCCGCGCCGCAGCTGCCCAGTAACCAGATGGCGCAACAGCCGAAAACAAGGCCTGCACCGACTTCGCCCCATGTTGCAGAGGCAATCAACACTCCCATCGCGCAACAAACGACGATAGCCCCAACCCCAACAGCGTCATCACAAGCATTACCGCAGTCACGAACACCTTCTGTGAATCCTCCTGTTGCCGATAAGGCTGTTAGCCCATCAATTCCGCAAACGGAGACCGTTTCTGCTGATCACCGTGTTGCGGAAAATCCTTCCCGCCCCACGACACAGCATACGGAAGCGCCTTCTGTGGACCATCGTGCCGGAGAAGATCCCCCCCGTTCAACTGAAGAACATGCAAATACAGCTTCTACCGATCATCGTGTCACAGAAGATCATTCCCGCTCAACGGCGCAGCATGGCGAAACATCCCCTTCAAACCACCGCGAGTTGTCAGAAAAGACATCCGATCAAACGACGCAACAACGAAGTATGCGCTCTACCCCCCGCGCTGCACTCGAACAGGAACGCGCCATTAGTCCCGCGCTTAAAACCGCGCAAGGCCGATACAAACGATTCACATCGCCGCAAAAAATGCCAGTGTCGCGTCAGACGGACAGGTTTTTTTCGTCTTCTTCCCGCCCATATGTGGAGCAGGACGTCAGGCCGCGGGGATTTTATGACAGGCTTAACGTGTCTGCGCCGTCGGCTTTACACTCAGCTTTCCCAGCAGTTGCTGTGGGAACACTGGGGAAGAACACTCTTCAGAAGGGCAAAAAGAAGCCGCGCGCTTTATTTGCGAAAGGCCCTCGATCGGCGATAGCGGTATCCGGCGATGTCCGTGCGGCGAAGATAAATAAATTCAATAAGGACCAAAG
>Ga0181516_10003332_pt1 | contig 10823 bp, 2 predicted proteins | sample PEATcosm2014_Bin_25_FD_121104 | JGI IMG/M metagenome (GOLD analysis project Ga0181516, IMG submission 121104) | Peatland microbial communities from MTU Mesocosm Facility, Houghton, MI, USA - PEATcosm2014_Bin01_10_metaG | ecosystem: Environmental > Terrestrial > Soil > Wetlands > Peat | place...
CACCTACAATTTGATCAGCGGTGCGGCCGGCAATTCTTTCAGCGGCAGCATCGTAAACAACCTGCCCGGCAACTCACGGCAGACGTTCACGATGGTGCGCCCGGCCTCTGGTAGCGCGTCGGGCTACGTGCAGTTGGTGGTCAGCGGTGCCGCCAGCAGCTTGGTGTGGCAGGGCAACAATGGCACCAACTGGGACTATGCCACAACCAACTGGTTGAACGGCGGCAATCCCGACAAGTATTACAATCTGGACCAAGTGCGTTTTGACGACACCTCGACAAACGGAAACGTGGGCATACTTGGCGTGGTTCAGCCGGCGACGGTGGTTGTGACGAACAATTCACTCGCTTACACAATCGGCGGCGGAGTTTTGGCCGGCATCACGAGCCTGACCAAGAGCGGTCCAGGAATGTTGATCCTGAATTCCAGCAACAGTTTCAGCGGCGGCACATTGGTGAACGGCGGAACGTTGCAGTTTGTGACCAGTTTTTACGCCGGGGGCATCGGTCCGATAACGCTGAACGGCGGAACGCTGTATCTCAATGGCATCGGCACGGGCACGACGGTCTCCTCCGTTGGAACGAACACGCTGCAAACTTCCGGCCAGCCCTATTCCGCATTCAATCTCCAAGGCTCGGGCGTCTTGAATCTAAATATCGGGGGCGGCGGTGTTTTTTCGCCGGCTGGCAATTGGAATGGCTTTAGTGGAACGTTGAATTTCCTGACCGGCAACTGGATCCGGGAACTGGATACCGTCAGTTTTGGCAGTTCCAATGCCGTATGGAATTTCGGCAGCAACGGCGGTCTTTACAACAAGAACGGGGGATCCCTGGTCTATCTTGGAGCGGTGTTCGGCGGCGCGGGGGCCGGTCTGTCCGGCGCGACCACGGCCGCAGCCAGCCTGACGACCTTCGTGATCGGCGGCGTGAATACGAACAGCGTTTTCAGCGGGACTATTTCTGACGGCGGCGCAGCGGCCACAACTTTGATTTTTAACGGTCCCGGATCACTCGCGCTGGCGGGCAACAACACATTCACCGGTGGCACCACAGTCAACGGCGGTTCGCTTTTCATTAACACCGCCGCGGGCAACGGCACCGGTTCCGGCGTGGTCAGCATCAATCCGGGTGCCACACTTGGTGGCAATGGCACGATCGGCGGCCAGACAACCCTTGCCGCCGGAGCGACGCTTGCGCCAGGAAGTAATGGTGCCGGCACCCTGACCATCTCCAATGACCTCGGCTTGAACAATGCCAGCATCCTGCAATTTGAGGTTGGTGCCACCAGCGACCAGGTGGCCGTGACGGGTGACCTGACTTTGGGGGGCACGCTGAACATCAGCGCAGCGCCCGGTTTTGGCCTCGGCACATACTCGCTGTTTACCTACGGCGGCACCCTGAGCGTCGGGACGATCACCTTTGGCTCGCTCCCCGCCGGTTACACCTACACGCTGGATACGTCGGTTGCGGGACAAGTCAACCTGGTCGTGACGTTGCCGAGCTTTTCGAGCATTCAGGCGACGGCGAACGGCCTCGTCTTCAGCGGTTCCGGCGGAACCACCAACGCCGCTTTCTATCTTCTGTCCACCACCAACCTGGCAACGTCAACGACGAACTGGACGCGCGTGCAGACCAACCGGTTTGATGCCAATGGCGCTTTTCTTTTCACCAATGCCTATGCCACGAATGCCCCGCAGAGTTTTTATCGGCTGCAACTGCCATGACCGTTGAAAATCCGAGGCGTCATTCCGCCTTGGATTTGAATAATAGAACGAACGCTCGCCAGCGACTTATCGTTTGCAGGACGTCAGCCCCTCATTTTTAACCAAGCATAGCCTTTTTAAGAAGTAAATGGTCGGGGCGGGGAGATTTGAACTCCCGACCTCTTGCACCCCAAGCAAGCGCGCTAGCCGGGCTACGCTACGCCCCGAACCATAAATTTGTTGTCATTTTTACGGCCTTCCGTATCGCCGCAAACCATCATCGGTGAAACTCGGCCGCTGAAACCGCAGAAAAAATTGTTCCTGAAAAGGATTCCAGCGGCAAATAATGCGGTTGGTTAATCTGCTTCGATACCAGCAACGACCAACCCATTTTGCCCGATTGAAGTTGAAGGGCAAGCTCATTCGCCCAAGTCTCATGACAAATACCATGGCCGCGCGAGTTTAAAGCTCACGTTCAGCGGCTCCTTGCGCGGCTTTTGGCTCATATCAAAAGCATTATTTGGCGGCCAAATCGTCATTTTAATTTGCCATCAGCGAATGAGCCGACCAGTTTTAAGGAAACACCAGCCGGTAAAATTCCGCCGGCTGGGTCAGGTTCAGCGGCACGCTGACCTGGTTGGTGGCCGAGGAATTCGCAACCGTCGTCCAGTCATTTGTATTCAGGCTCAAGCCGGCGGCGAGATGATTGGTCTGAATCAACAACCGCCAGCCCTGATGGTCCGCCGGCCAGGATAACACCAAGTTCGCACCGCTCAAATTCCAAACCAAGTTTGTCGGCACGGTCGAGACGGCGGCGGCGACGGCGAGCGTGCCGTTCTGCGCCAGCGTGTTGGTCCAATAAAGATTATTGCCCAGCGGCGGCAAATTGGTCGTCGCAAACGCCCCGGCATAAGCGGTTGCGGAAAAAATCTGGAACGTGTCGCCCAGCTGCAACGGCGCACCGACGTTGGTCACCAGCAACGTGCCGCCATAAGTCAACGGGCTGGCTGGAATTCTGATTACATCGTTCAGAAATGCGCCGCCATTGCGGTTGATTTTTATCACCGTTGCGCCTTGCAACAGCGGCGAATTATTCAGCGTCAACGTGCCGGTGGTGCCGGCCGTGCTGATGCCGGGTGCCAGCGTGCCGTTGACCGTAACCGCGCCATTGACCGTGCCATAGCCTTGGAGAGTCTGCGCCAAGCCCAACGCATAGCCACCCGCCGCCGAGACATCAAAAGTGGTTCCGCTGCCCACTGTGATCCCAGTCGAATTGGCAATCGAACCGCCACTGGCCAGCGTCAGTTTGCCCTGACTGATGGTGGTGAATCCGGTATAAGTGTCAACGCCGGCCAAAGTCAATGTGCCTGCGCCGCTGTTGGTCAACCCGCCACTGGTGTTGACAGCGAGAACTGGAGTGCCGGCCACCGCCCCGCTGCCGCCGCCGCCGAAAAATGTTGCCGCGAGAACGTCGCCGCCGGCATAGCCACTGCCAGGATTGGTGATGACAATGTTGGTTACGGTGCCGCTCGTTGAGTTGATCTGGCCCGAGGCCGTCGCCCCATTGCCGCTGCCACCGGTCAATTTGACCACCGGAGGAGCAATATATCCGGAACCGCCGTTGTTAATTGCAATGGAACTGACGCCATAGCCTGCTGGTGCCAATAATGGCTGACTAATGGTGATGGCAAAGCCGCCGTCGTTAATGTTAGCTCCGCCACCATAAACATAAGATGCATTGAGACCAGCCAGAAACGAAGTGCTGGCCGCGCTCGCGCGAATCGTGCCACCGTTGAAATCGAAACGACCGGAACCGCTACCTTGCGTGACTGACGGAGTGACCATTGTCCCCCCCAGCAAATTGACGGTGCCGCTCGCCCCGCTGTTAACGCCCAGCTTCAAGTTAGAACCTGCCAACGTGACGACAGCACCGCCGGAAACATTCAAAGTCCCGGTGCCAAATTCACCGACAAATAAACCGCCGGTGGTGGTTTTCGAATTGAACGCACCGCCGCTCAGGCTGGCGACGCCCACGGCGCCGCTGCCACCGGCGGCTATGGTCATTAAATTGGCGTTGATGGTCAACGTGCCACCGCTTTGGTTGAACACGCTGTCATCATTATTGAAACCAACCACCAGATAACTGCCAATGGTCGCCGTGCCGCCGCTCATTTCAAAAGCGCCATAGCCGCCGTTACCAGCACCCAATCCGAATTGTTGATTGACCGTGAGCGTGGCCGCGCCACTCAACTTGATGTCACCGGCTGAACCGCTGGTGCTCCCGGCGATCAAACTGGAGGTATATTGGCCGCCGTTGTAATTGGGTCTTACACTGCCACCGGATATGTTCAATACAGCGCTGCTGGCATTGGTGTTGCCCACGGTGAACACGGAAGCCGGTGCCAAGGCACCCGCTGTGACCGCCAGCGTGCCGGCACTGACGGTTGCGGCGCCGGTAAATGAGTTATTGCCGGACATGGTCAGAGTCTGACTTCCAATCTTGGTCAGGCTTCCCGTTCCAGCGAGAACCCCACCGAGTTTTAAATTGCCGGCAGGTGTCGCGATGGTCGATGCCGCGTTGATCAGGGTTATTACATTGTTATTAATCGCCTGCGGATTGGCGCTGTTGACGGTGATGACCGGTCCCATACTGTTGGTTCCGAGCGTAAAGGAATTGCCGCTGATGGTATAGGCCTGGGCACCGGGGTTGAAAGTGATGGTGGAATATCCAAATCCGCTCTCGTCATTAAAGGCCGCGGTGGATCCCACCGAACCAAATACCAGCGCGTCGCTGTTGGAGACCGGTCCGCTGCCGATGGCATAAATCCAATTTGCCAGCGTGCTGAAATTATTGCCCGAGCCGCCGATCCAGGTGTCCGAATTGACGGTGACGGGCGTCGTAGCGCTGGTTTCGAGCGAATTGAAACTTTCGCTTCCTCCGTTGACCGCCGAAACGACATAGTAATAAGTCGTCGAAGCGGAGACCGGGTTGTCATTGTAGGTCGTCGCGGTGGTGTTCGCCACCGCCACATAAGGTCCGCCGCTCAAGGTCGCACGTTTGACGTTGTAACTGGTTGCGCCGGCAACCTGGCTCCAACTTAATGAAACCTGGGCGTTGCCGGGAGTTGCCGACAGGTTCACGGGAACATACAGCCCGCCTTGCAAAATTTCTATGGCGCTGATGGAGGCGTTATCCACCACATTCACAAACTGGATTGTGATCTTTCCGTTCACATCGGCGGTCGTGTTGATTTCCTTTATCACCGCCTTGTCCTGCGCCCCGGCTGCGGCATATATATCAAAATTATTCAGGACTTTTACACCGTTGATAAAAACATTGAAAAGCCGCTTCCCGCTACTGGACCAACAGCATTCCATGCAATGCAGCCGGACGAGATAGTTGGTGCCTGGCTTATAGTTCGAAAATGTATATGTCGTGTTGCCGTAACGCTGCTCTTGGTAGGCCGTCTGCGGCGCGGGATTCGTGACACCACTGACATCCACGGTATAGCTGTAACCGTTGGCATTCCAAGCAGTGCCTCCGCTATAGTTCTGATCTGCGGCAAAAGTTCGCTGATCCGCCGAAAGCGTGCCCACCGCCGCACCGCCGCAATGCACGGCGGTCAAAACTGGATTGAAGATGGTTTGCGCATTGCCGCCACCCAGCAAATAGTTGCCGTAAATCTGCTGCGGGGTCAAAGCCACATTGCTGATCCGCACCTCCGAGTATTCCACGTTCGCCATGCCATTTGCGGCGTATTGGGAACGTCCGAGCCAGGCATTGACGTCATTGATGTTGCGCAAATGAAACTTGACGTCCAAAGAGGAAGTGGGATTACCATCATCATCCCGGTAACAGGTGATTCGGCCGCCCGCTGCGCCATAAGTCCCCGCTCCATCCTGAAACGTCAGCGCATAATAATGCCGCGTGCCTGCCGCTGTGGAAACAGCAATGGTCAAGTTAGTGACGGCTGAATTAGTCACACCAAATAAGGTTTCCGTCGTCAAGCTTCCACTGTTATCGGCCAGTGCCAGACCCAGTTCGCTTACCGCCGTGGTATTGCCAGGGGCTGGCGTGCCGGGCGCACCTGTCCACTCCCCAGTCGCCCCGTAGCCGTCACCCACCCCTGACATCTGGCCGAAGCTGAATAATCTTCCCAATGGCTGCCCGGAAATCGGCGTGGCCCATATCTCCACCGTTACATTGGTGAGGGAGGATATAATATTGTTGGTCAAGTCCAGATAGGCAGCAATGCTATTGGCCGCCGTATTACCAGTAGTTCCCCCGGGCAATCGCAATCCGGTGCCTGTAAAAACCGCGCCATTGCCGCGGACGGTAAGTAGATTGCCGAATTGATCAAGAACGGTTGTCCCGGCGACCACCATCCCAGGTGCGTTGGTGAAAGTCCAATGGTAAATGGCGTTTACCGTGTTGGTCGCGGTTGGCCGGGCGCTTCCCTGCTTGCCCGGAGCGGCCAAGGCAATGATGCCGGCGTTGTTGCCGTTGTTGACCAGACTGCCAGTGCTGCAATCGCCAGCGAGGGAACCCAGCAGCTGTATCCCGCCATAATACAAACTGGGATTGGTGTAGAAGTTCAGATCCCAACCTGAACAATAGTTGTGAAGCATAACCGTCCGGAAGCCATTACCCAATCCATCCGCGTGCGCACAGCCGAAATTATGCCCGACCTCATGTGCATATACATCCCACCATGCACCTGAAGCCGCGCCAACTGTAGAATAAAATCCAGGTTGATAGGCAATGCCGGAGACATCCGTGTAAGACGCAACATAGTTGCAATCACCGGCACCCACGGAAGCCGCAAAACTGGCCACGTCCGCATAACCGGCCACCGCACCCAACGTGGCCGCGCCAGCGTCGCCGTTGGGATCTTCCGTGGACATATAATAACCAACGATATGCCAGTAAACTCCGGTGCCGCTGTTTTGCTGCACCACATTTGCACCGGCGCAGGCGTTATACATGTCCACCTGCAAAGCCTGTTCACCACCCAGCGACGCAGCGGCGGTTGCGGAATAACATTGTGCAATCGGGAAAGTATAACCCATGCGATTGAACTGCTGGGACAGGGCCAGATTCTCGCAAAGATAAAGTGACAGCATCACCGCAAGCCACGTTGCTTTTATCCCGTGAAAAGCGGACTTGCCATTTTGTTTATATTTCATGCTCGCGCTTGGTCATTTATTTCCAACCTCATTGATTCCCACACACGCCGGTTCCATAAGTGCTCGGATTAATTTGTTTTACAACGATCTCGCCGGGCTCACGCGCCTCGGCGTGAAGGAAAATTTGGTTTAGTTTGGAAATCACGGTGAAGGATTCCCATCCATTGATGAAGGCCACGGTCACCATGGAGTCCGGATCGCCTGGCAATTTTCCATAGAATACCCCCTTGTCGCCGCCGCTTTCAAAATCGGTTTTGGTGACGTTGACCGGCAATTCCTGACCATCCAGCCCCGGCAAAGTCAATTGCTGGATGCTCTGCCCTGATTGCAGCGCCTGCTGCGCTTGCAACGTGAAACCTTCCGGATGATAGACCAATTGTCGCCGGTAAATTGTGCCGTTTTCAATCACCATCCGTTGGTATTCCAGCTCGTTGTGGGCAAGCAGCCGGATGATGTTCGTGGCTTTTCCGTCCTCCGCAGTCCATGCAAAGGCCCCATCAACTTTCGACATATTGAACGGATGCAAACGAAACCAAGAAAATGTGGACACCGGCAACCGGCCGGCCGTTTTCATATTGGCGGGGCCGGCAACAACTGAAGGCGCAGTAGCAGCAGCGGCGGTGTTTGCCGTAGTCGCCGGCAAAGCGGGAGCATTAATGGGAAAACTTGCTTTTGGTTCAGGGCCGGAGCTTGATTGCACAACGAACCAAACCAGCGTGCCGAAAACCACCAAAACCCCCAACCCCACCCAATGGATCGTGGCAAATTTCGACGCTTTAGATTTTCGCTTCATGCCTGAAAATATGTTTGTATTATACCCCAACTCCGAAGCGCGAACATCAAAAAAATTGCTGATTATGCGGTCTTTTTGACAACTTTCACCGATAAAAAGGGGCGGCGACCTTAGCCGCCGCCCCCGTGAGCAGGTTTGTTATTATAATTCTTACGGATGACGCAGACGATAGAACACCGTCGGCAGAGCCGGGTTAATGCTGATGTTCTCGCTGGTTCCGGCAGCGCTTCCGGCCACGTCAAACCAAGTCGCGCTCAATCCCGCGTTCAAGTTGTTGGTCTGAGACTGGAGAATCCAGCCCAGGTGATCCGCCGGCCAAGTCAGATGCAAGGTGCCGCTGCTGACGCTGAACGTGATGTTCGTTGGATTGTTGGCAGTCGAGGACGGCACCACCAAACTGCCAGTGCCGGTGATATAAGGCGAGGCAGTGATGCTGTTATAAGTGCCAGGGGCCTGATTAACCCCGTTCAACACGAGGGCCGCCACCTGGTTTTGTCCGGCGAAATCCAATTGCAATATGGCGCTGGCCGCAACGTTCACCGTTGAACTTGTGGCTAAAGCGGGCTGGACGAGTTCCAGCGTGCCCGCACTGACGATGGTGTTGCCGGTATAAGTATTAACACCGGAGAGAGTCAGCGTGCCGGTGCCCAGCTTGGTCAGGCCGCCGCTGGCATTCACCGCCAAGACCGGCGTGCCAATGACCGCGCCACTGCCGCCACCGCCGATGAGGCTTACGCCCAGCGTATCACTGCTGCCATAGCCGCGACCGGGACAGGTCACCGTAATGCTCGTGATGGCACCGCCGGAAACATGGGCCACCGCTGTCGCCCCGCTGCCGGTGGCGCTGATGTTGGTGATGGTCACAACCGGCGTGTCAATGTAACCGGCACCGCCGGAGCTAACCGGAATGGAAACCACCCCGTAACCCGTCGGCGCCAGCAGCGGTTGCGATACCGTGATGGCATTGCCGCCGTCATCAATGACCGCCCCGCCGGCATAAACATTCGCGCTGGTCAAACCCGACACGAAGGAGCCGTTGGCCGCGCTGGCCTGCAACTTGCCGCCATTGAAGTTAAACGTGCTGGTGCCCGCGCCCGGCGAAACCTGCGTCGTGTTGACCGTGCCGCCCAGCAGATTGACAATGCCGCTCGCAGCAGAACTGGCCTTGCCGATGGTCAACCCCCAATTGCCGGACAAGGTGAGCAAGGCCGTGCCAGAGACATTCAAGTAACCGGTGCCAAATTCACCGACCGACAGGCCACCAGCCGTGCTGTAGGAACCGGTCGTGGCCTCGGAGTCAAGAGTGCCGCCGCTCAAGTTCATCACGCCGATGGCGTTCGCATCACCGGCTGCGATGGTGACGGCGTTACGGCCAATCGTAAAGGAACCGCCGCTCTGGTTGTATGCCGCTGAGGCGCTGCCGCCAGCGACCACCAAGAAACCACCGGTGGTGGCATCGGTAGTGGCCGATCCACCGGTCTGGGTCCAAGCACCATAAGATCCGGCAGCATTGCCCAAAACGATCTGCCGGCCCGAAGTAACAACGCCGGAACCACTCAACTGCAGGCTGCCAGCCGCGCCGGAGCCGGCGCCAATTGCAATGCCGGCCGAGAACTCGCCGCTGCTGGTGTTGCCCGTCACCGTGCCACCGGAAACATTCAAGACCGCGTTGCCCGTATCGGCCACGGTGATGCCAGGATTAGCAGCGGTCGGAGAAGGAATTTCTCCGCCTGTCACATTCAAGGTGCCGGAACTTACCGTGGTCAAACCGGCATAGGTGTTTACGGCGTTGAGCGTCAGCGCGCCGTTGCCAGTCTTAGTCAGCCCGCCATTGCCGGTGATGACGGCACTAATAGCCGTGTTATGAACACCACTGGCTGTGAGGAGATTACCGCCGTTGTCCACGGACAGCGGCAGCGAGAGGTCGCCTGCCGCCGCATTGATCGTCGCCGGGCCGCCGAAGACGACGGGCACGTTGAGCGTTTGCGCATTGGCCGAGTTGTTGACCACGCCGCTGCCAGTAAGCGTCAGCGTGCTGCTGTTGGCGGTGCCGACGCTAAAGCTGCCAGCACCGCTGTTGAAGGCGACACTGGAGACGCTGTAATTATTGTCCAGATTCGGGGTCAGATCCACTGTCCCCGCAAACGCCACGGCATCGCCGGCATATCCGGGAGCTGCGCCGCTAACCCAGTTCGGATTCGTGCCCCAGTTTGCATTTCCACCGCCCCCATTCCACACTTCGGTGGAAGTGGCAATCGTCAGCGAAACACCTGCAGAACCACTCTGCGATGCGGTGTCCGTCACCGTCACCGTCAAGGAATCATTGCCAGCCGGGACGGACGCTGAAATGAGAACGGTGTTCGTATAAAGGCTGGTCGAATTCGACCGCACCAACGACACCGTGGAACCGCCGATCGAACTCAAGTCAACCGTGACTGCGGTAATCGAAGCGCTTCCGGGTGTGACATTCGCAACGAGCCGGGTGCTTTGGTTGCGCAACACGGTGGACGGGCTGGCCGATGCCGTCACCGTCGGGGCCGATGCTGCGGCATTATAGTGCAGTGTGACCGTGGTGCCACCGGTCACAACCGAGAAATGACCGGCGTTGACCGGCGCCACGTCCCAAACCGGGGCGCTGGCAAAGCTGCCGGATATGGCGCCTGCAGTGCAGAGCACGTAATCCGCCGCAGCCAGACTGCTGGAACCGTTCGGCGCCTTGAGATGAATAACATTGTTGTTGGCCGTCAATGTGCCGGCCACAATAATTTGGTCATTGGTCCCGTTGGCCGTTGTGCCAAGGTCCAGATAAACGGCCGCACCGGAAACCAGCGAGAGGTCGTTGTTAAAGGTGTTGGTGCCATAGACTCCGTCGGTGCCGGCGTAAATCTTCGAACCAGCAGAAGTATTCACCGAACCATTGATATTACCAAAGCCAGACAAGGCCTGGTTGCCCGCGAGGGTCAAGGCGATGCCCGACACGTCAAAAATCGCGCCGTTAGCGACGAAGATGTTTGTCGAGTTGTTAATGGACCCGGAGCCGGACAAGGCCAGGGAGCCGGCGTTGATCAAGGTCGCGCCGCTGTATGTGTTCACGGCTGTGAGAGTCAGTGTGCCCGCACCAAGCTTGGTCAAGCCACCGTC
>Ga0181516_10003333_pt1 | contig 10822 bp, 10 predicted proteins | sample PEATcosm2014_Bin_25_FD_121104 | JGI IMG/M metagenome (GOLD analysis project Ga0181516, IMG submission 121104) | Peatland microbial communities from MTU Mesocosm Facility, Houghton, MI, USA - PEATcosm2014_Bin01_10_metaG | ecosystem: Environmental > Terrestrial > Soil > Wetlands > Peat | place...
ATCGCCACGACGCTGCCGGCGATGCGCTCGAGTGTCGCCGCCCAATCGGCCGCCGACGCTTCGTCGCCGGCGGGAACCGGCACCGCGGGGGCGAGCTTCGGCGGGGCGGGCGGCACTGCGGGTGCGGGCAGCACGCCCTCGCCATTGCCCGGCGTCGTGGCCGCGGTGGCCGCGGCCGCGGGAACCGACGGCGCAGGACCCGCCCATGCCGCCGCCGCCAACAGCGCAGCGCAGCTCGCCAGTACCCGTAAGCTGAGTGTCATAGTGCAAATCCAAATGCCGTCTTGAAACGATCGCGAAACTCATCCGCACCGCAGCGATGCTGCTGCGTGCCGTGCTGCTCGATCTTGATCGCAGCCAGGAGCGCGGCCACGCGGCCGGTCATCTCCCAATCGAGTCCGCGCGCCAGTCCGAACAGCAGTCCGGCACGGTAGGCGTCGCCGCAACCGGTCGGGTCGGCGATCTGCGCCGCTTGCGCGACTGGAATCTCGCGCCGCCTGCCGTCGGCAAATATCCATGAGCCTTCGGCTCCGCGCGTGACGATGAGCGCACGCACCCGGCCGGCGATCTGCTCCAGTGACCAGCCGGTGCGCTCTGCCAGCAGGCTCGCCTCGTAGTCGTTCACTGCCACCCAGCCCGCGCGGCCGATGAAATCGCGCAGCTCCGCCTGGCCGAACATCGGCAAGCCCTGGCCCGGATCGAAGACGAACGGCACCCCCGCCGCAGCGAACTGCTCGGCGTGCTCGAGCATACCCTGCCGCCCGTCGGGCGCGACGATACCGAGCGTGATGCCGCTGCTATCAGAGACCCGATTCAGGTGTGAATAGTTCATGGCACCGGGATGAAAGGCGGTGATCTGGTTGTTCTCCAGATCGGTGGTGATGTACGCCTGCGCGGTAAACTGGTCCGCCACGATGCGCACATGCGTCAACGGCAGGCGGTTGGCCTCGAGCCATTCTGAATACGGAGCAAAGTCATGTCCGACGGTCGCCATGATCAGCCCGTCGCCGCCCAGCAGCTTCAGGTTGTAGGCGATATTGCCGGCGCAGCCGCCGAAATTGCGCCGCATCGACGGCACCAGGAACGCCACGTTCAGCACGTGCAGGCGGTCCGCAAGGATGTGATCGCGGAACTTGCCCTCGAACATCATCACGGTGTCATACGCCATCGAGCCACAGATGAGTGCCGTCATCGATTACCAACCCCTGTAGGCAAAGTGTTATGTCCGGTCCGTACGGCGCGGCCGCACGGCTGTGATGCGCGCAGCGGGCGCGCTAGCGGCGACCCGCCAGCACCAGCAGCCAGATTACGCCCAGCAGGATGAACGACAGCATTACCGCCGCCGAGCCAATGTCCTTGGCCAGCCCCGCGAGCGCGTGACGCTCAAGGCCGATGCGGTCTACCGTCGCCTCGATCGCGCTGTTGAGCAGTTCGACGATCAGGATCAGCAGCACCGGCGCGACCAGCAGCGCGCGCTCGACGCCGCTGCGCCCGAGCCAGAGTCCAAGCGGCAGCGTCACGCAGGCGAACAGCAGTTCCTGTCGAAACGCCGCTTCCTCGCGAAACGCGCCCACCAGGCCCTTGGCGCTGGAGTCGAACGCCCGCAGCATGCGCCCCACGCCCTGAAGCTTCTCGCGCTCTGTCACGCCCGCGACCCTTCAGCCTGCCGCGGCCAGCACCTGGTAGTCGTGCGCCGAGAGCAGCCCCGCATCGATGCCCTGGGCGGTCGGTTTGAGCCGCAGGATCCAGCCACGTCCATAAGGATCCTGGTTGATCAACTCCGGCGCCTGGGCCAATTGGGCATTGATCGCCACCACTGTCGCGGCCACCGGCGCGTAGATGTCGGAGGCGGCCTGCACCGACTCGACCACCGCACATGCCTCGCCGACGCCCAGACTGCGGCCCACCTCGGGCAGTTCGACGAATACCAGATCGCCCAGCGTCTGCTGCGCGTGGTCGCTCAGGCCGATCTCGATGATGCCGTCCGGCATCGGCTTCAGCCATTCGTGGCTGCGCGTGTATCTGAGTTCCGCCGGGATCCTGCTCATCGACACCCCTCCTGCCGCCGGCATTCTGATCCGATCATGATTGCAGCTGGATCAGGGCACGTCCGTGGCGCACGAACGGCGGCCGCCCTGCCAGCGCCGGCAACAGCCGGTTGCGCACCTCGACCTGTAAGGGCCACCGCCAGGTCGTACAAACAGGTGTGCCTTCCCAGACTTGACCCCTAGTGGGCAGCTCGCCCATTGAATCAACGGGTAGCGGAATCATAGCAGTGCGCGGCGGGCGGCGCCCGCCGCATGGTCGGTGCGATTTGCCATTACAATAGCCGGATGCTACGCCATCGCCACACCAGCCTGCCGGTCAGGGTTGCCGGCATCACCATCGGCGGCCAGGCACCCATCGTGGTGCAGTCGATGACCAACACCGACACCGCCGACGTCGAATCCACCGCCCGCCAGGTGCAGCAGCTGGCCGCGGCCGGCTCCGAGCTGGTGCGCATCACCGTCAACACCGCCGAGGCGGCCGCCGCCGTGCCGCTGATCGACCAGCGCCTGCGGCAACTGCGCTGCAGCGTGCCGCTGATCGGCGATTTTCATTTCAACGGCCATAAGCTGCTGCAGGAGCACCCCGGCTGTGCCGAGGTGCTCGCCAAGTACCGCATCAATCCCGGCAACGTAGGGCGCGGCAGCAAGCGCGACACGCAGTTCGCCGAGATGATCGAGATCGCATGCCGCAACAACAAGCCGGTGCGCATCGGCGTCAACTGGGGCAGTCTCGACCAGGATCTGCTGGTACGACTGATGGATGAGAACAGCCGCAAGGCCGAGCCCGATTCGGCGCAGGAAGTGATGCGCGATGCGATCGTGCGATCGGCGCTCGACTCTGCCGCACGCGCGATCGAAATCGGACTGCCGCGCGATCGTATCGTGCTGTCGGCGAAGGTCAGCGCGGTGCAGGACCTGGTCGCGGTCTATACCGAGCTGGCCTCGCGCTGCACGTTCCCGCTGCACCTGGGACTGACCGAGGCCGGCATGGGATCCAAGGGTATCGTCGCCTCCTCGGCGGCGATGGCAATCCTGCTGCAGCAGGGCATCGGCGATACGATTCGCGTATCGCTGACCCCGGAGCCGGACGGCGATCGCACGCGTGAGGTCATTGTCGCGCAGGAACTGCTGCAGACCATGGGCCTGCGCTCATTCACGCCGCTGGTGACGGCCTGTCCTGGCTGCGGCCGCACCACCAGCACCTATTTCCAGACGCTGGCCGATCGCATCCAGCGCCACCTGCGTGAACGCATGCCCGGCTGGCGCAGCGTCTACGATGGCGTGGAGGAGATGACCGTGGCGGTGATGGGGTGCGTCGTCAACGGCCCCGGCGAGAGCAAGCGCGCCAATATAGGTATCAGCCTGCCCGGCACCGGCGAACGCCCGGTAGCGCCGGTGTACGAGGACGGCGCCAAGACGGTGACGCTCAAGGGCGAGCACATCGCGGAGGAATTCCAGGAACTGGTGGAGCGCTACGTCGAGCGTACCTACAACCGCCGGGTAGCGCAGCTGAAGGAGCCCCAGGAGCTGAAGGAGCCGCAAACATGACCGAACTGGTCGAACGGCGCTGCCAGCCCTGTGAAGGCAAGGTCGCCGCCTACACCCCCGAGCAGGCGCGCAGCGGGCTCGGCCAGCTGGCGCCCGACTGGCGCCTGATCGAGGACGGCAAGGCCATCCGGCGCGAATTCGCATTCCGCGATTTCTACCACACCATGAGCTTCGTCAACGCGCTCGCGCACGTCGCCAATATCGAGGATCACCACCCGGACCTGGAAGTCGGCTACAACTACTGTCGCGTGCGCTACTCCACGCATGCGATAGGAGGTCTGTCCGACAACGATTTCATCTGCGCCGCCAAGATCGATCTCATCGCCACCAAGTAAGCTGCGCGCCGCCCGCGCCTCGCCGCGCGATTCTGGTTCGCAGTGGGTTAATTTCACCGGAAGTTTTGCACCACCGGCAAGAGGTGCAATTGAGTGAACGATGTACCAATGATGGTTACCGATTCGAAAATGATCGCCCGCGTGATACGACTGGTGGAGGCCAGCCGCCGGCATGCGCCGGCGCTGGCGATCGCAATCATCGCCGTGGTGGCCGTGCTCGGGATATTCGCGGCGCGCCATATCGGCATCGACACCGACACCGACAAGCTGTTCTCTCCCGACCTTGCATGGCGGCGCGCCGCCGCCGAACTCGATCGCGCGTTTCCGCAGAACACTGACCTGCTCGCCGTGGTGGTCGACGGCGTCACGCCCGACCAGGCCGAGGATGCGACCGCGGCCATGCAGCGCCGGCTGGCGGCAGAGCCGCAGCTGTTCCAGGACGTGCGCCAGCCCGACGGCGGGATGTTCTTCCGGCAGAACGGGCTGCTGTTTCTTGCGCGCGACCAGGTGCAAAAAGTCGCCGACGAGATGATCGCCGCGCAGCCCATGCTCGGGACCCTGGCCGCAGATCCGAGCGCCAGGGGCGTTTTCGATGCGCTCGACCTGCTGGCGCAGGGTCCGCAGCACGGCGACATCGGCGTCGACGTGCTCGACCGGCCGTTTGAGGCGATAACCCAGGCTATCGATGCGGCACTCGCCGGCACCTACCAGCCGCTCTCCTGGGAGAACCTGTTGACCGCGCGCAAGCCGGAAGCGCGCGAGCTACGCGGTTTCCTGCTGGCACGACCGGCGCTCAACTTCGGCGCCGTGCAGCCAGGCCGACAGGCGATCGAGGCGGTGCACGCAGCCGCCCGCACCGAAGGCTTGACCCCGGAACGCGGCGTGCGGGTGCGTGTCACCGGACCGGTCGCGCTGTCGGACGACCAGCTCTCGGCGCTCGAGGACGGCGCCGGATTTGCCGCCGCCGGCTCGCTGACGCTGCTGGTGTTCTGGCTGATCCTGGCGGTACGCTCGCTGCGCGCAGTCGCAGCGATCCTGATCACGCTGGCTGCCGGCCTGGTCGCCTGCGTCGCGCTCGCGGTCGGGCTGGTGGGCCCGTTCAATCCGATCTCGGTCGCCTTCGCGCCGCTGTTCATCGGCATCGCGATCGATTTTGGGATTCAGTTCAGCGTCCGCTACGCCGCCGAGCGCGCGCCGGGAATCGGTCAAGCGGATGCCTTGCGGCGCACCAGTGCCGGGGTCGGCCTGCCGCTGGTAGTCGCAGGGGCGGCCACTGCGGTCGGTTTCCTGTCGCTGTATCCGACCGACTATCGGGGCGTCTCCGATCTGGGACTGATCGCCGGCGCCGGCATGCTGATCGCGCTGGCGCTCAACCTGACGCTGCTGCCGGCGCTGCTGTCCTATTTCCAGGCGCGCGGCTTCAAGGAGGCCGGTGGCCTGGCGAGCGCCGCGCCGCTGGACCGATTTCTGATCCGCCGCCGCGGCTGGGTCATGGCAGCGGCGGCATTGGCGGCGGCGGCCTCGGTCGCCGCGTTGCCGTCGCTGCGCTTCGATTTCGATCCGATCAACCTCGAGAACCCGAAGTCGGAATCGGTGCAGACGCTATTCGACCTGATGAAGAGCCCCGACAGCACGCCGTATACGCTTGATGTGCTGAGCGCCTCCGCCGCCAGCGCCGCGGACCAGGCGCTGCGCCTGGATTCATTGCCACAGGTCAACCATGCGATCTGGCTGGGCAGCTTCGTTCCGCAGGATCAGGCCGCCAAGCTCGATATCCTGGCCGATGCGCGCGAGCTGCTGTCTCCCACCCTGGCGCCGCTGCAGGTCAAGCCGGCACCGGATGCGCAGCAGATTCTGGCCGCCGCGGCGCATGCCGCCGTCGACATCGAAAAGCTCGGCGCGCGCGGCGATCAGGCGTCCGCGGCATTGGCGGCAGCGCTGACGCGCGTCGCCGCCCGCGGCAGCGCGATAGTGCCGCTGCTCGACGCCAACCTGTCGCAAGGCATCGCGCGCAGGCTCGAGGACATGCGCCTGTCGCTGCAGGCCGCTCCGGTATCACTCGATGCGATACCAGCGGACCTCAAGCGCGACTGGGTGGCCGTCGATGGGCGCTATCGGGTGCAGGTTTTCCCCAAGGGTGATGCCCGCGATCCGAACGTGCTGCGCCAGTTCGCCGCCGCGGTGCGCAGCACCGCGCCTCATGCCACCGGCATGCCGATCCAGATTCAGCAGTCGGCGCGCACCGTGATGGGGGCGTTCGCGATCGCCGGCTGCATCGCAACCGTCGCCATCACACTGCTGCTGGTGCTGGTGCTGCGCCGCGCGCGCGACGTGGCGGCAGTGCTGGCGCCGCTGCTCCTGGCCGGACTTTTCACCCTTGCAACCAGCGTGGTGGTCGGGATGCCGCTCAATTTTGCCAACATCGTCGCCCTGCCGCTGTTGCTCGGCATCGGCGTCGCTTTCGATATCTACTTTGTATTGCGCTGGCGCGCCGGTGAGGCCGGACTGCTGCGCTCGCCCACCGCGCGCGCCATCGTATTCAGTGCGCTGACCACCGGCACCGCCTTTGGCAGCCTGGCGCTGTCCAAATCACCCGGCATGGCCGACATGGGCAAACTGCTCAGCCTCGGCGTGCTGCATACGCTGATCTGCACACTGTTCATCCTGCCGGCGCTGCTGGGCGAGTCTCCGGCTGCCGCGCCGCGCGCTGCAGATCCGCCATGAGGCGCGCACTGCTGCTGCTTCTTGGCTGTGCATTGCTGCCCTGCTTCACCGGTTGCGCCACGGTACCGCGCGATCCGCAGGCGCTCGCGGCCTACAAGGCCACCAACGATCCGCTCGAACCGATGAACCGCAAGATCTTCGCCTTCAATCAGGACGTCGACCGGGCGGTGTTAAAGCCGCTTGCCAAAGGCTACCTGAAAGTAATCCCGCGGCGCGGGCGCAACGGCATTCGCAATTTCATCGACAACCTTCATGAACCCATCGTGCTGGTGAACAATCTGCTGCAAGGTGAGTTTCGGCGTGCGGCCACGACGGCCGCCCGCTTCGTCACCAACGTCATCCTCGGTGTCGGCGGCATCATGGATTTCGCCGGTCGCCATGGACTGGCGCGACAAAGCGGGGATTTCGGACAGACGCTGTTCGTCTGGGGCGTGCATGACGGGCCGTATCTGGTGCTGCCGGTGATGGGCCCATCGAGCCCTCGGGACGCGGTTGGCATTGGCGCGGACCTGCTGCTCAACCCGCTCTTCTATCTGACGCCCGATTACAGGTACAAGACCAGCTTCAGCGTCTCGCAGGCGGTCGTCGGCGGCATCGATGAGCGCGCCCGCAACATCGACACGCTGGACGAGATCCAGCACGAGGCAGTCGACTTCTACGCATCGATGCGCAGCCTGTATCGGCAGAATCGCGCCGCCGAACTGCGCCACGGCGTCGTGCCGCCGGCGCCCAAGGGAGAGGATCTGTACGACGATCCGGGCGCAGAGGCACCCAGCGGCACGCCGGCACCCAGCGGCACGCCGGCACCCATCGGCACTCCGGCACCCATCGGCGACCCGGCACCCGCAGCGCCCTGACGTCAGCCGGCGAGCTGCGCGGTCTTCTGGTGCAACAGATTGATCAGTGCGCTAGCCCCGCCATCGCGCAGCGTGGATGAGAATTCCGAGCGCCGCTCGGCCATCTCGCTGATGGTGCCGTTCAGCAGAACATCGATGATGCGCCAGCCCTCGGGCCCGGAACGCAGCACGTAGTCGAGTTGTACCGGATCGCCGTCATGCGGCAGCAGCTTGGTATGCACGGTGACATCACCGCTCGCCATGGTTGCCGTAGCCGGATCCACCACGAAACGCTCGCCGGAGTAGTCCTTGAACCGGCTGGCATAGACGGCCGTGCTGTAGTCGCTGAAAGCTGCGACCAGCGCCTGTTGCTGATCCGGGGTCATGCTTCGCCACGGCGGCCCGACCACCAGCCGCGTGGTGAGCGGCAGGTCGTAGAGACGGTTCAATTCCGGTTCCAGGGCCTTGACGCGCCCGGCAAACCCGAGCGCCGGTCCTTGCTTCATCACCTTGACCAGCAGGTCGCACAGCGCCTGCGGCACGGCTTGCGGGCTCGATCCGGAAGCCGTCTCGGCCGCAACGCCGCTGGTGCCCAGCGCGCCCAATGCCAGCATGGTGCTGGCGCCCCAGATCGCGGCCGCCCTGAGCGAGCCGCTGGTGCTTGAGCTGGCGCTTCCTGATGAGTTCAACGATGACTTCAATGTCGATCACCCCGGCGCCCGAAATGGGCCGCTCGCCCGGTCCCTTTTATGTGAAGCGCCCAGCCGCCGCAAGCCGGCGTGCGCCTACAGTGAATAATGCTTATCAGTGGACATCGGCAAGGCTTGCAGCGCAATGTATGCGCCACCACCGCATCCAACAGGCATGTATTGCCAGTCGCCGCGCCCGGGATGTCCGCCGGCCGGGCCGCTCTGCCAGTCATCCGGCGCGATGGCAAAGACATTCGCCCAGGCCCCGATGTTAACGATCCGATACTTGCTGGCGATCCTAGGCTTGGCCGCCATGGCGTTTGCCGTGCTGCATGCCATTCTGGCGCTGGCCGCGGTAGTCATCTGGCGGCTGCGCACGCTTGCGATGCGCAGCCCGCGCCTGCCGCCTACGCTGCTGCCGGCGGTCACGCTGCTCAAGCCGCTGTGCGGTGCCGAACCAGGCCTGTATCGGCAGCTGCGCTCGTTCTGCCTGCAGACCTATCCGCAGTTTCAGATCGTCTTCGGCGCGCGCGATCCGGCCGACCCGGCGCTGGCGGTCGCAGCGCAACTGGCGGCCGAATTCCCTGCGCTGGCGATTGATATCGTGGTCAACCCGCAGCAGCACGGCGCCAACCGCAAGACCAGCAATCTGATCAACATGCTGGCGCTCGCGCGCCACGAGCTGCTGGTGATCGCCGATAGCGACACCTCGGTCGCGCCCGACTACCTCGCCACCGTGACGGCACCGCTGCTCGATGCCGGCGTCGGCCTTGTGACCAGCACCTACCACGATGTGCCGACACCGCCGGTCTGGTCGCGCCTCGGCGCCATGTACATCAACGAATGGTATATGCCGTCGGTGCTGATGGCCTGGCTGTTCGGTTTCCAGGGCTACGCTTCCGGCCAGACGCTGTGCCTGCGGCGCAATACGCTCGACGCCATCGGCGGACTCGCGGCCATCGCCGATCACCTTGCCGATGACTATCGGTTGTGCGAGCTGATTCGTGCCCGGGGGCTGCGCGTGGTGCTGTCGCCCGCCAGGGTCCTGGCAGAACACCACGAACCTGGGTTCGGCTCATTGGCACACCACGAGTTGCGCTGGATGCGCACCATACGCGTGCTGCGCCCACGCAGTTTCAGCATGATGTTCCTGACCTTCACGCTGCCCGTGGCAGTGCTCGGCCTCGCACTGTCGGCCGTGGAGCCTGCGGTCCGGGCCGCCGCGACGGCGCTGTTCTGGACCGCGCTGGCGGCGCGGCTGGGACTGCATTTCGTGCATCGGCTGCGCGGCGATCGATCGGTGCTGGCGGACATCTGGCTGCTGCCGGTGCGCGATCTGCTGCTGTGCTGGGTCTGGTATCGGGCCTTCTTCGCTGCCCGCGTCAGGTGGCGCGGGCAGGAGTTCGATGTCGACACCGACGGCGTCGTACGCCGGGAAATCTGATCTTCGGCTCATCCCGGCGGCGAGTACACGCTTGAGGCTTACAGCGTACATCGGCGGCCTGCTGGGCCTGGCGCTACTGATCGGACTGGTCATCCGTGCCGACGCCGGCGCGATCCTGCAGACCATGGCGCTGGCGGGCTGGGCACTGCTGTGGCTGGTGCCCTATCGCGCGCTGTACTTCCTGCTGTATGCCATCGGTTGGCTGGAGCTGCTGCGCCCGTATGACGTCGAGCGGCGCGCCGGACTGGGTTACCTGTTCTGGGTCACCAGTGTGCGCGAAGCGATCGACCGGCTGCTTCCCGTGGCCAGTGTCGGCGGCAGTGTCGCCGGCGTGCGGCTGCTGCGCTGGCGCCACCTGCCCGCGGCGCCCGTCAGTGCCAGCGTCATCGTCGAGATCCTGTTGACGGTGTGCGTGCTGTACCTGTTCACGGCCGTCGGCCTGTTCCTGCTGTTCAACCTGCACGCCGCCGGCCAGGACTACCGCCGCGTGCTGGTGGGCTTTCTGTTCGGCCTGCCGCTGCCGATCGCGGCCGTGCTGCTGCTGCGCTACGGCTCGGTATTTGCGCGCCTGCTGCGCCTGCTGCGCCCGCTGGTCGGCCAGGGCGCCATGTCGGCCGGCGCGGCGGCGCTGGATCGAGAACTGCGCGCCATGCTCAGTCGCGCATGGACGCTGCTCGGCGTCGGCAGCCTGCAACTCGTCGCCGTGACGTCGGCGGCGTTCGAGGTCTGGCTGGTGTTGCGCCTGTGCGGACAACCTGTGGGTGCCGGCGCGGCGCTGATATTGGAGAGCATGACCCAGGCGCTGCGCCACGTCGCGTTCATCGTGCCGGCCGGAATCGGCGTGCAGGAAGCCGGGCTGGTGGTGTTCGGTCACTTATTAGGCATCGGCACCGATCTGGCACTGGCAGTCTCAATGGCCAAGCGCATGCGCGAGATCCTGTGCGGCCTGCCGCCGCTGCTGTCCTGGCAATGGCTCGAGGGGCGCCGACTGCACAGCCTGCCGCGCCGTCCGAGCTAGACGGCATCGCGGGCCAGCCGCGGCAGTTCGCCGGCCATCCCCAGTGCCTGGCGCGCGAATGCGCGCTTCAACATACCGCTGCGGTTGACGATGCCCAGTGCCCGATCCAGCAGCCAGGCCGCTGGGCCGTCACCGGCGCCGGCGCCAAAGCCGCTGCGGAACGCGCTCATCGCCGCATCC
>Ga0181516_10003334_pt1 | contig 10820 bp, 8 predicted proteins | sample PEATcosm2014_Bin_25_FD_121104 | JGI IMG/M metagenome (GOLD analysis project Ga0181516, IMG submission 121104) | Peatland microbial communities from MTU Mesocosm Facility, Houghton, MI, USA - PEATcosm2014_Bin01_10_metaG | ecosystem: Environmental > Terrestrial > Soil > Wetlands > Peat | place...
AACAAACAGGGTTCGGCCACAAGCTCGCGTGGATCGGCCACGTTCTGGTGGATTTCTTCCCGGACACGCGCTGGAAGCGCACCTTCCACGTTGTTCATTGAACCCAAATTGCATCCCGATTCGATCTTGGTGGGTTCCGGCCGTATCACCGCCAATGCGGACATTTCAGCGACTAACAACGCGCATTCTCGGTCTTTGCGTTCAGGCCGAGCACAGAATTGGCACAAAAACTGACCGTCTTTTGCAGCGACCTGATTCTCCGAGGCTTCGGAACCGTTTGTTTTGAAAGGGCGCGTCAAAAGCAGCCGTTGAAGACACATAAGCTATTGATTTTTCGATAGCCCAAATGGCCGAGATAACCCAAATGCCCACACTTCCAGCACCGAATGCTGGCACAGAACGGCCACGCGCATGGACCGAAGCTTCCCAATTGGCGACAATCCACTCACATGGCATGCTCGATGAACAAAGTCGGCCTCGTCCGTATAATCGCGATGATGGCAAAGCCGCTCGTTGATTTATTCCCGGAACTGTCTGCCGAGCTCGAGCACCTCCTGTTTGAGAAGGGAGAGCCTGAACTGGCTAGACAAGTCTCGACGTTATCCGTGGTTGACCGATGCCGCTGCGGAGACGACTTCTGTGGCATGTTCTATGTGCTGCCCAAACCGAATGGAGCCTATGGCCCGCGTCACCGCAACGTTTCATTAACCCCGGAGCAAGGGATGTTGATACTGGACGTTGTTGCAGACGAGATTGCCGCAGTTGAGGTGCTATGCAGAGATGCCGTTCGGTGCAGACTCATCCTTGAATTCCCTTGAAGCATTGGCCCCAAGGTTGATGCGGACGAATGACCGGCTATGCAGAAATTTGGAACCCGGTCGGGATCCAGGTGATCTGGCTCGCTCAAACCTTCTCCATCGCCGACGACACGACTGCAACCCAGGAACACTCGCCTAAACTGGTGACATGCCTTTCTATAAGAGCTTTGACGAGATGGTTCAAGCCTTGATCGACCCCGCAGTTCTCGAAGACGCACGCAAGCTCATGAAGGCAGGTGCTGATGTCGAGTTAGTTCTCTTGTTCCTCAGAGATAGAGGCTTGGATCAGGGGGCCTCGATTACCGCCATATGCGCACTAACAGCAATGCCCCACCATGAGGCGAAGAAGCTTGTTTGCTGCAGCAAGGCTTGGGTTGATCACTTTGATAGCGTTGAGCATTTGCATGACGTAGCACTCAAGGCGATTCGGGAACTGGCGGCCAGCAATGAAAACGGATTACTGAGAATCGAACTCTTCGGATTCTACGACATAGAGCCCTAATCGACCGCCGACAGAGCCGAATTCGCGCGCAGCGGGCGGTTCACCCCCAATGCGGACATTTCAGCGACTAACAACGCGCAGTCTCGGTCTTTGCCTTCAGGTCGAGCACAAAATTAGCACAAAAATTTGACCGTCTTTTGCAGCGACCTGATTCTCCGAGGCTTCGGAATCAAAATGCGCCGATCCTACTTCTTCTGCGCGTTTAACTCACCGAGGACACGCTTCAGATCGTCGAGCTTCTGGCCGGCTTCACCCAGTTTGCCCTCCGACGTGAGCCGCTGGTAGTCGGAAAAATCCTTCCCCGCCTGCGTGATGAGCGAGTTGAGATCCGCAGCCGGCTTGGCCGTGCCCGGGGTTTGCTGAGCGGAGTTCGGCGCTGCTCCCGGCGTCGCATTTGCCGTCTCCGGCGAACTCAGCGACGAAGACTCGGTGCCGAACAGCGATCCGAGGGCCGCCTCAAACGTGGGCGCGTAGGCAAGATGATCCTGTAGCGCGAGCACAACCAGCCGCAACTCCGGCATCGGGCTGCGGTCGGCCTTGAGATAAATCGGCTCCGCATACAGGAGCGCCTTCCCGCATGGAATCACCAGCAGGCTGCCGCGAACCACGCGCGACCCCTGCTGATTCCACAGCGTCAGTTGCCCCGAAAGCTGCGCATTCTGATCGATGCGCGCCTCGATTTGCTGCGGCCCATCCACCAATCGGGTTTTGGGAAAGTCGTAGACAATCGACGTGCCGTAGTGCTCGCCGTCGCTGCGCCCGGCAATCCAGCCGATCAGGTTGTTGCGGTTCAATGGCGTGAAGGGCAGAATCTCCACAAACTCCAGCCCCTTCTCGCCGGGAAGATTCATCAGCACAAAGTTTGGCGACATCGGCTGCGCGCTCTGGGCCCCACTTTGGGCCAGCGATTCTGTCGCCACGGTCCACTGATCTTCCTTGTTGTAAAAGACCTCGGGATTGGTCATGTGATAGAGCCCGTAAACGTCGGCCTGCAAACTGAGAAGCAATTCGGGATAGCGCACGTGCTTGCGCATCCACGGCGGCATCGCCGAAGCATCTTTAAAGAGGTCGGGAAAGATGCCGCGCCATGCGGCCAAAATCGGATCTTCGTTGTCGAAGACGTATAAGGTAACTGACCCGTCGTAAGCGTCGATCACCGCCTTCACGCTGTTGCGCATGTAGTTGACGCTGACGTTCGCATCGCCGAGCTCGTGATGGGCGGAGTACGGATACGAGTCCGACGTAGTGAACCCGTCCATGATCCACGAGAGATGGCCGTCGTCGCCGACCACGATGTAAGGGTCCTGGTCGAAGGTGAGGAACGGCGCAATGGCCGCCACCCTCTCGCGCACATTGCGCCGAATCAGCATCCGGCTCTGGGAGTTCACGTCGTCGCTGAAGGGCAGCTTGGTCAGGTCGCCCCGGTCGAATGCAATCAGCAGGCGGCGCAGAAATCCGCCGATCTGGATGCCGCCGTCGCCCTTGTAAGCCGTGTAATTGTTGGCCTGGCCCTCGGGGTAGTTGAACTCCTGTTGCCGCGTCTTCACATAAACGTCGGTGTCGGTCATCTCTCCGAAATAAATCTCCGGCCGGGTCACGTTGAGCCCTTTGACCGTGCTCTGCACAGGCATGTTGCTCAGCATCAGCGTTGGCAAGCCCTCGCTGGTGAAGCCGTTCACCGGGTTCATGGTGATGCCGTAGCCGTGCGTGTAGATCAGCTTGTCGTTAATCCAGTTGCGGCTGCTCTCGGGCAGCTTGGTCACGTTGAGCTCGCGAACCGCCAGCATCACCTCGCGCTGGGCGCCGTCAATCTCGTAACGGTCGATGTCGATATCCGGAAAATCGTAGTAGGTGCGAATTTCCTGCACCTGCCGTAGCGTGTCTCTCAACGCCTGCATGTCCCACAGGCGAATGTTCTGAAGCGTGGCCTGATTGTTTGCCGGATCGGCCGCGCCCACAGTCGTCTCGGCGGGAAACTCAAACTGCTTGAACCGGTCGAGCCCATAGGCCTGCCGCGTCATCTGAATGTTGTTCGCGATGTACGGTTGCTCGCGCACCAGTTCGTTCGGCTTGACAATAAAGGTACTGACGTACCATCCAACCAGGCCCACGGCAACGTAACAGACCACGGCAGGCAAAATTGAGGCCACAAGCCTGGTGCCGCTTGGCCTGACGATGCCGCCGACGATGGCGACGGCCGCGCCCAGCACCAGCGCCACGCAGACAAAGAGCAGTCCGGTAAGCGTGACATGCGCGTCGGTATACGTAACGCCTTCAAAAATGGTGTGGTGCTCAAAGAGCCGGTCAAAGCGGCCGATATACACGTTGAGCGAGATAACGAACAACAGCGCTCCAACCGCAATCGAGAGTCCTCGCCACGGCAGCGAGATGCCGCCGGAGAATCTTCCGCCGATGGCGCGAGACCCTCCGGAGACGAGCAGGAAGAGTCCGGCGGCGACCGTCACCAGCACGGCCATCGTCATCAGCCAACCGACAATAAGGTGCCACGCCGGCAGCGTGAACAGATAGAAGTTGAGTGGCAATCCAAAGATGGGATCGGTCACACCTCCAGTCGTGCGCGGCGCGTACCAATACAGGGCCAGAGTAGGCCACTGCGCCATCATGGTCCCGCCCGTAGCCAGCGCAATGAGGCCCGAGAGAACGACGGCAGCCCAGCTCAACGCTGCATTCACTGGCAACGTGATCGGCTGCCCGCCAACAAAGATCGTATGGTCGTGGGGCATATCGTCGCGATGCGTACGGCGGAGCACGGTAACGGCGCCAAACAAGATGAGAAATGTGGCAATCGCGAAGCCGAAGAAGATTCCCCACTCTAGGCGCAGAGTCTTCCAGAAAACCTCTTCAAGCCCCAGCGAACCAAACCAGAGAAGGTCAACCCAGTATGAGATTGCAGTCCGGGCAGAAAACAGGATGACAACCACCAATGCAATGAGAGCGAGTATCACGCGGCGGCGCGGCTTTGACGCCTTTGGTTTCAGAGGCCAGTCGATCGTATCGGGCATTTGTGTTCCCCACTTTGGCGGATCGTTCCGCGCAACTCAGCAGCGCTGCAGCGGTTGAAGCCTCCGCACACCGCAAGCTCACGCACCCCGGATACCCGGCGATGCCGCCACATCCACTCTAGTCCTCTCAAATGGTGTTTGCAGGCAGACCAATATTCCCTTGACTACATATGTAGTCTATGACATAGTCTTGATATGGCTTGGGAGATCGAATTCACCGATGAATTCGACGGGTGGTGGAGCAGCCTGACCGCCGAAGAGCAGGACAGCATCGCCGATATGGTTTACGTCCTAGAAGAATTCGGCCCGGCGCTCGCCCGCCCACAAGCCGACACCGTTCACGGCTCTAAGTATCCAAATATGCGGGAGTTGCGAATCCAACACCAAGGCCATCCCTACCGCGTTCTCTATGCCTTCGACCCGCGCCGGGTTGGCGTTCTGCTCATCGGCGGCGACAAGACCGGAAATAACCGCTGGTATGACGAGTTTGTGCCCAAGGCCGACGTAATCTATGCGCAGCATCTGCGCGAGATCAAGGAGTAAAGATATGGCTCACAAGTGGTCTGAACTGGAAGCCAAAATGGGGCCGGAGCGGGTAGCCGCCTCCCGCGCCCGCGCCAAGAGGCTGATCGAGCTCATGCCCCTCCACCAACTCCGTAACGCCCGCCAGATGACGCAGACCCGCCTGGCCGAGTTACTGGAGATGGACCAGGGCAACGTGTCCAAACTGGAACAGCGCACTGACATGTACCTGAGCACTCTGCGCAGTTACGTCGAGGCCATGGGAGGCAACCTTGAGATTCGCGCCGTCTTCCCCGATGGCGACGTGAAGATCGACCTGCTCAACAAGCTGTCTGCATGAAAAACGCAGGGTGCCCCTGGTCTCGATTTTGAGACCAGAGAGGCCGCAAAACCACAGGCGCGGTACTAGATCAGTTCGTCATGCCCGGTCGCGCCCAGTTCCTTCACGATCTTGCCCACGTCCTGCGAGTTATTGCGATGGGCAATCAGCAGCGCGTCCTCGGTGTCCACAATAATCAGATTCTCCACGCCCACCAGCGCCACGAACTTCCTGGGGCTGAAGATATAGTTATTGCTCGCGTCCAGCGCCATGTGGCCGCCGGTGTCCGACACATTCCCTTCGGCATCCCCGCGCATCCGCGTCTCGAGCTGATACTCGTAGAGCGAAGACCACGAGCCCAGGTCGTTCCACGCAAACTCCGCCGGCACACAGTAGAGATTCGACAAATGCTCGCCCTTGGCTGAGCGCGGCTCCAGCACCGCGTAGTCCACTGAGATGTTTTCGCACTTGGGATAAAGCTGCCGAAACACCTCTTCGAACTCCGGCGTTCCGTAAGCAGCGGCAATTCCCTCAAGCAGCGGCGCAGTCTCCGGCAGGTGCTCGCGCACGGCATTGGCCAGCGTCCGCGCCGACCACAAAAACATTCCCGAGTTCCAGTAGTAGTTCCCCGCCGTCACAAACTCTTCGGCGCGGTTCTGATTGGGCTTCTCGATAAACCGCCGCACGTGCAGCGCGTTGTCGTCCTTGGTCAGGTCGCCGGTCTCAATATAGCCATAGCCCGTCTCGGCCCGCGTTGGCTCAATACCCAGCACCACAACGTTATCGCCCGCCGCAGCCAGCGCAATGCTCTTTTGCAGCGCCTTCAAAAATCGCGGCTCGTCGGCAATGACATGATCCGACGGAAACACACCCAGCACGGCATTGGGATTCTCCCGCTCAATCAGGAACGCAGCCAGGCCGCACGCCGGAGCGGTGTTGCGCGCCACCGGCTCCTGCACAATCTGTCTGGCCGGAACGCCCTTCAGTTGATCGGCAATCTCGTGCGCCAGATATTCGTTGGTGATGATCCACGTTTTGTCGAGCCCAGCCAGAGGCTTCAGCCGCTCAACCGTCTGTTGCAGCATCGATCGCTCGCCGTCCAGAGCCAACACCTGCTTGGCGCGCGCGCGGCGCGACCGCGGCCAGAAGCGCGTTCCGCTTCCACCTGCCAATATCACGGGGCGAAAATCCACTGGTCTAACCATCGAACTGCCATCCTACCCGAACGGCACTAGGTTTGCACAGTGACCAACGATACTTTTTCCAGCAAGGCTCCTTCCAAAACAAAACGGGAGGACCGTAGTCCCCCCGTCAGCCGGCGGCGCATCACCGCCTCGCAGAGCTAAAAGGCTTTATTTCAGCCCCGTCAGGAACTCGCCCATCCGCTTGGTTCCCTCATCGATGTTCGCCTTGGTCACCGGGTAAGAGATGCGAACATGCTCCGCCGTGCCAAACGCCTCGCCCGGCACCGTCACCACATGCGCCTCGTGCAGCAGACGCGTAGCCAGCTCCGTCGCCGACTTGGTCCCGCCCTTGCCGATGAACGCCGACAAATTCGGATACACATAAAACGCGCCTTCCGGCTTGGTGCAGGTCACGCCAGGAATCGTCGCCAGCTTGGCCAGCATGTAGTCGCGCAGGTCGATAAATTCAGAGCGGAACTCGCTCACACATTCCTGCGAACCGGTCAGCGCCGCAATCGCCGCCTTCTGCACAAAACTTGTCGCATTCGAGGTCGACTGCGATTGCAGCTTGCTCAAATTCGCCACCACCGCCTTCGGCGCCAACGCAAACCCCGCCCGCCATCCGGTCATCGAATACGTCTTCGACAGCGACCCGAGCACGACCAGATGCTCCTTGGCCCAGGTAAACGCGCCCGCACTCACCGGCTTCCCGGCATAGTTCAGGTAGACATAGCACTCGTCCAGCAACAGGAAAATCCCGCGATCATGCGCCAGATGCACAATCCGCTCCAGATCCTCGGCCGTCACCACGCTCCCCGCCGGATTCGAAGGCGAATTCAGAATGATCGCCTTGGTCCGGGGCGTAATCGCCCGCTCAATCGCGTCGGCCGTGATGCGGAAGCTCTCCGCCTCCTTGGTTTCCAGATACACCACCTTGCCGCCCGCATACTGGATAATGTCCTTGAAGCTGACCCAGTAAGGCACCGGCAAGATGACCTCATCTCCATGATCCACAAGGATTTGCAGCGTATTAAACAGCGCCAGCTTGCCGCCGGTGGTAAAGATCGCTTCATCGATCCCGTAGTCCGACCCAAAGTCGCACGCGTGCCGCTCCACAATGGCCTTGCGCACATCCGGAATTCCCGGCACCACGGTATACCGGGTAAAGTTGGCGTCGATGGCGGCAATCGCCGCGTCCTTTACATGCCGCGGCGTCGGGAAGTGAGGCTCTCCCGCCCCGAAATCCACCAGGTTAGCGCCCTGCGCGCGAAGTTTAGCGGCCTCGGCCGCAACCGCCATGGTTGCAGAAACCTCAATCCGGCCAATCCTATCTGCGAATACTTTTTGAGCTGTAGCGACTGTCATAGTACTTCTATCTTTACAGATTTCCGACTTCCGCAAAACCCTAAGCTGAAAGATTCGAACCCTTTCGCGCACCCGCCTCCCGCAAGCGAGAACATATATATTGTTCAAATCGCGGCCGGAACTTCGATTTTTTCCACAAGAGGGCCCGACTTTCATATGAAATAAATGACGATTTTCTGCAACATCCTGCGCTATTATCTAACCTAACTTATTGTAATTGAATACTTTGATTGCGTATTGATAACGTATTGAACGTATCTTAACTTCCAGGCTAAATTGATCGATACTTTCCTTGCAGTCGAATCTCGACTGCCTCGGAGGTTTAGAGATGGCCAGGGTTCTGATTGCAATTCTCGCGATCACCGCCTCCATCGGCTCGGTCATCGCAATCGGTTACTTTCACCTTACCCCGGATGTGCTTTTGACCGTCGGAGAGTGGCTCGATGCCGCAAAGGAGCTCCTCTTCAAAATCGCGGTGTTTCTCTCCGCGGCGGTCTTCGTCGTCAAACTCATCCGCCACGAGATTGACAAGGGCTCAGGAGGCCCCCCGACGGCGCCGACGGGCCAGTAGTGCCCTCAACCAGCCAGGCTAATCGCTTTTGATCTAACGGAACGGACCAACATGACCACCAAATCCGCAATCCTTCGCATCGCCCCGCTCATCCGCGCGGAGCTATCCCGCGCCAACGCCCTCCGCCTCGATCAGGTCATCGACCTCATCGCGGACGACGGCAAGGCCATCCTCGCGCCGGTTCTCAGCAGCCTGTACCCAAGGCAGAACCGTGTCACCGCTCTCTCCCGTCTGCGCCAGCTTCGCCAGGCAATCGCTGAAGCTGCAAATGAAGCCGGCGTCCGCTTCTCCCTTGAAACCGACGGCCAAACCCGCTCCGACCCCGATGACCGTGTCGTCTGGTTCGAGGCCGAGGACCGCGTAGCCCAGGCTGTCATGGGCGGCGTAGATCAACAGGTGGCTGGAGTCGATCGTCGCCCCCAGGACGTCACCCTGCAAATCGAGCCGCCCGTCGACTCCCAGCTCGCTTCCTCCGCTGTTCCGGGGTCCGGATGTCCCATCGATCCCGATGCCCGCTTCAAAGACGCCGCCATGCGGGACTTCGATGAGCAAAAGTGGATCCCCACCAAGGTCGCCCTCACCACTCTCGATAAGGTCGACTCGCGCGCCAGATCCATAGGCGCTGCATCGGTGGTTGCTGAAGCCGCGGGCGAGGCCGCCTCCGGCGAGCGTCAGGACGCTCTCGTCTACCTGACTCAGTGGATCGAGAGCCCATCCGCACCTCCGTTCTGCATTCTCCTCGGCGAGTACGGCATGGGAAAGACCACCACCTGCAAGGCCCTATGCCGCGATCTCCTCCTTCGCCGCAAGAGCGGAGAAAAAGTCCCCATCCCCGTATATCTCGATCTCCGCTACGTCGGCGAGGACGCCAAGCGCAACCTCACCCTCGACGACATTCTCGATCTCATTCTGAAGCGTGGCTTCAAGGCTGCCATCAGTCCGCAAGAAGTCGTGGCCCTGGTCCAGGCCGGTAACGCTTTTGTCATCTGGGACGGTCTCGACGAGGTCCTCGTCCACCTCGAAACACACGCCGGGCAAATGTTCACCCGCCAGCTCTTCAGCCTCCTGCCGTCGCCCCGTGAAACTGCCGGGAAAACGCCCCCTCAGGCACAATCGCCTATCCGCAGCCGAATGCTCATCAGTTGCCGCACTCACTACTTCCGCACCCTGCGCGATCAGCAGACCCACTTCCGCTTCGAGGGTCGCGACAATGTGCGTCCCTCTGACTACACCTCGCCCCTCCTCCTTCTCCCCTTCACTGAAGATCAAATCCGCGAATATATCTCCCACACCCTGCCCGCCGAGCACCTGCCCGCGGAAGTGGATCGCGTGGTCGAAACCCTTGACGCCGTCCACAACCTCCGCGAAATGGCCGAGCGCCCTTACACCCTCAGCCTCATCATGAATCAATTCCGCCAGATCGAACGCTGGAAGGCCGAGGGCCGTCGCGTCACCGGCCTCATGCTCTATCGCCATATGGTCCTCGACTGGCTCGAGCGCGATACCGGAAAACATCACTTCACACCCGACCACAAGCAGCGCATCATGGAGCACTTCGCCGCCGAGCTCTGGCGTACCGGCCAACGTTTCTGGTCCGTCGAGGATTTGGAGCAATGGCTCATCGGCTTCCTGAAAGCCAACCCCGGCATGGCAGATCACTACGTCGCCTACTACCGTGACACCGGTGGTCTCGATCTCCTCAAAGAGGATCTCCGCACTGCCACCTTCCTCGTCCGCCATGGCGAAGACAAGTTCCGTTTCGCCCACAACTCTCTCCAGGAGTACTTCCTCGCCGGCTTCCTCCGCCGCGCGCTCCTCGACGGTAAACCGGACCTCTGGCGTCTGCCCCGGGTCAGCCCTGAAACCCTCGACTTCCTCGGCCAGTGGCTGCTTGAGGAGGAGCCCTCCAGCCTTGCCTCCGCCCAGCGAACCCTTGAGATGCTCCGCGACGAGTTTCGCCCCCAGGCCGGCGAGCTCGCCTTCGCTTACTTTCTCCTCGCGTTTCAAAAAAGCTATCCCGCGCCCGTTGCCTCAGGCTTTCAACTACCCGGCGTCGACCTTACCGGTTGGCAGATCTCCGGCACGCCCGCCAACCCCTTCGTCCTCGCTGGCGCAAATCTCTCCGGCGCAAACCTTTTGCGGACAAGCTGGACAAATTGCAACCTGGAGAAGGCAACTTTCAGATCCGCCTCTGTTTTGCACGCCGCCTTCATCGATTGCCGCCTTGTGTCCTCGGCCTGGGCTCAGGCATCCCTCACCGCCGCCATCTTCCGCGATTGCCGCCTCAACGGCGCGGATTTTCTCGGCGCACATTGCCTCAAAACGCAGTTTCTTCGCTGTGACCTCGCTGGTGCCGCAGGGCTTCCCAACGGCCGACCCCAGGCCCTCTACGCCCTCTGTGGCCCTCCAACGGCCGGCCACCTGAAGCGTCGCCTTGCCGTGAGCCCCGGCCACTGCGGCTGGGTGCGAGGTTGCGCCTTCTCGCCCGACGGAAAGACCATCGTCTCCGCATCCAA
>Ga0181516_10003335_pt1 | contig 10816 bp, 7 predicted proteins | sample PEATcosm2014_Bin_25_FD_121104 | JGI IMG/M metagenome (GOLD analysis project Ga0181516, IMG submission 121104) | Peatland microbial communities from MTU Mesocosm Facility, Houghton, MI, USA - PEATcosm2014_Bin01_10_metaG | ecosystem: Environmental > Terrestrial > Soil > Wetlands > Peat | place...
CGCTTGCCCTTGGCGAGCGCATCCTTGGCGATGAGATAATGCCGGTCGGCGCGCGCGGCCACTTGCGGCGCATGGGTCACCGCGATCACCTGGACGCCCGAGGCCAAGCGCGCCAGCCGCACGCCGATGGAATCCGCCACCGCGCCGCCGACGCCGGTGTCGATCTCGTCGAACACCAGCGTCGGCGCCGAGCCACGATCGGCGAGCACGACTTTGAGCGCGAGCAGGAAGCGCGCCAGTTCGCCGCCGGACGCGACTTTCATCAGCGGTCCCGGGCGCGTGCCGGGATTGGTGCGCACCCAGAACTCGATCCGGTCGAGGCCGTGCGGGCCCTCGCTGTCGCTCTCGATCTGTGTCGAGAATTGCGCCCGTTCGAGCTTGAGCGGCTTCAATTCGGCGTTGACCGCCTTGTCGAGCGCAAGCGCCGTGCGGCGGCGCGCGGCCGACAGCGCCTGCGCCGCGGCGCGGTAGCGTGCCGAAGCGTCCTGCGCTTGCCGCACCAGCGCGGCGAGCCGCTCGGCGCCAGCGTCGATCAACGCGAGGTCGCCTTCGTAACGGCGCGCCAGCGCCGCGAGCTCATCGACCGGCGCGTTGTATTTGCGCCCGGCCGCGCGCAACGCGAACAGCCGTTCCTCGATGCGCTCCAGCTCCTGCGGATCGTATTCCGCCACCCGCAAGGCCGCTTCCAGATGCGTGCGTGCGTCGTCCAGCGCCGTCAGCGCGGCGTCGATCGCCTTCACCGCCGGCTCGATCAGCGCCGGCGCCTGCGTGGTGCGGCGCTCGAGACGCCGTACCGCCGCGGACAGCGGCGGCACCGGCGAGTTCGGGCCGGTGACGCTGTCATAGGTCGCGCGCAAATCTTCGGAGACTTTTTCCGCCTGCATCATGACGGTACGGCGTTCGGCGAGGCTCGTCTCCTCGCCGGTTTGCGGCGCCAAATGCGAAAGCTCATCGGCCGCATGGCGCAGCCATTCGGCTTCGCGATTGGCGCGCTCAATGGCGCTGCGATGAGCGGCTACGGCGGCTTCGCAGTCGCGCCGCTCGGCCCACAGCCGCGCCACACCGGCGGCCTCGTCTTCGCTGCCGCCATAGGCGTCAAGCAGCGCGCGATGCGTCGCCGCATCGACGAAGGCGCGCTCGTCATGCTGGCCGTGAATTTCAACGAGCGCCGTGCCGAGCGCGCGGAGCACCTGCACGCTCACCGGCTGATCGTTGACGAAGGCGCGGGTCTTGCCGTCCGAGAATTGCACCCGCCGCACGATCAATTCGTCCGCCGCGTCAAGATCGGCAACAAGCGCGTTGTCGGCCAGCACGCGGCGCGCCGGATGGTCGGCGGCGACGTCGAAAGCGGCGATCACCTGGCCTTGCTCGGTGCCCTCGCGCACCAGCGCCGCGTCGCCGCGGGCGCCGAGCGCCAGCGCAAAGGCGTCGAGCAGGATCGATTTGCCGGCGCCGGTCTCGCCGGTCAACGCGGCAAGGCCGGTGCCGAAATCGATATCGAGCCGGTCGATCAGAACTATGTCGCGGATTGAAAGGCGAGTCAGCATGACGGATGAGGGAATCCAATGACGCCGGATATTACCGATTCCCGGCGCTGGCGTCAGTCATCCGGATTGCGCGCTCACCAGGCCTATTTTGCCGAAGGCGCGGCTGATCCAGGATCCCTTGTTCTCGGTGGTCGGCTCGCCGCCGGCATTCTTCACGAGATTATAAGCGTCCTTGTACCAGGGGCTGTCCGGGAAATTGTGGCCGAGCACGGCTGCGGCGGTCTGCGCCTCATCCATGATGCCGAGCGAAACATAGGCCTCGCTCAGCCGCATCAGCGCCTCTTCGACGTGGCGCGTGGTCTGATATTGCGTCACCACCACCTTGAACCGGTTGATGGCGCCGATGAAGTCGCGTCGCTTCAAATAGAAGCGGCCGACATCCATCTCCTTGCCGGCGAGCTGGTCGCGCGCCATATCGATCTTTTTCTTGGCGCCGATGGCGTATTCGCTGGTCGGATATTTGCGCACCACCTCTTGCAGAGCGTCGATCGCCTTGTCGGCGCGCGTCTGGTCGCGCGAAACGTCAAGGATCTGATCGTAATAGGAAGCGCCGATCAGATATTGGGCATAGGCGGCGTCGGGGCTGCCGGGATGCAGCGTCACATAGCGTTCCGCCGAGTTGACGCAATCGTCGTAGAGTTCCGCCTGGTAATAGGCATAAGCCGACATCAAGAGCGCCTTGCGCGCCCAATCGGAATAGGGATTTTCGCGGTCCACCTGATCGAATTTTGCCGCCGCCGCCTTGTAGTCCTGCTTGTCGTTCAGCAGGTAGAGGCCTTCGTTGTAGAGCATGTCGGCGGGAGTTTCGGGAATGTAATCGTCGTCCTTGTTGAACAGGCTGCAGCCCATGACCGGCAGAGCGACAAGCACCAGCAGGAGGAACCCTGCCAGCGCGCGCAGCCTGAAACCGGATCGCAGCGATCCTCGGAACAGCGTCATCATGAGCCTGATTTAAGTCCCCACCCGGTGCGGCCGTCCCGTCCGGGTCCCAAGCGTCAGGGTGGACGCCCCGCAGCCCTATGACAATACAGCAATTATGGCCGACAATCGGCCCGGATTAAGGCGCTAGGGTTAAGGGCTTAAGCGACGTCCGGGCCGTAAACCGGGCTCGCCACGGCGCCGACATCGGCATGGCCGCGCGGACGGCGGCTTTCGGGCATTTCCACATAGGCCCAGGCACTGCGGTCGGCCATCAATGCGGTGAGCACCGCGTGATTAAGCTTGTGGCCGCCGCGAACCGAACGATAGGCGCCCATCAACGGCGCGCCGGCGAGCGCGAGGTCGCCGATCGCATCGACCGCCTTGTGGCGGACGAACTCATCCGGGAAACGCACCCCTTCCTGATTGAGCACGCGGTTCTCGGCGATCACCACGGTATTCTCGAAAGAGGCGCCGAGCGCATAGCCCGCGCTCCACAGCTTTGCCACGTCGCGCATGAAACCGAACGTTCGCGCCCGCGCCAGTTCGCGGCGGAACAGGTCGGGCTCGACATCGGTGGCAAAGGTTTGACGGCCGATCAACGGATGATCGAATTCGATTTCGGTCTCGATGCGAAGGCCGCGCGCGTGCGGCCGCAATTCGCCGTAGCTTTCGCCTTTGGCGACGCGCACCGGCTTGAGCACCTGGATGTAGCGGCGCGATGCAGGCAGCGCGACGATGCCGGCTTGGTCGATCGCGGCGACGAACGGCTCGGCGCTGCCGTCCATGATCGGAACTTCCGGTCCGTCAACCTCGACGACAGCGTTATCGACGCCGAGGCCGTGCAAGGCCGCGAGCACATGTTCGGTTGTCGAAACCGCCGGGCCGGCATGGTCGCCAAGCACGGTGGCGAATTCGGTTGCCGTGACCGAGCGGTAATTTGCGCTGAGTTCACGGTCCGGCTGGCCGGCAGTCCCGCAGCGCAAAAACGCGATGCCGGTGTCGGCTTCGGCCGGATGCAATGTAAGGGTAGCTGGTGCGCCGGAATGAACACCGATGCCGGCAACGGTCACATGATCCTGTAGCGTCGTCTGCCTGCCGGCGAATACGCCCCGCGTCATGCCTTGGTCCCACACTTTACGGCCAAACTACGCGAGCAGGAGGACTGCGCGAACAATTGTGGCCACCCCAACCTCAAAGGACGGTTTTGAATTATACGCAGGGTGTGGTCGACGCGAGCGCCAGACTCAGCCCCAAAACAATCCCCTCTCATACGAAACTTACCGGCGCCGCCGGATTAGGCCAACTCACGCTTTCTTACCGAGTGTTACCTTTTTCCGGCCGTACTGTTGTCGGCGCGCGGCCCCAAATTCCCAGCGCGGCAGTTTCACGGCCGGGCAAAAACGCACAATCCGTCCCGGCGCGGCGATTTGCGACGGAACGGATTGCGCAAAATCATTCGAAAACTTACCAGAATCAGTGACTTAGTCTAAGCCGCATCGGCCGTCTGGCCGGGTCCGTTGCCGGATGACGGATGCGGCTCGGAATTGCGCCAATCGCCGCAAAGCCTCAATTCGCCTGCCGGCGCAGGAAGGCCGGGATGTCGAGCTGGTCCTCCTCGCTCGGGTTATGCACAGGGCTTTGCCGGCCATGCGGGTCGAGCCGCTGCGCCGCGGGCCGCTTGGCATAGTCCGAGACCGGCTCAGGACGCGGTTCCGCCGGGCGCGGCATGGGCCGGCCCGGAAGCCGCTCAGCCGACGGTGGCGGGCTTGCCGGCGCGGCGCGCGGGCTAACCGGCGGGGCCTCTGGCGCTTCCTGCTCGCGGCGTCCGAAACCAACCGACGCCAACCGCTTCAACAGCGAACGCGGCCGGTTCTCAACTTGGCCGTCCTCCGGCAGTTCGCCGCGCCGGGCGCGGATTTCGTTCTGCGCCGGGACCGGCAGTTCATCGAGGCGCGGCATGCGCGGCGCGCGCGGCGGCATTCGTTCCGCTTGCGGCGGAATGAACATCGCCGGCTCCGCGTCCTGAGACCGGTGAGCTTCCGGCTCGCTGGCGGCCGGATCGATGAACAGCGACGGCTTCGGTGAGAGCGGACGGATGGTGACCTCCTCGACCGCGGAAGCGATCGCCGCCTTGGCCGCCGATTCGATCGACGCGTTGACGCTTGCGGGTGCCGCCGCGGGGATCGGCGCAACGGGCACCGGCTGCACCGGCGTCGCCGCCATCGGCATGGCTGCCGCTGGGATCGGCGCCGCCGCGGCGGGCCGGGCCGGTTCGTGCCGCTCGACGCGCTCCGCGCTGCGGCTGATCTCGCCGCGAGTCACCCGGGCCAGTTCCGGGATGCGCGGTTCCGAACGTAGCGCCACGGCTTGATCTATACCCGTGGCAACGACCGAGACGCGGATCATGCCGTCCAGGCTTTCGTCGAAGGTCGCGCCGACGATGATGTTGGCGTCCTGGTCGACTTCCTCGCGGATGCGGGTCGCCGCCTCGTCGACTTCGTACAGCGTCAGATCGCGGCCGCCGGTGATCGAGATCAAAAGCCCCCGCGCGCCTTTCATCGACGCATCGTCGATCAGCGGATTGGAGATCGCCGCTTCCGCGGCGGTCAACGCCCGCTTGTCGCCCTCGGCCTCGCCGGTTCCCATCATCGCCTTGCCCATCTCGCGCATGACGGCGCGGACGTCGGCGAAATCGAGATTGATGAGGCCTTCCTTGACCATCAGATCGGTGATGCAGGCGACGCCGGAATAGAGCACCTGATCCGCCAGCGCGAAGGCGTCGGCGAATGTCGTCTTTTCATTCGCGACGCGAAACAGATTCTGGTTGGGGATGATCAGCAGCGTGTCGACCACCTTCTGCAATTCGGTGATGCCGCCGTCGGCGATGCGCATGCGGCGCTGACCTTCGAAGTGGAACGGCTTGGTCACCACGCCGACGGTGAGGATTCCCATCTCGCGCGCGGTCTTGGCGATGACCGGCGCGGCGCCGGTGCCGGTGCCGCCGCCCATGCCGGCGGTGACGAAAACCATATGCGCCCCGGAAATGTGATCGCGGATCTCGTCGATCACCTCTTCGGCGGCCGCTCGCCCGACTTCGGGCTGGGAACCGGCGCCGAGCCCCTCGGTCACCTGCACGCCCATTTGGACGACGCGCTCGGCTTTCGACATCGTGAGCGCCTGAGCATCGGTATTGGCGACCACGAAGTCGACGCCTTGCAAGCCGGCGGTGATCATATTGTTCACCGCATTGCCACCCGCGCCGCCGACACCGAACACGGTGATGCGGGGTTTAAGTTCACGGATGTCGGGAATATTCAGATTGATGGTCATGATTGCCTCTTGTTCGTCGCGCGGGCGCTGTCCGCGCCCGACCCCATCCGGTCCGCGACCGGGTGCTGAGATTTTCTAGCTTCGCTGCTGGGGGCCATCAGAAACTCTCGCGAAGCCATCGTCCGACCCGGGCGAAATAGCCGCCCGTGCCTGTCATCAATTGCCGCTTGCGCCGCGGCTCGAAACGCTCGAGATGCGCCGCTTGCGGATAAACCAGGAGACCGGCCGCCACGGCGAACGCCGGGCCCTTAGCAGCGTCCGGCGCCCCGGCAATGCCGAGCGGCCGTCCGATACGCACCGGCCGGCCGAAAATTCGCGATGCAAGATCCGGCAGGCCGTTGAGCTGGCTCGCGCCGCCGGTCAGGATCACATGTCCGCGCCGCTCGGCGCCGATCGCGCTCGTTGCGAGCCGGTCGCGCACCATTTCGAGGATTTCCTCGATTCGCGGCTTGACGATATTCACCAGCGTCGCGCGGGAGACGAATTGCGCCTGTTCGCGCTCGTCCTCGCTCAGCGGCGGCACCGTGATCATGTCGCGCTCGTCCGACCCCCCGCTGAGCACACTGCCATAAAGCGTTTTGATTCGCTCGGCGTCGGAGATGCGGGCGTTCAGCCCGCGGGCAATATCCATGGTGACGTGATGGCCGCCCAGCGCGAAGCCTTCCAGATGAACGAGACGTCCGTTGGCGAAGGCCGCTATCGTGGTGGTGCCGGCCCCCATATCGACGACGGCGGAGCCGAGATCGGCCTCGTCGTCGGCGAGCACGGCGAGGCCCGCGACATAGGGCGACGCCACCATAGCCTCGACATCGAGGTGGCAGCGTTCGACCGCAAGCATCAGATTGCGCGCCGCAGCGATGTCGGTGGTGGCGACATGCATGTCGACGCCGAACCGCGAGCCGAGCATGCCGCGCGGATCGCGGATGCCGTCGACGCCGTCGATCGAGTAGCCGACCGGCAGCGAATGCAGGACGGCGCGGCCGTCGCGCAGCGAGTGCTGGCCGCCGGCGGCAAGGACGCGGGCAATGTCGCCTTCGGAGACGGCGGAGCCGACGATCTCAATATCGGCGGCGAACAATTCACTGGCCAGGCGGCCCGCCGATATCGACAGCACAACGGATTCGATCTCGACCGACGCCATGCGCTCGGCGCAGTCGACGGCCTGGCGAATTGCTTCCTCGGCGAGCGCGAGATTGACGACGCCTCCCGCCTTCATGCCGCGCGCCACGGTATGGCCGAAGCCGATGACCTCGACGGCGTGGCTGCGGCGGGTCAAGACCTGCTGCGGCGCGTGCGGCCGAAGCCGCGCAATCAGGCACACGACCTTGCTCGATCCGATGTCGAGCGCTGCGATCACGGCGCTACGCCGCGGCGAGATCGGTTTCATCTTGGGCGTCAGGCCGTAATGCAGGGCGTTCATGCGTCGCCGCCCTTTTTCTTCTTGGCGTTGGCCTTGAGGGCTTCGTCGCGCGCCTGCGCCGCCGCATCCGACAGCCGCACGGTCACGCGATCGGGCAGGCGCAGATCGACCGTGGTGATGTCGCGCGACAACAGCTTTTTGTCGCGATCGAGCGCGACCAGGCGATCGAGCGCGTCCGCCACATCGGATTCCGGCAGCTTTACGTCGATGCCGTTGTTCAAATGCAGATTCCAGCGGCGATCAGCGACAAGGATCGAGGCGCTCAGGACGGATCGGATATCGGGGTAGCGATCAACGACGGCGAGAAAGTCATGGGCCTGTCGTTCGGCGCCCGCGCCAACCACGAACGGCAGGCCAAGATAGCGGTCCTCGACGAACGGCTCGAGCACCGTTCCGTCGGCAGCGATGACGTTGACGCGGCCGTCCTTTTGCCAAAGCGCAAAAGCCGAACGCTCGGTGATGGTGATCTGCAGACGGTCCGGATAGAGCTTGAGCACAGCCGCGTCCGCGATCCACGGATTGGCCATCAGCCGTACGCGCGCCGCGTCGGCATCGAGGAACAACAGCGAGGCGCGGCCGGTCACCCCCGCGGTGGTGAGGACTTCTTCGCGGCTGACTTCCTTCTCGCCGGTGAGCGAGATCGCGGCAATGCGAAAGCCGAGCGAATTGGCCGAAATATCGCGGGCAGTTTTGAGCCAATCGACGACGGCGGGGATGTGCTGGCCGGCGACCGCGCCATAGCCGAGCGTGGCGCCGAGCAGCAGGACCGACCCGGCTACGCCGACGCCGCGCGGCAATTGCGCCATTCTCGCACTCCAGCGGACCGTCAGCCGGCGAAGGTTTGCAAACCGGGAGAAACGGTCGCCGTGGCGGTGCTGGCTGGCGTTCACGCGCGCGGAAATCGGCTCGTCAATTGGCGCGCCACCCCGTTCCGCCGCTGATTGCCCCGACCGCGTCGTCAGCGGTTGGTCGAGGCGTCCTCCACCATCCATTGCACCAGCTCATCGAACGTGATGCCCGCGTATGCGGCAAGCTCAGGCACGAGCGAGGTCTCGGTCATCCCCGGTTGTGTATTGACCTCAAGACAGACCAGCTTTCCCGTCCCCAAATCGTCGTAGCGGAAGTCCGCACGGCTCACGCCGCGGCAGCCAAGCGCGCTATGGGCAGCCAAGCTGAGTCTGCGGACTTCCTGGTAAACATTTGGTAAAATCGGTGCCGGCAGAAGGTGTTTTGAGCCGCCGGCGGCGTATTTTGCCTCGTAATCGTAAAATCGCGTGGCCGGCACGATTTCGATGACGTCGAGCGCCCGGTCGCCCAGCACGGCGCAGGTCAGTTCCTTGCCCGAGATGTAGCGTTCGACCATGACCATTTCGCCGAACGCCCAATCGTCGCGATAAAGCTCCTGAGGCGGGTGTGGATGCTCCGCGGTGACGATGTAAACGCCGACGCTCGAGCCCTCGGCGATCGGCTTGATGACGTAAGGCGGCGCCATGGCGTGGGCTTTGGCCGCCTCGAAGCGCGACAACACGCGGTCTTCAGCGACCGGCACCCCGGCGGCCCGGAACAGCACCTTGGCGGTGTCCTTTTGCATGGCGACCGCCGAGGCCAGCACCCCGGAATGGGTGTAAGGAATGCCGAGAATCTCCAGGAGCCCCTGCAGGGTACCGTCTTCGCCGGGGCGGCCATGGAGGACATTGAGGGCGATATCGGGCTTGGCGGCGGTCAACGCCGCGGCGACGTCGCGGCCGGCGTCGATCGGCGTGACGCGATAGCCGAGGCGGGCGAGCGCATCGGCGCACGCCTTGCCCGAGCGCAGCGAGACTTCGCGCTCGGCCGACCAGCCACCCATCAGGACGGCGACGTGCTTGGCCACTATTTTGGTCCCATGCCAGCCAAGCGGCTCAGCCGGGGCTCAGCCGCTGATTCGCAGGGACACCAATAGAATCGACTATTGGCGAAAAATCGAGAGTCCTTGGAGCCCGGTTCTGCTGAATCAGACCTGGTGACCCGTTACGCCGGGGATCGGGAATCCGTCATAGAGCCACGCCAGGCATTTGAAGAGATGTGCCTCGTCCCAATCGGCCACTGTCGCATTGCGCACATCCCGCGCGATGCCTTGGTCGAGATGGTAGAAATCCCATATGGCGCGGGATTCAAGTTGCAACCGCGCTGTGCGCAGGAGCCGTACGGCCTCGAAGCGGCGGAACGCGGCCTGAAAATCGCCGTCAGCGGCGTGGATCGCTTCGGCGAGGCAGAGACCATCCTCGATCGCCATGCAGGCACCCTGCGCCAGCGATTGCAGCGGCGCATGCGCCGCGTCGCCGAGCAGTACGATGCGGCCTTTGTGCCAGTGCCGCACCGGATCGCGATCGCCGACCTGCCAGCGGCGTCCGAAATCCATCATCGTCAACAGCGCGCGCATCGCCGGGTGGGCGTTACGGTAGGTCCGATCGATCTCCGCCCGATACGATGCGGCATCGCCCTTTTCGCCGTGAGTGGGTGTGCGGAATACGGCGACGATGTTGAACAGCGTATTGTGGCGCAGCGGATATTGCACGATGTGACAGCCCGGCCCGCCCCACAGCGCGACGCAATCGCGCGGCACGTCGGCCTTGAGCTCCGCCATCGGCACGATAGTGCGGTGCGCCGCATAGCCGATCGGGCGGGGATCGCCGTCGCCGATCAGCTTTTGCCGGAACAGCGAGCGAAAGCCATCGGCCGCGACCAGAGCCGCGCCGGAAAAAGCCCGCCCATCCGCCGTCGTCACCGCGACGCCGTCGCCGCGATCCTCGAAGCCGGTCACCATCGCTTCCGGCACCAGTTCGATCGCGTCGTTACCCCGGCAGGCGTCGAGCAGCACATTATGCAGGTCGATGCGGTGAATGACGATGTAGGGATATTTGAAGCGCGCGCGGAACGACGCGCCGGTCGGGATGCGAATAAGCTCCTTGCCGGTGAGTGCGTCCATCATCAGCACCGCGGCCGGCGAATCCGCAACGGCAAGGACCTGCTCCATCAAGCCGATGCGATCGAGCACGTGAAAGACGTTGGGGCCGAACTGGATGCCGTAGCCGATAGCGCCGAATTCCGGTCCGCCTTCGAGCACGCCCGCCTCGCGTCCGCGTCGCGCCAGAGCGAGCGCGGTCGTCAATCCGCCGAGCCCGCCGCCGACAATAAGGATGGGTTCGCGCTGCGACATCGCGAGAGATTACATTTGGCGCCGCTACTTCGCCAAGCCGATCCGCTTGATCTCCCATTCGAGATCGACGCCGGAATGGTCCTTCACGCGCTGCCGGACGGTCTCACCCAAGGTCTCGATGTCGGCCGCCGTGGCACTGCCGAGATTGATCAGGAAATTGCAGTGCAGCTCCGACACCTGGGCGTCGCCGATGCGCAAACCGCGGCAGCCCGCGGCGTCGATGAGCTGCCAGGCTTTGTGGCCGGGCGGGTTCTTGAAGGTGGAGCCGCCGGTGCGGCTTTTCACCGGCTGCGTCGCCTCGCGCGACTCGGTGATCTTTTCCATTTCTGCGGCGATCGCGGCCGGGTCGCCGCGGTCGCCGGCAAATAAAGCTTGGGTGAAGATGTAGTCGTCCGGCGC
>Ga0181516_10003336_pt1 | contig 10812 bp, 5 predicted proteins | sample PEATcosm2014_Bin_25_FD_121104 | JGI IMG/M metagenome (GOLD analysis project Ga0181516, IMG submission 121104) | Peatland microbial communities from MTU Mesocosm Facility, Houghton, MI, USA - PEATcosm2014_Bin01_10_metaG | ecosystem: Environmental > Terrestrial > Soil > Wetlands > Peat | place...
ATTGCGCCGGCCGCTGGGCATCACGATCGTCGGCGGATTGATCATGAGCCAGGCGCTGACGCTTTACACAACGCCGGTGGTTTATCTTTATTTGGATCGCTGGCGCCTGCGGTGGGAACGCAGGCATCAAAAGAAAAACGCGGCTATAACGGCGGTGCAACCGATGGCGAGCGCTTGATCGTTGGTTCGTTCAGCAGCACTGTCAAGGCGAGGCGCGATTCGGTGCCGGCTTTTTCAAAGATGTGCTCGACGTGCTTGTGGATGGTGCGCGGGCTGACTCCAAGAATTGTGGCGACCTCCCCGTTGGATTTGCCGCGGCAACTCCACGAAGCCACTTCCCTTTCCCGGCGGGTAAAGCCCATATCAGCCACGGTCACGCCCGCCGGGTGCTCGCCGGGCTGCCGGGTGACCACCAGCAACCAACGTTCCGGTTTGGCGGTTGGCACCGTGCGGATTTGAATGCTTCCGGCATCCGTGGTCAGATTCATCATCCTAGAAGAACCGTTGGCACTGCATTCGTTCACCCAAGCCGCGATGTTTTCAGGCAACCTTTCCTGGCCCGCCGCGCCGACCCAGCGCAGGCCGTCCCCGGTGTGATAAAGAATTTGGCCGTGCGTGTTGACGATGATGGTTGCGGCGGAAAGTTCGTTCAAGGTGAGGCGGGCATAATCCAATTTGATTTTTTGCTCGTGAACCAGCGCGAGGTGGTTAAAAGCCACGACCAGATGCGACCGGAGAATTTCCAGCATCGCGCGATCTCGCTCGGTATAATCCGGCTGGCGGCGTGACAACGCGAAGGCCGTGATCCGGCTGGGTTCCATTTTGATGGTGGCGGCCAACTGATATTCGACGCCCATGTGCGCATAGACTTCCCGATACAAATCCAGCTGATGAAAGGCGTCCTGGGTCAGAAAATCGGAAATTTTTTGCACCGATGCCCCCTCGGATTGCAATTGATGTTGAATCAGTGGATTTTGGTGAGCCACCTCTTGAAACCGCGGGAACAAGCGCTGAAAAATCAGGGTTGCTTCCGGCTTGAGAATGGCCAGCGTATTGGCGGGCTGCAGCAAATCCACTTCATTGTAGGAAAGCCAGTCGGAGGGAATCAATTTCGGCAGTGCCGAATCCAACAGCCACGCCCGCAACGCTTCCAGTTCTTGAAACGAATGCAGTTCGCCGATGCACTCCACCAGCGCCGCGCAATCACTTTGAGAAAACTGGCTCATTCCGCTCATGTTTTTTGCTGGCAGCACGCTTCCTGAATACAAAAGATGAAAATACGCATTAATACGTATTGTAAGTTTCAAGAAAGTGTGAATAATCAAGACACTTCTGTCAACTCTAAGGCATCACCGATGTCGTTATGAGCCGATGGAAGTTAAACAGGAGCAGGCAGAGTTCACCAACAACGAATCAGTTTATGAAACACTTCAATTCTTGGCAGCAATATGTTTTCGCCGCGGTCATTGCGATGATTTGCATCACCTCCAACGCCGCTAACATCACCTGGACCAACACCTCCAGCGGCTCGTGGAGCACAGCAGCCAATTGGAATCCCAACAGCGCGCCCGGCGCGACCGACACCGCCATCATCACCAACGCGGGCGTGAACGTGACACTTGATGTCAGTCCCACGGTCGGCGGGATCATCCTCGGCACCAATGGCGCAGGGACCGTGACGCTTTCGATCGCCGGCCAAACACTCACGCTGAATGGGCCGCTCACCGTGAATCCCAGCGGCTCGTTCACGGTGGACAGCGGCACCCTCGTCGGCAACACCAACGCAGTGTTGCACGGAACCATTGGCTGGTCCGCCGGCGCTTTGGCTGGGATTTGGACGTTGGCAGCCGGCAGTTCGCTGAATCTCACCACGGCGAATAATCACGATCTGAACGGCATGGTGCTGACGAACAACGGCACGGTGACATGGAGTGACGGGCGGATTCGCACCGGCAACGGCACCACGATTTGCAACAACGGCTTGTGGACCGCGCTAAACGATCAGAACGTGGGCGATGACTTTGGCGGTGCCACCACTGTGTTTAATAATTATGGCACGTTCCGCAAGTCCGGCGGCACCAGTGAATTTGCCACGGCCACAATATTTGTGAACGGCGTGGCCTTCAACCAGCTTGCCGGCGTGCTGGATGTGCAGAACGGCACCAATGGCTTGGAAGTGGCATTTCAAGGCGGCGGCAACTTCACCGGCGGCTACATCACCACCAACCAATTCGGTTTGACGGTGCTGTCTGCCGGTAATTTCAATCTCAACGGCACGGTCACCGGCACCAACACTTGGGAAGACGCCGGCAACCTAGCGGGCACCAACAACGTCATTCAAGGCGCTTTGACCTGGGTGGGCGGCAACTGGAACCCCTCATATTTTGTCACCATCGCCACGAACAGCACTTTGTTCGTGGCCGGCGGCGGCAACAATTTGGATTTCAACGGCGTCATCGTAACCAACAACGGCATCGTCAAGTGGTCGAGCGGCACGCTGCGCAGTGGCAATGCCGGGGCTATTTATAACTATGGTTTGTTTGATTGCCAAAGCGATCAACAGCTAAATAATGCCTACGGCGGTGCGGGCACGACATTCAACAATTATGGCACACTTCGCAAATCCGGCGGGGCGAGCGAAATTTCCACCGCCACGATTTATGCGGGCGGCGTGTTCTTCAACCAGCTCGGCGGTGTGATTGACGTGCAGAACGGCACCAACGGCTTGGAACTCGCCCTTGAGGGCGGCGGCAACCTGACTGGCGGCTACATCACCACCAATCAATTTGGCCTGACGGTTTTGGGCAACAGTCAAGCTTACAATGTCAACGGCACGGTTACCGGCACCAACACTTGGCTGCAAGGCAATCTCGCTGGCACTAACGTCATCAAAAGTGGATTGACTTGGGTTTCGGGCAGTTGGAACCCGTCATATTTCGTCACGATTGCGACCAACAGCCTCTTGATCGTCAACGGCGGTATAGGCAATAACATGGACTTGAACGGCGTGATCGTGACCAACAACGGCACGGTTTTGTGGGCGAGCGGCATTTTGCGCAGTGGCAATGGCGGGACGGTGAACAACTACGGGACGTGGAATTGCCAGAGTGATCAGACTTTTAACAATGCCTACGGCGGCGCGGGCACGACGTTCAATAATTACGGCACGTTCATCAAATCCGGCAACAGCGGGACGACGTTGCTGGATTCCGGCGTGGCGTTCAACAACACCGGCGCGGTCAATGTCCTAAACGGCACATTGGATTTCAACGGCGGCGGCACCAGCACCGGTGGAACTTACTCCGAAGCCAGCGGTGCGTTTTTGGACTTCAACAATGTTGACTTCGCGACTTCCACAACGATCGTGGGCACCAACTTGGTGACGCTGTCCGGCACCATCAATGTCAACGGTGTGCTGACCGGCCAGAACCTGCAATTCGTCAGCGGCACGCTGGGCGGCTCGTTGGTCATCGCTGGTGCGCTCACCTGGAGCGGCGGCGCTTTGTCCGGCACGCTGACAGTTGCCACCAACAGCAGCTTGGTCATCGCCGGCGGCGGCGGCAACAACGACATGAACGGCGTCATTCTCACCAACAACGGCACGGTTTCCTGGTCCAGCGGCACGCTCCGCAGCGGCAACGCCGGCGCGGTTTACAATTACGGGTTGTGGGATTGTCAGAGCGATCAAACTTTCAACCAAGCCTTCGGCGGAACCGGCGTGACTTTCAACAACTATGGCACGTTCCGCAAATCGGGCGGCGCAAGCGAATTTTCCAACGCGACGATTTTTGGCGGCAACATTTTTTTCAACCAGCTCGCCGGCGTGATTGACGTGCAAAACGGAACGAACGGTTTGGAACTCGCGTTCCAAGGCGGGGCCAACCTCAACGGCGGCTACATCACCACCAACCAATTTGGCCTGACGGTTTTGTCCATCGGCACTTTCAACATTAATGGAACCGTTACCGGCACCAACACCTGGGATGACGCCGGCAGTCTGGCCGGCACCAATGTCATCCAAGGCGCTTTGACCTGGGTGAATGGTGATTGGAGTCCTTCCTATTTCGTTACCATCAACACCAACAGCACATTGCTCATCGTTGGCGGTGGCAACAATATGAACTTTAATGGTGTCATTATTACCAACAACGGCACGGTCAAGTGGTCCAGCGGCACGCTCCGCAGCGGCAACGCGGGAGGGATTTACAACTACGGTTTGTGGGATTGCCAAAGTGATCAAACCTTCAACCAAGCCTACGGCGGCGCGGCCGCGTTCTTCAACAATTACGGCACCTTTCGCAAATCCAGTGGTGCCAGCGAGTTTTCTGCGGCGACCATTTTTGGTGGCGGCGTGCTCTTCAACCAGCTTGCCGGCGTGATTGACGTGCAGAACGGCACCAACGGATTGGAACTCGCTCTTCAAGGCGGCGGCAATCTCAACGGCGGCTACATCACCACCAATCAATTTGGCTTGACGGTTTTGTCCATCGGCAATTTCAACGTCAACGGCACCGTCACCGGCACCAACACCTGGGAAAACAACGGCAATCTGGCCGGGGACAATGTCATTCACGGCGCTTTGACCTGGGTGGGTGGCAGTTGGAGTCCCGCAAATTCAGTAACCATTGCCAACAACAGCACCGTGCTGATGATCGGTGGCGGCGGGAACATGACGATGTATGGCGTGCTCGTGACCAATTATGGCACCTTTACTTGGAGCAGTGGTTATCCGGATGGCGGCGGCAGTCCTGGAACGGTGGTTTACAATTATGGTTTGTGGGATTGCCAGAGCGATTACAACTTCAAAGATGACGCCGGCGGGGCCGGAACCATCATCAACAATTACGGCACCTTCCGCAAATCGGCGGGCACCAATGCCAGCCAGACAATCATTCAAAGTGGTGTCCTGTTCAACCAGTTGAGCGGGATCGTGGACGTGAAGCAAGGCAATTTCGTGCTTTCAGGCGGCGGCAATTTCACCGGCGGCACGGCGACCAACAACAACGGAACGCTATGGTTCAGCGCGGGCAACTTCAATCTCAACGGCACTCTCACTGGGACCAATGTCATTGAAAACGCCGGTAATTTGGTGGGCAACAACGTCGTCCAAGGCACGCTGCAGTGGCAGGCAGGCCAATGGAACCCGGCCACGTCCGTCACCATCGCCAACAACAGCACGGTGAACATCGCCGGCGGCTCTGGCAACATGTATATGTATGGCGAGTTGATCACCAACTATGGCACGGTGACATGGAGCAGCGGCTATCCTGACGGCGGCGGCACGCCGGCCACGCTCATTTACAATTACGGCTTGTGGGACTGCCAGAGCGATTACAATTTCAAAGACGACGCCGGTGGCAACGGCACGATCATCAACAACTACGGCACGTTCCGCAAATCGGCGGGCACCAATGCCAGCCAGACGCTGCTACAAAGCGGCATCTTTTTCAACCAAGCGAGCGGCATGGTGGACGTGCAGCAGGGCAACTTGGTGATGTCTGGCGGCGGCGCATTGTCCGGCGGTTACTTTACCACGAACAATACCGGCCTTGCCTGGTTGAGCAGTGGCAGCTTCAACATCAATGGGGCAGTGACCACCACCAATGTCATTGAAAATCCAGGCAATTTAATTGGCACCAACGTCATTCAAGGCGGTTTGACCTGGCAGGCTGGCTATTGGTATACCGCCAACTCTGTAACCATCGCCAGCAACAGCACGGTGATCTTGGCCGGCGGCTCGGGCAATCTGTATATATACGATTTGCCCATCACCAATTACGGCATTCTGGCTTGGAGCAGCGGTTATCCTGACGGCGGCGGCAATCCGGCCACGCTCATTTACAATTATGGTTTGTGGGACTGCCAGAGCGACTATTTTTTCAAGAACGACAACGGCGGCTTGGGCACGGTTGTAAATAACTACGGCACATTCCGCAAGTCCGCCGGCAGCGATGCCAGCCAGACCACTTTGCCGGCCGCAACGGCCATCAATAATTACGGAGAGATCGACTCCCAAGCTGGTTGGCTTGTGTTCCAAGGCGGTTACGACCTGACGAATGGCACGGTCAATTTCGGTCTTAATAGTCGGACCAATTATGGCAAAATTAGCCTGTCTGGCGCGGCCACCTTGACTGGCACCGTCAGTGCCAATTTGAACAACGGCTACATTCCCATCAATGGCAATTCGTTCACCAATCTTTACTACGGTTCATTCTCCAGCAGTTTCACCAACACGGTGCTGCCGTTTGCCGATGCCTGGACGACGAACTATTTTCCGACTTATTTGGTGTTCACCGTATTGAACGCGCGGCCGGTTCTTGCGCCGCTCCCGACCAACTCTTTTGTGGTGAATGAACTGACCGCGTTAAGTGTCACCAACACTGCCACGGATCTCAATATTCCAACTGAAACAATTACCTACAGTCTGGCGTCCGGCTTGCCCGGCATGACCGTGAACTCCGCGACAGGCGTGTTTGCTTGGACGCCGCCGCAAACCAACAGCCCGTCCACCAATGTGGTTTCCGTGGCGGCAATCAACAACGGCGTGCCGCCGTTAAGCGCCACCAACACCTTCACCGTCATCGTCAAGGAAGTGAACGTGCCGCCCACGCTGCCAACCGTCGCGACGCAAATTGTCAATGAGTTGACGCTGCTTACCGTGACCAACACGGCGACCAATTCCAATATTCATTCAACGATCACCGGCTACGGCTTGGTCAATCCGCCGACCGGGGCGAGCATCAGCGCCGCCGGCGTCATCACCTGGACGCCCACGCAATTGCAGAGTCCGGGAACGAACTTGATCACGACGATTGTTACCAACAGCAATCCGTATGACTTGGTTAATCCGAAATTAACCTCCACCAACACCTTCACGGTCATCGTCAAGGAAGTGAACGTGCCGGCGTCATTGCCCATCATATCAACGCAGATTGTGAACGAGCTGACTTTGCTTACCGTGACCAACAGCGCGACCAATGGCAACATCCATTCCACCATCACCGGCTATGCACTGGTCAGTCCGCTCGCCGGCATGAGCATCAGTGCCGGCGGCATTTTCACCTGGACTCCGACCCAGGCGCAAAGTCCGGGCACCAATCTCATCACGACCATCGTGACCAACAGCAACCCGTATGATCTGGTGAATCCAAAACTTACAGCGACGAATTCCTTCACCGTGATCGTCAAAGAAATAAATATCGCGCCGACGCTGCCTACCGTGGTCACACAGATTGTCAATGAGCTGACCTTGCTTACGGTAACGAATACAGCGACCAACTTGAACATTCACGCTACAGCGGGTTATGTTCTGACGTCTTTCCCGGCAGGCATGACCATTAGTTCCGGCGGCATTATCACCTGGACACCCAGTTCGTCGGAAAGCCCCAGCACCAATCAAGTGACAACGGTGGTGACGAACACTGATCCTTATGATCTGGTCAATCCTCATTTGAGCGCGACCAATACCTTCTATGTCGTCGTCAAGGAAGTGAATGTCGCGCCGTCGCTGCCCACCATCGCCACGCAAATTGTCAACGAGTTGACCATGCTCACTGTGACAAACACCGCGACGAACGGCAACGTCCATGCCACCATCACCGGCTACACGTTGGTTAGTCCTCCGGCGGGACTCGTCATTAGTAGCAGCGGCATGATCACTTGGACCCCGACGCAGGCGGAGAGTCCGGGCACCAATCTGATCACCACCATCGTCACCAATAGCGATCCCTACGACCTAGTCAGTCCGAAACTCACGGCAACCAACACCTTCACCGTTATTGTCAAAGAGGTAAATCAGCCGCCGGTTTTGCCGGTGATCGGAACCCAAACGCTCACGTTGCTCCAGCTATTTTCCATTGCGAACGGCGCGACGGAACCTAACATCCATTCCACGACTGGCAGCTACGTTTTAGTGTCTCCTCCCATTGGAGCCAGCATCAATGCCAGCGGTCTTATTACATGGACACCCGTCGCGAGCCAGACGCTTACCACCAACACCATCACGACGGTTGTAACCAACAGCAATCCCTATGATCTGGTCAATCCGCACTTGAGCACCACCAACAGTTTCCTGGCGGTAATATTGCCCAACACAAGCCGGACCAATATCACCGCGCTCAATCTCAACGGGACCAATCTCGATTTGAGCTGGCCAGCGGATCATACCGGCTGGCGGCTGCAGAACCAGACCAACACCCTGGCCAAGGGACTCGGAACAAACTGGATCGCAGTTTCTGGTTCCGCCGCCACCAATCATCTGGTCATTCCAGTGACACGCACCAACGGAGTCGTGGTATTTCGGATGATTTATCCTTGATGCAATTTGATTGCTGAAGGTAGCGGACGAAGCTTCGGCTTCGTTCCACACCTTTCAACTCAGACATGTGAAGAACCGCCAAAGGTGATCGAAGCAGCCGAGTTGACTAAACGGCCGGGAGAAATCAAAATTATCTCAAGCCGTCACATTCAAAATGCTGCCGGGCGGATTGACGCCTGAAGAAGTTGCGGCAGAGCTGTTGGCCGGTGAAGGCTGTGAGGAAGTTGACGTGGGCGAGGTTCCCGCACTAAAGCCATTCACGTTTTTTTTGTCAGTGGCCGGGTTGGAACGGGTTATTTCCAAGTCGCTTTGCAGCCGGATATAGGCTTGTTGCGCAGCGGTAAGATTACCGGAGACCAGAGCGTTTCTCATGGCCTGATAGTCCGTGTTTGCCTGACTATTATTGCCAGACGGCTCGCTGACCGACAGCAGCAAACCCATCGGTAGATTCTGCTGCGTGCTGGCCAGAGCTTTTTGGGCGGCTGAAAGATTGCCCGTTTGCAACGCACTGCCGATGCTTTTCACGGATTGAGCCAATTGAACCGGACTGCCCTGATTAACCATGGAATAAACGGGCTTGATCTGGTTGGAACTGGTCACCAGAAGCACACTGGCCATGCTGCTCATGTTTTAAATATAACCCGGTTTGCCCAGTTTTTCAAATCCTCAATGAAACATTACGAATTTCAACTGCACATCTCTTCCGCGGCCTATCTGGACTATTATCGGGGCACGATCCGTTCGGTGATGGCCCGCTGCACGAATGGCCAGACGGTTCAGTTTCCCGCCTCTCTGCTCCAGGGATTTGTCACGACCGAGGGAATCCATGGAGTTTTCACCCTGACTTGCGATGAGAATAATAAATGCCTCGGCCTTCTGCGTCAGACTTCTCCAAGAAGATGAAAATCCCAGGCCGGGACCAATCAGCACCTGAGATTTTTGGCGCGCAAAGATTTTCAACCTGAATATTGCCTGCCTCAGTCGGTGAATAAATCAGCAAGTATTTCCTCGGTCCTTTTCACCAAGCCCAGGCGCGGGAAAATCTTGGTCGCCGTCATCGCATGTTCCTCGGCTGACAGGGCAGCCATGGCATCTTCCGCGAAAATCTGGTTGAAACCATATTCAAACGCGAACCGGGCCGTGCTCTCGACCCCGATATTCGTCGCAATGCCGCAGAGAACGATGGTCGTCAGCCCGCGACGCCTTAATTGTAAATCCAGTTCCGTGCCGTGAAAAGCTCCCCATTGGTGTTTGGTGATCACCAAATCGCCCGGTTTCGGTCCGATTTCTGGAACGATGTCCGTCCAGTCGGGTGGTGGGGTTTGCGCGGGCCACGGCAAATCAACAGCCGGTCGCAGGGCATCTTTAAAGTCCGGCGCAAATGCCACCCGCACCAGAAAAACGGGCATCGCATTTTTTCGGAAGGCATCCGTCAGCGCCGCCGCATTTTTTACGACGAGGTCGGCGGCGTAAGGCGCAGTTGGCCTGCCCACCACGCCCTTTTGGAGATCAATGACCACCAGCGCCGTTTTCATTTTATCAATCAACGCGTTTTTCATGCCCGACATCTTGCCATTTCGCAACGCGAATCGCATCAAGATATAAAATTGAAACCTGGTTTCGCCGGCTGTCTAAATCTAAATTCCGATACTCGATTAAACGCGACGATCCGGTAACCTTCCCGCGCTGATGTCTGTTAAATCAACCAAAACAGCAACCCCGATCGCCAACGCCATGCCTGAGGCGGCTACGTGGACTCGGCGCATCGGGAGCGTTTCTTGGCGCGACACTTTCGCCGCCCTGAAGCATCGCAATTTCAGAATATTTTTTTTCGGCCAGTTCGTTTCGCTCATCGGAACGTGGATGCAGAACACCGCGCAAGGCTGGCTCGTGTATGAGTTGACCGGCTCCAAAGTTCTGCTGGGCACCGTGGCGGCCGTCGGCACGTTGCCCATGCTCCTGTTCTCGCTCTGGGGCGGTTCCCTGGCCGACCGGCATTCCAAGCGCACGGTGATTTTCTACACCCAGACCGGCATGATGCTGACGGCTTTTGTGTTTGCCGCCCTGGTCGGCGGTGGCCACATCCAGACCTGGCATATACTCGTGCTGTCGGCATTTGGCGGCGTGGCCATGGCCTTTGACATGCCCGCGCGACAGGCATTCATGGTGGAAATGACCAGCCCCGAGCATCTGATGAATGCGGTTTCGCTGAACAGTTCCATCGTCAACGGCGCCCGGGTCGTCGGCCCGGCGGTCGCGGGATTTCTGATGGCTTATGTCGGGATCACCTGGTGCTTCATCCTCAACGGTGTCAGTTTCATTGCCGTCATCGTTGGCTTGCTGCTGATGCGCTTGCCCAAATTTATTCCTCCGGCCAAACCTCCTTCCGCCAGCCGGCATATTCTGGAAGGCTTCAAATATGTGGCCGGTCATCGTCGTGTGCGGATTCTGATGGTGCTCTTCGCGGTGGTGGGTGTTTTTGGCTGGTCGTATGC